>Ga0163161_10000277_pt1 | contig 44666 bp, 39 predicted proteins | sample S45metaG_FD_129847 | JGI IMG/M metagenome (GOLD analysis project Ga0163161, IMG submission 129847) | Switchgrass rhizosphere microbial communities from Kellogg Biological Station, Michigan, USA - S4-5 metaG | ecosystem: Host-associated > Plants > Roots > Rhizosphere > Soil | place: USA... | reverse complement strand
GATCATCGGCACTCTGTTCGTTTCACTTACCTTGCTTATGATCGGTGGTGGGCTCTTTATCACCGGAGTAAGAATCGAGCCACAGGAGTTGATGCGGATCCTAAGTTTTTCACTCACCACCATTTTGTACGTAGCTTTTTACCTAAGTCTGTCAATATTGCTGTCCATTGCCTTCCGGCAGGCGGCCACTTCGGCATTGAGCGCCTTGGGTATCTGGCTGTTCTTCACTGTATTCTACCCGATTTTGGTAAACCTCATCATCAGGGCCTTTCTTCCTGATCCGGCTTACCTTACCCAGGGGCAAATCATGCGTTATAACGAACTCATCCTGGATATCTTGCGCATTGCGCCAAACCAACTATACAGTGATGCTGCTACCACACTGCTGATGCCATCTATCCGTAGCCTTGGGCCGATGAATATGGAACAGCTTTCGGGAGCCATACCAGCACCGTTGCCCTTAAAAGAAAGCCTGATGATTGTCTGGCCACAGCTCAATGGAATGATTGCCTGTAGCATTGCGTGTTTTGCTTTTGCCTATTATCTGTTTATGCGCCGGGAGATCAGGAGCTAACAATTAAAGTGTTTGTTGCCCATGTCCCCTTTTCTGTGATGTGGCGTAATTCAGGTCAAGCTTAAAGTATTGAAAACAGAATTGGAAGAATGGTGTTAGTTTTTATTGAGGAAGCCGGTTGGCAGGCAAATGATAAGGTATTTTGCTTGTTTACGGGTTCTAAATCATACTGATCATGGATATACAACTCATCAGAAAACAGACCTTAGGTAGCGGGAACGCCATACATTTTAACAATGCGGGTGCGGCATTAATGCCACAAACAGTTGCCGATGCGATTCGCGATTATATTACCGAAGAAGAACTGCATGGCGGTTATGAAACGGCCGATCGAAGGCGCGCTGAGCTTGATCTTTTTTATGATTACGGTGCGCAGCTGCTTCATTGTAAAAGCGGGAATATCGCCTTTACCACTAATGCGACCGACAGTTATAACCGGGCCTTATCGTCGGTCTCCTTTAAGGCTGGAGACGTTATCCTGGTGACTGAAAACGACTATCCCTCAAATTTTATCGTGTTGCTCTCCTTACAGCACAGATTCGGGATTAAAGTTGTGCGTGTGGCCAATACCGAAACCGGAGAAATTGATCTCGGCGATCTCGAAGATAAGATCATCCGTTACCAGCCGCGGTTGCTTTCTGTAACGCATATCCCTACGAGTTCAGGTTTGATCCAACCTGTTGAAGAAATCGGGCAGATCGTGAAGAAGTATGATGTGCTGTATCTGCTGGATGCCTGTCAGTCGTTGGGCCAGTTAAAGGTTGATGCCGTAGCCACCGGTGCCGATTTTATCAGTGGCACTTTTCGGAAATTCCTCCGTGGTCCAAGGGGAGCGGGAATCTTATATGTGTCGGACAAAGCACTTAAAGCAGGGTTTGAGCCGATGTTTATCGATCTGCGTGGAGCGGAATGGACAGCCGCAGACCAATACAGCCCACGGAAAGATGCCAAGCGTTTCGAAGACTGGGAAACGGCTTATTCATTGATGATGGGCAGCAGTGAAGCCTTGCGTTACTTGCTGGACATCGGGATTGATCAGATCGCATCGAGGAATAAGAGTCTGACGGATACTTTAAAGGCAGGGCTTTCGCAAATCGATTTTATCAAGCTTCAGGATAGGGGTAAAAAGCAGGGTAGTATCCTAACTTTCAGCTGTGGAAAACGACGGGAGATGGAAACCAAGAAATATTTTACCGATCAGCATATACACATCTACACCACTGCTAAATCGAATGCGATTATTGATTTTGCTGAAAAAAATGTAGACTGGGTGGTACGGGTTTCGCCCCACTATTACAATACAGAGGAAGAAATCAAAACATTTATTAAAGCGGTTGAGAATTTATAAAGCGTCAGCTTGGATAGTTAAGATGCCAAACGCTCAACGCAATGCTGGTAAATCGGTTTCCCTTTCATATCATCATCCCCGCGCAGTCGGAGAGGCTTTCGACGAAGCCTTCTCCCAAATGGGGATATCACGGTAGATCACGGTTTTAACAATTCTGGCATAGGCTGCATCAATAATCTATAGTTAAGGTCCTTTTATCTTTCGATAGGCAGGTCCAACACGATTTTTCCAAATCGTAAGTTTGGATACATCTGTAATTTGGGGCTGTAAGCCTTTATCTCCGAAAAAGCATGGTGCCTGGCTACATAAAGCCCACTGTATCCCTTTTTTGATAATCTCAGGTACAGATTGCTCTTAACTGGTCTTAGCGTCTCGCTAAGACCAGATTAATATTATGGAATCCTGTGCTTTATTGCATCTTTCTAAGAAACCTAAAGCATGAAAAGTCTACAATTAGTACTCACTAACCCCTGTACACAGCAGTGGAGCGATATCGAACGCCCGGATGGAAACCACCACTGTAGCCGTTGCGAAAAAAATATTGTGGATCTTACCGCTAAATCCGATCAGGAGTTAATTCAGTTCTTCAAAAATAAGAGTGACAATGTATGTGGCCGTTTGCTTGATAGTCAGTTAAACCGGGAGCTTGTTTTGCCTTCGTCAAAACTGAACTGGCAATGGCTGGTGCCATTTGCTTTTACTGCATTGGTTGTTAGCCCGGCCCAGGCGCAACATTTAAAACCTGCTGTCGTGCAAAGCGATCAACATCCTAAATCTTCTTCAGTGCCACTAGAATTGTCAAATGCCTTACCTCCTTTAGATACCATCATCACCGGAAAGGTCCTGAATCAGGTAAATGGCCATCCCTTAGGTGGGGTGGAGATCAGGAAAAAGGGAGAAGAAAAGGTGCTGGCGGTAACAGATACAACCGGCACATTTGAACTCAGTTTAACCGATAGAGATACCTTAGCTAAATTCGTTTTTAATTTACCAGGTTTTTCCAAGGCAGAGATTTATCTCAATAACAAAATGGTGGTGAGGTTAGGTGCTGAGCGGAGGATCATGCTGGGTGGTATCTCCACGATATCGCCAATTCAGAAGCCGCTTTACTATGTCTTGGCGGGTAATAAAAGCTGTATCCTCGATCCTGCCAAAATGGGTGAAATATCTCCTGATTGGATCGAAAAAATAGAAATATTAAAAGATGCAAGCGCAACCGCGTTGTATGGTAGCAGAGGTGCCAATGGAGTAATATTGATTGAGATTAAAAAGGAATATAGAAAGAAGATTAAATTCTCGGAATAGTGTTAGTTTGTAACATCATAAAAAAGTTAATATGCTAAACAGGTACACACTTACCATGATGCTGTTTTTAACAACAGCAATTTCATTTGCACAAATAAAAGGCACGTATGTGTATGTTCCGGGCTTTGATGGTGGCGTACGGACGCTAACTTTTAACACTTCGGGTTTTACTGATCAATCAACCGGGCATGTGGGTGGTAAATACGGAGCGGGTTCATTTAAAATAAAAAATGATAGCCTTTACCTCACGTATTTTAAATTGGAAGATAAAGATTCTTCCCGTTATAAAATCAGTAGTGAAGAAGCCCGTTATGGATACACGCATATTTATACTCAGATATTTGATGGAAAAACGCCACTAAACGGTTCACTGATTGCTTTAAGGGATCAGGACTTCAAGATTATTTACGCCGCAGATGCGGTTTCAGAAGGGAAAGCCAGTTTGCAGGTGCGTAAACAAGAAAAAATTGGCTATCTCACCATAGATTTTATAGGTTATAACCAAGTGGTCATTCCCTTTGATCAATTACAAGGCAAGAGAAGTGATATTTTTGTTGAGCTTAAGCCACAGCACACCCTGATCGAGCCACCACATATTGAGGTTTATCGGGTAATTAAATTGGAAGAGAAGAAACTGATACTGCAAAATACAGCAGACACCGAGCTCATATTTACTAAAAGGTAGTGTTGAGAAGCGGGGAGATCAGCCATCAAAAGAAGATCTTGTTTAATTTATTTAATAAGCTTTTGGAATACTTAAATGTTATAATGAATATAAAAGAAATTGTAAAAACCTGTTTATTTTTCCTTTTCAGCCTGGTCTCTATTTCTGGCTATGGTCAGTCAGGTCCGCCGGTTATTCTATTGGGACCTCCCATGAACCTTTTAGAGGTGATAGGGGTTGAATACAATAAACCAGTTGGTCTTAAAGAGATCCGTATGAGCGAATGTTTCAAGGCCTATCCCAAGCTTAACGCGCTCATTACTTGTGCATACAGTCAATTTGAATCTAAAGACAAACAATTTTTTCTGTTCACGACTCTGTATAAACCTTTAAGTCCGGAAGACTCTGTTTTTATCTCCAAAATTTCCCCCAACAAGATAAAGACTTTGGATTGGATGCATGAAGCGAATATCAAAGGGAACATCAAAGAATCTTTAGGAGAGGATGCTGCCATACTTTGGAGATCGTTTGTCAAGTGTGGCACTTTGGAACAGGCAAGAAAGTTTTTTAATGCCGACTCTGTTCTATCGTATTCGATAAAGTTAGATCCCAAAGACTATTATCAGGGTAAATTCAATAATCTTGAGGTGTTGTGTATTGCAAAGAAGCGTAGAGGTGTAATCTATCTTTTCGCACTCTACACAGATGAAGGTAAAAGAAATCTGAAACCTTATCAGAAAGAACTGGAGGGAATATTCAGATTCAAGAATAAAAAACTTCGTTAAGCGGTTAGCGTGACGATTACGCTAAGTAAGAACTAAAAACGATATTGTATCAACCTAATATTGGAAAATCAGATATAGAAATCCATAAAAAGGGCAAGCAGCGGATTTTCGTGCTTGCCCTTTTTATTCCTATAAAATACGATCATCACTATCCCTGATGCTCAGGCATGCCGTTTGGATCCATCCATACATATTCCCAATGGTGGCCATCCAGATCATCGAAACTGTGTTGGTACATAAAACCGTAATCGGTAGCCGGATTTGGGATGGTGGCTCCAGCAGCTACGGCTTTGTCTACCATTTCGTTAACGGCATCTTTACTGTCGGCAGATATGGCAATGGAGGTTTCTATCGCCTTGTGGGCATCAACAATTTCTTTTTCGGTAAAGGTTTGGAAAAAGGTTCTGGTGAGGAGCATTACATAAATGGTATCGCTGATGATCATGCAGGTTGCTTTTTCGTCGGTAAATTGTGGGTTAAAGGTATAACCGAGTTTAGTGAAAAATTCTACTGACTTGTTCAGGTCGCTAACGGATAAGTTTACAAAAATTTGAGTTGCCATGTTATTTTATGATTTAGTATACCCAAAGATACAGCAGAGGCAAGTCCTTACAAACCTGTAAAAGCGACAAGTTAAGGGGTGATACGCGACGGATAAGGTATAGGGAGTATGGTTGTGCACACAGCTCTCAATTTGGAGGGTGGTTATAGCAGTCCTCATTCTCGCTTATACGGGAATCTTAATGCGCTGTTATTTTTGGCGCCCTACGACTTCATTACTGGATTTTATTAATGTCAGGTAGGAGAATGGTGCCAATAGGGGATGATTAAATTACATAGAAAGCGGCATTTACCGCTTTCTATGTAGAGACTTATTTTAACGCATAGTTAAGATAACCACCATCAGCTACAATCTCTGTTCCCGTGATAAAGCTTGCATCATCAGAGGCCAGGAACAATACTGTTTTGGCAATTTCATCGGGGTGGCCCAACCTTTGCAGCGCAGTAGCACCAGCTAAAAATTCTTTTGCTTCTGCGGGTACAGCGTTTTCTAAGCCCGGTGTGGCCACCGGTCCCGGACTAATCAAATTTACACGGATCTTTCTGCCAGCCAGTTCGTTTGCTGCAATCTGGGCTATTTTATTCAAGGCCCCTTTAGTTGCAGAATATACGCTTGCACCTAAATTTGCAGCTGTTGCCACTGTTGAAGAGGTGAACAATACGGCTGCACCATCAGCCAAATGTGGAAGTAACTTTTGCAGGGTGAAAAAATGCCCTTTTACATTGGTGTTAAATTGTGCGTCGAAATTTTCTTCGGTCACTTTTTCTATCGGCTCGAATGTCGCGATTCCGGCATTTAGAAAAAGAACATTTACCTTGTTTCCGCTTTCGGCAATTGTTTTTTCAAGGATAGCAATATCCGCAAGTTTTGAGGTGTCGGCTACCACCGTGTTCAAATTTGGGTGATCGATTTCAGCGCTTGCTTTCTGTAAATTGCCGGCATTTCTACCGGTGATCCATACGTTAGCTCCTGCATCAATAAATGCTTTTGCGGTAGCTAATCCAATTCCGGTAGTTCCTCCGGTAATAACGACGTTTTTATTTTTAAAGTCCATGATTATTTTAAATTGTTTACGCTGTAAAGTTATCACGAATCAATTTATTTTAGTTACTTTGTAACGAAAAGTAACAGTAACTTTCGGGTAACAAAGTAACTTATTATGGAAGATCATTGCCAGTTAGGGCACAAAAAAGAAATCATGGCCGTCCACGATGCGATGGACGTGCTGAGCGGAAAATGGAAAATATCCATCATTTCCTCTATTTGCTATTACAACAAAAGAAGATTTTCTGATATTTTGAATGATGTACCAGGAATATCAAATAAAATGCTGAGTAAGGAATTAAAGGAGCTGGAGATCAATAAACTGGTAAACCGGACGGTATTAGATACCCAGCCTATATCTGTTCAGTATCAATTATCAGAATATGGAATGTCGTTGAAAACGATTATCAACAACCTCACCGCTTGGGGATTGGCGCACCGTAAAGTGATTAGTGGTAAATAAAGATGTATCTTACAACCTAAATTGTTTCTATTAGATTTCGCTCAAGCAATAAAAACCATGATTAAATACCTGACTTTTGGCATTGCTATCTCCTTTATTTCCTGGATCGTAGGGGTCATTTTAAATGCTGTTTTAATGAAAACGCCGTATTACCATCAGAAACTTTCCCATCTCAATTTTATTCGCAATGAAAACCTGAATACATATATTGGAATAAACCTTTTTAAATGGATCATTATCCATTCCATTTTTAAATATTTCAACCCTAAGCTGTCGCTGAAAAAAAAGATTAAGATCACAGCATTAGCGGATCTGCGGAATGAAATGACAATTGCCGAAATTGGCCATTTAATTGGATTTTGCTTTGTAATGGTTTTTGTGCTAATTAAACTGATCAATGGCAATTATGGCTTTGCTTTGATCATTTTGCTGGTGAACATCGTAATGAATCTGTACCCCTCATTGCTACAACAGCAAAATAAAAGAAGGATAGATCAATATCATAAAATCATCGCATTTAGGGCAGGCCATCGCGATTTGGTTAATAGCTGATTGCAATCATGTATTCATTAAAAATTAAGGTTAAGCTGGTACCCATTGTTGCTTCTTGCCAACAGGGCCTTCAGGTCCATTTTGCATTATCCATGCTTAAGGCATTATAACTGGTGTCAGTAATTAAATCTGTTCAAAATCATTTACCTTCTAACCAGGATTTAGCTTTTTGCAAAACTGAATCTTGATGAATTAGCGCTTTTACCGTTACATCTGGGTAAATTCTTTCCAGGTATTTTTTATGATTACGGTCTGCTGTATAACTGGTCGCTAAATAAAGGTTTGACCCATCAGAAAGGTTAAACATTTGATTTCCGGTAAGATAACCGCCAGTTGGTTCGCCGAATAATTTCGTGTTTTGCTGTCCAATAAAGCTTACCGCAGTCATCTCACCGCTACTACCGGTGTTTGGGCCAATGAGTACCGCAATTTTGGTGTTTTTGTTTTTAATCTTATATGGGTTTTTAACCATTACACCCATTCCATTTTCTGTAAGTTGCCAGGGCGAGTTTATCCCATCTTTTACAAAATATCCTAAATTTCCTATGTCAAGCAATGGCCCCAAACCAGAAATCATCGGGAACATATTGCCACCAGAATTTGTTCTTAAATCTACAATCCAGCCTTTTATATCGTTTTTAGTATCTAAGTTTCTAATTAAAGTCTGTATGTCCAAGGCGAATGCTTCTCCTAATTTTTCATTTACAGAACCAAAGGCTGGTACCGAAATATATCCTACTCCATTTGCCAACAGTTCAGCTTTTGGTTTAATCTGAACACTGGTTCCGGATGCGTAATTTTCTGCAGCAATATGATTCTGAATAAAAGAATGATTGTCTCCAGCCTGTTTAAGTTGTTGTAAAACATAACGGTTTAATATTGGTGCCTCGGCTGCTGTTTTTAGTCCTTTACCCAGTAATGCCAAATCCCCATCCAGCAATTTCCAATCGACAGAGTCTTTATAAATTGAATTTTGTTTAACAATATCAATAAATTCCCGATTTAATTTTACAACTTCCGGGCTTGGCTTACCAGTTGCTCCTTCGTATTCTTCGATTGAGAAATCGTCGAACCAAACTGTTCCTTGTCCGCGTATGTACGCACCAAAAACTATATTTTTTGCGTCCTTGTTTACTATGAATTCCATGGCATATTTTTGCCAGTTTTTTGTCCCTGTAGCCATAACACCCAAGGATTCCGAACTTCCAAAATCGATTTGCTTTTCTTTTGTATTCCAAATCTGGTACCACAATACAACATTGCCTTTCAGTTGTTCCGTTTTAATATAGGCTGCGACCTTAATTCGTTTGACCTGCTTATAATCAACTGGGAATTTTTGTTTCACATTAATAGATGCCGAAGCATCATGAGGTTTTCCTTCTATTTTAAGCGAATGGGCGCCTAGATGTTTCACATCATCTACCTGGGAAACATTATATCCCGCTGCTGGCACTAATTTCCAATCTATTGGAAGGTTTGTACCGGATTTTTGCTCAAAACCTGAATTTAAAAGCTGTAGAGTTGAAGCAACAAACTTCCCCTCTCTATCGGGTTTACAATTGGCTAAAACCAAGGAGAGCAGTGTGCAGCAGATAAAAATTTGGAAATTATGAGCTTTCATTAACATAGGATTATTAACAAAGTTAATTAATATAACCGTTAATTGCTGGGTGTAAGTAACGGTAAACCCGGCATCAAATGCTGTTGTTCGCCCCACAAACGAAGTTTTAAGCACTATTGCTCATTTTTCATCAGCCAGTCTTATAAATCTTTATATCTTTAGTTTTGGTTTACCATTCCATCTAAATGAGCCCTTAATATGAAACGAATCTTAAGTATCTTATCTGTTTTACTTCCCTTTTGCGGTGTAGCTCAAAATAAATTGCCTCTTGTGAAAGCAGGAGCTGGTTTGGCAAAATTTTACGAAGAACATAACGCCTCATCGAACTGGTACATCAACCCCAAGTTAAAGTTAGATGTATTTACAACCGGCAAAATAACCAAATCCAGAAACATCAAATTCAAAACGGATATCGATTCTATTGTTTTTAGAATAGGGCCCGGAGAGCAAAAGGAATTTATTGTTTTGTTAAACGGCAAAGATTCGTGCCGTACCCGGATTGTATGTCCGGAGTTAAAAGACTTTAGTAAGGTATCGCCCGAAGTTCACGATTCAATTCCCTTTTTTGTAAATAAGTACAACACTAACTTTTTACCGGTCGTTTTTAACGGAACCGATTCCCTGTTGTTGAATTTTGATTCGGGAGCCACGGAAATAGACCTCACCACTGCTGCGCTGAAACAAAAAGTGAAGTCTAAACCTAAACTTTATAATACCGAATATGGGATCAAGATTGGAAGCCAGACCTATAAAAGCAAAATTTATGATATCGAATTGGCGGGCAACGAAACAGACGGCCTGCTGGGATGGGATATATTTGACGGAATGATTGTAGCGCTTGATTATGACCGGAACAAAATGATGGTGCATTCTGTGATGCCTAAACAGATTTTACAGGATAAACAATACAGCAAATTCAAGATCACTTACATCAGGAATAAACCTTTTATAGAAAGTGAAATCTTGCAAGGCAGAACTAAAAATAAAAGCCTGTTTTTCTTTGATCTGGGTTATCAGCGTACTGCAATGCTGGATAACGATTTGTTGAGGGAGATGAAGTTTCCGACAGAAAGGATGGAGGTAATTAAAAAGGTGATGATGCATGGAACAAGGGGGAACGAAGTGCCTGTAACCACGGTAAAATTGCAAAGTTTAAAGATCGGTCATTTCGAGCTGAAAGATGTTCCGGCACAGGTGATGGAACAGGGCAAGCCCATGCCGGGCGTCAACGTTCATTATTTAGGAACCGACATTCTGAAAAGGTTCAATACCGTTTTCGATTTTCAAAATGATGTGATTTATTTAAAACCCAATCACCTGTATGAGGTTGCCTATGCAGACCAAAAGAAGAGCGGCGCTTAATCTTTTCACAGATCTTATTTAAGGGCCAATAAACTTTTATCTATTAATTTTAAGGCCAGCTGGCGCAGTTGATTGTCGCCACGGTTTAAGCTGCCGAGCAACAAGCGCTTTTTTTTCAGGTATTTTTTGGCATGTTTTAGATCGTGAACCAGCATCCAGCCAATGTTATCCATTAAATCGGCATACTTTACGGTCTGCGCAGAAGCACTGATACTTAAAAGTCGTTCGCTCTCCAGTTTTTTCCGTTTTGCCTTACTGAGTTCAGGATAAGCTTTTTTGGTATAAACATCCGTTAGCTCAAGCACACTGCCCGTAATTTCATGTGCATCGGGTTCCGAATAACCAAAACCGAGTAAGGCTTGCAGTAGTTCTTCACTGGTGGTGTCAGTATCTTCTAACAGATCATGGCAGAGCCCAATTTCATAACTCAATCTTGTTGCCGGTTTGGCCATTGAAGCAACGGTAATCAGATGATTAAAATAGGGGATATTTGTTTTTTTAATGAGCTGGCCCGAATGTTGGTTTGCCACCCAGTTTGCCAATTCTGCTGCAGTGGCCGTGCTGATTTTATCTCCGTCCTCTTGATACATTTAGGTACATTATTAAAAGCTAACCCGAAATATCAGGTTTTTGTTTTAATTGATAAAGGGCGAACTATTGCCATTTTATCATCCTGAACGAAGCCGAAGCGCTATCTAATTAACAAACTGTATCTGCTGCACCAAATATGCTTTTCCGAATTTCTGCGGGTCGTGCGTAACGGTAGCTTTAACGGCCTTCCATTTTGGTTCCTGGTAGTTCTGCTGGTTCGCACGTATTTCCTGTGCATTCAACCAGATTTCTTCCAGCTGGTTTTGAATAGTGCTGTTTGCAAAACTGAGCTGTATTTTATCTGGAATGAAACTATATTCGCTTCCCGTCTTGCCCAGTCTGATCACTGGTCCGCCGGGTATGTATGAGGTAATGAGCTGTATGCCGAAGGATTCATTTCCTTTATACTGCACTTTGCTAATGACCTTTTCGAATACAAAGGAATATTCTGGACCATCCTCTACTGGCACTTCATCACGCTTAAACCTGGCTTTAATATGGTACGTGTAGCCTGGCTCTCTTGTATCAAATCCCTCAAGGTAAGCTTCAGCGGGTATATTTTCAGGAAACTTTAAAAGTTTTTCCTGGTCTGCACCATAGCGGTGATCGACGATGAGTTCTACTTCCTGTCCGTTTTTCAGTTTCAGTGGGCCATATACCGGTTCTTTTTTACAGGAAACAAATGCAAAGGCGATAAAAAGGATGAATAGGTTTTTCATAATGAGGTTGTTTTAGATTAATTGTTGGAAGTAAAACGAGAGGATAAGGATCAACGCTACAGGTTGCATGATTTAATTTGGTTCATAGTCCATCTCGTAAAGATCAAAGCCTTTTGACCAATAATCGGGTACTACCTTTTTAAGTACGAAACCGCTTTTTTCGTAGAACTGATAGGTGAGTTGTGATGTTCTTACCCTGATGTTTTCGATGCTGCTTATCGATTTCAACAAATTGATCCTGTACTTTAATAATTCACGCCCAACGCCTTTGCCCTGAAATTCAGGATCTATAAAATCCCAGCTGATCTTACCTGTGGTATTATTGTCTTCAATATTAATCCCGCCTGCACCGATAATGCTACTTTCATATTCGATCACAAAATATTGCTCAATACCGTGTTCGAGGTACTCGTCTAAATCGGCTATTTCACTTTCGGCAAAATATTGAGGTACGTTTAGTTTTAATAGAGCTAAGAGTTTAGGTTTATCGTAAGGATGATAGGCTCTGATTTTAAGTTTTTCATCGTGTTTATTCGGCATGCTTCATCAAAATAATCATTTTTTATCAGATTAATAAAATTGGAAGGCATTTGGGGTGGATTTGCCTCATCCTTGAAATGTGCTAATACTCCCGTGTTTTGTGTAAATCCCTCTCGGCCCGCACCAATACCTTTGTTATCAATTTTTATACAAAGAAAAAATGTCGAAAATAATTTTAATTACCGGAGCCTCACGTGGCTTTGGTAAAATCTGGGCAAAGGCCCTTTTAGAGCGCGGCGATAAAGTTGCCGCAACTGCAAGAAATACCGCAGATTTAAATGATCTGGTAGGAGCCTATGGCGATGCCGTATTTCCTGTACAGCTGGATGTAAACGATAGGGACGCCTGTTTTGCAGCAGTTGATCAGGTTAAACAGCACTTTGGCCGCATTGATGTACTGATCAATAATGCTGGCTTTGGTTTGTTTGGTGCGATAGAAGAAACCACCGAACAACAGGCCCGTGCACAGATGGAAACCAACTTCTTTGGTTTACTTTGGGTAACACAGGCTATTGTTCCGGTAATGCGTGAACAAAAAGGTGGCCATATTATTCAGGTGTCGAGCTTTTTAGGATTGGTGAGTTTACCAATATTAGGTTTATATAACGCATCGAAATATGCAGTTAACGGTTTAAGTGAAACCCTAGCTACCGAAGTAAAAGGTTTTGGTATCAACGTAAGTTTAATCGAACCAAATGGTTTTTCAACCGATTGGTCTGGAGCCTCTGCTTTCCAAACTGAGGCCAACGAAGTTTATGCACCGGTTAGAAAAGCATTTTTTGAAGGCGCCACACCTGATAGCTGGGGAAATCCGGAGACCACAACGCCTGCAGTACTCGCACTAATTGATAGTGACAACCCGCCTTTGCATTTTTTATTGGGTAAAGTGGCCTATCCGGTGGTTAAGCAGGTGTATGCAGACCGTCTGGCCGAGTTTGAGCAATGGGCAACAGTATCTGCCGATGCACACGGTCATTAAGAAATCATTTAATACGTTAAATTACAAGCTATATCGTGTAATTGTGTAGCTTGTAATTTATCATTTAAGGAAATGAAGCATTACAAAAGTTTAGCCGAATTGCACAAGGGAAATGGATTTCCGCTACCAGAAAACCCGTTATTTAGTGTGTACAAATGCGACCATATGTGTAGCATTGGCGACCGTGAATTTACCAGCGACTTCTATATGATCGGTTTTAAAAAGATCATTGCCGGGCATATCCTTTACGGACGTACTAAATACGACCACGAATGCGGTCCGATGATGTTCTTAAGCCCCACCAGGTAATCGAAATGAAAAACCTCGAATTTGATGAGGATGGCTTTTTGATGTTTATTCATGAGGACTTTCTGAACGGACACCCCCTGCACGATAGCATAAAAAAATACCATTACTTCGATTACGAAATCAACGAGGCATTACACCTTTCGCCCAGCGAAGAAATAACCATATGGGAACTTTACCACAAAATTGAAACCGAATACCGCAACAACCAGGATGAGTATAGCAGGGAGTTGATTTTGGCCAATGTAGATACGATGTTAAAATACAGTCAGCGTTTTTACAAAAGGCAGTTCCTGAACCGTACCGAGATTTCGGGCAAAACGGTTACCAGGTTTAATGAGGAAATAAACAAGTATGTAGCAAGTGGGCTGTTGGGCACTAAAGGTTTGCCCTCTGTAAACTATATGGCCGAGCGTTTAAATATTTCAGCAGGTTATTTAAGTGATATTTTAAAACAGGAAAGCGGAAAGACGGCTTTAGAACACATCCATATTTACCTCATATCGGAAGCGAAAAACCGTTTGATCGGAGAGGACAGGTCGGTCTCGGAGATTGCTTATGCGCTGGGGTTTGAAAATCTTTCCTATTTCTCACGCTTGTTTAAAAAGGAAGTTGGTATAAGCCCCAATGTATTTAAAAAGAAATTGTTGAATTAAAGCATGCGAAGTAGAGTGATTATTTAATCTGGAGTTATCTTCTTGAATCTGCGGGAACAAAACAATCCTAGGGGTGTCCCGCAGATTTAGAAGATAAACGCAGAATTAATCCATCATAGGGCATGAGATTTGAGATAGCTTTACGACTAAAATCGCACATCTCACACTTCAATAATCAATGATTTAGCAATATCGCCTACTTCACTACCGTAGCTTCCAGTTCGACGCTTAAAGTTTCGTACAGACTTTTTACTTCCAAAAGGGTAGTGGCCTGTTTAATGCCGTGTTTGGCAATCCAGGCTTGAAAAATATCGAAGCATTCGAAAAATTCGGCCGATGCCGTAGTGTAGATATTTAAGCGAACAATACCCTTAGGCTCATAGCCCGCCTGGGCAATTACCTCCTCCAGATGTTTTATGGCATCAACAAGCTGGGTTTTAACATCAGCGGTGCTCGATATGCCATCTGCACTGGTAGCCGTTTGACCAGAGATATAGAGTGTGCCTGTTGCCTGTTTAACTTCTACCGCTTGTACATAACTGCGTTGATCTTGCCAATTCCAGGGATTAATGATTTGTTTTTCCATTACTTTGTTTTTTAAATTTAATAACACAAAGTTGCAGCGGTGGCCCGAATTTTAACGGTGATAAAACGCAAGATTATGGAGTGAGGTTTGTCACAAAGCCGCTGGTCAATTCAGTTGGTCCGGATTTGTAATTAGGACCTGTGTGCTGCGGATTTGTAATCCGTTTATACATCATTTCCTTAGAGATTTATTTTAGCTTAATCCTCAAACCGCTGACAGGCAAATCGGATCCTATTATTAATGTTAAACTGAAAATCTACTTAAAGTCTCGCGCGAAACCCCTAAATAGGCTGCAAGTAATGATTTGGGCACCCGTTGAAATAGAGCTGGATATTGTTTCAACAACTGCTCATAGCGCTCTTGCGCGTTGGAGGTGAGTAATGATAATATGCGGCGTTGCGAACCGATATGTCCAAAATTTGCTTTCTGCAAAAAAAAGTACTGCATCTTCTGGAGCTCAGCACATAAGGTGCTGTAATCTTCAAGTGTAAAGCAACATACTTCTGTATCTTCGAGGCACTCTAAACTCATGGTGGCCGGGCTTTGCGTAAAATAGGCCAGATAGTCGCTTTCCCACCAGTCTTCCATGGCAAAAGAAACAATATGCTGTTTCCCCGAATCGTCGGTATGCACCAGTTTTAAGAGGCCAGAAACTACAAAATAGGAGTATTTTACGCTTTCTCCTTCTTGAATCAGGAATTGGTGTTTTTTGAACTTTTTGGTCATGAAATGTGCCTGTACAAATGCAAACTCCTCATCTGTTAGCGGCACTATTTTTTCGATATGGGTTCTTAATTCGTGTTGCATGGCTTTAGCGATAAAGATAAGAGCTATTTTTCGTAGTACGAATTTTGATGTGCAGAGAAGCGTTTGGCGTATACCTCTATTCATGATTTAACCACGAAGGCACCAAGAGAACAAGGGAGAAGATCAAGGCAGAATCAATTTCATCACCCATCTTACATTTTTTGTTTGGTCAGGATTTGCAATCCGTTTATCACTATTTATTTGTCCCGCAGATTTAGAAGATTAACGCAGAATCAATTCACTTATCCATCTTACATTTTCTATCAACTTAACCCGGAACATTTAATAGCTCCGGGTTAAATTTTAATCTTATAAATTATACATACCACCATCGGCAATAAGTTCTGATCCTAAAATGAAGGAAGAATCATCAGAAGCAAAAAAAGCGATTGTTTTGGCGATTTCTTCGGCCTGACCGAACCTGCCCACAGGGATCTGTTTTACCAAACTTTCGCCCATCTGCTGTAAATCTTCATCACTTAAGCCTAATTTTTCGCTACTGTGCAACGGGGTGCCAACAGGACCGGGGCTGACAGCGTTAACCCTTATTTTCCTGGATGTTAATTCGGCAGACAGGTTTTTTGCCAAAGTTAACAATGCCGATTTGCTTGCGGCGTAAACTGTAGCACCAGCCATTCCGATATGCGCATTGATCGAAGTATTTAATACAATAGATCCACCATTGTTAACCAAAGGCAGTAGTTGTTGTAAGCTAAAATAAGCGCCTTTAAAGTTGATGTTCATGATCTCATCAAACATTGCCTCAGTCATGTTCTCCAATGAATTGAATTTTCCAATACCAGCGTTTACTACAATAATATCAAGCGTTGGTGTGATCGTTCTAACCTGATCGGCCAATTTGGTAATTTCTTCCATATAGGCACTGTCGGAAATTATTCCATGTGCATTTTCGCCCAGTTGTGCTAAGGCATCTTTTACCGATTTTTCATTTCTTCCGGTGATGATTACTTTTGCACCCTGCGCTAAAAATTCTTGTGCTGTTGCGAAACCAATACCGCTATTTCCACCTGTGATGATTGCGGTTTTTCCTGCTAATTTTTTCATTATCTTTATGTATTAATAGGTCAAAGAGACGCTTAATCTGAATGCCCGTCAAGTATGTACTTTTTAGTTCGGTACGCACTTTTTAGTACGAAATGCTCCCAGATTCTTTAAACACCTTGCACCAAATTTTTATATGACAAAGAAAAGACAAGCCTATTATTCCTGCTCCATGGAGGCGGCCCTAAATGTGATAGGCGGCAAATGGAAACTAACGATTTTAAACCGGCTCTTATCTGGCCCAAAGAGATATGGCGAACTTCACCGTAGTGTTGCGGGCATAACTGAAAAGATGCTTACGCAGCAACTGAGGGAGTTGGAGGAAGATCAGATCGTTGAAAGAAAAATTTTTCCTGTGGTGCCACCGAAAGTGGAGTATTCTTTTACCGAATCAGGAAAAAAACTGACAGATGTTTTTAAGGCACTGGAGATTTGGGGCAGTAATTTCCAGCACCGGATTAGTCCGATTTCTGGAAATGCAGATCACGACAATAGTTGTTACACTTTTAAGGATGAAGCACAGCTTGCCGAAATATCCACAACCCATCGCTAATGATAGGCTAATGTTTTATAATTCCGATATTAGCGGCTGCTAAACCTATTCATTAAATGAAACCCTACCTGCAGCTTGTTGATTTCTCGAAGAAAATAAACTACAAAACTGAAATTCTTGCGGGGCTAACTGTAGCCATGACAATGATTCCCGAATCGCTGTCGTTTGCTATTCTTGCAGGCTTCCCACCCTTAACTGGTTTATATGCTGCATGTATAATGGGTTTGGTAACCGCTGTATTGGGCGGAAGACCTGGTTTGGTGTCGGGTGGGGCAGGGGCTACCGTAATTGTGCTCATTGCTTTGATGAAAACCCAGGGTATAGAATATGTTTTTGCTGCAGTGGTACTGGCTGGCGCAATCCAGATTTTAGTGGGCTTGTTTAAGCTTGGTAAATTTGTACGGCTGGTTCCACAACCCGTAATGTTTGGCTTCGTTAACGGTTTAGCTGTCATTATTTTTATGTCGCAGTTGGAGCAGTTTAAAACCCTGGTTAATGGAAGGGTTGAATGGCTCACTGGTACACCGTTATATATTATGCTGGCCTTGGTACTGCTTACTATTTCAATCGTGGTAATCCTCCCTAAAATAACCAAGGCTATTCCGGCATCTTTAGTTGCCATTATTGTGGTCTTTATTGTGGTGCTTGGTTTTGGGATCGATACCAAGTTAGTGAAAGATATCGCTTCAGTTAAGGGAGGTTTTCCGCCATTTCATATTCCAGGTGTTCCGTTTAACTTAGAAACACTTAAAACCATCTTCCCTTACGCGCTCATTATGGCGGGTGTGGGGCTAACAGAAGGCTTGCTTACCTTAAACCTGGTTGATGAAATTACAGACACTAAAGGGAACAGGAACAGAGAAAGCATAGCGCAGGGAATAGCCAATATTGCGAACGGCTTTTTTACGGGCATGGGTGGTTGTCCGATGATTGCGCAAACACTGGTCAACCTATCGGCAGGAGCAAGGGCCAGGTTATCGGGTATTATTGCTGCGATAACTATATTGGTTATTATATTGATTGGTGCGCCTGTAATCGATCGTGTACCCATGGCTGCATTGGTGGGGGTAATGATGATGGTCGCCATCGGAACTTTCGAATGGATGAGCTTTAAAGTAATTAATAAAATGCCCAGACAGGATATTATGATCGGTATTTTAGTAGCAGTAATAACCATCTGGCTGCATAACCTGGCATTGGCCGTGTTAATCGGTGTAATTATTTCGGCGCTTGTTTTTGCATGGGAAAGTTCTAAACGGATCAGGGCCAGCAAACATATTGATGCCGATGGCTCAAAACATTACGAAATATTCGGCCCGCTCTTTTTTGGATCTGTTGCTGGTTTTAATGAGCTGTTCGATGTAGCGCAAGACCCTGCTTTTGTGGTCATTGATTTTAAACATAGCCGGGTTTTTGATATGTCGGGCATTGATGCTCTTAATAAACTAACCGAAAAATATAGCATCGCCAATAAAAAGCTTCAGTTGAAACACCTCAGTAATGATTGTAAACGTTTACTTATAAATGCTGATGAAATTATTCAGGTAAATATTATCGAGGATCCGGGTTACCGCGTGGCAACGGAGAGATAACCGCCGTTACTATTCGCAAATTCTAAAAGAATAGCGCTGTCGTATTAGTACTATGATAAATCGTCATCAATCTAGAAAATAATTATTTTTTGTATTCACTGGCATCCGGTGGTTGATGTTCAAAGATTTAGTAAAACGTTTAACTAGAATGAAGCTTTACAACAGAAAATTGTTCAATTTATTGTAGTTGAGACCGAAAAATGTTGTTATGTGCTGTTATCTAGGATGTTAAATTATTAATAGATTTTATTAATATTTACTTTTTTATCTGTCAAACTGACAATTATTTTGATATAATTAAATATTATTGCTGTGTTTTATAAAAATTTCATAAAAATGACATTTTGTTGTTAAAACGATTTAGTATATATATATTTGATTTAACCAAATGCAAAATTTTATGAGAATCCCTAACTATTACTACCGAAGTACCTGTCTTTCTAACCTGAGACATATATTGCCGTTTCCCAAAAAATAAGTTTTAGAAATCATTTTTTTTACCAATTAAAGATCCATTAACTATGCGATACTTATGGGCGTGCCTTGTTTTTTTTGCCGCGTTTACATTAAACGTTTTACCGACTTATGCAACTGGTAGAAAATTTCATAAAGGCCTAACAATTAATTACCTGACCCTTCAGGATACGACAAAAATCAAGATCGTAACCCTGAAAGATTCACTACGAAAAGACAGTTTAGACCAGATCAAGCAGAAAACACTTTACAATAAGCTATCTGGCGGTGTAAAGAAAGACACCAGAGACCTGGCGCTTTTCCCTGCAATTTCATTACAGCAAAACTTAAAGGGCAATTTTGCTGGTCTGTATATTCAGGAGCCATCAGGCGAGCCTGGATCCATTCAGAACATGTTTATCAGAGGGGCTGCAATGCCGCTATTGTCTAAAAAGGAATTATATGATGCCCAGCCATTGGTTGTGCTCGATGGAATCCCTTTGGTACGGGAGCATCCTTTTGCTTTTGATACACAGCAATTCGATTTTAACAGAATTGGCCCTGCAACTAATTTATTGGCAGGTATCGATATGAATAATATTGCATCAGTAGAGGTACTTAAAGATTTAGCATCAACATCTATTTATGGGCCAAGAGGTGTTAACGGGGTAATTGTTTTAACTTCTAAAACAGCTGCTGGTAAATATCGCTCCATATCTTTCAATTCATATATCGGGATGGTACAAAAACCAACCGTAAATACCATTAATGGTAAATATGAAAATGAGTTCAGACAACGTTTTTACGATATCTATACCACTAACGGCAGGTATTCTGATGATGAGGAATATCCGGTATACTTAAGCGATTCGTTAAACAACGTATATAGCGGTAAATCAGACTGGACCGATTTATACTATAAAAATGCCTTAATATATGGCATTAATTTCTCACTTTCCGGTGGTACCGACCGGGCGAACTTTAGGTTTGCATTGGGCAATACCAAAAGCGAAGGTGTAGCAGATGACACGGGTATCGACCGTTACAGCGCTACTTTCAATATCAATATGAAACCAACCAAGTGGTTGTTGTTCTCCACAATGATTAATGCGAACCGTTTAAACCGCAATAGAAATAGAACCTTGCGTGACCGGTTTTCGCAACTTAATTATTTCCCTGATTTAAGCGCTCCACTTCCTCCCAATAAGGATTTCTATGGTTCTTATTTGCAACAATATACCAAAGGATTTGATGATAATAAAACAAACAGTATACAGGGTTATGCCAAATTGGAAGGAACTTTTGGCAAATTTAAAGTGGTATCGTCTTTTGACGCCGATTACAGCGAAGGCTACAGAGATGTTTTCTATGCCAGAACGCTGTTGCAGGGAAACAGTTACGCATCCAATTACTATGGCTTTAGCCAAAGGTTAATGATGGATAACAAAGTGACTTACGATTTGAACCTGAATAAGGTTCACGATTTTCATTTTGCGTTAGGACAGTCTATGCAATGGGACATTTATAAGTATAGCAATGCTTATGCCTATAAAGGTGTTAACGATTATATCAAAATCAATTTACTCGATTCGAAACCTAAAAACGACGACGGTTCGGATAATGGAGGTTACCTAACTCCGGTTGCCTTCCCTAGAGAATTGACCTATCGCTTTATTGATAAAACAGAAGATAATTTATTGTCTTTTTATGGAAAAGCCGATTATTCATTTAACGAAAAATATTTCTTATCAGCGATATTACGTTTAGATGGTTCTTCAAATGCACAACCTACAAGCCGCTGGTTTTATTCGCCGACCATTTCTGCAGCCTGGAATGTCAAAAACGAATTTTTGAAAGATAACAGACTCGTTGATGATTTGGTGCTGCGCGCAAGTGTTGGCAGAATGGGCCGTACCTTTAGTTATGATAATTATGCGCAGGGCCCACAATATACAGCATCCGTTGGCTATACCGGTAACTTAACCGTTCCTGGATATAACGCATTCGGTGTGTTAACCCGTACTTACCAATTTGGTTGGGTAGGTTATGGTGTGCCTTGGTCGTACTCTGATCAAATTAATATTGGTGCAGATGCGGCGCTGTTAAAAAACCGTCTTCACCTTTCTGTCGACCTGTATAGCAAAACCGATAAAAACCAATTAATTGGTATTCCGGCTTATGCTGAATATGGATATAAACAATCTATCGAAAGTGGGATGTCTGTTAATAACATGGGCATTGATGTAACCATTAGCGGACAGGTAATTGCCAGAAATAAATTTTCATGGAATTCTGCCCTGAACTTTAACCACAACGCTAACGAACTTAAAGCATTGCCTAGAGGTTTAGATCAGCTGGTTGTGGGCAACAGGTTTTTGAAAGTTGGCCAGCCGGTAGATCAATATTGGTTATTGGTTAACAATGGGATCTATACTTCAGATGCTGATGTGCCGGTAGTTAACGGACAAAAATTAAAATATAAAGGAATTCCTTTAAAGGCTGGTGATCCACGCTGGCAAGATCAAAATGGTGATAATACCATTGATGATAATGATAAGGTGTTAAAAGGACATTCATTACCAACTATTGCAGGTGGTTTTGATAACAACTTTAAGTATGGGAACTGGAGTTTAGGTACCAGTCTTTATTTTAATTTAGGCAGAAAGCTGATCAATCAGGAAATGGCCAGCCGTTTCGATTTTGTGAACCGCGAGGGTAATACGGATATCAATTCTGTTAAGGAAATCACCTTCTGGGAAAAACGTGGCGATTACTCCAAATATCCGCTGTATAATCCTTGGAGTACAGTAATTCCATATCGTGCAGATCAGGATCTTTTCTTAGAGAATGCTTCATTTTTAAAATTAAGACAAGTATCATTAGGTTACGACCTGGGCAACTTGCTCATTAAGAAGAACATTAAGATCAATAAACTCTTCGTATACGGTGCTGTGAGTAATATTTTCACCATCACGCCTTACACCGGTCAGGATCCCGAACTGGTTAGCTACGATGGTATTGATACAGGTTATGGCCAGCCTATTCCAAGAACATATACCCTAGGTGTTAAAATGGAGCTATAAGATGAAAAAAAGAACTAACAACACATTAAGCGAGATGAAAAATATATTATACATACTTCTGGTTTCTGTGGTAGCCTTCTCAGGCTGTAATAAAGCTTTGGAAACAGATTCTACCAGAGTTGTGGGCGAAAAAAATGCCTGGAATACAGTGGAAGATGCCCGATCGGGAATTTTGGGTGTTTATGCTTTAACCCGGGCTGCTTTATCAGACAATAACGGTCACTGGATTTATGGGGATGTAAGAACAGGAGAGTTTTTAAGTCCAAAACGACAGGATTTAAAAGCGGTTATAGGCAATAATTTAAACGCTTCATATCCCGTATTGGAATCGTTATCTGATTGGACAAGGTTTTACGCCATTGTAAACGGCGCTAATGTTTTCTTAGAGAATATTGCGCATGTAAGAGAAACAGATAAACGTTACAGCAGCAATAACATGACTGTTGATATTGCACAAGCTAGATTTTTAAGAGCTTTTGCCTATTTCTACATGGTTAGGATCTGGGGTGATGTACCCTTTATTACTTCATCGGATGAAGGTAAATTTACAGATAAGCCCCGCGAAAGCCAGGCAAGGATTTTAGCCTGGGCCGAACAGGAAATTTTAAAAGCAGCAGCTGATATGCCATTTATTTATAGTGGTGGTGATGTACAGCAGCCGACAGATTATTACAATGAAAATTCGGGGCGCTGGGGCGGAGCTTTGGCAACAAAAGTTACCGCCTACGCGGTATTGGCACATTTAGCAGCCTGGAATAGCGATTATACCAATGTAGCTAAATATGCCAAATTTGTTGAAGATAATTATGGCAGAAGTGCTGGTGGTTTTACCTCAACTACTGATTTATCAAATTCAAACGGATTTTTCTACAATAAAAATACCAGACAAATGTTTGGTTTCAACTCCGATTATGGCCACGTGGATGGTTCATCAACAGGGCATATTGAAGAGTTAACCTTAGCTGAGCCGGTGATGACCAAATCAGTTCCAGATATTTACCTGCCAAAAGATTCTATTCTAAAATATTTCAATATTGCTAAAGATCAAAGGTTTGCCGTTGATACTTTAGGACAGGCTAAATACGATGGGAGATATTTTACAAACCTGAACGGCAAGTATCCAATTTTCAGTAAAATCAAAGTCATTCAGGGTGGTGGAAATGATCCGAACTTCAGATATTTTACCAGTGCTTTGATTTTTACCCGCCTTGAGGATATTATTCTTTTGCGTGCTGAAGCATTATCGGTTTTGGGCGATCAGCTTGGTGCCATAAATGAGTTGGTAAGTGTTCAGGCAAGAAGGTATGAAGAAGGTACTGGATTCAGTTTCAATCTCGGTACGGACGATATTATAAAATTAATCTTTGAGGAGCGTCACCGCGAATTATTGGGCGAGGGCTCCAGGTGGTACGATTTGATCAGGTACAACAAGATCAAACAAAACGATGCCAAATTTATGAACCTCATTAACTCTGGTGGAATATATTGGCCAATATCAAGGAGGCTTATTTCTCAAAATAGTTTATTAACCCAAAATGCTTACTGGCGCTAATTACAGAGATATGAAAAATTCAATAAAATACATGTGCGCTTTAGCAATTTTATCGTTGCTAACGCTGATCAATTCGGCTTGCAAAAAGAACGGAGGATTTTATGATGCACCGGATCAGAATGTAACGTTTTCTGGAAATACTTATGAGTATTTAAAAAGTAAACCAGGGGTTTTCGATTCGTTAATCGTAGCAATTGATAGAATGGGCCTTAAAAAAACATTAACCGATAGTAATGTAACGCTATTTGCGGTTACCAACCCGAGCTTTCAACTGGCTTTACGTAACTTAAATACCTTGAGAAAGCAATCAGACAAGGATCCGCTTTTTTTAGCCAATATTGATGCCGTTCAGTTAGATACAATGACCTCTTATTATATTATCAGGGGCAAAAGACCTACAGATTCTTTAAAGCTTCAGGATGGGTTAAACTTAACCAGTGCACATATCTCTTACCCGATGCATGCAAGCATTACCAACATTTCGGCTTCTGGCCAGGTTGGGGCAGGGCCTGCAATTATTAATTTTGACAATACCAAAAAAAGCAAGTTTGTACGCAACTGGGCAACCAGCACAACATCATCAAATAATATTAAAACCACAAATGGTATAGTACATGTAATCAGTGCCGATCACGTATTTGGTTTTAACGAATTTGTTACCCGTTTAACTTTTGTACCACCACCACCAAATTTATATCTGGAAATTGGCGGTATATTTTCATCTAACCGCGAAAATGGTGGGGGCATAACCAGTGGAGAAAATTCGAGGAAAGTAATTGATGGAGATGATCACACTAAATTCTTAGCCGACCTGCAGGGTGAGTTATGGATGAGGTTCGAACTTAACACCCCAGCGGTTTCATCAGTGTATACCCTAACCTCGGCAAATGATGCCAACGAAAGAGATCCAAAAGCCTGGACTTATGAAGGCTCTATGGATGGTACAAATTGGGTAGAACTTGATCGGAGATCTAACTTTTTCTTTGAGGAAAGATATCAGCAAAAGGTATTTAGATGTACAAATACTGTTGCCTATAAATTTTACCGCATTGATATCACCGAACTGAGAAACAGTGGAACGTTCCAGTTGGCTGAGTTTACCATAAATAAAACGAAATAGTGATGCGAAATAGAAACATTAAAATAAATACTCCAATGAAATCTATCATAAATAAATATTTTGCGCTCCTTTTACTTGCCCTCACTGTTTTTAGTAGCTGTAAAAAGATTTTCGACTTACCTGATGAGAAAGATTATATCAGCAATAATGTGAATTTTAGCAATAAAATTCTTGAACCTATCATTGGCCGGACCAATCTTATCGGTGGTTTTAACAGTGATAACTCAACCAATCCAATCACGTTTGAAATTGTAAACGTCAGGTTCGGTGATGGAAAGCCGGTGAGCGATCTTTTTACAACTGCGCCAACTTATGTATGGACTGCTCCTTACACTGGTTTGGAAAAAAGCCTTGCTGAAATTGAAGCGAAGAGAAAAATCGAGACACATTCCATATTTGAAATACGTTCGTCAGGTGAATTCATTTTATGGCCTTCTGCAACCAATCAGATATTGAAGCCACGGCCAACAGACAGTACAAACTATTCTCAGGATACCCGCTTTTTTGATGTGAAGGTTAAAAACACCGGTGGCGAAAGGTTGATCAAAGACTTTCAGATCCGACCTTTTAGAGAGCGTCCCTACGAACCATCGAATGATTTTAACGCCTATACTGGTTTACCAGCTCCTGATCCGAAATTTCCATTGGACAAAAAATTGAGAGATTACATCCGTCCTTATTTAAATAATGTTATCGGTGCCACTTCCAACTTAAACCTGGTAAGCAACAATGATAAAAAGGACGCAATTGTATATATCCGCCCATTTACTTCAGGTGGCAACGGTCACTCGCTGCGAATCGTGGTTCTGGGTAAAGATTCTTTACCGATCGATCCAAAATTCTTCAACGAAACGGTTTGGGATAAAATGATCCATGGCTTTAATATGCAAAAAACGGATAAGTATGTGCAATACGATGTTGCATATCCTATCCCACTGGTCGAAATCCCAACATCTTACGCCACCGGAGGATCGAGAGCAAAAGCACAGTTGAGTTACTCCCGGCTTGGTTTTGGGGGCGGACGTACAGTGGCCAATTTCGGTATTGATTTCGCCATTTACAAAGCAGGTGACTGGGAAATAGTCTTTTATTTCAAGAATGAGAACCCAAAATTTGCTAACGAATAGTTGATCAATAAAGCTAATATTATGAAAAGAAATATACTTTTATATACATTACTTATTATATGTATAATATGTGGTACGAATGCCTATTCGCAAGAAAAAAATATTATTGTAAATGGTAGGGTTTTAGATAAAGATACCAAACAAGGGGTGCCAGGCGTATCGGTTGTTTTGCAGGCCACCAATAAAGGCTTAACGCAAACCAATGGCGATGGAAAGTTTTCGGTTAACGTACCTGTTGGAGGAACACTTTTATTTAAATTTTTAGGTTACAACACCCAATCGGTTAAAATTACCAATCAAACAAATATTACAGTTACTATTGGCGAAGACCGGAAAGATCTGAGCGAGGTAATCATTGTAGCCTATCAGAACAGACCAAAAGAAACTACTGCCGGATCGGTAACGGTGCTTACCGGAAAAGATGTATCTGATATACCTGTTTCCAATATAGAAACACTTTTACAGGGTAAAGTTCCAGGATTAAATATTCAGAACAATACAGGTGCGCCGGGTTTCAGGGGATCAGTACAGCTCCGTGGTTTATCAAGTTTAAGTATTTCTGGTAGTGGTAACAATTCGTTTTTACAACCTACCTCGCCATTATATATTATAGATGGTGTGCCTTTGGATGCCGATAAAGCAGCCGAATTTGGTTTTCAGACACAAGGTCCTGGCGTAAGTCCGTTATCATTGATCCCTCAGGAGGATATCGAAAATATTCAGATCCTGAAAGATGCGCAGGCAACTTCAATGTATGGATCGAGAGGTGCTTATGGTGTAATTATCATTACTACAAAAAGAGGTAACTCGAAAGTGCCGCGTATTAAATACGTATCGAACTTTTTCGTTAATGCACCGCCTAAACTACGCGAAACATTAGGTGGTAATTCAGAACGTCAATTGAAGATTCAGCAGATTATTTTAAATGCCCAAACCCTTAATCAGATCAGAGGGATTAGCAATACACCTTTCCTTGCTGATAGTTTAAATGCATACTGGAACAATTCTACCGACTGGCAGGATGTATTTTATCAAACTACCTTTAACCAAAGTCATAACCTGGCCTTGGATGGTGGTGATCAGAAGTTCAATTATAAAGCCAATATGGGCTATTACTCCGAAAAAGGGGTAATTAAAAACACGGGTTATAACCGTTACAATCTGAACATGAACATGGAGTTTAAACCGAATGATAAATTTAGATTCTTCGGTTTTGTTAATGGCTCGGTAGGTAAACAGAATAAGGGTAATGGTGCCGGCTTACTTCAATCGGGTGTAGCTGCAAATGGACAGGCATCAACACTTTTGCCTCCACCATCTTTTTATCAGGCATCGGGCGGGGTACTATCGGCTTTGCAAACACTGAATGATAACAATTCCAGAAACTTAAGAGCAAATATCGATGCCCGTTACGAATTTATACCAGGTTTTGCAGCATCTTCAACCTTAAGTTATGATTATACATCGGATACTGAAACAACATTTACGCCTGCTGCAGCCAACGGACAGTTTGCCAAACTTTATGATTATAACGGAAGAAATTTCCAGTTGTATAATAGAAATGCAATCACCTATGCTAAAACATTTGGCGAAAAACACAATTTCTTTATTAACACATTTAACGAAATTTATAAACAAGGCTCACAATCATCAATAACCCAACAAGAAAGAATTCCAAATGACCAATTACAGGGGCCTGTAGGTTACGATGGCTATTACTCAAGAGGTGGTGGTGTGTTAAGTAGCTATAAAAATGCTACCATTGCATCTTTTGCAGGTTCATTATCTTACGATTATGACAAAAAATATGTTGCCGAATTCTCTTATCGTTTAGATGGTACATCATCAAGCGGTTTGGAAAATCCATATTCTAAAAACTCTTCAGTTGGTTTGAGGTGGAATTTTAATAAAGAAAACTGGTTAACCGATCAAAAATGGTTAGACTATGGTAGTTTAAGATTAACATGGGGCCAAAATATTGTACCAACAGGTAATCTTCAAAGTATTTATGGTATTTATAACCTAAATGGAAGTTACAACAATACGCAGACCATTGGTATTAACTACGATTTAATTCCAAATCCGGCACTAAAGCCAACCACTACAAGCCAGTACAATCTGGGTTTTGATATAGGCTTCCTGAACAGATTCTCAATTGTTGTGGATACCTATTTTAAAAAGGTAGATAATTTATTGTTCGACCGTATTCTATCAAATACTACGGGCTTTAATAAATTGTCGAGCAACGATTTGGGTATTGCCAATTACGGTACCGAAATCAGTTTAAATGTAAAAGCCATCACCAGTAAGGACTTTGATTTATCTTTCTCCATAAACGGAGCGTATAACCGCGACGTACTGTTAAAATTACCAGAAGAGTATAATGGGCAATATATCCGCTTTGATGGTTCCGGTTATCTGCAACATAATGTTTTCCGTGTGGGCAGAAATACCCTATCAAACTATTTGAGAATTAACCAGGGGGTTTACAGTACTGATGCCGATGTACCTGTAGATCCGGTTACCGGAAAAAGATATCAAACCAATAATACCTTCTTTTATGGGGGCGACCCGATCCTGAAAGATGTAAATGGTGATTATATCCTGGATGGCAGAGATTACGAAATTACCGGAAACTCACAGCCATTGTTTACAGGTGGTTTATCATTTACCATGAGGTATAAAAACTGGGGTTTAAATGTGTATGCAAGTTATACCGCTGATAGAACAATTTTAAATAATGCCCTGGCCGATCGGATTGCCATCATGAGAGATCCGTTTGCCTTAAATGCAGTAGTACCTTTAGGTGATTTGAATATCTGGCAGGGACCTGGCGATATAGCTAAATACCCATACCCTTATGATTTTTCACGTTATGGAAGTATTCAACCATTAAGAGCCGATCAAACTTTATGGCAGGAAAGTGGTTCTTATTTGAAAATCAACAACTTAACACTTTCTTACATGTTCGACAAGAAGTTGATACGCAGATTCGGACTTGCCAATTTAAGGATATTTGGCTCAACCAATAACCTGATCACATTTTCTAAGTACAGTGGCCCGAATCCAGAAAACGTAACCGCATTAGGTCGCGATATTTCTAACGGTTACCCTGTGCCACGTACTTATAACATTGGTTTAAACTTAGAACTTAATACAGGCAACTAAAAATATTTATTATGAAAAAAGTTATCATTTACACTTTAGTTATTGCAGCATCTTTTTGCTTGCCTTCATGTAAAAAGTTTTTAAACATACAGCCTTTAGATAAATTAACGGGAAATAACTTTTTCCAATCTAAGGACGACGTGGTGGCCAATATTTATGATTTATCGAGGATTGTTTTTAGCAAAATAAACGAAACACATTATATCGGTGCTGTTGGAGAATATAGATCGGGAGAGGTGCTGCACGAAAGCCAGTCTGATAATGCGCCATCACGCGAATTCGTTGAATATTTAGGTAGAAACGATCTATTAAATCTGATCAGGAGAGGACAGCCCTGGGATTATTACAACTTTGATAGGATAACCAATTGGTCAAGTTATTACAGGGCCATTCAAGGCGCTAATATCTTAATCGCAAAATTAGATGAGGGAATACCAGGCGTTAGCGATACGGAGAAAGGCCAGTTCAAAGCTGAGGCTGCGTTTATTCGCTCACTTTGTTACTTTACCATGGTAAGGTTGTATGGAGATGTGGTGTATTATACTGATGCATTTCACTCTGCATCATTACCTCGTGAAAATTTTGTCTCGGTACTCAATAAATGCATTGCCGATTTAGCTAGTCACAAAAATGAAATTCCATATACCTATAACGATCCGGCTTTAAAGGGCGTAAGGGCAAGCAGGGGAAGTATTATTGCCTTAATGATGGAAATGAATATGTGGAATGCAGGTTTTGACGGCGCTAATGCAAATAAATATTATCAGGCTACTGCAGATTTGGGTAGAGAACTGGTTCAGAGTAATGCTTACCGCTTATTACCCCTTTCAGAGTGGTCAACGGTGATCAAGGGCCGTTCGGATGAAAGTTTATTTGAATTTTATCAAAGTATAAACTATGGTGATGCGGTACTGAACGTTGCACCAATTGCCGATATGTTTTTGCATTACCCATATAAAAGACCAGAGTATACCCACCGCGTAAGTTTTGCTTACTACAGGGGAGAGTACATGCAGAAACTTTTTCAGGATGGTAGTGATAAAAGGATCACAACCTGGTTTAATGAAGATATTTTTGCCGACAACGGAAAGTTCATGTTGTTAAAATATGCGAAGAACTCTTTTATTGTCGGTGAAGAAGACGCCAATCCTGATAATACTTTTATGATTTTTAGGTATGGTGGGGAACTCCTGCTGGCGGCAGAGGCTCTCGCAAATATAAATGAAGATCGCGAAGCCATAACACTGGTAAACCTGGTAAGAGGTCGCGCTGGCGCATCTCCATACACCCCTTCAATGGGCGACCTTAAAGAATTTATTTTTTACGAACGCTCTAGGGAGCTTATCGGCGAGGGCCATCATTACTTCGATTTGGTAAGAACAAAAAGAATTTTAAATAGTCAGTATTCTTACAATGTACTTACATCAGATAAATTTAGTCGTGGTGCCTGGACCTGGCCTATAAGCTCAGATGCACTGAACAACAATCCGTTCATGAAACTAAATGATTATTGGGTTAATGGAGGTAATTAATTATTATAATAAAAGACATATGAAAAAGCTAATTTTTGCTTGTGCTGCCCTGTTAATTTTATTAAATGCTTGTAAGAGGGATGAGTATTATCGTGACGGGGGATTAGCCGACCCTAATTTTAAAGGCAACATGCTTCAATATTTACAGGCTAAAACAGTTCCTTTTGATACCGTAGCTAAAATTGTAAAACTTGCGGGTTTAGAAAGCACATTTTCTAATGACGACTTTACTTTTTTTGCGCCTGATGATGAGGTAATCAAAAAAACAATTGGAACGATTAAAACGGATGGATTAAATGCATTCCTTTTTTATGCAGGAAAAGACACTGTTAAAACTTTAGACCAGATTAGTCCGATAATCTGGAAGAGGTATTTGCAACGCTACATGTTTAAGGGAGTGAATAGGTTAAAGGACTATCAACAGATAGATTTTGATGTGAAGAGTGTGTATCCTGGTGGCTTATACTATTCTCTTGCAGGTAATATTTCTAATATTGGGGTAACCTATGCTACCGCAAATAATATCAAATACATTGGATACCGCCAGCTCAATTTGACTTACATACCTGATGCTTCAAAACCAAATGATAATTGGTATATCAATAAGGTATCATCATCTGATATCAAACCCACCAATGGTGTAGTACATGCCTTAGCTTATAATGATATTGTTGGTGGTGCTTATTTTGGTTTTAACCCAAATGATTTTTTTAATGATGTATATTTTAGTGGTTTGGCGCCTTCTGATCCCTCAAAATAAGTCATAATTGGTTTACCTCAAGAAATTAAATGATGAAAAAAATTAAATTTATATTCGCAATAATCGCTTTGATTGCTTTTAGCTTTCAAGGATGTAAAAAGGCAGATGAAGTGCTCCCAGATCCTTACGCTGATGCAAAACCACCTCTGGGCGTGACCATTTCGCAAACCGATATCCCTGTACCGGCAATTGGACTGGTGGGTACAACTGTAACCATCAAAGCTACTGGTTTTGATAAATATAAGGATCAGTTGAGCTTTATGTTTAATGGCGAAAAAGCTGAAGTAGTGAGTGTTACCGCTACTGAAATAAAGGTAAAGGTTCCGGAAAGTGGAAGTACAGGCGTAACGTCAATTGCCATTGGCGATCAATTATTTATTGGCCCAACCTTTACCGTAACCGGGCTTATTCAAATCGACCCTACATTCAAGGCGATAGCCGGAACCAATGGTTATGTTAGCCAGGTGTACGAAATGCTTGATGGAAGAGCTATCGTGGTTGGTAATTTTAATAACTTTGATAACAAAGGCGGGGTGGTTCCAATCAATAGAATTGCCAGAACATCAATAGATGGAGAATACGATCGGACTTTCCGTACAGGAAAAGGTGCGAATGGCAGTTTGTCTAGGATTTTAGAAATTGGTGGCCGTTTTATTATTGCCGGAGGCTTTAGCGGATTTAACCAGCGTACTGAAAACATCAGTAACATCACCAGTTTATTTACCAGTGGTGCGATAGACACGATAAAAATCCAAACCAAAAGAAAGCCAACGCTTACTGATACGGTTACGCAGAAATGGTTTCCAAAATTTAATGGTGGTACCAATGGCTTTATTAACCGTGTATATGCCCATAAAGGAAAAATTTTAGCAACAGGCGATTTTAGGTACTATGTAAAAAGAACCTATGATCAGTTTAATTATGATTTCTCAAGAGATACTGTCATATTAGATAGTACTGAAATTCGTCAGATATTGCGCTTTAATTTAGATGGTAGTCTTGATAAAACATTCCGTTTTAACACCACTACCAATAAAGGGAAAGAAAGTGCAAATGGACCTATTGATACTTATATGCATACGGATGCCGAGAAATTGGAAAAACTGGTTGTATTTGGTAGCTTTAATACATTTGATGGTCAACCGGCTAATCGTATTGTTCGTTTAAATCCCGACGGAAATATCGATCCTTCTTTTACGCCGGGTTCAGGTGCAGATAATACGATTGCTTCGTGTACCTATAATACGACGACAAAAAAATATGTAATTACCGGAATCTTTACACAATACAATGGCAAACCAGCACCTGGCTTGGCAGTTTTAAATGATAATGGAACGCTAGATGAAACATTTGCTTCCAGCTCATTTGAAGGCGGTTTTCCTGGTTTTGCAAAACAGCTGAATAATGGATTGATTGTAGTAAGCGGATATTTTATAAAATACAATAACATTACCAGAAATGGTTTTATGGTGCTAACACCAACAGGATCATTGGCAAAAGGGTACAATTCTACCGGTCCTTTTAGCGGTAGTCTGTCTGATGTGATCGAAACCAAATCGGCTGATGGTAAAAAAGCCTTATTGTTAATCGGTGGCTTTAGTCGTTTTGATAATTTACCCTATTACAACATTATTAGGGTAACCATCGAATAGTGGAATAAGCTAAGCAAAATATAAATTAAGACGAGTATGATGAAAAAATATAAATTATTGATTGGCTTAATCGCAGCAATAATCACCACGGCCATATTTTCCTGTAATAAGGAATTCGACAGAACGGTTGGAGACAAGAATGCCAACGATACCACAACCGTTAAATACGGAAACCGTAAGGTACTCTATTTAGTTGTTGATGGAGCAAGAGGACAATCGGTATTAGATGCCAATACACCCAATATAGATGCGATTTTACCACACGCTATCTATAGCTGGGTAGGTTTAAGCGATCCTGATGCAACTGCAAATGCAACAAATTGGGCAAACATGTTAACAGGGGTTAAAAAAGATAAACATAAAGTTACCACTGATGACTTAACCAACAACGACCTGCAGAATTATCCGGTTATCTTCAATAGAATTAAAGAGACAAACCCAAATTCGAAAATTGTTAGCTATACCTCGTCAACAGTTTTTAAATCGTTAACAACAGGGGCTGATGTGAGTAATTTGGTGGCAAATGATGATGCAGTTAAAGCAGGCTTGATCAGCAATTTAACAAGCGATACATCAACTGTCGTTGTTGGTCACTTTACAGGAATTAATGCTGCAGGAGCTGCTGCCGGGTCTGGCTATGATGTTTCTTTTCCTGCTTATAAAGCAGCTATCGAAAAATTCGATACCTCGGTAGGCGAAATCTTAACTGCATTAACAAAACGCCCAAACTACAACAATGAGCAATGGTTGGTAGTGATCGCATCAAGCGCCGGAGGGCCTTATACTTTACCTCCAAATGCCGACGATCAAACCATTTTTAGTCAAACTAAAGCCAATTCATTTGTAATTTACTATGCGCCAACCTATAGCAAAAGGATTCTGACCAAACCATTTACGGGTAACAGGTACTTAGGCAAAACGATCCGTTTTAAAGGGCAGGACGTTAGGGCACAAGTTGATGCTGCTGACGCAAATGTTTATAATATAGACGATACCACAAAAGTAACCATAGAACTTAAGGTTAAAAAGAACGAAGACAAGTTCTTCTGGCCGAGTGTTTTAGGTAAACGTAACGAGTGGTCGGGTGGTCACCCAAGTGTGGGTTGGGTGATTTATCTGGAAGAAGACTATTGGTATTTTGAATGGAGAGGGACTAAGGATGGGGATTATCATCAGTGTAGAGGTGGAAGTTTCGCCAAAGGGAAATGGACAAATTTAACAGCCAAAATAGAGGTGCGCAATGGACAAAGATTTGTTCGTACCTACACCAATGGCGGTTTTAACAATGAGGTTGAAATCACCGGCTCAGGCTCGTTGGCAAATTCGAACCCTTTAAAATTGGGATTTCTAAATGGAAACGGGCACGGAGAGCCCGATGTATATGTAAGTGATATTCGTTTTTTTAAATTTTCTGTTCCGGATGGAATGATCAGCAACTATGCCTGTCAAACTTCAATTGATCAAAGTCATCCATACTTTAATTTCCTGGTAGGGTATTGGCCTGCAACTGATGGGAATGGCGATATTATGGCTGATTTAAGTTCTCAGGCGCACGACTTTAAATTTCAGGGAACTTATAACTGGGAAAATTTTAACGATTTAATCTGTCCACCGGCACCAGAAACGCTGGCCATATTTGTTCCGCAAACGTCAGATATACCCGCGCAGATTATAAACTGGTTAAAAATTGCCAATAAACAGGCCTGGAGACTCGATGGTCGGGTTTGGTTAGATCAATAAGGATTAGCTGATAATTTAAAATAGCATAAAATGAAAAAAATTATATACATCGCATTGGTAAGTTTAAGCATCATTGGTGTTTATTCTTGTCGGAAATCACAAGTAGATGATTTGAAATTACCAGATGCTGCCGTTAGGAGTATAACAGGGGAAGGTATTGTAGCCGGAAATGTTTCAATTGACAATGAATATGTTAAAGTTCCTTTTAAAATCTCTTTAACCGGGGTTGCAGAAGAAGCTTTTCAGGTGGGTTTAACCTTAAATAACGATACGGTTACGCAGTTAATTAATAACGGCACCATTACCAATGGTATACTCATGCCATCTGCTGGCGTAGAGTACCCTAACGTCATCAATGTTGCCTATGGAACTGATAACAGTGAAGGTGTTGCCATTGTGCGTCGGTCTGTATTGGAACGTAATTATGGTAAAAAGGTTGTTTTTGCATTAAAGCTGTCGGCGCCGGGTAAAGGAAATAAAATCGCAGCTGGTAAGTCTACTATTTTGGTTATTGTGAATACCTCCGAGCTCTTGAAAACCACTGATTTACACTATTTAACATTAAAAGGTGGCGGTATTTATAATGTGGTTTACAAGGGCGACTATATTGTAGGCCCGGCTGGCGTAACGATTCCACTTGTGGTAAGTTTAGAAAATCAGCCATCAACGGCTTTCAATATCAAAATCAGAGATAATATAGATACCATTGCCACCTTAGTAGGGAAAGGCACTTTACCTGCAGATGCGATACATTTAGCAGCAAAAGATTATACTCTTGATACCTTGGTTCGTTTTGCAACCGGAGCCTCAAGTGCAATTGTTAGACTTCAGATACCATGGCCGGTTTTTGATGCCAATATTGCTGCAAATAAAAAATTTGCATTTGCCTTAAATATTAGCGACGCTACAAACCATGTGATCCATCCAACTAAAAGTAAATTAATTGTAGTAATAGATCCTAATGTAAATTTGGATAATAACTCTTATATTACAGGAAACGGAACTGGTTTAACAGCAAAATACTATACCAATACACAATTGGACCCGGATGATGGGCGTGCACCATTTGTAACCCGAGTTGATGAAACCATTAACTTTAGTGGTGATGGATGGCCGGATAATGTAAAAAATGCTAGCGGAACGCAGTTAAGCAGGGATAACTTTGCCAGTAGATGGAAAGGAGAATTTTTAGCCCCGGTACGTGGTACCTATACTTTTTATCAAACCCGTTGGGATGATGGATCGAGATTATATGTTAACGGAGTACCGCTAGTAGATGATTATACTACTCAGTGGGATAAGGATACGCGCAAGGGAACCATATTTTTAGAGCGTGGAAAACGTTATACCATTGAGGCACATCACCGCGAAAACGTAGGTGGGCAGCAAGCCTATCTGGAAATTGAAGTGCCAGATGTCTTATCAAAAAGAGTAATACCAAAATCTCAATTATTCCCAACACCTTAAATATTAATTAGATATGAAAAATAACACAAAAAGATTATTCAGTATTCTATCTCTTTTAATACTTATTGTAATCACAACAGTAAAGTGTAAGAAAGATGCAGAAGAGGTGGTTCAGGTGGTAGACGAGCCTAAACCAACAGCAGGTTTTGAGTATAGCGTAGCCAGTCCGGCAAAGTTTTTAGAATACCAGTTTACAGGTAGTTCTACAAATTATAAAACTTTATTGTGGCAGTTTGGCGACGACAGTACATCAGTAGAGGTTAATCCAAAACATGTATATCGTTTCCCGGGTAAGTATAAAGTGACTTTAACCACCAGAAATAGCCAGGGCTATTCGGCAGCAAAAGAAGTTTTGTTAAATATTGTAGATCCTAATTTCGACCCAACCAAAATCGGAGAGAATTATATGCAAACTATTGGTGGTATATTCTCGGTAAATTTGGAAGCAGGAGCTGGGCCTAACTCTGATGAAGGTTCTAAAAAGCTGGTTGATGGCGACACCAAGACCAAATTTTTACAGGCAGGTTTTGATGGCACACAGAGATGTACTTTTGAACTTACAACTCCACAGGTTGTAGGTGCATACACCTTAACTTCGGGGAACGATGCCGAAGATAGAGATCCAAGGTATTGGATTTTACAGGGATCTTTAGATGGTATTCAGTATACTGATTTACACACCGTAACCACTTGCCCATGGGCAAACCCAGGTGAAAGGAACGTCACCAAAAGGTATTATTTCGATAACTTTGTGGCCTATAAATTCTATCGTCTTTATATTAAAGCAAACAGAGGAAGCAGGGTTTTCCAATTATCTGAGTGGACCATCAACAAAAAACAACCTTAGCTTATATAGGTTTTATACACAATTTGAAAAATACATGGAGCTCTAAAACTCTATGTATTTTTTTTGATGGTCGATATTAATTGTCATATGGACAATTAAAAGTTTGAATTCCTTATCAAAATTAAATTATATTTTATACTTTAGTAAAACGTTTAACTACAGTTAAATCTAACCAGAATATAATATCAGATCTCAATACACACAAATGATGAACAAAATCAACACTTTAAAATTCTTAGGCATACTGGGCTGCATGTTTGCAGGCGGTTTGCTAAAGGCGCAGGACCGGAAAGCACCGGCCTATCCCTTAATTACGCACAATACCTATTTCAGTATCTGGTCTACCACCGATAAATTAAACGAATCTTCTACCCAACACTGGACAGGGGCCGATAATTCTCTTTTGGGTTTAATCAATGTTGATGGTGGAATTTATCGCTTTTTAGGTAAAGAAACCACTACCTACAAAACCATCGTGCCAGCTTCTGATGAAAAGGGTTATGAGGTTAAATATACCGAAACCGCACCTCAGGGTGATTGGAAAGCTGAAAGCTACAGTGCAGGCAACTGGCAAACTGGTGCTGCACCGATTGGTGATGATGCAAAAAATGTAAAAACACTTTGGAAATCGCACGATATCTGGGTAAGAAGAACCTTTAATGTGGCAAACCCGGCATCGATTAACGAGCTGTTTTTAAAAATAAACCACGACGATAACATTGAGGTTTACCTAAACGGAAAGAAAGTCTATACCAAAGAAGGCTGGACAAACAGTTTTCAGTACGTTGCTTTAAACAATAGTGATAAAAATGCCTTAAAAGCTGGTTCAAATGTAATCGCCATCCACTTATTAAATACCGCCGGTGGCCGCTTCCTTGATTTTGGCCTTGTGGATAAATTAAAGGATAATGCCGAAAAAGTACAGATTGCGAAACAGAAAAGTGTTGATATCAATGCTACGCAAACAATCTATAACTTCACTTGTGGTAAAATCGATTTGAAATTAACCTTTACCTCGCCATTGTTAATGAATGATTTAGGATTGTTTGCACGTCCGGTTTCTTATGTTTCTTATCAGGTAAAAGCAAATGATGGTAAAACACACCAGGTAAAAGTTTACCTCAGTGCATCATCAAATATTGCAGTTTATCGCCCTACACAAGAAGTTACGGCAAGTAAATACAGTACAGCTAAATTGTCAGTTTTAAAAACAGGAACAGTAGAACAGCCAATCCTGCAAAAAGCAAGCGATGATATGCGTATTGATTGGGGTTATTTTTATGTAGCCGCTCCAAAAACAAGCAATGCGATTCAATTTGTAACTGCAGAAAAAGATGCCGCTGATGCGTTTAGAAAAGGCAATTCAGCTTCAACGGCTAAACAAGGCAAAATGCTTGCCCTGAATACCATTATTCCATTTGGTGCTGTAGGCAAAGCCGCTGTTGAAAAGTATGTAGAACTGGGTTACGATGAAATTTATTCTGTTCAGTACTTTAATAAAAACTTAAGGCCATGGTGGAATACCTCTGGTAAAGAAACCATCGAAGGGCAATTAAGTGCTGCAGCCAACGAGTACAAAACCGTAATCCAAAAATGCGAGGCTTTTAACAAAACCTTATATGCCGATGCATTAAAATCGGGCGGTAAAGAATATGCCGATTTATGTGTTTTAGGTTACCGTCAGAGCATTGCAGCACATACCTTGGTTAAAAGCCAGCAAGGCGAAATTTTATGGTTATCAAAAGAAAACAACAGCGGTGGTTTCATCAATACCGTTGATGTAACTTATCCATCTGCACCACTCTACCTGATTTATAATCCTGAGTTATTACAGGGCATGTTAAATGGTATTTTCTATTTCAGCGAAAGCGGAAAATACCCACACCCTTGGGCGGCTCACGATTTAGGTACCTACCCATTGGCCAATGGACAAACTTACGGCGAGCCAATGCCTGTGGAAGAATCGGGTAACATGATTATTTTAACCGCTGCCATTGCCAAAGCGCAGGGAAATGCCAATTATGCCAAGGCACACTGGAAAACTTTAACCACTTGGGTTGATTATTTAACCAAAGAAGGTTTGGATCCAAAAACGCAGTTGTGTACGGATGATTTTGCCGGTCACCTGGCACGTAATGCCAACTTATCGGTAAAAGCGATAGTAGGTATTGCCTGTTATGCGCAGATGGCCCAAACGTTGGGTTATGACGATGTGGCAAAAAAATACCGCGCAATTGCCGAAAGCATGGTGCCAAAATGGATTGAGATGGCCGATGCAGGCGATCATTATGCCTTAACTTTTGATAATAAGGATACCTGGAGCCAAAAATATAATCTGGTTTGGGATAAGGTTTTAAATCTAAATTTGTTCCCTCAAAAAATTTATGATACCGAAACCAAATATTACCTGACCAAACAGAACAGGTATGGTATTCCGTTGGATAGCAGAAAAGCATACACTAAAAACGACTGGATTTTGTGGACTGCTACCTTTGCGCCTACGCAAAGAGAATTCGAAGCTTTGGTACATCCGGTATATAAACATGCTATCGAAACCGAATCGAGAGTACCTTTGAACGATTTTTATGATTCGAACACAGGTATCCGCGATAACTTCAAAGCGCGTAGCGTAGTTGGTGGTTTTTACATGAAAATGCTGGCCGATAAATTAGCTGGTAAATAAGAGTTTTATCTCTAAATTAACAATTAAAGGTTCTGCATTCATTTGCAGGACCTTTTTTTATTCCCCTCTTTAGAGGGTTGTCGGTACCTTTCCGACTGAGATTAAATATTATTGGATAAGGCCAGGAATGTTTAGTATTAGAAAATGATTGGATTGTAGTTCCTGGCGGTCTGTAGTCCCGGATTCGCTTATAGTCCTCGCTGCGCCCCGGGCTATTCCGCTTTATCGCCTGCCTGCTGCAGGCAGGGGTTTAAAAAACACAGGTTTGAGCACCCTGCAGCCTTAAAATGAAGTACTGTCTTAGTGGCTTAGCCCCGGTTGAAGCGGTACCCTGCAGCGACGAGGAACGAGGAAGCGAAGCGTAAAAGCATAAAACGGGAAGGGATTTGTTGTTTTGCACAGACCTTCCGCTCCAAATAAGAATTGATCGGTTTAATCCTATCAGTTGGTATTTCATCGAGCGAAATAAACAATGTTTTGTACATAATGCTTCTATGCCTTATATGGTTCCAAAAAGGCGACCGTTTTGAAATGGCTGTCGGCTGAAAAAGCCCTCTCGCAGTTACGATTGGTATTCCTAAAACTCAAATTCCAACTGATTATCTTCTGGTTTTTCGATCACCACATCATCATAGAACCGGGATAAGGTGATCCCTAAAAGCCTTATCTGTGTAGTACCAATAGCTGCTTCTTCCAAAAGTTTAATCGCTTCAGCATAAATTACTTCTGCTTTATTAATCGGAGTAGCGAAGGAACGGCTACGGGTAATGAGTTTAAAATCGGCAAATTTGATTTTCAAGGTAACTGTTTTGCCGCTCAGCTGATATTTCTCCAGGCGTGTGGCCACCGTTTCGCTAATTTGTTTCAAAAGGTCGTGCATCACCGAATCCTCGTTGGTATCTTCTGCAAAAGTATCTTCAGCACCTACTGATTTTGCTTCACGGTTCGCCCTCACCGGGCGTTCATCAATGCCACGTACTATTTTGTAATAAAATCTTCCCGATTTTCCGAATTGGGCAACCAACTGTGATTCGGTTAATTTTTTTAAATCGGCACCTGTAGTAACCTGCATGGCCTTCATTTTAGCCGCTGTAACTTTGCCCACACCGAAAAACTTCTCCACAGGGAGTTTTTCCATAAAAGCTTTGATTTTCGAGGGGCCAATAAAGGTTAAACCATCAGGCTTATTCATATCCGAAGCCACCTTGGCTACAAATTTATTGGTCGATACACCTGCAGAGGCAGTTAAATTCAGCTCATTTTTAATCGCATCCTTAATCGATTGCGCTATATCAATGGCCGATCCAATGCCCAGTTTATCTTCCGTTACATCAAGATAAGCCTCGTCTAATGATAAAGGTTCAATAATGTCGGTATAGCGGCTAAAAATCGCTCTGATGGCTTTAGATGCAGCAGTATAAGCATCGAAACGTGGATAGACAAAGATGGCTGTGGGGCAGAGCTGATAGGCTTTGCTTGATGGCATTGCAGAACGGATCCCATATTGACGGGCTTCGTAACTGGCAGTAGATACCACTCCACGGCTATCGGGCTTACCCCCAACAACGAGTGGTTTCCCGCGGTATTCGGGGAAATCGCGTTGCTCAACCGACGCATAAAAAGCATCCATATCAATGTGGATGATCTTTCTTAAAGGTATTGTGGTTTCGTCGGCCATTGGATTAGCTAAATTTCGCTATTTATTTTAGTATTATTGGATTAGAATTTTTTTCTTTACAAAATATGGAAAGAGCAATCCGCTTTTATAAAAACGCAAAACACGAATGGTATGCCGATATACCCGAATGGGGCGGGGACCTGGCCGACCTGCAAATGGTAGAAGGTGCGGATGAATTATTAAACTGGATAGCCGTTACTGAGAATGAGTGTAAGCTGCTGATGGCTGATGCCCACCTGAAAAATGCCGAAATTTTGGATCTTGTTTATGCGCGTGAGGAAAATTTAGGTGGCGGAGGAGACTATATCTTAGAAAGCTTTAGGGGCGAATTTAAGCACCACAAGCTTTGGCTCTGTAACGTAACTGAATTTGTTTTTAAGCAATTGCCCGAGCGCATTTATTTTAAGGAAATTGATTAGCATCTTTCGCGATCGTCCTGTCCTTTGTTTCAGGATCTGTTTGGTGTAAAGCGATCGTAATGCACCATAGATCCTGGAATAAATCCGATAGTTATCGGATCAGGGTCGCCTCCGGGAGAAGTATAGACCTAATTCAACAATATCTCTACTTTGTTCAATAAAGAATCCATTTCGAATGGTTTTTCCATAAAATCATTCGCACCCGCATCCATAGCCGATTGCCTGATATCCCTGCTGGCCGAAATCATTAAAATGGGAATTTCTTTATATTCAGGATCGCCTTTAAGCTGTTTGCATATGTCCCTGCCATCATGCCCACTCATCCAGATATCAAGCAGAATTAAATCTGGTCTGTTTTTTACTGCATCAATTACCGCCCCGCCATCATAAGTGTATTCCACATCGTAACCCATCACTTCCAAAATCATCGTCACAGCATCAACAATGCCCTCATCATCATCTGCAATGAGTATTTTTTTATTTGCCATTTTGTAGTTTTATTTCCATTCTTTTTGTTTTGCGTAGGTAGTGCGGAAATGATTAATACTATTTAATATTAAAGCTGTAAAGATGCTTTTTGTTTTAAAAAAAATGAATATTTATCTGAAGTATTTTGCCCTGATCAATGTTTTTCAAAATCGCTTTTAAAATGAAGGCCAACGAGGAGTTTGTTTTTGAAATTGGCGCCTAAACAACCGTGTTGTTTTTTGCGTACTGATTTTAAATCTGGATTGCCAAAAATGATTTTCAATCTGTTTTTCTAGAGACAAAGGTTGCATATCATGCTACGCTTAAGCTATAGATGTGATTGCATGATGACTTTGAGATATACTATATTGTACATTGATATACAATAAATCCAGTTAAATGCCAGGTATAATCCGCATTTTTGCGATAAAACGCGGACTATATGCGGACTTGCTGCGGACATACTGTTCATGTGCAATACATGTTGTCCCATGATATATACTTAACGATTAGTGGTTAAATCATCGATAATGTGCGAAGTGTATTAAATATAAGATTACTTTTAGATCATGTGATTTGTTCTACATAAGCCCAGGTATTTACGATATCGGTATTATTGTTTTGAAATGAAATGTACTATTCTTTCATCAGCTTTCTCCAAAATTGATAATTTGTATTCGCTTGTCGGATATTTCGAACATTTATAGTTTATATTTACAGCGTTAATTCAAATTAATTGGGTTGAATAGCCAAAAATGGATAGTATTAATATTAAGAAGTTAGCAGAAGCTTTAAATTTATCTACTTCTACAATTTCGCGGGCTTTTAGGGACAACAGTGACATTAATGGTGCCACTAAGGAGCGTATACTAGCCAAGGCGAAGGAATTAAACTATCAGCCCAACCATTACGCCAGTAATTTAAGAGAGCAGAAAAGCAAAACCATTGCCGTTATCGTTCCCGAATTGGCCAACAATTATTTCTCGCAGGCCATTCATGGGATCGAACGTGTAGCAAGGGAAAATGGTTACCATATTTTGATTTATGTAACCGACGATGATTACAAAAAAGAGGTCACCTTTATTCGCCATTTGCACAATGGAAGGGCCGATGGCATTGTGATGTCGGTTTCGGGTGAGGCAAACGACCATAATTATCTGAATAAATTTGGTGCAAAAAGATTACCCCTGGTGTTTTTCGACCGGATTTATGAAGACATTGATACCCCAAGGGTCATTACAAACGATTACAACAGCAGTTTCCTGGCTACCGAGCATTTAATCGAGCAGGGTTGCAAAAGAATTGCCTACCTGGTGGTGAACAAAAGTTTATCTATTGGAAAGACCCGTATGCAGGGCTATATTGATGCACTGGCCAAACATGGGGTTCCATTTGAAGAAAACCTGATTGTGGATTGCAGCAACAGTTATGAGGAAAACAGCATAATCATTAAAAACGCGTTAACACAGTTAAAACCTGATGGTGTTTTTACTTCGGTAGAACGTTTGGCTTTTGCCACTTACTATGCCTGTTATGATCTTAATCTCAATATCCCCAGAGATTTAAAAGTGATCAGTTTCTCCAGTCTGGAAATTGCCCCATTGCTTAATCCTTCGCTCACCACCATTACCCAGCCAGCCACCGAGATAGGGGAGCAGGCGGCGAAATTACTGTTCACCATTCTGGATGATCATGCCGATAAAAACGGATCAAATGAGGTGGTTTTGGCGTCTAAAATTATCAAGCGGAATTCGACCGCAAACGGGTAAAAAAGACCCCAAAAAACGGGGAATTTTTCACCCAAAAAATTTCAATAATTTTCCTCACTTAGTGTAAAATAAGCAGAATTATGACCAGTTTTCGGGAACGTTCCCGAAAGATGACCGAATTTTGATCTGTTTTTTTCGGGAACGTTCCCGAAAAAATGCCCTAAAATGGCTTAGTGTAATAATTACACATTAATTTTGATTTTTACATTCGTAAGTCATTGTATTTTAATTAGTTGAAAATTAAATAATTATTTATTGTGGCTTTTTACTACTACAAAATAGTTGATTTTTGCCATCGGTTTAGCCCGGTGATTTTATCAGAAAATATATTTTTTAAATAAATTTTGAAATCTCATTAACAGCTGTAAATTAGGCCTATGTGTAAATCACTATAATATTTAACCAAATTTTTATACTTAAACGAGCTTCAAATATGAGAGTATTTTACCTGTTAAAACAGGGGCTTTTGGTGCTGTT
>Ga0163161_10000276_pt1 | contig 45031 bp, 37 predicted proteins | sample S45metaG_FD_129847 | JGI IMG/M metagenome (GOLD analysis project Ga0163161, IMG submission 129847) | Switchgrass rhizosphere microbial communities from Kellogg Biological Station, Michigan, USA - S4-5 metaG | ecosystem: Host-associated > Plants > Roots > Rhizosphere > Soil | place: USA... | reverse complement strand
ATTAAGGAAAAATCGAGCTACATTTGAATACTTTAATTAATCGATATAAGACACTCATAATCAAGCACAAAATATGCCGTATAAAGAAAGAGACATTAATAAAATGTATTATACCATGGGCGAGGTGACTGAAATGTTTAATGTAAACGCATCACAGATCCGTTTTTACGAAAAAGAATTCGATATCCTTCAGCCTAAGAAAAACAAAAAAGGCAACCGTCTTTTCACTCCTGAAGACATTGAGAACTTAAAAATTATCTTTAATCTGGTAGATGAAAAAGGCTTTACCTTAAAAGGTGCAAAAGACTATCTCAAAAATAACAAAACCGGTGTACGCGAAAATCAGAAAATCATCGATTCGCTGGAAAAATTGAAAGGTTTTTTGGTAAATCTTGCAGACGAACTATAAACGATTTTTTAATTACTACAATTCAGTACATCAACACCTACATTATTTGTAGTTTTAATAATATTTTTCTATCTTTATAAGCGTAATACAATAATCACCCCCATTTTTCTTGAACTGGTTTAATTACTGCTTATGAAAATATGGTATTCGTTATTGCTTGTCTTTTTTTTCCTTGATTCATCTTCTCAAAGAACTTTATCATGGTATAATCTCAGGGTATTCTGGCCAGTAAGGTCTAGCTTTTACCGATCGATCTGTTTAAGATTACCCCGTTTAAACAGATCTTGCAAAATCTTAATGATTGCATTCGCAATGATTGGGTCTGTTGCAAATGCACAAACCAATGTGCAAGAAAATGACATTCGTGATATATTGGAAAGTATGGCGGAGAACCTGCCAGATGATTATGATATGAGCGAGCTGGTTGATGTACTCACAAGATATCGTAAACATCCGATCAATTTGAATCACACCTCGCCAGAAGAACTCAAAACATTTGTTTTCCTATCTCCACTACAGATTAGTAATTTCTTCTCTTATATAAAAGAAAACGGGCAGCTTGTTGATGTATTGGAGTTACAAAGTATAAATGGCTTTGATGTTAAGACCGTTCAGAGTTTACTCCCATTTGTAACATTAACCAATATGGGCGAATATGAACAACTTAATTTTAAAAATATTTTTAAGGACGGCGAAAATGATTTAATGATACGCTTTGCGCAAACCTTACAAAAACAAAAGGGATTTACTGATTTACCGGGAAACCGGTATCTGGGATCGCCTGAGAAATTCCAAACCCGATACAGATATAATTATAGCACGCTCCTATCTGCGGCCATCACTTTAGATAAAGATGCTGGTGAAAAATTTGGGGGCAAGCCTTTTGATTTTTACGCTGGCAATGTGGCATTATTCAAATTGGGTAAGTTAAAAAAACTGGTACTCGGTGATTATTCTTTGCAATTTGGACAGGGCTTAACACTGTGGTCAGGGTTTTCTTTTGGAAAAGGTCCTGATGTTACCAGTGTTGCTAAAAAAGATTTGGGATTAAGGCCTTATAACTCTACCAATGAATATTCTTTTTTCAGGGGAGCCTCAGCTACAATTAGCTTACTTAAAAATATAGACATTACTCCTTTTGTTTCTTTTCGAAATCTTGATGCAAGCCAAAAATTGGATCCGAATGGAGATTTAGTTCAATCTACCATTAATCAAACCGGATTACATAGAACACCCTCTGAGATTAAAAATAAAAGGGTGCTTTCACAGCGATTATATGGTGCTGCCATACAGTACGCTAAAAACGAATTTACGCTGGGTGCAATTGCTTACCGGAGTCATTACGGGAATAGTTTTATTACACAGACTGCTGCTTATGATCAATATAGCTTTACGGGGAAATCATTAACAAATTTGGGCTTGTTTTATAACTATACCTATAAGAATATGTATCTGTATGGCGAAGGTGCAAAGGGTTTGGGTGGAGGTTTTGCATATATTAATGGAATACTGATCAGCTTATCAAGAACAGTTTCTGCAGCATTAACTCATCGTAATTATGCTAAAGACTATCATAGCTTCTTTAATCAGGCGGTATCCGAATCCAGTGAAGCCATAAATGAAAGAGGGTTGTATGCAGGTTTAAATATTAACCCGAATAAACATTGGGCCTTTTCTTTTTATGGTGATTATTTTCGGTTTCCATGGTTGAAGTACCGGGTTGACGAGCCGTCAAAAGGTTATGAAGTGTTAAGTCAGGCCGTTTATATGCCAAGCAAAGGTTTTAAGGCCTTGCTTAGATTTAAAACTGAAAGGAAGCAGCAAAATACCGATTTGGATGTACCTGTAAACTTTTTAGATGATGTTAATAAGACGGGTTATCGGGCCGAAATAAACTGGCAGCTGGATAAGCGCTGGAGTTTTCAGAACCGTGCGGAGATTTCGCAGTTTAAAAAAGGTAGTGCTGATCAGGAATTTGGTTACCTGGTTTATCAGGATGTAGATTACTCTCCCATGTTTTCTAAAATTACCGGCAACCTAAGGCTTGCCTATTTCAATACACCAAGTTACAACAGTAGAATTTACGCTTATGAAGACGATGTTTTATACAGTTTTAGTTTTGGGATGTATAGTGGAACAGGTTTTAGAACGTATTTAAATTTGAAATACAATTTGGCTAAGAAGTTAAATATCTGGTTGAGGTATGGCTTGTTTGTTTATAAAAACGTAGAAACAGTTGGTACCTACCTGGATGAAATTAAGGGCAATAAAAAATCGGAAGCTAAAATTCAGTTACGTTATCAGTTCTAAGCATGTTTAAGGCTGAATACGTTTTTGTAAGGGTTTTACTTCCATTTCTTATCGGGATCGGTATTTTTTATTTTTTTCCGACAAATACTGGATTGCAGGTTTTAGAAATAACTATGGTATTGTGCTTGTTGAGCATAATAACCATAAATATTACCTATAAAAAGTTTAAGGCATACCGTTACAAAGGAGCAATCGGTGCTATAATTTTTATACTCTTCTTCAATTTGGGCGGCTTGCTTTGCTTGAAAAATAATGATATGCTAAGGGAAAATTACTTTGCAAACAAACAATATGACTATTTAAAAGTATGGGTAGAGGATGAGCCCGAAAAAAGTAACAATATATTAAGATTTAAGACAGTGGTAGTTGCCGGATATCATAACGATCAGCAGATCAAATTATCCGGGCAACTGCTTTTAGCAGTAAGATTAGATAGCTTAAATCCTGTTACCATAAGGTATGGCGATGAAATCATGATCCCAGACAAATCCACAGAAGTTGACCCCCCATATAACCCTGCCGAATTTGATTTTAAAGCCTGGTTAGCTAATCAGAATATTTATCATCAGGCTTTTACAGACCAGGATCATTTGATTAAAACGGGTCATGATAATGGTGATCCGGTTATTGGGCTGGCCTTAAGCTTAAGGGAAAAACAAATAGAGAAATACCGGAAACTGATTAAAAGCAAAGAAGCTTTTGCTGTGGCATCAACATTAATACTGGGTTACCGGGCAGATTTAAGTCAGGAAACCTTATCCGCATATTCCAAAACCGGTACGATACACGCACTATCTGTTTCAGGCGCGCACGTAGCTATTATTTATGTTGTTTTAGATTTTCTCCTCCTTTTCATGAATAAGAAACCTGGATTAAAAATCATGAAACTTATATTAATCTGTACTTTGATTTGGGGATATGCTTTGCTTACGGGCTTATCTCCTTCGGTTGTACGCTCTGCAATCATGATCAGTATTTTAATAACCGCTAAAGTTTTATCCAAAAACACCAATAGTTATAACGTTTTAGCCTTTTCAGCTTTTTGTCAGTTGCTTTATAATCAGTTTTTAATTTGGGATGTTGGATTTCAACTCTCCTATCTTGCGGTTTTTGGATTGATTTATCTCCAGCCCAAAATTTATAATCTGATGTATATTAAAAATAAATGGACAGACAGATTATGGAGTTTCACGGCAATGTCTTTAGCTGCCCAGATGGTTACATTTCCTTTAAGTGTTTATTACTTTCATCAATTCCCGCTTTATTTCCTTTTTGGCAACCTCTTTATCACCATTCCATTGGTATTAATGATGTATTTAGGAATTGCCATCCTGGTTCCGTGGTTGAGTTTCTTAGCGCCAATTTTCGAATGGATCATTACTTTTACAAATCAGGTACTCAGATGGATTGCAGATCTGCCCTTTGCTACCTTTTCATCCATATGGATTAATTTGCCTGAATTTATCTTATTGAGTTCTGCTTTAGGATTATTTATTTACGGAGTGGCAAACTTTAATAAACGTTTTATATTTTCATCTTTGGCAGTTTTTATTTCTTATCAACTATTGGTTGTACACGATGACCTCAATGCCTATCATCAACAAAGGATTATTTTTTTCTCACTAAGGAAAAATTATGCCGCTGCTTTTATTCGTGGAAAGGAAACTGTTCTGGTTACTGATTTAAAACCTACGGATAAAAACTACGCTTTTTTTGTTAAACCTGCATTAGCCCAGCTGCAGATAGCTAAGATTTCTCATATCAGTTTAAAGAAAGATACTGTTATAGGAAGTTTCATTTTAAAAAACAATCAGATTGTATTCCTTAATTATAAAATATTGCTGATTGATGACCGGTCAAATTATAAAACGTTAAAAGGAAATGGCGCTTTTTCAAGCCTTTGGATCAGTGGAAATACTAAGTTTAATCTAATGAAACTAGATTCAGATATTAAATACAGTAATGTATTAATCGATGCCACTAACAGAGATTATAAGATTGAGATTTTTAATAAAGTTGTGAAGAATAATCACTTAGATACCCATGTTTTAAAGAAAAATAAAGCATATTTGGTGCAACTAACCCAATAACATGGAAAATCTGGTTTTGTATCAAGTTGCAGATAGAATTGCGACAATAACCATTAATAGACCTGAAAAAAGAAATGCCTTAAATCCTGAGCTCATAGCTGCATTAACAGCAGCATTTATTACTGCGTCGGAAGATGATCTGGTTAAAGTTGTGGTTTTAAATGCAAATGGCGACTCTTTTAGCGCGGGTGCCGATTTGGGATACCTGCAGCAGCTACAGCAGAATACCTTCGAAGAAAATGTCGCTGATTCTAATCGTTTAAAAAAACTCTTTACAACCATTTATTATTTACCCAAGGTAGTTATTGCACAGGTAGAAGGACATGCAATCGCTGGTGGTTGTGGTTTGGCAACGATATGCGATCTTGTTTTTGCTACCCCTGAAAGTAATTTTGGTTATACCGAAGTTAAAATTGGTTTTGTTCCGGCCATTGTTTCATGTTTCTTAAAACAGAAAGTGAGTGAATCTGTTGCCAAAGAAATATTGCTTACCGGAAAAACCTTTTCAGCAGAACAGGCATTAAAATATAATTTGATCAATTTTGTAACAAATTCATCCGAAATTCATCAAAAAGTAAGAGAATTTGCACTAAGTTTGTGTAATGGAAGTTCTGGTAATTCGTTAATGATTACTAAACAATTGATTACGCAAACCAACAATCCCCTATTGGAAAAATGCTTGGAAACTGCGGTACAGATAAATGCCCGCGTAAGGGAAAGTGAAGATTTTAAAAAAGGAATTTCTTCATTTTTAAACAAAGAAAAAATTAACTGGTAAAAAACTAAACTGAAATAAAAAACATGTTCAAATCAATCAAAACAAGCGTTGTCGCTTTAATCCTGGTAAGTAGTGCAATCATCGCTCATGCACAAAAGAAAATGACTGAAGGTACGATTACCTATAGCCTGGCATATAAATTAACAGAAGAACAAAAATCAGCTATGGGTGGACAAGAGCCGCCTGCAGAGCTTAAAGTTAAATTCAATAATGGTTTAACAAAAATTGAAATGGAACAAGGCCCGGCTTTAATTGGAATCGTTTCTGATAACAATGAAAGAACAGGTCTGCTTTTAATTGATGTGCCGGTTGCTCAAAAACAATTTGCTGTTAAACAATCTAAGGCCGATATCGAAAAAGCCATGGGTGCCATTCCTAAATATTCTGATTTCAAAGCTACTGGCGAGAAACAGACTATCGGTGGCTTTAGCGCAGAAAAATATACTTTTAAAGATGAAAAAGGTACTGCAATGGAACTTTGGGCTACAAAAGATATCGAATTGCCTAATGTAGGTTCTCAAAACTATTTTCCAGGTTTAGGTGCTTTTCCGGTAAAATATACTTTGGTTCAAAGAGGTGTAGAAACCACCACAACATTAAAATCTGTTGTTGAAGGTAAAATTGGTGCAATCTCTAAAGAAGTACCAACTGGTTACGAAGTAGTAACCATGGAAGATTTAGCAAAAATGCAGGGCGGTGGTGAATAATTAACCAATCTCTGCTAATTAATAGCTTTTTAACTGCCGGCTTTTTATTTAAATTAGCCCGAAAGTTGAAAAGCTTTTTTTATGTCCAAAACTTATATATGATTAAAAAATTATTACTCAGACTATCAGCCGCTTGCATAGTATTATGTGCATTAACTGAGGCAAATGCCCAAGGTATCAACTGGGCGAAGGATGGCAACTCCTACTATCAGATTGCAAGCGGAGAAATTATCTCGGTAACACTTCCTAAGAGTGACCGGAAAACCATTATATCAAGAGCGCTATTAACTCCTCCCGGTAAAAGTGATGCCATTGCGGTAAGAAGTTTCCAGTTATCTGATGATGGTACTAAAGCACTGATTTACACCAATAGCAAGAAAGTTTGGCGTTATGATACACGCGGTGACTATTGGCTAGCTGATTTAACAGCAAATAAAATTACCCAGATCGGAAAAGATAAACCAGCATCATCTTTGATGTTTGCCAAGTTATCACCTGATGGTAGTAAAGTGGCTTACGTAAGCAAACATAATTTATATGTAGAAAATATTGATGGATCTGGCGCCAAAGCTTTAACAACTGATGGCACCGACCGCATGATCAATGGTACTTTTGATTGGGTTTATGAAGAAGAATTCGATTGTCGCGATGGTTTTAGATGGAGCCCTGATGGAAAATCGATTGCCTTTTGGCAAATTGATGCAACGAAGATCAAAAACTTTTTAATGATCAACAATACAGATTCTATCTATCCTTATACAATCCCGGTAGAGTATCCAAAAGTTGGCGAAAACCCTTCAGCCTGTAAGGTTGGTGTGGTTGATGTAACCACTGCTAAAACTAACTGGTTAGACGTTCCTGGCGATAATATCCAGCACTATATTCCACGCATGCAATGGGTACCGAACAGTAACAATATCATTTTGCAACAGCTTAACCGCGAGCAGAATGAAAGTATAGTATTCATCTGCAATGCTGCTACTGGAGCTGCAAAAGCAATTTATACCGAAAAAGCTAAAGCCTGGATCGATGCACAGGACGAATGGAAATGGTTAAATGATAATAAGGAATTTACAATTGTATCTGATAAGGATGGCTGGAACCACCTTTACAGAATCAGCCTTGATGGGAAAAAAGAAACACTGGTTACAAAAGGCAATTACGATGTGATTGATGTAAAACTGATTGATGTAAAAAACAATGCAGTTTATTTCTTAGCCTCGCCTACAAACGCTACTCAGAAATATCTTTTTAAAACCAAGCTAGACGGAAAAGGAAAATTAGAACAGGTTACGCCTTCTATTTTACCTGGCACACACAGTTACGATATTTCTCCTAATGCGGCTTTTGCCCGTCATTCTTACAACAGTTCTATTGTTAGGCCGATTACCGAATGGATGAATTTTACCACTGGCAATCCATTTACCATGGACGGAAGCATTACCACGCAATTGTCTAAACAAGAAGCGGGTAAAAACAAAGTTGAGTTTTTTAAAGTAACTACCGAAGATGGTATTGAAATGGATGGCTGGATGAAAAAACCTGATAATTTTAATCCTGACAAGAAATATCCGGTAGTATTTTATGTATATGGAGAACCTGCCTCGCCAACGGCATCAGATACTTATGGTGCAGGAAGAAATTTCTTGTATGCAGGCGATATGGCTAAAGATGGTTATATCTATATCTCAATGGACAACAGAGGGGCGCCTGTTCCAAAAGGAAGCGTATGGCGTAAAAGTATTTACAAAAACATTGGGGTAATCAACATCCGCGATCAGGCCATGGCCGCTAAAAAACTTTTGGCTACCAACACTTTCATGGATAAAGACCGTGTAGCTGTTTGGGGCTGGAGCGGTGGTGGTTCATCAACTTTAAACCTGATGTTCCAGTATCCTGAAATTTATAAAACGGGTATTGCAATTGCAGCGGTTGGCAACCAGTTAACCTACGATAATATTTATCAGGAGCGTTATATGGGCACGCCTTTTCCAAGTAAAGAAGCGTATGTAAAGGGCTCTCCTGTTACTTATGCTAAAAACCTGAAAGGTAATTTATTGTACATCCATGGTACAGGAGATGATAACGTTCATTATCAAAATGCCGAAATGCTAATCAATGAGCTGATCAAAAACAGAAAGGTTTTTCAATTGATGAGTTATCCAAACCGTACCCACAGCATCTCTGAAGGCGAGGGAACAAGCGAACATTTATCGTTAACTTATACCAAGTTTTTAAAAGAAAATTGTCCTCCGGGAGCAAGATAGAAATTTTAAAAAGCAGCTTTAGGGCTGCTTTTTTTATGCGATAAACATTTGGGTAAGCATCGCGGTTGCAATGGCTATGCCAAAGCTCAGTAAGGTTCCAATTAATACATATTCGGTTAATTTAAGATCATGTGCTTCTTTTAAATCGCCAAACCGAAATATTGATTTAGCTGCCAGTAAAAAACCGACTGCCTCAAAATGATTGGTGAGGATAAAAAGAAAAATCAGTACCCGCTCCAATATCCCGATGTACTTTCCTGCATTGTGTAATGATTTTGGACTATCTGGCTGATTATCCGGGATCCATTTGTCGATAATTACCTTCATGATGATCGAGGTAGGCATGGTTAAAAATAAAACTCCTGAGAATAAAGCCCATGTTTTGGTTTCATTTAAAAAACTGATATTAAAACTTCCCTTATAAAATATATGCCATACCGCCGCTATTGAGGCGAAATGTAAAACCTGATCAACAAAAAATAGTATGCGCGCATTTTTATTCGTCTGAAAAATAGATTTTAATGCATCGATAAACAGATGGAGAATGCCGATCAATAAGGCGGTTTTCCAAACATCAAAGCTTAAAAAAACAAGGAATATTAAAGCCATATGAACGGCTACATGTAGGTAAAGTTTTGTTGATTTTAACTTTCTCCTCTCCTTATCTTTTACCCAGGCGTTTGGTTGTAAAAAGAAGTCTCCAATTAAATGGGCGATAAGAAGCTTAATTAAATAGATATCCATTATTTTAAGATCATTTGGTTCAATTTTTTACGGTAGAGTTTGTCCATTTCCATTATTTCGGTATAATGTGCGCGTTTTAGTGCTTCACTTACAGACGATTGCGTTCTTCCCGAAATTGCAGCTAGCTCACTCTGTAACAGATTTTCATTTTCCAGGGCCAGTTTTACCATTTCGGCAGCTACTTCTCCCCAACTGTCCATTGATATTAAAGAAAGCTTGATCAACACATTTATTTCTTCGTCAAAATCAGGGTTATCGGTTTTAATGGCCAGATTAACTTTAGCCTGTTTTAAACTGTCGAAAGCAGCGCCTGAGTTTACAAAAGCGTCGCCACTTGATTCTGAAAGCTTTTTGCGTTTGTTTTTCAGATCTCCGATACCGATGCCCATCCTTACATCTGCCGGTTTATTTACCCTGATACAGGCTTTTAAATAGGCAGCTGCTCTCATTGCATTTTTTGGATCAACCTCTACCTGAAAGCTATCTCCACGATAGATCTCCCCCTTGCTATGCTGATTTGAAACTGTTTTTAAACCCGTTTTCAAACTTAATAACCAGCTATCTTTAATCTTTCTTGAGCCTACAATATCACCTGTTATAATACAAATCATAGTACAATATCGGGTTTATTATTCATATTTCAAAGGTTAATATCGGGTATTTAGCCGTTATTTCGTTTTATCGGGTAATTAGCCTATATTTTAAATTATCGGGTATTTACCCGATATTGACTTAAAACTAATCAATAAATTTATTGTTTAATAGCTATGGCATTAATCGAATTTACCAAAAGAGGCATTTACTGTAAACAGGGCGATTTTTATGTAGACCCCTGGTGGCCTGTAGATTATGCCGTAACTACACACGGACATAGCGATCATGTGCGTTTTGGAAATAAATATTATCTCTGCCATACCCTGACGAAGCCCATCATAAAACGAAGGATCAGTGAAGATTTAAATGTGGAAACATTGGAATATGGCGAAAGCATCACCAGAAACGGTGTGAACATTTCATTTTTCCCTGCCGGACATATTATTGGATCGGCACAGGTACGTTTAGCATATAAAGGAGAAATTTGTGTCATCTCAGGTGATTATAAAATTGAAGATGATGGTATTACCACACCTTTTGAACCGGTTAAATGCCATTCTTTTGTATCTGAAAGTACTTTCGGCCTGCCTGTTTACAAATGGCAAAAACAAGAAACTGTTTTTAATGGCATCAAGAGTTGGGTAAACAATAACATCAACCAACAGAAAACGAGCGTATTGATTGCCTATAGTTTGGGCAAAGCACAGCGATTAATTAAAAACCTGGCTGGAGATATACCCATTTATGTACATAACAGCATTGCCAATTTAAATGAAGTAATTATCGCTGCGGGTGTAAGCCTTCCGGAAACCATTAGGATTACACCCGAAACGACGAAAGATGAACTGCAGAAAGGTATTGTAATTGTACCGCCTGCTATGCGGGATAGCCGATGGATCAAAAATTTATCCCATCCGGTTACAGGGATCTGCTCGGGCTGGATGCAGGTTAGGGCACACCGCCGTTGGCAAAGTGCCGATGCTGGCTTTGCTTTAAGCGACCATGCCGATTGGCCGGGTTTAATGGAAGCCATTAAGGCAACCGGTGCCGAAAAAGTATATGTTACCCATGGTTTTACAGCGGCTTTTAGCCGGTTTTTAAATGATGAAGGCATAGAGGCATCTGAGGTTTTAACCAAGTTTGGACAAGAAGATGATGAAGAAAACAAGGTAGATTTGGCTGATCAAAACGAAAACAAATAAATATGAAACGTTTTGCCCAATTGATCCAGCAGCTCGAACTGAGCAATAAAACCAATGATAAAATCGCGGCTTTGGTTGATTATTTCAATTATGCGGATGATAAGGATAAAGTATGGGTGATTGCCTTATTTACAGGCAAAAAGCCTAAAAGACCCATCAAATCGGCACTGCTTAAACATTGGGCCATAGATATTACCGAAACCCCGGAATGGTTGTTTGCGGAGAGTTATTCGAATGTTGGCGATTTAAGTGAAACCATTGCGCTGTTGTTGCCACCTGCCGAAAATACCTCCGATTTTCAGTTGCATCAATGGATAGAAGACCTACATGATCTGGAAGGTAAGGATGACGAAACCAAAAAGGAATTTATTTTAAATGCATGGAATAAACTTGAAACCCAGGAACGTTTTATTTTCAATAAATTAATCTCCGGAAATTTCAGGATCGGTGTTTCCAATAAAATGCTGGTAAATGCGCTGGCCAAGCAAAGCAGTTTAGATAGTGCCCAGATTATGCATAGCATTATGGGGAAATGGAATCCTTACGAAATCACCTTCCACGAACTGATTAATGGTATTCATGTTAATACGGATAACTCCTGGCCTTACCCCTTTTGCCTGGCCTATGCTTTAGAACAAGAGCCGGAGAAACTTGGGGAAATATCGGATTGGCAGGCAGAATGGAAATGGGATGGCATCCGTGGACAGATTGTAAAACGGAACGGAGAGTTATTTATCTGGAGCCGTGGTGAAGAACTGGTTACTGAACAGTTTCCCGAACTGCATTTTATAATTGATGTTTTACCTGATGGTGTGGTTTTGGATGGAGAAATATTGGCCGTGCAGGATAAGCAGGTTTTATCGTTTAGTACCCTGCAACAGCGTTTAAACCGTAAAACGATTAGCAAAAAGCAACTGGAGGATGCACCCATCGGATTTTTTGTTTACGATATTTTAGAATTTGAAGCAAAAGATTTTAGAGAAGAACCTTTAAGTACCAGAAGGAAGATACTTGAGCAATTGATTGGTGGTCTGGAGGAAAGTCCTGTGATCATATCTCCCGTAATTAATTGTAATTCGTGGGAAGAACTGGCCGAATTAAGGCAAACTTCGAGATCGATCAATAGTGAGGGCATTATGCTTAAAAAACTGAGCTCTCATTATCATAGTGGCAGAAAACGTGGCGATTGGTGGAAATGGAAGATCAATCCATATACCGTTGATGCCGTAATGATTTATGCGCAAAAAGGAAGTGGCAGAAGGGCAAATTTCTTTACCGATTATACATTTGCTGTTCGTGATGGCGAAAATTTAGTAACAATTGCAAAAGCCTATTCAGGCTTAACTGATAAAGAAATTAAAGAAGTCAATTCTTTTGTAACCCGAAATGCAATCGAAAAATTCGGTCCGGTACGTACAGTGAAACCCGAACTGGTCTTCGAAATCGCATTTGAAGGAATTGCCGAAAGCAAACGCCATAAAGCAGGTTTAGCATTGCGTTTTCCACGTATATTGCGGTGGCGAAAGGATAAAAAAGCAGATGAAATTAATACTTTGGAAGATTTGAGGCAGTTGCTGCAATCTACTTTGTAAACGTAACACCAAGGCTTGGTCTTCACAGGCCTGGAGCGTTTGCTTAAACCCTGCTGATTTTGAAGGCCAGACCGGGGAATAAGGTGAGTTTGATAGGTTTGCCCCAGGATTTTAAACCCGACAGTAGCGATACCCTTTTTTGCCGGAAATGATTACCGTGATCAAAAGAATTATAAAAAAGGTAAAGCGTATGGCGGGACTGCTGTAACCGAAGCACTCCTGCTTTTGCTTTTCAAAAAAAACTTATAAATATCAAAACCAATAAGGAAAGACATTAAGCATGGATCAAACCAAAACCAAAGGTTATAAAAAGATAAAATTCTGGTTAAAAACAAACAAACGCAAGCCTTTTCAGTTTCAGGAAGATGCCTGGCAGTATTATCTTAATGGCTATAGCGGTTTGGTTAATGCCCCTACAGGTTTCGGAAAAACTTTTTCCGTATTTTTAGCGGTGGTTATTGAAGCTTTAAACGCTTCGGAAGAGAACAACAAAAAAGCAAAAGACCGTTTACAATTAATCTGGATTACTCCGCTCCGCTCCCTGGCGAAAGATATTGCAAGGGCCATGCGCGAAACCTTGTTAGAAATCGAACTGGATTGGCATGTTGGCGTACGCAATGGCGATACTTCTCAGGCAGAAAAACTGCAGCAGAAAAAATCAATGCCCGAAATTTTATTGATTACCCCTGAAAGTCTGCATTTGTTGCTGGCACAAAAGGGTTCTTCAACATTATTCAGAAATCTTAAATGTATTGTTGCTGATGAATGGCACGAACTTTTAGGAAGCAAACGTGGTGTACTGGTGGAGTTGGCCATATCCCGGATTAAAGGTTTGCAAAAGCTGGAAAAAAACCAATTTTTAAGGATTTGGGGAATTTCGGCGACGATAGGCAATATTGACGAGGCTTTAGATGTATTGGAACCCAATTTGGAAGCAAAACGGATTATTGTTAAAGCTGATTTAGAAAAGAAAATTATCATCAAGTCGATCTTGCCCGATGATATTGAAACGCTGCCCTGGGCAGGCCATTTGGGCTTAAAACTTGCCTACAAACTTTTGCCCATTATCGAAAAAAGTAAAACTACTTTAATCTTTATCAATACCCGCGGACAATCAGAAATGTGGTATCAGCACCTGCTCAATATTGAACCTGAACTGGCGGGTAGAATTGCCATACATCACGGATCGATCGATTTTGAACTCCGGAACTGGATTGAAGATGCGCTGCACACCGGACAGCTTAAGGCAGTGATTGCCACATCATCGTTAGATTTGGGTGTGGATTTTAAACCCGTTGACACGGTTGTTCAGGTGGGATCGCCGAAAGGTGTTGCCCGTTTCTTACAAAGGGCAGGGCGCTCAGGTCACTCCCCTCACGAAACTTCTAAAATATATTTCCTGCCAACGCATGCGCTGGAACTTGTAGAAGCTGCAGCAATCAAAGAAGCAGCCAAAACAAACAATATAGAGAGCCGTGAGCCTTTTATTATGGTATTTGACACCTTGGTTCAGTATTTGGTTACATTGGCTATAGGCGACGGATTTGATGATAAAATTATTTATGAGGAAATTAAAAATACCCATGCTTTCAAACTTATTCTACCTGAAGAATGGACCTGGGTAATGCAGTTTATTACCTCAGGTGGCGATAGTTTAAGCGCTTATACTGAATTTAAAAAGGTGGTGAAGGATGAAGACGGACTTTGGAAAGTAAAAAGCCGGCAACTGGCGATGAGGCACCGGTTACATATTGGAACGATTGTGAGTGATGCGATGCTTAAGGTCAAATTCCTCTCAGGTGGCTATATTGGCATGGTGGAAGAATATTTTGTTACCCGTTTAAAAGCCGGAGATAATTTTCGCCTGGCAGGAAGAGTTTTAGAGTTTATCCAGGTAAAAGATATGACAGTTGTAGTGAGGGTAAGCAAACAGAAAAATGCAATTTCGCCAAGCTGGAATGGCGGACGTTTGCCCTTATCCTCTAATTTGGGTTCGGTATTGCGTAAAAAATACAACGAGGCGCTGGATAAAACCCATCAGGATGAAGAATTAGACGTTGTTTATCCTTTATTTCTATTGCAAGAAAAACGCTCACATGTGCCCCGAAACGACGAATTATTAATCGAACTCATTAACAATAAGGAGGGGTTTCATTTATTTGCCTATCCCTTTGAAGGCCGTTTGGTACATGAGGTTTTAGCAGCACTGGTGGCTTATCGATTAAGTAAATTGTTACCGATCAGTTTTTCAATTGCGATGAACGACTATGGTTTTGAGCTTTTAAGCGAAACGGAAATTCCAATGGATGAATCGATTGCTTATGAAGTTTTTTCGCCCAAAAACTTAACGGAAGATATTACGCTCAGTATTAATTCGACTGAGATGGCCAGACGGAAATTCAGGGATATCGCCTGTATATCAGGCCTTGTATTTCAGGGCTATCCCGGGAAATATGTAGCCAATAAACATCTCCAGTCATCTGCTGGTTTGTTTTTTAATGTTTTTAGTGATTACGACAAACATAATTTACTTTTGCGGCAAGCTTACGATGAGGTTTTTTATCAGCAGCTGGAAGAGCCAAGATTGGCAGCGGCCTTAGAGCGGATTCAGAATGCAGCGATTATCATTACCCATCCGAAAAGTTTTACGCCGTTGTCTTTTCCGATTAAAGTGGATAGCTTGCGTGAGAATATGAGTTCGGAAGAATTAGAGCAACGGATTGCCAGAATGAAGGCCGAATCAGAAAAAATTAAATAAATTACCTGTCACGTTGAGTCTGTTGAAACGTCTCGAAAGTCCTTCGACAAGCTCAGGATGACATAGCATAAAATAAATGACCATTACAAGCCAGGGTGAAGAACTGATTTTAGACAAAGAGAGAGCTTTATTTCTGCCGAAACATAAACTATTAGCCATAAGCGATCTGCATTTAGGCAAATCGGCGCACTTCCGGCAGGCAGGTTTACAGGTACCGGCTACTATCGCGGAAACGGATCTTCAGCGCTTAAGTTTTTTGATTAAGCAGTATAATCCCAAAACATTGCTGATCAACGGCGATATGTTTCACCATGGCTTAAATGTTGATATTGATGAGTTTGCGGCATGGAGAAAGCAGTATCAGGAACTTAATTTTTTATTGGTTAAGGGCAACCACGACAGGCTTTCTGATGCCAATTATGCTGCGATGGACATCGAAATACATGAACCGAGTTTTTGTTTAGGCCCTTTTTGTTTTATCCATGATGCGCCAAATTGTACAGAAGAGGAATTATATCCCATTAGCGGGCATATTCACCCCGGTGTGACCATTGTAGGAAAAGCAAAGCAAAGATTAAAATTTCCCTGTTTTTATTTCGGGAAGGATTATGCCGTCTTACCTGCTTTTAGCTTATTTACAGGACTTTATAATATTTACCCGAAGACAAGCGAGCGTATATTCGCGGTTACTCCAAAAAGTGTGGTGGAAGTTTAAGCGTGATTATCTATCACTTGTTTCAGCTGAGCAGTTTGTAAAACACCACTTTGCCTCCATACCTGTTTTCCGTTTTTGAAAAGAATTAAAGTTGGAACGCTTTGCACATGGAAACGAAGAGGCGGCCTGTCGATTCTTATCGATATCTACTTTGATAATCGAGACAGAATCGCCAACTTGTGACTTTAATTGTTCCAAAATCGGTTTCATCATTTTGCAGGGACCACACCATTCGGCAAAAAAATCGACCAGCACTGGTTTATCCCCGTTAATTAATTCTGAAAATTTGGCCATGATATTGTGTTTATTTAAAAACAACGATGAATCAATTTGGTTTTTATTGATATGTTTTCGCAATGGCGATTAAAGAATTATTCAGGCACTTATGGGCAGTTCCCTACTTAATGCGCTAACCCAATCTTCGAATAAAGCTTTTTCGATTTTTATGACTTCAGCTGCGTGATTTTCCCAGTCATCAGAAAAACTGACCAACTGGTTCATCATTTCTTCTAAATGACCTTCTTCTTCCAAAATAATGGATTTTACATTTACCTTGCTTTTTGCTTCATCTAAAACTGCCTGATAAATTGGATACAGCTCATCAGCACGCACTTCGATAGCATACGTGACAAATAAATAGGCAGCGAATTTTAAGTCGTAGCCCTTAAGATTGAACACCGCTTTCAAGTAACGGCAAACGGCAATATCTAAAGCATGTAAATAATACTTCGTATGGTTTGGAGAAAGCAATTCGGCATTTGTATAGGTTTTACAGAGTGCCCCATCAATTTTCGAAATCTGCTTTTTTAAATAGTAAGCATGGCGGTGTTCTTCGGCGGCGTGTTTAAGAATGATCAGGTTTACATTTTCTTTATGCTCAGAAGCTGAGATCTTCTTTGCACCTGCATTTTCCATATACGACAACGTATTTAACCATCTGGCATGCAATGCGTTATCTGAAACTATTGATTTTAAATTTGAAGCTAACATTCTTAATCGTTAAACTGGTAAATTGCTGGTATCAAGCCAGCTGTAACTGTTAATCGTAACTGGTTAAATTTCCCTGTTCAGGTCCCAGCCCTCTAAATAATCTGCTACCCTGCGTACAAACATTCCACCTAGTGAACCATCAACCACCCTGTGATCGTATGATAAGGATAGGAACATCATATGTCTGATTGCGATGACATCTCCATGTTCGGTTTCTAAAACTGCTGGTTTCTTTTTAATAGCGCCAACAGCTAAAATGGCTACCTGTGGCTGGTTAATAATCGGTGTACCCATCACGTTTCCAAAACTACCCACATTAGTTAAGGTAAAAGTTCCACCCTGGGTTTCGTCCGGTTTTAACTTGGAGTTTCTTGCCCTTGTAGCTAAATCATTAACTGCTTTCGTTAAGCCTACCAGGTTTAACTGATCAGCGTTTCTGATTACAGGAACGATTAAATTTCCACTTGGCAAGGCAGCAGCCATACCAATATTGATATTATTCTTTTTAATGATCTGTGTTCCGTTAACAGAAACATTGATCATTGGAAAATCCTTAATTGCTTTTGCAACGGCCTCTACAAAGATCGGCGTAAAGGTTATTTTCTCGTTTTCCCGTTTTTCAAAGCTGTTTTTCACTTTGTTACGCCATAAAACCATATTGGTTACATCGGCTTCTACAAATGAGGTTACGTGTGGAGATGTGCTTTTACTCATTACCATATGATCGGCAATCAGTTTACGCATCCTATCCATTTCAATAATTTCATCACTCCCGCTGATACTGGTTGTTGATGTTTTATTTACAGGCACCTGAGCAACCGGAGCCACTTGAGGCGTTGCAGTTTCACCAACCGGCGGAGCAGGTGGTGTTAACACAACTGAGGTTGTTTGCTGAGCTCCACCATTTTTCTTAGCGATATAATCTAACAGGTCGTCCTTATTTAACCGGCCATCAGCCCCAGAGCCTTTAATCGAATCAAGTTCGGTTAACGGAATATTTTCCTGTGCAGCAATACTTTTAACCAAAGGAGAATAAAAGCGATCAGAAGTACTGAAATCGCTCTTTACGCCCGTGTTTTCTACAGGTAATTGAGCGATACCCGGAATGGTCTCTGTTTTTTCTTCTATTACCGGAGTTTCAACAGCAGGGCTTTCAACTGTTGGTGTTTCAGCGCTACCGGTTTCTATAATGGCAATTACATCACCTACCTGAGCCACTTCATCTTCCTTAAATAACTGTTTTACCAATTTACCCGCAACTGGAGAGGGAACTTCAGAATCTACCTTGTCAGTCGCGATTTCCAGAACGGTGTCATCTAATTCGATAACGTCGCCTGGTTGTTTTACCCATTTAATCACCGTTGCTTCCGCAACACTTTCACCCATTTTTGGTAACAATAGTTCGTATTGAGCCATATTAAATTACAGTATTTTATATTGGTAACGCGACAAAAATACAGTTTTTATTCTTTCTAAACTGTTTCTTTAAGCAGATTTAATAGCATCGTTAATGCCGATGCTGCAGAACGTTCGATGTTTTGAATACGTTTGTTGCTGAAATTAAACACCTTAGCTAGGGTTTTGTCTTTTGAAGAAATTGCTATCCATACCGTACCAACTGGTTTATCTTCGGTTCCTCCATCAGGACCAGCTATTCCGCTAACGGCTATGGCGTAATCTGTTTTAAAATGTTTTATCGCACCTTCGGCCATTTCGGTCACCGTTTGCTCGCTCACGGCACCAAACGTGCTTAACGTACTTTCTTTTACGCCAAGAATTGATTCTTTTAGCTCATATGCGTAGGCCACTGCTCCACCCCAGTACACCGAAGAACAACCCGGGTGTTGCGTAATTAAATGCGCAATGTACCCACCTGTGCAGCTTTCGGCAGTAGATAAAGTTAAACCTCTCTCTTTCATGCTATTCAGAATGGCTTTTTCCAATGGGATATCTTCATCAATTACTACAAACTTGTCCACTTTCAATATGATCTGTTTGGCGTAACCCTCCACTTCGGCTTTTAAGCTGGCTTCGTTATCTCCCTTGGCGGATAAACGAAGGCGAACCTGACCCAATTTTGGTAAATAAGCCAATTTGATATGTTCAGGCAAACTATCTTCAATTTCTTCGATCTCTTTCGCTAAAAAAGATTCTCCAATGTTTGCGGTAAGGATAGTTTTATGAACAATTGAGGGGAGCTTAAATCGACTAGTAATCCTTGGCAGAATTTCGTCATCCATCAGGTACATCATTTCGTAGGGTACACCGGGCATAGAAACAAAAATCTTGTCATTTTGCTCAAACCACATGCATGGTGCGGTACCGTTTTTGTTTATAATTACCTCACAGCCATCAGGAACATCGGCCTGTTGAATATTGATATCCAATAAGGGGCGTTTATATTTTTCGAAGATCTGACGGACCATTTCCAGTGCACCGGCATCATTCCGGAAGCCCATATTAAAATATTTAGCTAAAGTTTTTTTGGTGATATCATCTTTTGTTGGTCCTAAACCGCCAGTAATCAAAATAATATCCGCACGTTTTTCTGCCTGAGCTAAAGCTTCGATAATATGTTGTTCATCATCCGAAACGGAAGTGATCTGTTTAACAGAAACGCCAATTAGATTTAATTGGTTAGCCATCCAGGCTGAATTGGTATCAACGATCTGGCCGATGAGAATCTCATCGCCAATGGTAATAATTTCGGCTAGCATAAATTTATTGGTATGTGCTGTAAAAACCTTGTCTTTTGCTCAATTTCAGATCCTGTAATATTGATGCCTTAACCTTTATGGTTACTGAATAACTCTTATAAGCACCATAGGGCACCCAGTTTACACTCATATCCCAGCAATGCAAATCGCGATAAATCGCCAGATTCATCGGCGTTAAACCATTATTCTTAAAATCGTAACCTGAGTTAAAAGTTACTTTCCACTTTGGTGTTAAGTTCACATCGCCATTAAAGTTTAAGGTATTTGAAGTGGTAGTGGTATTTCCATCATTGGTATACTGGAAACTATAAGAAAAGGAGAAATTCCAGGGAATATTAAAATCGACAAAAGCATTTGGATCGCGACTGATTGCTGCCAGTTGTTCAGATTGAATATCTGTTAAGCCTTTTTTATTGGCCGCTTCGCCCAATTTATCGTTGGCCTCATTTTTACGTTTTAAAGCTTCTGGATTTAAGCTATAATCAAATGAGAAGCCAAAATTAGCTAAACGTGGTAAAAATTTACCACTCTGCCAGAAATAGCGGTCTTGCCTGATCCTTCGTGTAGAACCCGGTATAGTATCGGCACCTAGCGAATAAGGATCTAAAGTTCCGTTATAATTGATGCCCAGTTTGTCGGTAAACTGAGAACGCCCACTAAAACCAATGGTTGATAGTTTATAGGATGTAGCCAGAAAATTATAAGACCCGCTAAAACTCAAACCCTGAATAATCGGGATCTTCTTTGATCCAGTTCCCGTTGTATCGTTTTTATTCCGCACCTTTAATTCGACGGTATTATCCAATCCAAAGCCTATTGAAGCATTTGGTCCTCCAAAAGAACCAGGTTGTGCCATCCCATCAAAAATGGAATATTTTAGCGGTAATCCATTAGTATAGATGGGATCACCGTTTTGATTTATCGCCGGTCTGTAAGGCCCTGAACCAGCTTTGGTAAAATCTGGCGAGTATGAGAATGAAACATTCGGCGTCATCACATGCCTTAATGCCTGGATTTTTCCCTGCGGATTAAAATCTCTTCTTCCGTATATCTTTGTCGATAAACTGGTAGATAAACTATAACTTCCAGCTCTTTTAAAGCCACTTACAGTATCCTCTCTAAAGCTAAAGGTGTTATCTGCATATTCGGTATATCTCCTGTTTACACTCTGGAAATTCCAAACTTCGTTATATGTTCCGCCAACACTAAAGTTTAAGTATTTTAAGGCTGTAAAAGACATATTAATAGGGATGCTGTGCGAAAAACCACTTCTCAATCTTTTCAAACCATCATTTTGGAATAGTAAACTATCAAAAGTATCAATTCTGTTGGTTCCTTGTAAACTGTAACCCACCGTTATTTTTTGATACCATTTCTCGTCACCGACAGCATCCTTTGCCTTGAACGGATTAAAAGTTGGCACGTTAAAGGTCACTTCCGGCAACCTAAGCGATATTGCCCTGGTGCTTAAAGTCTGATCACTCGATGCGGCCAAAGAGAAATTCATCCCATTAGCGTACGATTTAGCATAACTTATACTACTACTTGTGGAGTTGGTTGCTATGGTATTAATATCATAAGTAGTACCTGCAGCTGTGTTTTTATAGTAACCCGACCTACCTGTTGATACCAAACGAACACTGGCGCTGAATGTCGTCCCCGGGTTTGCATTGGCATTTTGGCTATGGCTCCAGTTAATGCTAAAGTTTTTGGTTGGGTTGGCAAAGGCTTCTGTACCTTCCAGTCCATCTTTAAAGCTGGAGTAAGCTAAATTAATATTGCCATTATATTTATACCTCTTGGTGTAATTGCTTAGCACACTGGTTTCGTAAGAACCATTGGTGTAAATCGATCCCATTAATTTGGCATCCCAATAATCGTTTAATCCAAGGTAGTAACCTCCATTTTGAAGGAAAAAGCCCCTGGTAGCATCTTCTCCAGGCGTTGGTAAAATTACGCCTGACGTTCGTTTGTTCGGTTTTGGGAAAAATGCAAATGGTAAACCTAAAAAAGTAGGTACATCTTCAATAATCATATAAACAGGCCCGGTAATAATCTGTTTTTCGGTTACCACTCCTTTAGAAATCATGAGTCCAAAGTGTGGGTGTGGAAGATTACACGTACTGTACATTACATTTTTAATATGCAGTTCATCATCTATTTGTTTTTTACTCTGCCCACCGGAAAAGAATCCCCCCTCCTGTTCAGAAAAAACACCGTATACTTTGGCACGTGTTGTTTCTGAATTGTAAAAAATAGAGTCAGCAATGGCCGTTCCATCAACACCAGATTTAAAAATCGGTCTACCGGTGTACCTACCTGTTTTTGGATCCTTAATACCACTTGCAAAAATGGTATTTTGTTTTTTGTCATACTTAATGTAACTCGCATCCAACTCGAAATCACCATAGATAACCCTTGCGTTACCATATAAATAGACGATGTTCTTGTCAGCACTCATTTTAACAGAGTCTTCCGCTTTATACTCAACTTTCTGATCGATACTGCTATTATTTTTACCGGTTTTTTTAGTCGTATCCTTTTTGGTTGTGTCTTGCTGAATGATTTGTTGCAATGAAAAATGAGAAAATGCGTTAGCTTTACCAACAACAAGTGTTAATAAAATGACAGAAATTAGTAAAATAGAGCTCTTAAGAAGTTTCAAATTCGTATTTGAATGTTATTTTTGCACAGATGTTTAATCAAAAACGTTCAAAATTAGTGAAAAATATACCATTGATGTATCTTAAATCCATTTTAACATTTATTATTTGTTTGGTATTGTCAAATTCGTTTGATAATCAGGTGTTTGCGCAAGAATATAAAATTAAAACAATTGTGATCGATGCCGGTCATGGTGGTAAAGATGGCGCAACCCACGGGGTCTATTCCAAAGAAAAAGATGTCGCGTTAAAAACAGCACTAAATCTTGGCCGTGCCCTTCAAGATAGCTTAAAGGATATAAAAGTAATCTATACAAGAGAGTCGGATGTTTTTATTCCTTTGTACGAACGCATTAATATCGCCAATAACGCAAAAGCGGATTTGTTTATCTCCATCCACTTAAATGATATGCCTGTGCGTGTTTCTAGAGTGGTTGATTATTACAAAAAAGTGCGGGGCCGGAAAGTTCCGGTTTATAGAACGATTACTTCAAAAAGTACCTCAACAAGGGGAACCGAAACTTTTGTATCCGGAACCGGTCGTTTAGGTGAGCAAGATGAGGTAATTAAAAGAGAGAATGCTTCGATGTTTTTGGAAGAAAACTATCAAAAAAACTATGAAGGTTTTATAGCGAATACACCCGAAAGCGACATTATGTTATCGTTAATGAAACAAACCAATAGGGATAGGAGTTTAAAGTTTGCTTCTATGTTGCAGCAGGAATATGTTAATGCCGGTCGTACAAACCGTGGGGTACAAGAAAAAAGCCTTGCAGTATTGGCCCGTGCGGCCATGCCAGCAGTGTTAACTGAAATTGGTTTTGTGAGTAATCCCGAAGACGAAGATTATATGAATTCGCAGGAAGGACAAAACGAAATCGTAAATGGTATTATTAGGGCAATTAAAAATTATAGACGCATAGCCGAAACCTCATTCTAATTCATTATAAATGAAGATTAAACTTCTGATCACATTAATTTTCTTTTCATTAGTTGTTGCTCAACGAACATCTGCTCAGGGATATAGAATTAAAACAATCGTAATCGACCCGGGGCATGGTGGCAGAAAACCCGGTGCTTCAGGCAGTTTTTCAAAAGAAAAGGATATTTCGTTAAAGGTTGCGTTAAAACTGGGTGAAATTATAAAGGAAGAATTGCCAGATATTAAAGTAATCTTTACCCGTAAAACGGATGTAGATGTTGATTTATACCGACGGGCAGAAATCGCAAATGAAGCCGATGCAGATCTCTTTATATCTGTACATTGCAATTCGATGCCACCAGGAAATAAACATATCAAAGGGGTAGAAACCCTGGTGGCCGGCTCCCATCGGTTAAAAGAACAAGATGCCGCCATCCGTGAAAATGCGGATATTAAACTGGAAAAGAATTACAAAAGCAAATACGACGGCTACGATCCCAGTAATCCCAGTAGTTTTATTCTTTTATCTTTATTAAAAAATACCTTTCGGGATAAAAGCATTAAATTCGCGAAATTAATTCAGAACAGCTATATCAGCAGGGATGAAAGATTTAGCCGCGGTGTTAAAGAACAAGGCGTTTTGGTGCTGCAACGCTGTGGCATGCCCGCTGTGCTAACAGAAGTAGGTTTTATATCAAATACAGAAGAAGAAAAATATATTAATTCGCAAAAAGGGCAAAGTGAGATTGCGAATTCTATTTTTGAAGCAATAAAAACATATAAAAAAAATATTGAGGTTAAATAAGTGGCATTATAAATGATAGTTATTTTACCTTTACAGAAAATATAAAACAGACACCAAACAAATGATCTAAGCTTTGTGTATTTATAAAGCTTAACATTAAAAAAAGATATTACGCTCTAGCAGGTTATAACGCGTTAAAACCTGCAACCATAAAATAAAAACACTCATGAAGATTAAGAACGAAACCAAAGTAGGTATTTTAGCTGCATTTGCCATTGCTTTATTAATAATTGGATATAATTTTTTAAAAGGTAATTCCATTTTCTCAAGCGAAACTACTTTATATGCCAAATACACGCGAGTTGATGGTTTAACTGTATCTAAACCTATTCTTATTAATGGTTATCAGATTGGCCGTGTTGCTAAATTGGAGTTACAGCAAGATGGTACTGTTATTGCAACCTTAAGTGTAAACAGTAAATACGAAATTCCTGAAAACAGTATAGCACGTTTGGAAGGCACCGATCTTTTGGGTAGCAAAGCGATTGTAATGTCGTTGGGAAACTCTAAGAAAATGGCAGAAGATGGTTTTACTTTAAATGCGAATGTAGAAAAAGGATTGATGGAACAAGTTCAACCAGTTCAAAAGAAAGCTGAATTGATTATTGGCAAAATGGATTCTATCTTAAGCAGCGTAAATTCTATCCTGAATCCAAACTTCCAGAAAAACGTTGATAAAAGCTTTAACAGCATTGCCGGAACACTTGCATCATTAGAAACCACTTCTAAAAAAGTGGATGGTTTAGTCGGTTCCGAAAGTGCCCGCATAGAGGCAATCTTTAAAAATGTTGAAGGCATTACAGCTAATTTAAATAACAATAATCAAAAAATCAGTGACATCTTAACTAACATTAACACGGTTACTGATAAATTTGCTGCCGCTAACTTTAAACAGACCCTAGACAATGCAAACAACGCTATAGCTGATTTACAAAGTGTAATTTCAGGAATTAAAGATGGAAAAGGAAGTTTAGGTTTATTGCTAAATGATGATAAAATGTATCAGAATTTAAATAATGCTTCAAAAAACCTTGATGAGCTGATGATCGATTTAAAAGCTAATCCTAAGCGTTACGTTCACTTTTCCGTATTTGGTGGCGGGAACAAAAAAGATAAGTAATCAGGAAATATATTGATTCAAAAGCCTTGCAGTTTTAAATTGCAAGGCTTTTTTTTTAGAATTTTATAATACAGTAAAATCAATAGTCGATTTTTTCAAGGACTAAACAATCAAAATTTACGGTATTTAATTAAAGATGACCAAAACATATCATGATTTTTATTGTCTTCAAAATAAAAAAAACGCATCATGAAAGTAAAAGACACATTTATTTATACCTTAAATACAGGTGAAAATGCTTTGATCCTGTTAACCGAAAGCAAAATAGAACAAGATAAACTTTACCATCATTTAACAATAGACGCTTACCGGTTTAAAAAGGAAATTGTAGAAGAAGAGCCGCGTATCGAAGTGATCTCCGCTGGTTATAAAAATGAAAAGGATGAAATTATATGGAATTCCGAATATATTCCGGTACCTAAATGGTACGATCTGAATTAAATCAGGTTAAACATATTAAGGGCAATAGATGTTAAAAGATTTATGAAGTTTTTTGTGCCACTACTTTTACTCTGCTTGTATTCTGCTAAATCCTTTGCACAATATACCGATAGCACCAATTACCATGTATTGCTTACTTCAACCGGATCGATTAACCGAGCAAATGAAGATCGTGCTTATTTATTAAACAATGCGCTTAATTTTGGTATGAAAAAGAAAAGCTTTGTTTTAAATTCCAGCACAGCATGGCTTTATGGCAAGCAAAACAGCGATTTAACCAATAACGATTTTTCCACTACACTAAACTTTAATCTATATAAAACCTTTCCTCACTTTTATTATTGGGGTTTGGTGAATTACAATACGAGTTATTCGTTAAAACTGAAAAACCAGCTGCTTGCCGGTGGTGGTATCGCTTATAGTGTATTGGATAAACCCAATGCATACATCAACTTCAGTGACGGGGTATTATTTGATCAGAGTAGCTTAATTGTAGGCGACAGCTATCACACTTATCGCAATTCGCTAAGGTTACAATATCATTTCGCCATAAAAGAGTTGATTACCATTGATGGAAACCATTTTCTGCAGAATTCTTTCAATAGAAAAGGCGATCACATTATCCGTTCGACCACTACATTGGGATTAAAGCTCCGCAAATGGATCAGTTTAACAACCGCGCTAAACTATAATAAATTGAATATCACCCGCAGCGAAAACCTCAATCTTACCTATGGCTTAACGCTTGATAAGTATTTTTAGAAGTTAGTCTGAACGGTGGCGCTAACAGTCAACATGAGCGGATTAGAAGGCCTATTTTAGTTTGGAGTTTAGGGCAGTGGTTTGGAGCAATTAACCAATTAAAACCACTAATGTTAGCTAATCATTTAATATAATAAGTTTAGCAAACGTTGAGGCAAGATAGCGATAAACAATCACTAACGAACCAATGACTAACCTTTTAAGCTGATAACAACTCGCCTTGATTTAAATTTGCATAGGCCTTAGCCTGCACCACATTACCTATAATAATTATAGCCGGATAGGTTAAGCTAGCTTTTTCAGCTGATGCCTGCAAACTTTTAACGGAACAGACTACCTGTTTTTGGTTTGGTAAAGTAGCATGCTGAATAATTGCAGCAGGTATATCACCTAAGCCCGCATCGCAATAAGCTTTAGAAATTTCGCCTACTTTTTTCATCCCCATATAAATAACAACTGTAGCTGAACTTTTCATGGCACATTTCAGATCGTCGGTTAAACTTCCGTCCTTTTTGGTTCCGGTAAGTATCCAGACACTTTCACTAATTCCACGGTGTGTTAAAGGTACATCGATAAAACCAGCCCCCTGCATACTACTGATACCAGGAATATAATGACATTTAATCCCTCTGGCCTCTGCATAAATCAATTCTTCGAATCCCCTGCCAAAAATAAAGGGATCTCCACCTTTTAAACGCACCACGACCCGATAATTCTGGGCATTTTCGACAATTAATTCATTTATTTTCTCTTGTGGAGTATATTTTCCATAAGGTTGCTTGCCAACATAGATCATGTTGCATGTTTTCGGGGCAATTTCCAGTAATTCTTCATTACTTAAGTTATCATAAAGAATAACTTCTGCTCTTTTTAACACATTAAAAGCTTTCATCGTGATTAATTCTGGGTCACCAGGCCCTCCGCCCATTATAAAAAGTCCAAAATCAGCAGTTTTTTGATCCATAATTTTAATGATTTAATTATTTAAGTATAAAAGTGATGAAAATTTATAAAAAAATTAAATATTTTATGATAAAAATCACATAACAACAACTTTTAATACAATTAAAACATATATTTGAATATCAAAAATCATATAAATACAAAATTCAATGATTTAAAAAGGATTATTTAATAAAAATTCCATAAAAACAAATAATTCAAAACAAAAAGCAACCAAAAACTAAAAAAAAACTAAACACCCTTAATATTTATGAAAGAGCCACAAATAATCGTAATAGGAAATGGAATGGTGGGGTATAAATTCTGTGAAAAGCTTAGATCCAAAACTTCTTCTTTTAATCTTATTGTTTTTGGAGAAGAACCTCATAGAGCTTACGATCGTGTTCATCTAAGTGAATATTTTAATGGCAAAACAGCCGACGACCTCTCTCTTTCTACAGAAAACTGGTACCAGAAACAAAATATTACCCTATTTCTCAATAACCCGGTTACCAAAATAGACCGTGAATTTCAAAAAGTTTATACCGCCAATGGTTTAGATTATAGTTACGACATTCTTGTTTTTGCCACAGGATCAGGTGCTTTTGTCCCTAATATTTCTGGAATTGAAAAAGAAGGTGTTTTTGTTTACCGTACAATAGAAGATCTTGACCTGATTAGCAGCTATGCTAAAAAAGCAAAAACAGCTTCGGTTATCGGCGGAGGTTTACTGGGACTGGAAGCCGCGAAAGCATTAATTGATCTGGGAATCGAAAAAACCAGTATTATCGAATTTGCACAGCGCCTAATGCCAAGGCAAATTGATGCTGCAGGCAGCGATATGCTTAAATCTAAACTCGCAGATCTGGGTTTACAGATCCATTTAAATAAAAACACCACGAGTATCGAAGGCGATGGTCGTATTACGGCATTAAAGTTTAGTGATGATACCGCTTTGGATGTTGATATGTTAGTGATTTCTGCCGGCATAAAACCCCGCGATGAATTGGCGAAAGCCTGTGGCATTGAGGTTGGTCCACGTGGAGGAATTGTAGTTGACGAGAAAATGCAGACCAGTGATCCCGCTGTATTTGCCATTGGTGAATGCGCTTTATATGACGGAATGATTTATGGTTTGATTGCTCCAGGTTATGAAATGGCCGAAGTGCTGGCCGCAAACCTTTGTGAAGGTGATAAAACTTTCACCGGATTTGATATGAGCACCAAACTCAAACTTATTGGCATTGATGTAGCCAGTTTCGGCGATAATTTTATTACTGAGCCAGATTGCCGCACCATCATTTTCGAAAACAAACACAAAAGCGTTTATAAAAGAATAAATGTTAGTAATGACGGGCAATACCTTTTAGGAGGTATATTAATTGGAGATGCAACAGCGTATAACCTGCTGTTGCAGACCTCTAATAACCGGATTGTATTACCAGAGAACCCTGAAGAACTGATACTGGGCGCACGCGGAGGAAGCGAAGCTGCTGGTGGAGCCGGAATTACAGGTTTACCAGACAGCGCATTAATCTGTAGTTGTGAAGGCGTTAGTAAAGGGGATATCTGCTCGGCAGTCGCTGACGGCACTTGTGAAAATATTGATGACCTGAAAAAATGCACCAAAGCAGGTACAGGTTGTGGTGGTTGTTTGCCGATGGTAAAAGATTTAATGACCTATACCTTAAAATCGCAAGGTAAATATATTAAAAATGTAATTTGTGAACACTTTGACTATAGCAGACAAGAACTTTTTGACCTTATCCATATCCACGAATTAAAAAGTTATAATGAGGTACTGGATGCATTAGGCAAAAACGATGGTTGCGAAGTATGCAAACCATTGGTATCCTCACTCCTTGCAAGTCTTTGGAACGAAATGATCCTTAAAAAAGGAAACGATGTAGCGCAGGATAGTAACGACCGTTTTCTGGCGAACATTCAAAAGGGTGGATCCTATTCCGTAGTACCAAGGGTTCCGGGTGGAGAAATTACACCTGACAAGCTAATTGTAATTGGCGAAGTAGCTAAAAAATATAATCTGTACACCAAAATTACAGGTGGTCAGCGGATTGATTTGTTTGGTGCACACCTTAACGACCTGCCCATTATCTGGGAAGAGTTAATTGCAGCAGGTTTCGAAAGCGGACATGCCTACGGAAAAGGCTTAAGAACAGTAAAAAGCTGTGTTGGCAGTACCTGGTGCAGATTTGGTTTACATGATAGCGTGAGTTTCGCCATCAGAATTGAAGAAAGATACAGAGGCATCCGTGCGCCACACAAATTCAAATCAGCGGTAAGTGGCTGCATCAGAGAATGCGCAGAAGCCCAAAGCAAAGATTTTGGCATTATTGCTACTGAAAAAGGCTGGAACTTATATGTATGCGGAAATGGCGGAAGCAAACCGCAACACGCCCTTTTATTGGCAACAGATCTCGACAGCGAAACCTGCATTCAGTACATCGATAGATTTTTGATGTTTTACATCCGCACTGCCGATCCACTTACCCGAACAGCAACCTGGCTGAACAAAATGGAAGGCGGAATAGATTACCTGCGGAATGTAATTATCAATGATAGTTTAGGAATGGCTGCACAGTGGGAAAGCGAAATTGAAAATTTAATCGCCACCTATAAATGCGAATGGAAAGAAGCGGTAGAAAATCCGGCCATCAGAAAAAGATTCTCTCATTTTGTAAATGCGCCCAAAGAAAATGACCCAACTATAGAATTTGTAGAAATGCGCGGGCAGAAAAGAACCGCCGAATGGAAAACATTTTAATCAATAATCTTTAACAAACCTTATAAAACCCAAAATTATGAATGAACAATCAAATTGGCTAGCAGCCTGCCGAGTCGAGGATGCCATTGAGAACGGTGGCGTTTGTGTAAAACATGGTGAAGATCAGATTGCACTTTTCTATTTCACCAGAAGAAACGAGTGGTATGCCACTCAAAACGAATGCCCGCATAAAAAGCAGATGGCATTAAGCCGTGGAATGATTGGCTCCACTACCGATGAACCTAAGGTAGCCTGTCCTTTTCACAAAAAAACATTCTCATTGAGCACTGGCGAATGTTTAAGTGGCGACGAATGCGCCATAAAAACCTATCCTGTAAAGATAGAAAACGGAACTGTTTACATTGGCACAACGCCAAAATCTTAACCTGACCCAGTAAGATTTAAACTTTTCTTGATAAAAATTTAACCCAAACCAAACCGACATGAAGATTTCTAATTATGTAGCCATAACAGGCTGCCTTGCACTTACCTTGTTCTTTTTTTCTGCTAAATCGCAAACTAAAGCCGTTTTATTCGATGGTACTATCGCTGCCGGCTACGTTGATCACGGTGCTTTTATAAACTGTACCGGACCGAGCATAAAATTCAGCAAAAAACCCTATACTGTTTTATTGGGGCTACTTCCAAGTTTACGGATCAAAGAAGATAAAGTTGCCGCAGATGCTCCTAAAAATGCAGCCCTTACCCCTAACCTCGGCTTTGGCTTAACGACAGCCTTTCGCCATATAGCCTTACAGGTACCCCTATACTACAACCCCAAAACTGCAGTCAAAAATGGCGAATGGAACGTTGGCGTAGGCTTAGGCTATAAATTTTAACAAGACCACATTGATCACGCTTAAACCAATCATTATGACACAGCATACTACTCAACCACTAGATAAACTTAATATATTTTCGCTTAAAGGTGTTCAGATGAAGACCTTTCATATTACCTGGTTAACTTTCTTCTTCTGTTTCTTCGCCTGGTTCGGGATGGCGCCCCTGATGAAGATAGCGAGAGAGCAGCTTCACCTGACCAAAGATCAGGTGGGCAATATTCAAATTGCATCAGTATCGGCCACCATTATTGCCCGTTTACTGATCGGAAGATTGATTGACAAATTTGGCCCTAAACTGATCTATACCTGGCTTTTGGTACTTTGCGCCATTCCGGTACTGTTAATCGGAACCAGCCATTCTTATACTTCCTTTTTACTATTCCGCCTGGCCATTGGCGTAATTGGTGCATCATTCGTAATCACCCAATTCCACACCTCGATTATGTTTGCTTCCAAAATTAAAGGAACAGCAAATGCAACAGCGGGTGGTTTTGGAAATGCCGGTGGTGGTGCGGCCAATTTATTTATGCCGTTAATTGCCTCGGGCTTTACTGCCCTCGGTTTCTGCAGCACGGAAGATAGCTGGCGTTATGCCATGATTTTCCCAGGTATCATGCTTTTGATCTGTGCCTTTTTATATCACCGCTATACTTTAGATACCCCAAAAGGTGATTTTAAAGACCTTAAGGATGAAAGCATCAAAAGCACTAAAAACACCTTCTTAATTGCCGCGAAGGATTACCGCACCTGGATTTTAACCATCGCTTATGCCGCATGCTTTGGCGTAGAAATTACGGTAGACAACTTTGCACCAATCTTTTTTACAGATTCATTTGGCGCAACCATAGCAGTTGCCGGAATGGTTGCAGGCATTTTTGGCTGGATTAATATTTTTGCCAGGCCACTGGGTGGCATTATTGCCGATAAAATTGGTAAAACCTGGGGATTTGATGGCAAAACACTTTTGCTAGCCTTACTGCTTTTGGTAGAGGGGATCGGTTTAATCTGGTTCGCAAAATCGGGGAATATCGGTATGGCTATTTTCATGATGTTTGTTTTCGGCCTGAGTTTAAAAATGGCCAACGGCGCAACTTACAGCCTTGTTCCTTTCATTAATCCGCTTGCAGTTGGTAGTGTAGCCGGTATTGTAGGCGCCGGTGGAAATATCGGTGCCATGCTCATTGCCTTTATGTTTAAAGCTAAAGCCAGTCACGCGGCCAAAAATGTAATCGAAAATGGCCATAATGTTCAAAAAGACCTGATTGATTATACCAACGCTTTTACTTTACTTGGTTTTATTATCCTCGGAATTGGTGTTGCAGTGTTCATCTTCAGAACCATAATGGCACAAAAAACAGCTGAAATAGAAGACCTGGTACTAACGCCCAGCAAATAAACAGCGCGAACAACACCTATTATACAAGCCGATCATTTGAAAGAAGAAAAAAACATATCGCCGAAAAATACTACTACCTGCTGTTATTGCGGGGTGGGTTGTGGCATTGTAGTGAATAAAGATATCCATGAGCGCATCACTGTTGAGGGAGACAAAAACCATCCTGTAAACAAAGGTATGTTGTGCAGTAAAGGCATGAATCTTCACCATACAGCGAACGATAAAACCGATAGGCTGCTTTACCCCGAAATGCGCTACAACAAAAATATGCCCCTCCAAAGGGTAAGCTGGGATACCGCACTGGAAAGAACAGCAGCAGTTTTTAAAGAATTAATTAAAAAATATGGTCCCGATAGTGTGGCTTTCTATGCCAGCGGACAGTGTTTAACAGAAGAATACTACGTAGTAAATAAATTAATTAAAGGATTTATCGGTAGTAATAACATCGATACCAACAGCCGCTTATGTATGAGCAGTGCGGTTGTTGGTTATAAAATGAGTCTTGGTGAAGATACCGTGCCCATTAGTTATGATGATATTGAAATTGCCGATTGTATTTTTGTTGCAGGCGCAAACCCGGCATGGTGCCATCCTATCCTATGGCGCCGTGTTGAAGCCGCAAGGGAGAAAAATCCTGCTTTAAAAATCATTGTTAGCGATCCCCGGAAGACACAAACCTGTTCGCTTGCCAATATCCATTTACAGCTTAATCCGGGCACCGATATTACCCTTCACCATGCCATTGGCAGGTGTTTAATTGAAGATGGAAAAATTGATCCTGATTTTATGATCAACAGCACCAATGGTTATGAAAAATACCACGCTACTGTTTTCGAAACATCAGTAGCCGAAGCAGCAGCTATTTGTGGCATCAAAGAAAGTGATATCCGTTTAGCCGCATCTTACATCGGTTATGCAAAAGGTTTTATCAGCATGTGGACGATGGGACTTAACCAAAGTGTGGTGGGTACAAATAAAAACCTTTCATTAATCAACCTAAACCTGATTACAGGCCATATTGGCAAACCTGGAAGCGGGCCATTTTCCCTTACCGGACAGCCGAACGCCATGGGTGGCCGCGAAGTTGGCGGTTTAAGTAATTTATTACCTGCACACCGTGTTTTAGCAAACGAAAGTCACCGTAATGAGGTTGAAAAATTTTGGCAGATTCCATTGGGCACCATACAAGCTAAGCCGGGCTTAACTGCCACCGAGATGTTCGATGAACTGAATACCGGAAAACTCAAAGCAATATGGATTTTATGCACGAATCCTTTAATCAGCCTGCCCGATGTTCGTGTAGCCGAAGAAGGATTAAAAAAAGCAAAGTTTGTAGTCGTTCAGGACATTAGCAATAAAGTTGAAACATTAAAATATGCCGATGTAGTTTTACCTGCAGCGGCCTGGGTAGAAAAAGAGGGTACCATGACCAATGCAGGTCGTTATATCTCTTACCTCAGTAAAGTAACCGAAGCACCCGGAGAAGCTTTAGCAGATTCGGAAATTATCTGCCGGTTTGCAAAAAAAATGGGTTATCATGGTTTCGGTTTTAAAAACACTTCCGAAATATACGATGAGCATGCGGCTTTAACCGAAGGAACCAACATTGATATCAGCGGTCTTAATTATCAGATTTTAAAAGAAAAAAGAGCTGTTCAATGGCCATACCCAAAAGAAGAAAGAGCATTTGGAACGGCCAGGTTATTTACCGACCACCAGTTTTATACTCCTGACAAAAAAGCCAATATCCTATCATTTGATGATCAGAACCAATCAGAAGCTTTATCCCCTGAACATCCGCTGATTTTAACCACCGGAAGGATCAGGGATCAATGGCATACACGGAGCAAAACAGGTAAGGTAAATAAACTGAACCAGCACATTACTGAGTCATTTTTAGAAATTAACCCCATTGATGCCGAGATTCGAGACATAAAGGACAGCGACATCATTGAAATTTCGAGTTTACGGGGAAATGTTCGCGTAAAAGCAAAGTTTTCGGAAGATATTAAACCCGGAGTAGTTTTTATGCCTATGCACTGGGGCAAAATCCTGGAAAGTGATTTGAACCGCGTGAATAACCTCACTAATAACCTGGTCGATCCGCAAAGCAAAGAACCTGATTTCAAGTTTAGTGCGGTAGATGTAAAACTCTACAAAAAAGCGCGGCAAAAGATCATTGTGATTGGGGCAGGTGCAGGCGCCTGTGGTTTTGTTAAAAGCTACAGGGCTTTAAATACCGAAGATGATATCGAGATTTTTAGCAATGAGAATTTCCCCTTTTACAACCGGGTGCTTCTCCCCGATTATATTATTGGCACTTTGCCCTGGCATAACCTCATAAAAATGAGCGATAGTGAAGAAACCGATTATAGGATTAAACTGCACCGGGGATTGGGTATCGAAAAAATCAACAAAGAAGATAAAACCGTTATCGATAGCAATGGCGAAATCCACTCTTACGACGTTCTGCTTCTGGCCACCGGAAGCAGGGCTTTTGTGCTTAAAGATATCCCTAAACTAAATGGTATATTTACGATGCGCAGTCGTAACGATGCCGACAGCTTTAAAAAACATATTGATACCACAAATGGAAAAGTTGTCATTGTTGGTGGTGGACTATTGGGGATTGAGCTGGCCACTTCACTGGCTGAAACCGGATCAAAAGTAACCATCATCCAGAGGATTTCCAGATTAATGGGGCGTCAGTTAGATGCGCTGGGCAGTCAATTACTGCACGAAGAATTGATCAGCAAGGGCATCGAAATTTTCTATAACGATGAGGTAGGCCGTATTATCGGCGAAAAAAGCATTTCGGGCATGCGTTTAAAAAGCGGTTTATTGATCGATTGCGAATCTCTGGTAATCGCCATTGGTACCGTTCCGAATACCGAACTGATTAAAGAAGCCGGTATAGAATGTAAAAGAGGTGTTGTGGTTGATGAATACCTCAGGACCAATGAAAAGGATATTTACGCCATTGGCGAAATTGCCGAATTTAAAGGCCAGATGTACGGCATTACCGCAGCAGCAGAACAACAGGCCGAAATCGTGGCACGTTTTCTTTGCGGAGATATTGCGAAATTTTATCAGGGTAGCTTACTCATGAATATCCTCAAAATGCACAGTTTAGAACTCTGCTCTTTAGGCCTGGCCGAGATACCCAACAACGACCCTACCTATGAAGAAATTGTTTTTATCGATAAAGCAAAACGGTACTATAAAAAGTGTATCGTATACAACGATAAACTGGTTGGAGCGATATTAATTGGTGATAAAAGTGAATTCCTGGAGTTTAGAAACCTGATCGAAAATAAAATGGAGCTGAGTGAAAAACGGCTTCAACTATTAAGGAGTGGTAAAACTACCGAGCCCATTATTGGCAAAACCGTTTGCAGCTGTAATAATGTTGGCGAGGGCAATCTGATCAATAAAATAAAAGATGGTTGTAAAGATCATTTGCAGCTTTGCCAGTTAACAGGCGCCGGAATGGGCTGTGGCAGCTGCAGACCAGAAGTAAAGGCAATTTTGGATTCGTTTGTAAACGTTTTAAAAACAGACCCTAAGCCGGTTTTAGAAGATAAATTATAAGTTTTGGCGGTCCGTCATCCTTTACCGAAAGTTCAGGATCAAGATCTATCCGGTAAAAAAGATGCTGAAACGCGTTCAGCATGATGTAACGCATTGAAACATTAAAGAGATGATTAAAATAAAAAAATAATGAAAGTTAAAACGGGTCCTTCAGAATTTAAAAACCTTAAAGGAATTGAATATTTTAAATTCGAAGAAGATTTTATTGAACAAAATATGCGTTGCATTCCTATGGTTGTCCGTTTTAAGATGGATATAGCAGGAATAAAGTTAAAATTGGCAGAATGGAGCAAATTTCACGCATCAGAAAGAATCCAACTCGCGCTATTACCGGTTTCAACTCAGGACCAAACCGATAAGTACCATCAATTTCTGATTGGCCTGATTACGAAATATACCGGAAACCAGGCCACAACAATGGCTATCGATCCCTTACCCGACTGGGAAAATTTACATCAGATCCCTTCAATGCTGAGCGAAAAATCGGCTGAACTGCAGCTTCAACTTTCCATAGATCAGTGGCGTAAACTCACCAAAATCCAAAGATTTGCACTTTTAAAATTGTGTAGGCCAGGGCACGAAAACAAGAATTTCCCTAAAGCAATAACAGAATTTGGACTTCTAAACAGTTAAGCCATGTATCAAACCATCTCCATTAACTTTCCAGGTGGCATCATATCACCAGGTAACCTGTACAACATTCTGGTAGCAGCAACAAAAGCAGGGATACAATATGTTCGTTTTGGACTTCGCCAGCAGTTATTGATTGATACGACAACCTACAATATTGACATATTTACAGGTGGAATGAATAAACTTGGAATCGATTATGAAGTAGATAGCAATAATTTCCCGAACATTATCAGCTCTTACCCAGCCGAAGAAATTTTTATCCGTAAAACCTGGCTTACCGAAGGCGTGTATAAAGATATTTTGGATGACATCGATTTTAAACCTTCAATAAAAGTAAATATCTGCGATAGCAACCAGAGTTTAACGCCCATGCTAACAGGCAACATCAATTGGATTGCTTCTTCACAATCAGAACATTACTGGCACTTGATTATCCGCTTTCCGAAAACCAATGTGATATATGAGTGGAACCAACTTTGCTACACCAACCATATTGCTCTGGTAACCAAGGAACTGAATAGCATCATCAAAAATAACCAGTCTCAATTTATAGATCACGAACAAGCAAACGGCGAAGATCTTTTTGCACTTTTAGATCAGGAAAACTTTATTCTTAAACCGGCAGACAACACCGTATCGCTATCATCGTTTAATCTACCTTACTACGAGGGCTTAAACCGTTACAACAACAAATATTGGCTGGGCATATACAGGCGTGATGAACTATTCAGCATTGCATTTTTAAAGAAACTGTGTCAACTTTGTTTAGATACCAAACTCGGTCAGTTATGTTGTACTTCCTGGAAAACCATCATTGTGAAAGGAATTGACGATAAAGATAAAAACCTTTGGAATGCGCTGCTTGAAGAATTTGAGATTAATATGAGACATGCAGCCAACGAGCTAAATTTCCAGGTAGAAGATAACTGCAGCGAAGGTTTGGCACTAAAAAGCTTTCTTGTTAAACATTTAAGCATTGATGATACCAGAACATTTGGGATTTGCTTTGGTATTAAAACACGTAAAAAAAGTGAGGTTTTTAGTAGTATCCTGATCCAAAAACGCCACTTGATTGATGTATTGGGATTGAAACTATTCCCCGTTTATGATATCCTTTGTGCTAAAGATTTTAATCCCAACGAACGTACCGGCGAAATTTTTAGCCGAAGTAACCCCAGCTTTCTGTTGCCAGAACAAATAAGACGTTCGATATTCAGGTTCTATAAATATCGTTTAAATGCCATTAAAACAGACAAACAAAGCTGTCAAACAGAAGAAACCGTAATAAAAGATGGCGATTTTCTATATCAATGTAATAACTGTTTAACTGTTTATAATGAGCGGATCGGAGAAACTCAAAACAATATTAATCCGGGTACTGCATTTAAAGATTTACCAGATGATTATTGCTGCACGCTTTGCGAGGCAGAGAAAAATAAATTCAGTAAAATTAATCAATCTGCTTTGCAATTATTATAAGCCGTTAATTTCGGCATGAGAATTAAAGTTCCCGAAGTAACAATAATCAGCCTCATCAACCATAATTTCGCAGACCCGTAAGTTGCCCAGAACATATTTCATGCTATGATTAACCAGCGCACTTCTCTCCAACATAAAAAGTTTTTTTTTCAACGCCTGCGATTTATAAATTCCACACAGGGGTTCTTGTTGGTCATTTTTGGTAAAAATATAAGCATCGAAAGTATCGTCTGTTTTAAACGAATGCAGGACTCCCTGCAGTAGCCTGGTTTCCATTAATAACATGTCGCAGGCCAATAAGAATAAATCTTCTGTTGGGTGTGATAAGTGTGCAGAAAGCACACCTAATAATGGTCCTCTGATATCAAGCGAAGGATGATCCGTAATTAACTTTTCTTTTTCAAAATAATCAGTATAGGTTTTTTGCTGTGATAAGTTAATCGAAAATTTCACCAATAGATCAAGCGAACTCAATTTATCATACGCCACTTGTGCCCAAAGCTTATCATGGTGGTTAAGCAACCCTTTATCGGTACCCATACGCAAACTCTGACCGCCACATAAAACTATTCCCAACATATAAATCCGATTATCTGCTAATTAACTCAGTAAGCCCCGCATCGTTTAAAATACCGATCTGTTTTCCATTAACAATAACTAATTTTTCGGCAAGTAGTTCGTTCATGGTCCTAAAAACGGTTTCGTAGGTTGCTCCGGTAAACGCAGCAAGATCCTGACGGCTTAAAGCCACATTTAAAAAGCCTTCACTATCTAAGCCAAATTGATCTCTCAAACCCAAAATAGCAACTGCCAAGCGCCCTTTAACCGACATTAATGCCAAATTACGCATCTTCTTCTCCGAAGCGTGAAGTTCATCGGCATAAAACATTAATAAACCATAGGCAAATTCATGGTTTACTTTTAGCGTGGTTTTAAAAAAATCGATATCAACAAAACAAAGTTTAGTGGTTTCTAAAGCCGTTGCAGAGATAGGATAAGAGGAAATGCTGCTGCTGATTCCCCGATGACCGAATATTGCCCCTTCGTTCGCAAAGCGCAAAATCAGTTCTTTATCTCCCCATTGTTTATGCACCTTTACGTTCCCTGAAGTTACAAAGTAAACACCGCTAACAGGATCACCTTCTTTGATAATCACCTCCCCCTTTTTTGCAATAAAATTTCGTTTATGACCTTCAATAGCAGGATGCCATTCTTTTAAAGTAAGTCGGCACATAAAGCAGGTTTTAAGATCGCAACTACTATTTTTCTTCATATATCTCGGGCATGTTGGGTAAAAATAACAAATGATTGCACAATTTTATCTTATCAAGTACAAATTCTCGGTTTCTTCACCATTGTTGAAAATTTTATGAGAATAAAACTCGCTGAATTAGAACACTTAGCAATTTTTATACACACGCTTGCAACAAAGAAGTTTAAAGATATGCCACCAAATCATAATTTTGTGTTATGGCAAATACAAACGTTAGAAAATCAATCCAGAATAAGATCGAATCATTAGGTAAGGAAATCGAAACCTTACAGGCAGAACTAAAAAGATGGGAAAAAATTGCAGCCGATTATGAAACCAACTCGGAAAGCATTGATTTGATTTTATCGATACAATTACCTGAGAAACCTGAACCAAAAGCTAAAAAGGTAAAATTGTAAAAAGATTAAAAAAAGAAAACCCGGACAATGTCCGGGAATTCAACTAACCATACCTTAATATTTTAGTCCTGTTCTATAATTTCTTCAGTTTTTTTAACAGGAATTTTTGCTCCCGGCTTATAAGCGGTTGGCTTACTTACACCTTCAGTTGAAACAGGTTCTTTTTTGGGCGCTTTTTTCTTGAATTTTCGTCCATACCAGATCAGGAAACCAGTAATAGGTAAACTTGCTCCAATAAGTGAAGCTAAAAAAGCCATTACCTTACCGGGAAAACCTAAAATACTTCCTACATGGATATCGTAATTCATTTTTCTGAGCTTCCCGCCAAAACCCGCTTCTTCATAAGAAATTGAATAAACACCTTCGCGTTTAAATTCTTTTAAGGTATGTTGATCGAAAGTATAACCCTGATTATTGTAAAACTGCCCGGTATTGGGATAAACAGTAATGTTAATTGTAGCTTTTGCTTTGGAGGTATCCGGAAAATTATAATAAAAGCCCTGAGATTTAGGATGACGGCTGATGACCTTTTGCCAGGCCAGATCCATCGCTTTCTGTGGGGTGTAGAATTTTCCTGCGGCTAAGGAATCTGATTCTAATCGCTGGAAATCACTTAATTTATCGCCTCCGGAAGTTACCCAATATAAACCTTCACTGTACCATTTAATGCCATATACCATTCCGGTTAAAGCGATAAAAAGTAGAAAAATCAAAGAATAAAAACCCAGTACATTGTGCAGATCGAGATTTACCCTTTTAAAAGAAGCGCCCCACTTGATCTTGAAACTCTTATCGCGTGTGGATTTATTCCATTTTTTAGGGTACCACCAAATTAGGCCGGTAATTAACAGCACCACAAATATCATCGTACCATAGTTTACAATCGGTCTGCCGATGGCATAAGGCAGCCACAAGAAGCGGTGACCATTGAGAATAAACCTAAAAAAATCGACTTCCCCTTTTTTATGTACAACTTTACTGATGACCTCACCCGTGTAAGGATTAATCTTTAAGCTTGTTCCACCGCCCCGTCTGCCTTCATCCTTTTTTCCTCTCAGATTTAAGCTGATGGCTCTTCCCTGTTGGTATTGGGCATATGAAGGAATCTTCTCCGGATAAATCTTAAAAGCAATAGCACTGAGCTGTGATGGCGTGATAACGGGCTTATCCTGTTTTTCAATTTTGGTTTCAGGTTCTAATAAACCGGTGATTTCTTCATTAAAAACCCAGATACAGCCAGTGATACAAACAATCAGAACAATGATACCCGATATTAGGCCAAGCCAAAGGTGAAGCCATTTATTGATCCTGTTAAATGAGGAATCTTTATTTTTTTTCTTTATCGGAGAAGTTTTGTTTACCGTTGCCATTGTTCTGTTTGTTTAGTTTTTTTGATAATTGTGTGCTTATTTTAAATACTGAACGGCAGTAATCACCCCGCCTTCTACTTTCAAGCCCCTTGTAGCCGTTGCGGTAGCCGCATCAATTTTATACACGTAACTTGTACCATCGGTTAAATTGAAGCCCAGGTAAGCCAGCTTTCCATCTTTAGGGGTATAATTGTTTGTAGTAATACTGGAAATGGCTGTTTCAGCAGGCAGTCCGGAAACTTTTTTAAAGGTTTTATCAACCACATTTAAAACACCGATTGTTTTACCTACTACATAAGCACCCTTATTTGCTTTTAGTACTGCATTTACGATGAAGTTATTGCCTCCGATATAAATCCAGTTGGTAATTACATAACCACCGGAAACGGATTCGAAATCAAGAAAATAGGTTAAATCGAACTCTGTTGTACCTGCTTTAATTTTGGTAATGGCAGATGGTTTGGTGGAGGTGATTTTTGAATCAGTGAGCACATCAGTAGTTTCGGTATTGTCATCAACAGCTACCGAACTCGAAAATGCATATACATCTCCGTTTTCTACTACGCCCAATCCATCGGTAAAATACCTTCCAATGAAACTGGTACGGTCATCTTTAATAACTTTCTCCAGTTTCATCTCTGGATAAGAATAAACCGCTATCCAGGCCGTATTTGGATATTTAGTCCAGAATCTACTGCCATTGATCGAGAAAAATGGCGCATACACTTTGTTTCCAACTTGTTTAATCCAGCTAAAATGTGCGATTTCGCCATTATTTCCTGGTGCTGTAGCATCTAGTGTGCCTTCGCCAGAAATCAAAAGATTGTTGGTATTTACGCGGTAAAAGTTTGCTGTAGGTGCTGCTAAATTCCTTGGAATTTTAACCAATAACAAATCGTCATTAACCGGTGCAAAAGCCTGAACAGTTTCGGTTTGAAAATTTGAAACCTTATTTAGTTTGCCTGCTAAAATATTGTAGGTAGTCACTGCTCCCGGATTTCCCTGTCCATAAAGCATACTAAAAAACTTATTGTTGTGGGTAACATAATAGCGGTAAGTCCCATCCTGCTCTACTCCGTTTCCAGCCGTAGAGATTGTTCCCTTGTCTAAATCACTTGCAGTAAGCAGATAATCAGCTACACCCGTAGAAGCCACCGGCGTTACGGCCAAAATAAAGTTCCCTGGGTTTTCCGGAACACTTTCGCCTTCTTCTTTTTTTGAACACGAGGTAAGTACGGCAGCGAAAGCTAATGCTATAAACGCTTTGGTAAAGTTTGTTTTCATATTACTTTTTTTTATGTATTAATTATTGATTGAATTGATGAAGTATCTCAGGTTTAAGTAGAAAGCCCTACCCGGTTTTTGCAGACTAAAATTGTCGAAGAGGTCGGCATTGGTGATATTCTTGGCCTCTAATCCAATATTGTACCGACCTCTTTTTAAGCTGTAAACCAAATTTAAATCATGGTTAAATTGCTGTGGGATCACTTTTTTATCGCCAACGGCTCCCTGGCTTGGCCAGTACAGCCAAAAAGCATGCACATACAATAAGTTATAACCAATAGATAGATTATTGCCTTTACGGCCTACATCTTTTAAAGAAACCGATACGTCACTATTACCATATAGATAAGGGATATTGGGCATCTGATCCAGGTACACGACACTTACATTGGTAAACTTTTCGCCGGTACTTGGATTAATTTCGTATTTCTGAAGGTTTTTAAGATTCTGGTAAGTTACGGTAGTCCCAACGCTTAACCAGTTTTTATACGAATACCTGATTTCGGCGTCGCCCCCTACCGTTCTCACCCCATCGCGGTTATCGGCAACAAGTTTTGATTGGTTCTGGTTTAACCGGTTGTAAATAAAATTCGTCGCATTGCGGTATATTGCATTGGCCGTAAAAGAGAAATTATGTTCCTTATTTACAGAAAACCCATAGCTAAGCCCTAAATTAAAATTGTCGCTTTTTTCAGGTTTCAAGCCTGGGTTGGCATCCTGGTTTTCCACGTCCCCAAAAATCTCCTGCGCCTCGGGCATACGGTTGGTTAGCTCATAAGAAGCCTTTAATTGCATATTCCGGTTAACAAAATAGGTAACTGCAGATCCATAGCCCAATCTGTCAATACTATTTTTACCGGCATTGCCTCCACTTCCGTTAACGTTGCCCTGATTGATGTATTTCCCAAATACGGTTGCACTCCAACGGTCTTTTACATCGAAACTATAGCCAAGCCCCAGCACGTTTTTATTGGTTTTCTTCGGTCGTTCGTAATCTGCATTACTTGGGTTTAACTCGTCACTACCTTTTCGGTTAAAAGTGGTAAATACATTACTTAAGGCAACCGATTGTTTTTCGTCTATCTTATAGTTCAACATGGTGGTGGCCAAACCATTGTTGTTTTTGTATTTGTACAAACTTCTGGCGCGTTCGCCATTCGTTCCGTTTGGTTTGCTGTTTCCGTACCAATCGTAGCGGACATTTAAGGTATCTATATTCTGCTCATTCCCTAAATTGTAGTTGGCATTGATGGTTACATCTAAACCTTTGATCAGATTTTCTTTTTTATATTTTAAGGTGGGCATCACGATATTCCCCCTACGGTGCCAGCCTCCAAAAACAGAAACCATTCTGGCTCCGGTTTGGATTTCTTTATAATTCTGTCCTACAGTTATACCAAACAAAAGTTTATCTGCATAACTTTTGCCTACCACACCTACATTTGCAATTAAAGTTTCATTGTGGTACGTATCATTAAATCTTCTTAGGGATGCAATGGGTGCATATGCCCCGGTATAGATATCTGAAGCTTCTACATTTACCTTATAATCGTTATCTGAATAATTCTGGAAGGCATTTAATTGAAAAGTTAAACCACTTCTTGAAGTCACTGCGGCATTAATTACGCTTCTATGCGTATTAAATGATCCGAGTGAATAAGAAACATCAATATAATTGCGGTAACGGTCGCCGGTTACAATGTTGATCGCACCGCCTAAGGCATCAGATCCCAGCCACATCGGCACGACACCTTTATACACTTCAATCCTATCGGCAATATTGATGGGGATATTATTGATCTGAAATGAGGATCCAAAATTGTCCATTGGGATACCATCAATAAAATACCGTACATGATTCCCCGAAAAACCATTTAAAGAAAGGTTAAAATTTGACCCAACACCTCCCGATTCCCTTACCCGAATACCCGCTACACGGTCTAAAGCACCAGAAATATCAAGGGTGGTATTGTACAGTTTTTTCGCATCAACAGCGGTTACATTAAAAGCCTGCCTGTTCACTTCCTGACTAGCCGTTCTGCCGATTACGTTTACGGTTTCCATCTGTTCTGACGATTCTGACAGGCTCAAATTGAAATACCCGCTCTGCCCATCGGCAATATTGATTTCCTTTTTCTGTGTTTTAAAACCGATTGCAGATACTTGTAGTGTATAATTGCCGGCAGGAATATTTAAGATTTTAAAATTTCCATTCGGATCTGTTGAGGTAGCCCAATTGCTTTTGTGGATTTTAATGGTTGCCCCTGGAAGTGGCTTTCCATCACTGGTTTTGATTTGTCCAGAGATGCCCGAGAGTCGATTTTGGGCGGAAGTAAAAATTACACAGGCACATAGTATGCCCAATAGCAAAATTTTCTTAATTTGCATGGCTTTTAATGGAGATTAAAGGTGAGCCGGATTTCCGGTTTAGCCACACGGGTCCGAACCGTGT
>Ga0163161_10000274_pt1 | contig 45112 bp, 42 predicted proteins | sample S45metaG_FD_129847 | JGI IMG/M metagenome (GOLD analysis project Ga0163161, IMG submission 129847) | Switchgrass rhizosphere microbial communities from Kellogg Biological Station, Michigan, USA - S4-5 metaG | ecosystem: Host-associated > Plants > Roots > Rhizosphere > Soil | place: USA... | reverse complement strand
GTGCTTGATCGAAAAGCCGAGGGGTAAACGCCGCGCAGGATCGAGGTATCCGCAATTCGGCCACCCCAGCGATCCCGCCCCTAGAGCGGCGTGGAGAGTTTCGCTAGTCCCTCAATTAGCGCGGCGACTTGTTGGGCCGAGGGACACCCCCTCTCTCTCCCTCTTGAGCCGCCACTTCCTCCTCCGGACTCGCATGCAGCACACCCGTCTGGATCGACCACCCTTCGCGCCGCCCCAGCGCGGTCACGATCGCGACGTAGAGCACTTCGACCACGGTCAGCACCCCCCTGACAACAATCGCGATCAGCGAGGCGACCGCGAAGCTGTTGCCGGGAACGGCCACCTTCAGCGCCCAGGCGAACGCCGCATCGCGGATGCCCAACCCGGCTGGAGCGACCAGGGTCGCCAACGCCGCCAGATAGCCAAAGGCCTGCGCCGCGCCAACCACCAGGATGTCACTCGTCGAAATCGTGCTGACCGAGCGGGCGACGCAGTAGAGACCGACCGCAACGACTCCCCAGTTGAGCGTGTAGAAGGCCAGCACCGTAGCCACCCCGCGCAGCGAGATCACCGCCGGCAACGGATCACGACCGAAGGCGCGCAGCACGCGGTTGGCGAGCGGTCCAAAGACGCGCGGGTGCAACAGCACAAGGGCAAGTGGGATCAGCGCGAGCACACCCCAGCGCAGCGGCTGACCCTGAAGGTCAGGATGGTCGATCAAGAAGTAGGCGGCGACAACTATCGCTGAGGTGGCCTGCAGCGCCTGTTCGTAGACGATGCTGGCAACGGTCAGCCGCCGCGGCACACCGGCGCGCTCGGAGAGCAACACCCGCCCGAGGACGTAGAGGACGCTGCCGGGAACGTAGCGCGCCAGCAGCGGCTGACCCCAGGCAACCTGAGCTCGCCCACTACCAAGGCGGTAACCGAGGAAGCGCAGGATCAGGTCCCAGCCGACCGCGTTCAGCGCGTAGAAGATCGGCAGGATGACGAAGGCGGGGAGCAACCAGAGCACGTTGAAGTGCACACCCTTGTCCTGGATCTCCGACCACTGATCGACCACCGTGAGCACGAGAAAGCCGAAAACGAGGAGCGCGATGCCGACCTGGATCGCAAGGCGGACGCGTTTGCTGCGCGGCGGCCTGGTGCCGAACTTTGCTCCGGCCTCGCCGACCCGATGCAGAAATGGCTGCCTGTGCTCGCCCACCGCGGCGCACCTTAGTGATGGCACGAGCATGAGTTCGCACCTAGGCGTCCAATAGGCCCACTAAGTGCGAACTAAGCGGCTGGGGGGCGACAATGGAGCCCATGGGCGAGTTCGAGTTGCTGGCGCGAATCCGGGAACGATTGCCTCCCGCGGGGCCCCAGGTAAGGCTCGGCTCGGGAGATGACGCCGCTGTAACCGTGCCTGGCGCGGCCACCGCGACCTCGGTTGACGCCGTCGTCGACGGCATTCACTTCCGGCGCGAGCACGCGAGCCTCGCTCAGATCGGCCGCAAGGCGCTCGCCGCGGCGCTCTCCGACTTGGCGGCAATGGCGGCCAACCCCGGCGAGGCCTATGTCGTCCTTGGCATTCCCGACGACCTCAACGAGGAGGGCTGCCTTGAGCTACTCGACGGCATGTCCGACCTGGCCGCCGCGACCGGGACGAGCCTGGCTGGGGGCGACATGACTCGTGCCACTGAGCTCTTCCTGGCGATCACAGTCGTCGGCCACGCGCCAGATCCAGGCTCGTTCGTAAGCCGCGCCGGCGCTCGCCCCGGCGACGCACTCGTGCTCACCGGCGAGATCGGCGGCGCCGCTGCTGGCCTGGCATTGCTCGATAACCCGCATCTCGATGCTGACTTCGCCTTTAGTGGGGCTATAGACGGGTCAAAGGCGAAGTCAGCGACGGGGGGGCTGTTGCGGCGGCAGCTTGAGCCGACTCCCCGTCTCGCGGCTGGCCGCGCTCTGGCGGATTCCGGCGCCACCGCGATGATCGACCTCAGCGATGGGCTTGGTGGCGACGCGCGGCACCTCGCCATGAGTGGCGGCGTTGGCCTAAGAATCGAGGCGGCTGTCCTGCCGCTGGCACCCGGCGTCACCGAGATCGCAGCGGCCATCGGCCGAGAACCCGTCGCGCTAGCGACAACCGGCGGCGAGGACTACGAGCTGCTGGCGAGCATTCCGCCCGAGTACCTCGACCGGGCAACGGCCACCGTACGAGAAAAGGAAGGGGTCGAGCTGACGAAGATCGGCAAAGTCGTCGCCGGCGAGGGGGTCGAGATCAGGCTGCCCGACGGGGAGCGGCTGGAGGCGGCGGGATTCGACCAACTCGCATGAGGCTCTCGCTGCCGAGCAGCGCCCGCACCCCGCGCCGCTCCAACATCGCCTCGGCGACCAGGGCAGGCTCGGGCTTGTAATGGCCGGTCTCGACCAGGCTCTTCAGCTGTCGGGGTTGCATTCTGCGTCTCATCTCTTCAGCTGTCGCAATTGCATCTGCGTCTCATATCGGCTCCTTACCCGGGATCCTTAGTAATGAGTACTCGCACATCTGTCCATTGCACGCAAGGGGGATACCCTTTGCCCATGGCAAACGGCTCGACGCGCATCCTCCTCGTCGACGACGAGCAGTCGATTCAGACCCTGCTCAGCTACCCGCTGCGCAAAGACGGCTACCACGTCACCTCTGCTCAGGACGGCCGCGAAGCCCTGCAGCGCTTCGACGAGGCACGCTTCGACCTGGTCATCCTCGATCTGATGCTGCCCAAGCTGGATGGAGTCGAAGTCTGCCGCCAGCTGCGCGCGCGCAGCCAGGTACCGATCATCATGCTGACCGCCAAGGGCAGTGAGACCGACAAGGTCGCCGGACTCGAGGTCGGCGCCGACGACTACATCACCAAGCCCTTCTCGATGCGCGAGTTCCGCAGCCGGGTCAAGGCAGCGTTGCGGCGCTCGCGGATGGTCGGCGAGCCACCCGACCCCGAGACGATCGACCAGGGCGATCTCAAGATCGACTTCGGTCGGCGCATGGTCACGCTTCGCGACGAGGAGGTCCGCGTCACCTATGTCGAGTTCGAGATCCTCGGCGCCCTCGCCCGTTTACCTGGTCGCGTCCTCACTCGCGAGGGCCTGCTCGAGCACGTCTGGGGGGACTCCGAGTACCGCGATCCCCGCACCGTCGACGTCCACATCCGCCACCTGCGCGAGAAGCTCGAGGGCGATCCCAAAGAGCCCGAGTTCCTCTTCACCGTACGTGGGGTCGGCTACCGGTTCAGGGAGTAGGACGCGTGCCGCGGTTCAGGCCTTCCAGCCTGGGCAACCGGATCACCGTTACTGCGGTGGCGATTGCCGTGGGCACCGTGTTGGTCGTCTACGCCTACACAGTCGCGATCGGCGGCGCCGCCAGCGGCCAAAGCGCGGTCAAGGCCCAGATCCTCGTCGGCGGCCTCTTCGCGGTGCTCGCCACCCTCGGGGTCGGGATCTACTTCGCCCGCATCGCCTCCGGCAGCATTCAAAGCCTTCAAGAGGCCGCCCGCAAAGTCGCCGACGGCAACTTCGAAACGCCGATCCCAATCTCCTCGGCCGGCCAGCTCGGTCAGCTCGCCCGCACCTTCAACGAGATGCAGCGGCGCCTTGCCGAGCTCGACAGCGCCCGCAAGCAGTTCATAGCCAACGCCTCGCATGAGCTACGCACGCCCATCTTCAGCCTCGGCGGATTCGTCGAGCTGCTCGAGGAAGAGGACCCGAGCCCCGAGGAGCGCGATGAGTTCATCCACACAATGCGCCAGCAGATCGAGCGCCTGACCAAGCTCACCGCCGACCTTCTCGACCTCTCTCAGCTCGACGCCGGCGCCGTGGCGATGAAGAGCAGCAACGTCGACCTCGGTTCGCTCGCCCGCGAAGTGACCCGCGAGTTTGGCCCACGGGCCGATCGCCACGGCTCGCGCCTGGAGTTGCGCACGCCGGCCGAGCCGGTGATCGCCAGCGCCGACGCTGATCGGGTGCGCCAGGTGATCCGTATCCTCCTCGACAACGCCCTCACGCATACGCCTGAGGGCACCAAGGTGACCGTGACCACCTACTCCGTAAATCGCCGCGCCGAGCTGACCGTCTCCGACGACGGCCTCGGTGTCCCACGCCGCGTGCAGAACCGCATCTTCGAGCGCTTCTACACCGCCGACTCGGCAGGAGGGTCGGGGCTCGGACTGGCGATCGCCCGCGAGATCGCGCAGCGGATGCAGGGCCGAGTCGCGATCGCCTCGAGCAAGCGCTTTACCGCCTTCACCCTGGACCTACCGCGTTCGCGTACCGGGACGGGACAGCCGACTCCGGGTTTGCCCTCCAGGACGGCTGCGTGAGTCTCGATCGCCGCTGGATCTTTGCGCCGCTGGTGCTTGCGCTGGCGCTCGCCGGCTGTGGCAGCTCGGGGAGCGGCGACTCCACCCAGCAAACCGCCGAAGGCGCCGCGCAGAAAGCACCACGTGTAATCGTCGAGACCGCAGCGCCAGGCTTCAACGCGGCGCGGGTCTACCGCCAAGCCTCACCCGGAGTGGTCACGATCCGTTCGATCTTCGGTGGGGGCGGCGGTGCCGCCGAGGGCTCGGGCTTCGTCCTCGACACCAGCGGGCGCATCGTCACCAACGCCCACGTGGTTACCGACGAATCGGGGGGCGGACCCCGCAAGGCCGCCAAGGAAGTGTTCATCGAGTTCCCCGACCGCAACATCGTCCCCGCCCACATAGTCGGCTTCGACCCATTTGCCGACGTGGCGCTGTTGGAAGTGAAGCCCGATGGCTTCGAACTGCACCCGCTGAAGCTGGGCGACGACCGCAAGCTCGTGGTCGGCCAGCCGGTAGCGGCAATCGGTAGCCCTTTCGGCGAGCAGCAATCGCTCTCGGTCGGCGTCGTCTCCGCTACCGACCGCTCGGTTGAATCGCTGACCAAGTTTCAGATCGAGGGAGCGATCCAGACCGACGCCTCGATCAACCCCGGCAACTCCGGCGGCCCCCTGCTCGATGGCAGTGCCCGCGTGCTCGGCATCAACGAGCAGATCGAGAGCGACTCCGGCTCTAATTCCGGTGTTGGTTTCGCCGTGCCGATCTCCGTGGTCAAACGCTCGCTCGCCCAGCTCGAGCGCGACGGCGAAGCCGAATATGCCTACATCGGCGTCTCCACCCAGCCGCTCTACCCCCAACTGGCCAAGAAGCTGGGCCTCCACACCGACCACGGTGGCTTGATCTCCGAAGTCGTCTCCGGCAGCCCCGCCGACGAAGCCGGCCTGCAGAAAGGAAACGGCAAACTGCGCTTCCAGGCCGCCGCCTACGAGACCGGCGGCGACGTGATCCTTGCCGTCGGCGGTCACAAAGTGGTCGGTCCTAACGACCTTGCCAGCTTCGTCTCCGATTACAAACCCGGCGAAACCGTCACGCTCGACATCCTTCGCGACGGCAAGGAAGTCGAAGTCGAAGTCACACTGGGCAAGCGCCCCGGCGGCTGAGCGACGCCCGACCGCCCGGGCCTGTAGAACTCCCCGATGCTTCAGGAAGTCTCCCTCGGCCACAAGTCCCTCGCCGACTACACCCACATTGCCGGCAAGGAGACGATCGAACGCATCCGTGAGCTGGCCGAGCCAATGAAAGGCCACCGGGTCCTGCACGTCAGCGCCACCGCTTTCGGTGGCGGCGTCTCCGAGATCCTCTACACGATCGTGCCGCTGATGCGCGACATCGGCCTCGACGCGCACTGGCACGTGATCTTCGGCAAGGAGGAGTTCTTCAACGCGACCAAGCTGCTCCACAACTCGCTACAGGGAGCCGAGGAGACGCTGAGTGACGAGCAGTGGGAGGTCTTCGACGAGATCAACGCGATCAACGCCGAGGGCCTGCAGGGCGAGTGGGACACGGTAATCGTCCACGACCCCCAACCGATCGGGTTGCGGCGCGGCGCCAACGAGAAGGGTCGCAACTGGATCTGGCGCTGCCACATCGACCTCTCCGAGCCCAACCCGGCGCCGATCGCTCGGTTGCTGCCGATGATCGAGGAATACGACGCGACCGTCTGGCACATGCCCGCCTACGTGCCGAAGGACGTCGCCGCCGAAAACGGGGTGCGGATCATCCCGCCGGCGATCGACCCGCTCTCACCAAAGAACATGGCCTTCTCGCCCGACGACGCCGCTTTTGTCGCCCGCCAGTTCGGGATCGACGTCGACCGGCCGCTCTTGACCCAGGTCTCCCGCTTCGACCCCTGGAAGGACCCGATGGGGGTAATCGATGCCTACCGCATCGTCCACGAGCAGATACCGGAGGTACAGCTCGCCTTGGTCGGCTCGATGGCCACCGACGATCCCGAGGGCTGGGACTTTTTCCAGCGCACCTTCGAGTACGCCGAAGGCGACGAAGATATAAAGATCCTCAACAACCTCAACAACGTCGGTGCAATCGAGGTCAACGCCTTCCAGTCCCAATCCGACGTCTGCATGCAGAAGTCGATCCGCGAGGGCTTCGGCCTGACCGTGACCGAGGCGCTCTGGAAGGGGCGCCCGACCATCGGCGGCAACGTCGGCGGCATCCCCCTGCAGATCACCGATGGCGAGAGCGGCTTCCTGGTCGACTCGGCCGAGCAGTGCGCGCAGCGCTGCCTGGAGATCCTTGCTGACCCGGAGCTCGGCAAGCGACTCGGCCGCGCCGGCAAGGAACATGCCCGTCGCGAGTTCCTCTCCCCGCGCCTGCTGCGCGACTGGGTCGAGCTACTCGCAGAGCTGGACACATAACCCAGGAACGGCCGGGGTAGTCTGGGCACGTGGCGGACAGCTCGGACCCACTGATCATCGTCTCGAATCGGGGGCCGGCGCAGTTCGAGCGCGACGAGCTGGGCGAGCGCACCGTGCGCCGCGGTGGTGGTGGCCTGGTAACCGCCCTCTCTGGTCTCGTCTCTCACCGCGACGCGCTCTGGATCGCCTCGGCGATGACCGACGAGGACGTCGCCGTCTCCGAAGAGCGGGGCGGCCCGGTCGACCTCTCGATCGACGGCATCGACTACCGCGTGCTGCTGGTCGGCAGTGACGCCGAAGCCTACGACCGCTTCTACAACATCATCGCCAACCCGATCCTCTGGTTCATTCAGCACTACCTCTGGGACCTCTCCAATGCCCCCGATATCCGCCAGGAGGAGCTCGACGCCTGGGACTTCGGCTACCAGGCGGTCAACCGTGACATCGCCAACGCGGTGCTGGGCCAGATTGAGGGTCGTGAGCGGCCGCTGGTGATGCTGCACGACTACCACCTCTACACCGCGCCGGGAATGATCCGCGCGGCTCGTCCCGACGCCTTCCTCCATCACTTCGTCCACATCCCCTGGTCCCAGCCCGACAGCTGGCGCATCTTGCCGGGACGGATTCGCGAGGCGCTCTTCCGCGGCATGCTCGCCAACGACATCATCGGCTTCCACACTGGCCATTACTGCATCAACTTCCTGCGCTGCTGCGACGAACTACTCGAGGCCGACGTCGACTACGAACTCGGGGTTGTAAACCACGCCGGCGGCCAGACGCGAGCCCGTGCCTACCCGCTCTCGATCGATGCCGAACGGCTGCGCCGAGCGGCTGAGTCCCCCGAGGTTGCCGAGGCCGAGCGTGAGGTGCTGGAGCGCCGTCGCAAGCACCTGATCATCCGCGTCGACCGTGCCGACCTCTCAAAGAACGTGCTGCGTGGCTTCACCGCCTTCGACGTCTTCCTCACCCAACACCCCGAGTTCCGCGAACAGGTCACCTTCATCGCCCACCTGCAGCCCTCGCGCCAGGACGTGCCCGAGTACGCCGAGTACCTCGAGCGGATCGAGGCCCTGGTTGCAGTCGTCAACCACCGTCACGGCACCACCGACTGGATGCCGATCGACCTGAAGATCTATGAGAATTTCCCCGAGGCGGTCGCCCGCTACAAGCACTTCGACCTGCTGATGGTCAACTCGCTCTTTGACGGGATGAACCTGGTCGCCAAGGAGGCGCCGGCAGTCAATACTCGCGACGGCGTCCTGATGCTCTCCGAGAACACCGGCTCCCACGAGGAGCTGGCTGACTGTGCACTCTCGGTAAACCCCTTCGATATTCAGGAGCAAGCCGACGCGATCTACCGGGCGCTGACGATGGACCCGGAGGAGCGGCGGCTGCGGGCGCAACACCTGAAGGAGCTGGTCTTTGCTCGGAATCCTGGGGACTGGGTGGATGAGCAGCTGAGGGATATCGCGGAGTTGCGCGAGAGCGTTGCGTAGGGAGTCGGGGTCGACTCCCATTCCCAGCGGTGGGGGAGAACTCCGCGATCTGGGGGCTTAGCTTTGTATGGGTCTCCGGATTCGTTGGTCTCGGGCTTGGCGGGTTCTCCTTGTGGCGGGAGCGATGCTGCTGGCGCTTCGGGTTGGGCCAAGCTTGTTGAAGCCCTCTGCGCCGCCGCCCCTGCCCGCTGACGTGGGATTGCCCCGGGTTGGATCTGCGCGGATAGAAGTCGCTACGCCTCCGCCTGCACCCAAGCCCGTGCAGGCGACGTGGCCACATCGGAAGCGGGTTCGCCATCTGCATCGCCGGCATGCGCCTAAGCATCCCGTGCCCGCTCCGCCGCCGGTGTCCCCACCCCCTCCCGAAGCTCGGGAAGTGGCTGGATCGGCGCCTGCTCCGCCCGAAGCTTCCCCTGAGCCGCCGCTGCCAACCGATGATGGATCGTCGGAGTTCGCGCCGCATTAAAGGCAGCTGTCGGGTGACACTAGCCCCACGCCGCTATAGTCCCTCGCCGTTTTGGCAGCCCCACGCGAATACGAGCTTGTTCTGATGCTGGACCCCGGCCCCGACGAGGCCGGGCGCGATGTGCTGGCGCAAGACGTACGCCAGCGGATCGAGGCCAGCGGGACGCTCAAGCACGAAAACAAATGGGGCCTGCGCAAGATGGCCTACGAGATCGAACAGCGCAATGAGGCCGACTATCGCTGGTTCCGCTTTGAGGCTCCTACAGAGCTTTTGGACGAGCTCAACCACAACCTGAAGATCGCCGACGGCGTGCTGCGCTTCCGCATCTTCAAAGTCGACCCCGACGCCCCGGTGATGGTGCCGCCGGCTGTCGCCGCACCCGTCCACGGTGCCTCGCGCGAGCGCGGACCGAGCTCCCGCCCCGAAGTCTCCGTGTCAGACGAGGACGCGGACACCGCGCCCGAAGCTGAGGCCGAGGCTCCCGAGCCCGCCGAAGCTCCCGCCGCTCCCGCCGAATAGCTCAAATCGCTAGACGGGACTCAGATGCGCCTATACGGCGTGTTTTAGGCCCATCGGCTCGGATTCGTGCGGATATTGCGGGGCTAGGGGGGAGAGTTTCGCCGGAGGCGCTCTTAGACTGGAGTCCAGACAACGATTCGGAGGAGTTGAGAGCTGTGGCAGCGTCGAACATCAATGTGGCGGTCATTACCGGCAACCTGACGAGAGACCCTGAACTGCGCCATACAGGCGGAGGAACCGCGGTCTGCGAGTTGCGAGTTGCCGTCAACAGCAGTCGCAAGAACGGCCAGACGGGCGAATGGGAGGACAAGGCCAACTACTTCGACGTCGTCGTCTGGGGCGCCCAGGGCGAGAACTGCGCCAACTACCTCTCCAAGGGCCGCCCGGTCGCGGTCGAGGGCCGGCTCGACTGGAGCGAGTGGGAGGCCAAAGACGGCAGCGGCAAACGGCAGAAGGTCCAGATCGTCGCTAAATCAGTCCAGTTCCTCGGCTCCCGCGACGGTTCCAGCGGTGGCGGTGGTGGCGAAGGCGGCGGCTTCAGCCCCAGCAGCGACGTCCCAGCGGACTCCTCGGACTTCGCCGGTGCAACTGCCGGAGGCGGCGGGGACGACGACATCCCGTTTTAGGTTCCGCACCGGGCCATGCGGGCTTGGGACTCAAAATCTGTAGGATTGCCAGCCCGCATGCCCAGGCCTAACGACACAGGATCAGCGCCGCCCCGCCGTGGGCGGCGTGCGCTCGACCGCTCACGGCCGCGTAAGTACACGCGGATCAACTCCGAGGCGGTCGACTACAAGGATCTCAACCTCCTGCGCCGCTTCCTCTCCGACAAGGGGAAGACGCGCGGCCGTCGGGTCACCGGCCTCTCCCGTAAGCACCAGCGCCAGCTGTCCGTGGCGGTGAAGCGCGCCCGTGAGATCGCGCTCCTGCCTTACGTCGGAGAGCGCTGATGACGCAGGCCATCCTGCTTGAGGACGTCGATGAGCTCGGCCAGCGTGGCGATCCAGTCGACGTCTCTCCCGGCTACCTGCGCAACTACCTGATCCCGCGCAAGCTGGCTGCACCTGCGACTCCGGGGGCGCTTGAGCAAGCTCAGCTCCGACGTGCTGCGGCCGAGAAGGCTGAGAAGGCACGAGCCGAGCGCGAAGAGCAGGCGGCGGGGCTGCTTTCAAAGACCGTGCTGACGATCCACGAGCGGGCCGGCGAGGACGGCAAGCTCTTCGGCTCGGTCGGTGCCAAGGAGATCGCCGACGCTATCCGCGACGCCCGCGACCTGCGCATCGACCGGCGCAAGGTCCGCCTCGAGCAGCCGATCCGTGAGATCGGCACCCACATGGTTGAGATCGAGCTCGCCGACGGCGCCATCGCCACGGTGAAGACGATCATCACTGAGGAACGCTGACCTTTTAGGCGGTTAGGCTGGGCGGGCGTGAGTTCCACTCGCCTGCCCACTCGCTTGAGACGACGTGCCGCCGCAAGGACGCGGTTCCACTGGGCGCGCTCGGAGCGAGCCACCGCCGCGCTAGCTGCAGTGGCGCTAGGCGGCGTAGGTGCCGTCATGGCCGGCCAGTTCGGACGCATGCTGCGCCGGCGCGCGCGTGAGAAGGGACCGGAGCACCTAGTCGAGACGGCGCCCGCCGCGGCGCTCGACACGGTCGGCGTCGTCGTCAGCGGCTACACGGACGCGCCGCGCAGCGAAACGATCCTCTTCAACCTGCTCGCCGGCTTTCTCGGCTCCTTCGCGCTGGTGCGGATATCGACCTGGGGGATCCGCGACCGTTGGTGGCCGTTCAGCAACGTCAGCGTCGGCGGCCGCCACATCCACCACTTCGTGCCAGGGATCCTGATCGGGTTCGCCTCGGCAACCACCGCTCTGCTCACCGACGACGAGGTGCTCGAAGAGCGCCTCGCGGTGACCACCGGGGTCGGCATGGGCCTGACCTTCGATGAGGCGGCTCTGCTGCTCGACCTGCGCGATGTCTACTGGACCCGCCAGGGCCTGCTCAGCGTCCAGCTCAGCCTCGGCGCCACGGCGATCCTCAGCATCGCCATCCTGACCCAGCGGATGCTGCGCCGCGGCGAGCGACGCCAGGAGGCCGAGGGCCTGATCCCGCCGGCCGGATCCAGCGACGTGCCGCCACCGCGGGTATAAGAAAGGGCGGCCAGATGGCCGCCCTTTCTTTTCCCTATTCGTGCTGGGGTCAGGCTTGCGCTCAGCCCTTCGGCGTGCAGGGCCGGGCGAGTTCGCCCGAGAGCTGTGCGCCGTCGCTGAAGATAGCGGTCCCCCGCGCGTTGATATGGCCGTCGGGGCACTTGGCGAGCAGGTAGCTCTGCTGCTTGCCCTTGTAGGTGAATTTGCGTTTGATGTTGAGTTCGAAGAACACAGGCGAGCCATTGCCTCCGGCGATCACCGGGATCGAGGCGACTGATTTCGTACCGAAGCGGCCCTTATGGATTTTCGAGACTTTGACCGTCGTCACGACCGCGGCCGAAACGGGGTTTTTGAGGAAGGCGTGGATGAGGATGGTCGTCACTCCGCCCTTGACGCCGCCGTTGAAGGCGATCAGCTTACTGTGGACCGTGATCGGCGATTGTTCGGGGAAGGCGATCTCGACGTCCGTTTTGCCTTCTCCGACGATCGAAGTGGGACACGCTTTCTTCGCAGCAGCGGTTTCCCTTGCCACGAGTTTGCCGATCGTGCAGGTCGGCAGGCCCTTGGCGTTGATCGTGCCGTTCTTGTCCGTTTCGACGATGAATTCCCTCAGCGCCGGCGGATGGGTGCCGTCGGTGGTCTCGATCTTGCCGCTGATGTTCAAGCCGATTGGCGCCAGTTTCGCCTTTGGCAGAGCTGTCGGGCTGAAATTTCCGTCGGCGGTGATCTTCAGGTGATGCACCGGATCCAGAATGATGATGGGCTTCGTATTGGGCTTTGCAGCCGCTGCGATCCCGACAGCGACGACCGCCAGTGCCGCACCCAGGGCAACAAGTGTCGTAATCAAGCGCTTGCGCATTGCGTTATCTCTCCTCCTTAGCGGCCTGGCGTCAGAGTCCCGGCCATCGACAGCCTTGGTGTGTCTCTCCAGGGGCCAAATTATCATCCATGCAATCTAGATCAATCAGGTATTCATCAAAAATGCGTGTCGCAGGGAGGCCGAAGGCCTGATCCCATAAGCCGGATCCAGTGGCGGGCATAAGAAAGGGCGGCCAAATGGCCGCCCTTTCTTCCCCTATCCGTCCTGAGTTAAAGGCTTGCGCTCAGCCCTTCGGGGTACAGGGCCGGACGACTTCACCTTCTAGTTTCTTGCCATCGCTGAAGACAGCGGTTCCTCTGGCGTTGAGGTGGCCGTCGGGGCACTTGGCGAGCAGGTAGCTCTGCGATTTGCCCTTGTAGGTGAACTTTTTCTTGACGTTCAGTTCGAAGAACACCGGTGAACCGTTGCCGCCGGCGATCACCGGGACCGAGGCGACGGACCTCGTACCGAAGCGGCCGCTGTGGATTTTCGAGACTTTGACCGTCGTCACGACCGCAGCCGAAACGGGGTTTTTGAGGAAGGCGTGGATGAGGATCGTCGTCACTCCACCCTTGACGCCACCGTTGAAGGCGACCAGCTTACTGTGGACCGTGATCGGCGATTGTTCGGGGAAGGCGATCTCAACATCCGTTTTGCCTTCGCCGACGATCGCCTTCGGGCAAGCCGCTTCAGCGGCTTTGGTTTCCCTTGCCACGAGTTTGCCGATGGTGCACTTCGCCAGGCCCGCGGCGTTGATCGCGCCGTTCTTATCCGTTTCGACGATGAATTCCCTCAGCGCCGGCGGATGCGTGCCGTCGGTGGTTTCGATCTTGCCGCTGACGTTTAGGCCGATCGGCGCCAGCTTCGCCTTCGGCAGAGCCGTCGGGCTGAAGCCCCCGTCAACGGTAACCCTCAAGTTTTCCTTCTGGATGACGACTGGCTTGTGATTCCCTGCCGCCGCCGCCAATCCGGCAACGACGACTGCTAGTGCCGTCCCCAGAGCCAATGTCATGATCAGACGCTTGCGCATGTGATGTATCTCTCTCCTTTGCGGCCTGGCGTCAAAGCCCCGGCCATTGAAAGCCTTGGTGTATCCCTCCAGGAGCCAAATTACCAGCCCTGCAGATTAGATAAACCCCGGCATTCACAAAAAAGAGCGGCTTAACAAGCTCCTGCCTAGCCCCCGAGCATCGAGAGCCGGGTCCGCTCGCGCTCCTGCGCAGCTCCCTCTGGGCCGAGAAATGGCAACGTGATCCAAAACATCAGATCTGGCAGCCGGCTGGGCAGCTGCGATGCAGCTCCGTGAAGGATCTCGGTGTAGAGCAGCTCGTTGATTCCGCCGGCGAGGGAAAGCGAAGTGATCCCGGGCAGCTCTACTGAGGTCTCCGCTCGGCCCGCATCTAGAAACCCCGTGAACTGGCGCAGCGCCGCGTCGCGGCGGGCCAGCGCCTTCGGACCGGCCGCGAGGACCTCGACAATCGCGAAACGCGCCTCGTCGGGGTGCTCAGCCAAGTGTTTGAGCAGCTCGCCGAGTCCTGACGCGACTCGCGTGGCCCAGCTCGCGCCGGGCTTGGACTCGAAGCCCCTCGCCGTGTCGCCGAGCAGGTTGCCTAGCAGCACGTCGTAGGCGGCAAGGAAGCAGTCCTCCTTGCTGGCGAAGAGCTCGTAGAAAGTCTTTCTGGAGACGCCGGCGACGCTGATTACGTCGACAACACGGGTCTCCGGGTAGCCACGCTCGGAGACGACCTCGATCATCGCCTGCAGGATGCGACTGCGCTGGGACTCCGTCACTGCCTCTCGCGGCAATCCGTGCCGGCCCCTTGGCAGCCGCTCGTTCAACTTCGCCGTGCGTCTACCTGAAGCCACCCCCGAACTGTAGAACAGAAACGCTCTGATCGCGACTTTCTGTACTCCCGCGTCTCGCCTGCAAACGAGCGCTTTGAACGCGATCAATACAATCGCGGACAGTGACCAGGGGGGGAATAAGGCCATTTGCGGCGCTAACCGCCGCCATCTTGACGGCAGTGGCTCTCGGCGCCTGCGGCAGTTCGGGCTCGGACACAACTTCCTCTGAGAACTCGACTGGCACCACAACCGCCCCGCCCACTTCCGAGCACTCGGGGACGAAGGCCAACTCGAATGGCTCCGGGGACAGCTCCTCGCAGAGGGAACAGAAAAAGGGGAGTGGCTCGGGTGAATCAGTCGAAACCGCCCCCCTGAAGGTCTCGGGCGGCGGGTCGGGACAATTCCGCGTCAAGGGAGGCGACAACAGCATCCAGGACTTCGGCGAAGAGAGCGGCGAATCGGAACTCGAAGAAGCGGCAGCTTCGCTGCACGACTTCCTCGTCGCCCGCGCCGAGGAAGACTGGCCCACGGCCTGCTCCCACCTGACTAAGACCGTTGCGCAGCAGCTCCAACAGCTTGCCTCGCGATCAGGTCAGCTCTCCGGTGCGGGATGCGCCAAGATCCTCGAAGCGCTGACGCCGCCCCTTCCTGCCAAGGTCCAGAAGGAATCGACCATCGTCGACGCCGGCAGCCTGCGTACCGAAGGCGAACAGGCCTTCCTCATCTACCGGGGAGCGGAAGGGAAGGTCTACGCGATACCGATGAAACCCGAAGCTGGCGCCTGGAAGGTCGGGGCGCTTGCGGCGACGCCCCTCTCCTAGGCACCCGAAGCCTCAGTCGCGCCAGACGATCTGCTCACGGCCGGGGCCTACCCCGACCAGCCGGATCGGGACGCCGACGAAATCAGCGATGTAGTCGAGGTAGGCGCGGGCCTGCGCGGGCAGGTCGGCCTCGCTGCGACAAGCCGTGATGTCCTCATCGAACCCCGGCAGTTCGGCGTACTCCGGGGTCGCCGAGTGCAGGATCGACTGGTGGTAAGGGAAGCGATCCAAAAGCGCGCCCTCGCGTGAGCGGTAGCGGACCGCGACCCGAATCGGATTGAGGCCACTGAGCACGTCGAGCTTGGTGATCGCCAGCGAAGTCATCCGGTTGAGCCGCACCGCATAGCGCAGAGCGACCAGGTCCAGCCAGCCGCAGCGGCGCTCGCGCCCAGTAGTCGTCCCAAACTCGTGGCCCTGCTCGACCATGTGGCGACCGACCTCATCTTCGAGCTCGGTTGGGAAGGGGCCGGCCCCGACGCGGGTCGCGTAAGCCTTGGCCACGCCCCAGACCTCGTCGATGTCGGTTGGTCCTACGCCAGCGCCGACGCAGGCAGCACCGGCGATCGGGTTGGAGGAGGTGACGAAGGGATAGGTGCCGTGATCGAGGTCGAGCAGGGTCGCCTGGGCGCCCTCGAAGATCACCGTGCGGCCGGCGTCGAGAGTGTCCCAACAGAGGCGCGCGGTGTCGGCGATGTGGGGCTCGAGCCGGTGGCCGTAGCTGATGTGCTCCTCGGTCATCGCGTGTAGGTCGAGGCGGGGGTCCGGCGCGTCCTCGATCGCCTGCTCTACCGCCTCTCTGTCGCCCTCGCCCGCCTCCTTGCGCAGCTTGCGCCGCTGCACCCCGAGTTCGCGAAGTGCCTGCTGCTTGGGCTCCAGCGCGGTGCGGATCTTGGCCCGCAGGATCTTCTCGTCGAGTAGGTCCTGGACCCGGATCCCCAGGCGCAGGGCCTTGTCGGCGTAACAGGGGCCGATGCCGCGCCGGGTCGTCCCCAACGAGAGCTTGCCCAGCTTTACCTCGCCAGCCGTGTCGAGCAGCACGTGGTAGGGCATGATCAGGTGGGCGTTGGCGGAGATCTTCAGGTTGTTGACATCGACGCCGCGGCGGCGCAGGCCGTCGATCTCACCGAGCAGGATCCGCGGGTCGAGCACGACGCCGTTGCCGATCACGCAGGCCTTGTCGGCATAGAGGATCCCCGAGGGGATCAGGTGGAACTTGAACTCCTCGCCGTCACGGACGATCGTGTGGCCGGCATTGTTGCCGCCCTGGAAGCGCACGATCGCATCGGCGCGCTCGGCAAGCAGGTCGGTGACCTTGCCCTTGCCCTCGTCGCCCCACTGGGCACCGACTATGACCAGCCCTGGCATCGCCGGGGCATTGTGCCGGTTCTAGCAGTCGGCCGCGCGCGCCTCGACCCGCTGGTCGGTGCCGAAGAGGGGTAGGGGGTCACCGCAGATCTCGACCAGGCGAGAGACGGTGCGCGAACCGATCTGCTCTTCCAACTCCTGCAGGCCGGCACCGGCGTCCGCTTTGGCGTTGCTGGTTACCAGCACCGAGCGCTGGTTCTCGTAGCGCTCGTTGACGAGGGCGTAGAGCTGCTCGACCACCCAGTCGGTGTGGCGCTCTGAGCCGAGATCGTCGATGTAGAGAAGATCGACGGAGGTGAGGCGCTTGAAAAAAGCCTCGTAGGCATCCTCAGAATCGGTCGCCTGGTAAGTCTGGCGGATCTGGGTAAGCAGCTTTGGGGTGAAGTAAACGGCGGCGGTCCTGCCGGCGGCAAGGGCCGTCTTGGCAACCAGCATCCCGAGCGTCGTCTTGCCCGTCCCGGTGCTCCCCATCAGCCAAAGCCCCCTGCCCGCCGCCAGATTCTCATCGAGCGCATCGACGTATTCGCGGACGGCGTTGACCACGTGCCGGCTCGCCATGTCCCTCTCCATGTCGGAGACGGGCGGCCGGTCAAAGGAGACACCGCGGTAGCGCGGTGGGATCGCCGAAGCGATGCCACGCACGCGGCCGCGTTTGAGCCGCGGGCCGCGACAGTCGCATTCGCGGGCGACGTCCTCGGGACCGAGGATCCAGCCGGAGCCGTCGCAAACACCGAGTGGACAGGCCTGTTCGCGGAACGGTTCGCTACGGGCGATCGCCGGCATCAGAATTCAGGCCCCGCGGCAGCCGCGTCCTCAAACGGCGGCGCCTCGCCGGCCGGCTGCTCGATCGGCCGATCCTGACCGGCGAAGTCAGCGAACTTGGGGAAGCGATCGAGGAAGACCAACTTTGGCGACCCGATCGGGCCGTTCCTATGCTTGGCGATGATCAGGTCGGCAAGCCCGTCCGGCTCGTCGTCGGGATCACGGTAGTAGTCCTCGCGATAGATGAAGGCGACGAGGTCGGCGTCCTGCTCGATCGAGTTGTGGACGACGACGTTGTCGGCGACAAAATTGTGAAGTCCGTCGACGGTCAGGTCGAAGACCTCCTCCGATCCATCGGGCTCGATCGAGACGATCGGATCCCAGTACACATCGCCTAGAGCGAGATCAACGAGCTCCTCGCTGCGCACCGCCGCAGCAACCCGCATCGCCCGTGCTCTGCCGAGGCCGGACTTGTAGAGAGTCGTTCCGCAGTACTTGGTGTCGATCGCTGCTTGCATCTCACGGGTAGTCATGCCGCTCTTCGTCATCGCCGGGACGACGAGATCGCGCCAAGCCTCCTTGGGGATCAGGTCCCGGTTCGGATTGCGGACTCGATCTTCAAAGTGCTCGAGAATGGCGCTCGCGTGGCCACGCTTGTTCGCACCGAGCGCACCGACGAGCTCCAGGAAGCGAACGAGATCCTGTCCCCCCGTTACGGATACATGGAACTGAGGCTTACCCTTTTGCGGGTTGACGTACTTGCGGACACTGGCCGTGATTCCCAGCCGCAGGAGCAGCGTCTGCACATCCTGGGCGAGCCTGATGCTGCTTGTCGCGTAGTAGATGTTTGCGGTCTGCCGAGGGCCGCCGAACCAAACGCATCCGTCGGTAGCCCAGAGGTGTCGCAGAAAAGTGGCTATCCCCAGCGTCGGCTGGGAGAAGACGGCATCGGGGACCCGCTTCTCATGAGAGCGTAGTCCGAAGACCCCTAGCTCATCCATCCAGGCGGCAACCGGATTGCGCTTGCCGTGCGTCAGGTGCTCCTTGGCCGCCAGGTAGACCTGGAACCAGCGTCGCTCCCGCCGGACCCTGGGACGGACGGAGCTTCCGAAGACCCTGAGCGAGAGATCGGCGACTAGCTCCGCAAGCTTGCGCTCGTTGCTCGTGTACTGGATCGCGTGCCTGGGCAGGGTGCAGCCATCACCGATCAAATGACCGAGCAAGGCCAGTTCCTCATCGCGCATGCTGGAGAAATTCGAACCAGGCAGGTTGCCCGGAACCGCGATCGGGTCCCCCTCGCTCAACTCGTCCAGCCGCTGCCAGCCCTTGATCGTCAGGAACTTGTGGTTGGCGCTCGCTCGTATCGTGCGACCGAGCCGGGTGGTCAGCCTGAACACCGGCTTGCGACCGGTCGAGAAGACGCGTGTGGCAAGGGCCGGCCGAAGCCGCCAGTCCTCACGATCGATTGCCAGGACTTCGAAGTTTGTCTCGCCGACCAGATCCCTGATCGGCCTCCGAACCCCTTCGCGGGGCAGATAAACAAGGGAATCTCCGGTGAGGCAACCCGACTCTCTCAGGTCAGACAGCATCGGCTTGGGCGGATGCCGCTGCTCGGGGGCACGCGAGAGCTGAGAAATCGCCAACACGGGCACCTCCAACTCGCGGGCAAGGATCTTCAAACCGCGGCTCATCTGACCGACCTGCTCAACCCGGTTGGCCCGGTGATCGTCTGACCGCATTAGCTGCAGGTAGTCGACGATGACCAGGCCGAGGCCGCCCTTGTCCTGTTCCTGAGCGTGCAGGCGGCGCGCCTTTGCCCTCAGGTCGAGGATACCGAGGTCGGATGAGTCGTCGAACCAAAGTGGCGCTTCCTCCAGTTCGTTGCAGGCCCGCACCACCTTGGGCCAGTCCTTCGTCGCGACTTGCCCCTTGCGCAGCTTGTCGCCCGAGATTCGAGCACGGCAGGCGATGAAGCGCTGGGCAAGCTCCACCTCCGACATCTCTAGCGAGAAGAACGCCACCGGCAAATTGCGCTTGACAGCAACGTTTTCAGCGATATTTGCGACCAGACCCGACTTTCCCATAGCGGGCCGTGCAGCCAAAATAATCAAATTCCCCGGTTGAAAACCACCGGTGATCGCGTCAATGTCGCGGAAACCCGACGGCGTGCCGGTCAGCTCCAGCTCGCCAGTGGAGAGCTTCTCGAGGCGGTCGACCTCGTCGTGGAGGATCTCGGAGAGGAGTTTGAAGTCGCTCGCCTGCTCTTTGTGGGCGACGTCGAAGAGCAGCTTCTCGGCCCGCTCGGAGAGCTCACGCGGTTCGCCGTCGCGCTCGTGGACCCAGCCCTGGATCTGCTGGCCGGCGCCGAGCAGGCGACGCAGCAGCGAGTTCTGCTGGACGATCTCGGCGTAGTGCTTGGCGTTACCGGCAGCGGGCACCTTGGCGGCAAGCTCGGAGACGTAGTGCTTGCCACCGGCCTCCTCGATCTGGTTGCGCTGGGTCAGCGCCTCGGTGACGCTGAGCTCGTCGACCGGCTTAGAGGCCGCATACAGATCGTGGACGGCGGTGAAGATCGTCGCGTGCTTGTCGAGGTAGAAGTCGCCCGCATTCAGCTTCACCTCGTCGATCACCCGAGTCAGCGTCGACTCAGCAACCAGCATCGCCCCGAGCACGGATTCCTCAGCCTCGATGTTCTGAGGCGGGACATGGGCTGTGGGAGCGGAGGCCATTCGATCTAGTTAAGGGGGAGCGGCGGCGGAACCGCCCCGAAGCTCAAGCAAATCAGACGACCTGCTCCGCCATGCGAAGCTCCCGTGCAAATACCGAGCGAAAGAATCGTCGCGGAGGATCGCGTCTATCCCAGCCGCCCTCGCGGGGGTGGTGGCGCCGAATGGGGGGACTACCCCGAGGAAGCTTTAGGCCCCCGCAGGGGTGGGTGGGTCCCATTCGGTGACAGGACACGCCGCACCAAAACCGCTCGCTTATTCGCTCTGTTCGTAGACGTGCTGGTAAGTCGTTGCGGCGCCGGGTTTGCCGATCGGTTCGAATGGGCCCTGTTGGGTGCAGCCGGGGGCGGGGATCGCTGCTGAATCGGTCTGTTCGGCGAAGGCGTACTTCTTCAAGAGATTGAAGAGCGTTTCGGCTTCTTTTTCGGTGCCTTTCTTGGTCCGCGCTTTAAAGACTTCGCTTTTGACCGTTTCCGGGTCTAGCGTTGCGGTCACGCCCGACGTGCAGCCGCGGGTATCGAAGCTGGGCAGGCCCGAGGCAAGTGCCTTGGTGGCGAGGGGCTGAGGGTAGGCGTTTGTCCGGTTGGTCGTCGTGCGGCCGGGGTAAGTGGCGAGAGATTCGGGGCTGAATGGGCCCATCGCACGTATGTAGTGGACGCTGTGTCCTTCTTCGTCTTCGACGAGGTGTGCGTTCGACATCGAGGAGACATTTGCCATTGCCGCGGTCAACTCATGCTTGTAGAGGCCGAGGCCGGTGATAACCGGGTTGAGATTGCGCAGGAACGGGTCAAGTGCGCGCAATAGCGGCGGGAATTGATCGCGGAAGAGCTTACGCAGGGCAGGGAAGCCGGTCGGGGCGCGGGCGATCACCGGTTCCAGGCCTTCGAAGAAGCCCTTCGCCTGGGGCGCGAGCTTTGAGAGGGCAATAAGGGTTGGTGAGAGTTGTTCGGCAACGGGGACGAGTTGCTGCATCACGGGGTCGGCGTCGACGGCGAAGGTTTTGAGCCGGTTCAGGGTCAGTTTCGACTCGTCCTGGAAGGTGGGGAAGGCGCGGAAGAGCGCTTCGATGTCGCGATCGCGGGCGGCGGTGGTAGTGAAGACGGTGTTGGAATTGCGGATCAGACCGGCCAGCTCCCCCTGACGGCCGCGCAGGGCCTCCAGCGAGGTAGCGCCATTGCGGAAGAGGCGGTTGACCGCGAGTCGCTGGCTGTCGAGCTGGCGGAAGATACGGTCGAACTGGGTGAAGGAGGGTTCGAGCTGAGCGAAGGCATAGGAGAGATCGGCCCCACGGCCGGCGATCGCCTTTGAGGCTTCCTGCTGCCAGGACTGGAAGGCAGCGCGAGTCTGGGGATTGAAGGTGCGGAAGATCTCATCGAGTTGGACCGATTCGGCGATGTTGGCCTCGGGCAGGGTCGCGCCGTCGGCGAGTACCGGCCCGTTGCGATTGCCGGGCGTCAGTTCAATGTAGGTCTCGGCGAGCAGCGTCTTGGTGCGCAGGATCGCCCTGGTTCCCTGCGGAATCGGCGCGTACTTGTCGTTGATCGCGACCTTGGCAAGGGCCTGTTTGCCGTTGGGGGCGAGGACGATGTCCTGCACCTTGCCGACCGAGACGCCGGAGATCCGCACGTCGGACTGCTGGGCGAGCTGGGTCGCCTCGTTGAAGGGAATCTCGATCTCATACGACTTCGCCTTGAAGGGCGTCGGGCCACCGAAGGTGATCCAGAGGAAGAGCAGGATGCCGAAGCAGGACAGCGCGAAGCCAGCGATGACTAGGAGTTGGGTTGTGCTGGGGGCGCGCTTGCTCATTCGGTTCCGGGACCACAAGGTCGGGGGGTTTCTTCGTCTGGATCAGCTGCGATCGGAGGCAGTTCGCCCTGCCGCGGGATCCTCGTTCCTTGGAGAATGGTCTGGATATACGGTTTTTCGCTAGTGAGCCCGTAGGCAAGAGAGGTCCCGTTGCAGGAGATAAAGATCAGGCTCCGCTGTATCGGCCCGGCCGGATCCTCGAGGTTGAAGGTCGCGTTGAAGTTGTGGTTAATCCAGGGCAGATAGAAGAGGTAGCTCTGCTTGGAGCCTTTGGGCTTGAAGGCGAGCTCGTTGAGGAAACTGTTGAAGGCGCCGAGCGAGTTGCCGAAGCCATGCACGCTCTTTTCGAGGTCGGCAGAGCCCTGCTTGGCGTGGGTTAGGACGGGCCTGATTTCGCGGGTGAAGGGGCGGATCTGTTCGCCAATCGGCGCAGTGGTCTGTTGGAAGAAGCGGGTGTTCGCCTTGAGGGCCGGGGTCAACGCCTGTGCCTGCGGGATCAAGCCGAGCAGGGCCGGCCTCGCCGCGGTCGAGAAACGGTTGGCGCTGGCGAAGCCCGCTTCGGCGGCCGCGAGGGCGGAGGGGAACTCGACCAGGGTCTGTTGAATCGACTGCTGCTGGTTGGCGAAGTTGCCGAGTGCCGCCTTGGAGGAGGTGACGAAGCGTTCGATCTCGGAGTCGTGGCGGCCCAGTTCCGTGGTCAAAAGGCTGAAGTCGTGGATCGCGTGGGCGATGGCAAGGCGGCGTTTGGCGACCGCGCGGTTGAGGTCGGCGGTGTAGTGGGCGAAGGGTTGGAAGCGGCGGAGAGCGCCGGAGAGTTGGTGGGCACGGCCGCCGATGCCCTGGGCTCCGCCAGCGACAAGGAGCTGGATGTACTGGCGGGTGTCGGCGTCGAGCGTGGCAAGGAAGGCATCGAGGTTGACGTTGGGTTCGGTCCGCGAGAGCGGGAAGTTGTGGCCGTCTTCGATGTGGCCCTTGCCGCTGCCCGGATCGACCTCGACCACCATGTCGTTGAGGTTGGTTTTTGGCCGCAGCAGCAGGGTCGCGTTTAGGTGGATCAGCTGCAGGTACTTGGGTTCGATGTCCATACCGACGACGGCGTGGCCGTCTTCGAGGTCGACAGAGGTGACCTTGCCGATCTGGATCCCAGCGACGTCGACCGCCTGACCCTGGCCCGGTGTGACCGCCTGGGCCGTGGTGAAGTCTCCGGTGACGTGGGCGAATTCTTCGCCTACGAGGGGTACCCAGGACGGCAGTGATGCTTTCTGCTGGGTGAAGATCCAGAGCGTCATCACGACGCCGATGGCGACCAGGACAGCAATCGCGATCGTGTCCTTGCTGCGCCCGCGGGACTGGCGAGAGAGCGAGTTACGGAAGTGGCGCCAGCGGCTCACTTTGGGATCCTCGTTCATGGATTCACCACCACAGGACTGGGGGCACCGACCTGGCCGAGTGGGCCGTTGACGTCGGGGACGGGGTTGCTGTCGCAGCGCACTTCGGGCTTCTTCGGCGGCTTGCCGCCGAGCTGCGGCTGGGTGCCGAGCGGCGGCGCGATCGTGTGGGCAAAGATCTGTTTGTCGGTGGTGAGATTGCCATTGGGCGCTTCGTCTTCGACCAGGAGGTCGCCACCGCCGGGCTGCACCCGCACGAACGGACCGTTGCCGTCGAAGTTCTGGCCCCAGCCAGCAAAGTCGGTCAACGTGTAGAGGAATTCGCGGAAGTTGGGCCCGCCGGTTGAGAACTGGTCTTCGATCGTTTGGTTGCCGGTGGGGACGATGACCTTCGTGGTGCAGAGGCTGATCCGGTTGAGCTGCGGCAAAGCGCTTGCCTTGCCGGCCTGGGCAGCGCCGGCGAAACCGGGGGTCGCTTCGCGCAGGAGCTTGGCAGTGCCGCCGCCCTCTTTGGCGGAGAGCGCCGGATAAGCCTGTTTGATCCAGGGGCGCCCGGCGGCGATCCAAGCCGGCAACTCGGCGACCGCGGGCTTCATCTCGATCGCCCAGGCACGCAGCGGCGGCAGGCTCTGGTTGAGGCTGACCAGCGAGCTGTGGGCAGCCTGCAGGGTCGGGGCGAGGCGCTGGATCGTGGTCGAGAGGTTGCTCGACTGAGCGGCGAGGGCGCCGGTGAAGACGTCGAAGTTGACGATCAAGCCCTTGAGGTCCTCCTCGTGGCGGGAGAGGGCGCCGAAGGCACGACCGGCGCCGGCGACGAGGCGGGAGAGGTCGCCCGGGCGGGTACCGAGAAGGGCGTTGGTCACCTCGGCGCTGTAGCGGCCAGCGTCGCCGCCAAAGTGGAAGGCGCCGTTTAGCGCTTCACCCGCCGTTTTGCCCTTCACCTCGGGCAGCTGGGTGAGGTCTTCCGCCGCGGACGGTTTGTGCGTGAGCGCGGTGCCGTAGCTCTCCAGCAGGCGGCTGAGGTCGGCCCGCACCGGCGACTGCAGGGCGCTCAGCACTTCGTCAATCTGGGCCCAGGTGGAGGTGTGGCTGACCGGGATCGTGTCGCCACTGCCCAGCTCTGGCGCGCTCGGGCTGCCCGGTGAGAGGTCGATGAAGAAGTTGCCCTCGAGGAAGATTCGCGGGCGGATCGCGGCGAAGGCATCGTCGTGGATCGGCTGGCCCTTGCCTTCGACCGTGAAGGTGACCGTGGTGGCGTCACCATCGCGTTCGGTCGCGATCACGCGACCGACATCAACCCCCGCGATCCGCACCGGAGAGTTAGTTGAGATGTTGACCCCGTTGGAGAAGGTCGCCTTGAGCTCGTAGCCGTAGCTGGTGAAGGGCACGTGGCCGGTAAAGGCGAGGTAGGGCCCAATCGTGAAGACGAGCAGGAAGATGACCGCGATCATCGCGTTGCTTGGCCGCCACTTGAAGCGGCTGTCGGTCGCCCCAACCCTGGTATCGCGCTCCGGAAGGCGTCCCATCACTTGCCTTCTTTCTGTTTTTTGCTCTGACCGGAGGTGATGATGCCGTCGTTGCGGGGCGTGTTGCCGATTTCCGTCACGCCAATTTTGTAATGCTCATTGCCGGCCTCGCACTCCCTCGGTTGGCCCGGGGCGTCGGTATTCGGATAGGGGTTCGAGTGAAGGTGGTTGGCCTTGCCTTCTCCAGAGATGAGGGATTTTCGCTCTTCTGTTGTTTCTTCCGGACCATTTGCCGGGGCGGAAGCGGGTCTTCCCTCCGAGTTCGGTCCGTTCGGGGCCTGGTAGGAAATTGCGTTGATCCAGTTGCCGAGCGGGTTGCCTTCGCTCGAGGCGCTGGCCAAGTTGCGGAAGGCGATCGTCAGGTAGTTGCAGGTCGTCTGCGCCGGGCCGATGAACTTGATTGCCGGCTGCAGCAGATTGTTGGTGTCGATCAGCAGGTCGAGGCCGTTGAAGACGCCGGGCGCGTTCTGGAACGCCAGCAGGGCGTCGGCCGTCGGCGGCAGCTGGGCGTTCAGGGTCGGTGAGGCGTTGAGCGCGGGGACCCCGGCACGCAGAGCAGCGGCGATCGTTGGCGAGGTCTCAGCGAGGGCGTTGGCTCCCGGTTTCAGCGCCGCGAAGAAACGTTCGGAGTCGTGGAGGAAGGGGCGCAGTTCAGGCAGGTCGGCGGTTACCGAGTCGAGCGTTTCAGGCCCCTTGGAGATCGTTTCCTGGATGAAGGGGCGGGAGACGGCGGCGAAGGCGGCGAATGTCCGGTCGAGGCCGGCGAACATGCTCGCCTGCTCCTCGGCGACCGGGGCAACGGTGGCGGAGAGGTCCTCGAGTGCCCGCCAGAAGCCGCCGAAGTTGGTACTGGGTGCGACCAGGTTGGCCAGCGCCGGCTGGCCGCTTTCAACCGCGAGGCGCAGCACAGCGAAGAAGCCGTTGAGCTGCGGGCCGCGGCCGGCGAAGGCATTGCCGAAGCCGGCCAGGTTGCGCTGGATCGCGGTCCTGGTCTTTTCGTCGAACATGTCGAAGAACTGGTCGATGTCGACCGGTTCGGGGTGGGCAGCCGAGAGCGGGATCGTTTCGCCGGCGGCGAAGCCCTTGCTCGAGTTACCGGGGACGATCTGCAGGTACTTGAGGCCCAGCGGCGATTTGGGCCGGATGATCATCGTCGAGTTGACGGGCAGCGGCTCGACGTTCTTGTCGAGGCTGAGGCTGAGTTCGGCGGCGACGCCGCCACCGCCTATTTGCACCGGCACGACCGACTTGACCACACCGACGCGGGCACCGCCGATCCGTACCTCATTGCCCTTGACCAGGGCGTTGGCGTTGGGGACACGGGCCTTGAGGTTGTAGGTGGAAACGAAGGGCAGGCCATTGTTGGCGTTGTAGGCGAGGAAGACGGCGACGATGACGACGAGCACGGTTACCGCCCCGACGATTACCGGGCTGCTCGCCACTCCCTGTATGCCGCTGCGGTTCCTCATGGGCCCAGGAGGTAGTCGAGGAGGGCACGCTGGCGCGGCGCAGGAACGGTTGCCTTGGCGCCGAGGTTACGGCCTCTACCAAGGGCGGGACTGGTGACAGGAGGCGGACTTTCGGTAGAGGGTGCAACGGCTGCGCTCGGTGCGCCTGCCCGAGCAAGAGTGCCGCCTCCTTCCCTCGCCTGCTGTTCTGCAAGAACCCGGGCGAGTTCTGTGGGGTTGATCGACGAGGAGCTGGCGTTGGGGCCAGTGAACTTGGCCGAACAGCTGCTCGATTCCCTGATTTCGTATTCGAGGCAGTTCGTCAGGCTGACGATGCTGCGAAGGAAGTGGCCGTACTTGTCGAAGCCGTTGGTCGACGCCGCCCCGTTGTAGATCAGGTCCACAAGGTGGTCCCAGCCCTTTGATTCGTTGACGCTGCCAAGGAACTTCGCCAGCTTCGTGGTCGGGCTGGCGCCGGATTGGGCCAGGTCGCGGGTCTTAATCACAATCGGGTCGGCGGCGCGCAGGGTCGGGCCGGCGATTTCGCCCGTTGCACCGAGCGACTTCAGCGCCACGGTAGAAGCAGCGGAGAAGGGGGTCAGCTCACGGGTAGCTTCGGTGAATGAGGGGGCGGCCTTGCCGAGGTCGGTGAAGACGGGGGCAGCAGCGTCGGAGAAGCCCTGCAGGCTACGCATCGTGAGGCGGAACTCGCGCAGGAAGGCCGGGAACTTGCGTAGCGAGGCTTCCAGGTCGGCGCCGCGTTCGGAACTGGCCTGGGCAGCGGCGCCGGCGTTGGTGAAGAAGCCAGCGAAGTGGGCACGTTCGCGCGAGAGCGGCCCGAGGATTTTCTCGGAGTCGGAGGCGAGCTGGACCAGCCGGTCGCGCTGGGAGTTGAGCTTGCCGATCAAGCGGGTGACGTCGCGCAGCACCGGGTTGGCGCGCTTCACCGCCGCCTCGATGTCGGAGCCGCGGCCGGCCAGCCCGGCGCCGAGTTCGTTGAAGATCAGTCGGAAGCGCTGCGCGTAGGGCAGTTTGTTGATGTCGTTGATCAGGTCCGGGTCGACGCTGGTGCTGTTGTTCTCCAGCGGCAGCAGGTACTGGCCGGCGCCGGGCTGGCCGGAGGGGATTTTCTTCAGCGGTGGCGCCGGGGGCGAGCCGGGGGCGCGGGGAATGGTCGGGTTACAGTCGACGAACTTCTCGCCGATTAGTGACTGCGGGCGGATCAGGCAGGAAGCGTCGCTGCGGAAGTCCTGGAAGCCGGGATCGGTGATCTTCATCACGATCACCGCCTTGCCGGCAATCTTCTGTTCTTTGCCGCCTTCGTAGCTGTCGACTTCGCCCGGCAAGGTGACACCGACCGATTCGATTTCACCGACGTTGGCGCCGGCGATCCGCACCTGCTCGCCTTTGACCATGAAGCCGCCGTTGTCGAAGATCGCCCTCACGACGTAGCCGCTGCCGCTGCCGCTGCCGGAAGCGAGCAGGACGACGACGACGACGATCGCCGCTACCACCGCCCCTATAACGACGTTTTTCCTCATGGCCCGGGGGGTGCGTCTTTGGGGTTGCAGTCAGAGGTGGTCACGCCAGCACCGGCGAAGGGCGGTTCGACGAAGGGGCTGGAGCCGTCGGCGGCTGGCTGGCTGGCGCCGCCGGGGCAACGCCGCTTGATCCCAGCCGAGGACCCAAAGACGTCGTACTGTTCGCTCGGCGCGATCGGTTCCAGCGCCGAGCCGCTGCCGGCGTATTTGAAGATGTTGAGGTCGGAGAAGCTGACCCGGGCGTAGTGGCCGTTTGCGTCATAGGGGGCGGTGATCTGGCCGAGCTTGGCGAAGCCGTTGAAGAGGTCCGGCGTGTAGGAGCGGAAGAAGTTGAGGTTGGGCTGGAAGGCGACGATCGCGTCTTCGGAGTGCGGGAACGCCTTCGACGCCCGTTGCTGCACCGTCGGCAGGGTGGCGAGCAGTTCGGCGGCGTCATTGGCGAAGCCCTGACGGTTGACGGTGAGGCGGAGGTTCTTGAAGACCGGGGTCGCCCTGGAAATGACGGGGCGGAATTCGCTAAGGAAGGGGGCGAGTTCCTTGGTCGCCGTTTTCGTCGTGTCGATCAGCGGTTCGAGATCGTCGAGCGCGGCGCGGAGGTTGACGAAGGTGGTGTTGGCCTGACGGAAGGTCGGCGGCAGCAGCTGCAGGCTGCGGCCGAGGGCGACGTTCTGGCTGGCAATCGCGCCGAAGGCGGTGTTGGCGTGGGCGATCGCACTGGAGAGCTGTTCACCGCGTTCGGAGACCGTGGTGGCGAGGCGGCTGGAGCTGACCAGGAAGCGCGAGAAGAGGTGTTCGTCGGAGTTGAGTGCGTGGACGAGGGCGCCGGCGCGGTTGAAGCCGACGCCGAGGTATTTGAAGGTCTTGTTGCCGTCGGGGCCACGGCCGGCATAGATTTCGGCGTTGCCCTTGATGAAGTTGCCGAGGCCGCGCCGCACCGGGGGTGGGAAGGTGTTGAAGAACTGGTCGATGTCGATCGGGGTTGTGGTCGAGGCAAGGCCGAGGGTGGCGCCTTCGTCCAGGGCGGGGTTGCTGTTCGGGCCAGGGCTAATTGAGACGTAGTGGTTGGCGACGCCGGAGAGCGAGGTGGCACGGATCGTTGCGGTCGAACCCTCGTGTAGTTCCTGTTCGACGCTGACTACGACCTTGGCGAGGTCGTTGTCGGTCAGTTCGATGCTTTCGACCGAGCCGACCGGCTGGCCGCCGATCAGCACCTGGTTGTCGGGCACGAGCTGGCTCGCGTTCTGGAAGAGCAGGTTGTACTTGTGTTCGCTGCCGCCGCTGAAGATCACGAACGCGAGCGCTATGACTGCCGCTCCGAGTACCGCGATCGTCGCGATCCGGGCGGGGGTCACTCTCCGGCTTTGTGCCGGACTTTGTTCCTCGCCTGCGGGATTGGCAGCCACGGATTCGTCGCTTGCGGTCCTCCCGGCCTCCGATCCGGGGTGAACGGCGTTGCGAATCGTATCCGAGTGATCCGCTGCCACGCACGCAGTGAGCAGGGACTTAACTGGAATTCAACGCGCTACTCTGGGCTTGCGGCGTGGTTAGAGAAGTGGAGGCGCTTCGCCCAAACCGAAAGAGGAGCGAATGCCCATGCGCAAACGTCTAACCAGTGCGGTCGCCATCGCGGTGGCTGTAGCCGTCACGGCAGCCGGAGTAGCCGGTGCCGTCCAGTCCCCAGTCCTCAACGGACCCGACGGAAATACCCAGAGCATCGCGGTCAAGATCACCCCGCAGAAGCTCTCGAAGAAAAAGGCCGAACCGGTCACTCTCGACGTAACCACCGCGACGACGACGACCAACCCGAGCGCCAACAACGGCGCGCCGATTCCCGCTACCGAGGCAATCGTCGACTTCCCCAAAGGGCTCTCCATCTTCAGCAAGGGCTACCCCACGTGCGATGCCGGCCTGCTGCAGAACGCATCCACCGAAGCAGCGCTCGAAGCCTGCAAAAAAGCGAAAATTGGCGGCGGCACGGGCACGGCTGATCTGGTCGTCGGGACCAAAATCTTCCCGGTGACGACGACGATCACGGCCTTCAACGGTGTGCCCTCGGGCGGCAAGCCGGTGATCCTCCTGCACACCTACAGCCAGACGCCGGTGCAGACCACGATCGTGCTCGTCGGCACCGTGAGCAACCTCAACAAGGAAGGCTTTGGGGCACGCCTCGACGTGAAAATCCCGCTGATCGCCGGCGGCCAGGGCGCGATCACCGGCTTCCACGTGAACATCTTCAAGACCTTCAAGTACAAAGGCAAGAAGCGTAGCTACGTCAGCTCGACCTGCCTGACGAAGAAGATGAAGATACGAGGGAAATTCGTCTTCCTAGACGGCGAATCACTGACCCCGTCGGTGGTCCAGAAGTGCTCGCAGAAGAAATAGGCGCGTCGATCAGACGTTGAGCCGCGGCAGCAACCGCTCCAGCGGGCGAGGCAGCCACCAGACCCGTTTGCCGATTAGCAGCATCAGGGCCGGCAAAAGGACGATGCGGACGACGGTGGCGTCGAGTAGCACCGCGACGGTCAGCCCCACGCCGAGCTGGCTGACCGTCGCAATCGGCGCTCCAGCAAAGGCGATGAAGACGGCCATCATGATCGCCGCCGCACCGGTGATTACCCGCGCGGTCTTCTCGAGGCCGAAGGAGATCGCCGCGGCGTTGTCGCCCTCGACGTCGTAGTGCTCACGCATCCGCACAAGCAGGAAGACCGCGTAGTCGATCGAGAGGCCGAAGACGACGCCGAAGATCATCACCGCACCGACCGCTTCGATGTAGGAGCGCCCGCCCAGCGGCCAGCCCTCAGGCACGTAGGAGAGCAGGGTGAGGATGCCGAAGGCGACGGCCACGGTGGCCAGGTTGAGTCCGACCGCGAGCGCCGCCAGCGGCAGGGCGCGCAGGACGAGGACGAGGACGAGGAAGGTGGCGATCGTGATCGCCGCGATCAGGTAGGGCAGGCGGCCCTGGGTGACTTCGGTGTAGGTATTGACGGTGGGGGGCCCGCCGGCGACGCCGACAGCCAGGCCGGTTTCTTCTTCCAGCGCGCCGGCCTCAGAGTCGAGCCGCTTGTTGAGCGCGATCGAGCCCGGCGAGTTGAACGGATAGCGCGACATGACCAGGATCGAGGCGGCCTGGCCGCCGTGTTCGAGGTCGACCGCTTCCGAGGCGCGTTCCCGCGTCCGTCCCCGCGTCCCATCCAGGGCGGAGAGCACAAAGTAGCCGGAGTCGAAGATGCCTGGTGAGGTGCGGCGCAGCTGGTCTACCCGCTGGTTCAGCTTGGCGTTCTGAGAGTCGACCCGCACCGTCACCCGTCGCATCCCCGTCTGCAGGGGACGGGAGCGGGCATAGGCTTCGCCGAGGCCTCGTTCGAGTTCGGTGGTGCCGCCGGTGAGTTGACTCAGGCCGCCAGCCAGTTCCGTCGCCCCGGAGCCCAGTTCTTCCAGCTGCCCTGGAATCTTCTTCGTTTCGCGGTTGAGCTTGGCGGCACCGTGAGCAAGCTTGACGCTGGCGCTTTTCAGCTTGTTCTCTCCGTCGGAGAGTTCTTCGGCGAGTTCGGTCAGGGTTTTGATCGAAGAAAGCGCGCTTTCGATCGCGAATGCGACGCGGCGTGCTTCTTTGGTGTCCTGGGCCAGGCGTTCGCCCAACGCCGCCAGTTCCGGGGGCAGGGTGCTGGACGCGGCGGAGGCCTGGCGGACCGCTTCCAACGCCGCGTCGTAGTTGGGGTCGGATTTGCCCACCGTCATGCCTTCGAGCTGCTGCTGGGCGACTTTGAGCTGATCGTTTGTTGTCTGCGCTTCGCTTTGCAGATGGGGCACCGTCGTTTCCGAGTCCTGTTTGAGCGACTTTTCCAGCTTCTTGGTGCGGCGCAAGCCGTTGTAGCGGAGGTTCGGGGCCAGGGATTCCTTCAGCTGCAGCTTGAGAAGCAGCGCCGCCTGGGCCGCCTGGTTCTGGCCGCCGGCCAGCTGCCGGGTCCCGCTGGCGAACTTGCCGACCGCGTCAACCGCTTCTTCGCCCCCCGTGGTCGCTTGGCCGAGCGCCTGGGCGATCAAGACCGCGCCTTCCTGTGCCTTGCCCGAGCCGTCGGCAAGCAGGCCAGCGCCGAAGGTCGCCTTGGAGATCCCGTCACGGAGGTCGGCGACACCCCCGGCTGCGCGGTTGAGGACTCTGCCAAGCCGGTTGAGACCCGCGAGCGGGCCGGTCTTGCCGTTGGAGGCGAGGATCGCGGTACCGGTGCTGCGCAACGGTGCCACTCCGCGTGCCACCTGCCCGGGGCCGATCACGGTCTGCACGCCGGGAATGGCGGCGACGCGGTGCTGCCACCGGGTCAGCGCCGTGAGGCGGTCTGGTTCGGTGATCGTGCCGCGATCAGCGCTAGCGACAACCGTAAAGGGAGCTTCGGCACCGCGTCCGACCGAGCGCCCAATCAGCTCCGCATCGCGCCGGGCAGGATCGTTGGTAGGGAGCTGAGAGGTGCTCGGGGGCCCTATCTTCAGTCCCACCGCCGGTGCCGCCAGCAACAGCACCACAGCGCCGATCAAGGCAGCAACCGGAGCCGGCCGACGCAGGGCCGCCGAGACCAAGGTCATCAGGCGCGAGCGTTCCCCGTTCGGCGCCGGGCCGATTCGCCAACGATCGATATTGGCGCCAACGAGGACGAGCGTCGGCGGGCCGACGAGGGTTGCGACGAGAACGGTGAGCACCACCACCATGGCCAGGGTTGCTGCGAGCGAAGCGAGCAGGGCGCCGGGGGCGATAAAGAAAGCCGCCACCATCGAGAGCACGAGCGTGCTGCCAGCGAAGATCGTGGTGCGACCCGCCGTGCGCCGGGTCGCCCAGGCTGCGTCGACCGGGGTAGCGCCGGCGGCAAGCTCTTCGCGGAAGCGAGAGACCATCAACAGCGAGTAGTCGACCCCAAGCGCCAGGCCCATCATCGTGCAGACGGTCAGCGCCAGCGCGTCGACGCCGAACCAGTGGGTGAGGATCGCGAGCAGGCCACGCGAGGCGAAGACTGAGAGGGCGCCGAAGCTGAGCGGGATCAGGGCGGCGATCGGCGATCGGAAGACGAGCAGGAGGACGATCAGCAGGATTGGCAGCGCGATCAGCTCGGCCCGCTCGGCAGCTTCGATCGACTCGTCCTGGATCGCCTTGGAGATCGTCGCGAAGCCCGTCTGGGTGGCGTTTACGGGCGCGTGGATCTTCTCTTCCAGCGTGCGTTCGAGGTAGGGGACCGTTTCGTCGACCGCTTGGTGGATGCCGACGTGGAAGTCGGCGAGGATGAGGGCGCGGCGGGGACCCGGGCGGAGGCGGCCAACCGCGCCTCGGTCCCAGGGCGAGAGAGTGGTGACTTGCGGGTTTTCGCGGCGCAGGGTGCGGATCAGGGCCGGACCCTGGCGGTCAATTGCGGCGGCCGGGCCGCGGAGCAGGATCGGGAAGAGCGCGGTCGGGCCGAAGTGTTCCTCCAGCATCCCGTTGGCCCGGGAGGCCGAGGTTCCTGAGATTTCGATCGTGCTCGGGCTGAGCCTGCCGTTGAGCCCGGTTCCGAAGGCAAAGAGCACGGCGATGACCAGCCCGGCGACTGCGAGTGCCCTGCGCGGATGCCGCAGCATCAGCGGAACGCGCGTCTCGCCAGGGCGATCAGACCGCCCGTCATCGCTTCGCCCCCTGCTCCTCCTTACAGGCACGCACGTAGTTTGGCGGCCCAGCCGACGGAGCGCCCAAAAAGTTCTCGAAGACTCTGTTAAGAAAACCGATGGTCTCCCTAACTTGCCGGGGGCGCTAGCCTTTTCTACTGGAGGGATTTGAAGCGGCTTCTTGCATCCGGGGTGCTGATCGCCTGCGCGCTATTCGCTAGCGGGGCCGATGCCGAGTTCCTCCATTTCGAAAACCTCTCGCTGACGGCGGATGGCGGATTCACACCGCGCACCCTGCCGCGCAACTCCTACTCACCGATTAGCTTCAAGGGCTACATCAACACGAAGTCGGTCGACGGCAACATTCCGCCCGCCCTACAACAGGCGGTGATCGAGTTCGACCGGGACGGACGGCTGAACACGCGAGGGCTGGCGACATGCGACCCCTCCCTGCTGCAGGAAGCGACGCCGTTGGAAGCGCGCGAAAGATGCCCGCGGGCGATCGTTGGCACCGGCCATGTCGGGGCGCTGATCGCCACGGAAAGCGGCCCACCGGTGTACGCCAGCTCGTTGCTGACGATCTTCAACGGGCCGCGCCAAGAAGGCCACCCGACGGCAATCTTCCACGCCCGCACGACGGTGCCGGGCATCCAGAACTTCGTCATCACGGTCCCGATCGAACGTCAAGCCGGCGCCTTCCGCTACCGAGCCACGGTCGAGATCCCGCCGATCGCGGCAGGCCGCGGCTCCCTGACGCATCTCGATGTCAATATCGGCCGCCGCTACCGCTTCCAAGGCAGCAAGCGCAGCTACATCTCGGCCCGCTGCCAGCACAATGTCCTCAGCACCTACGGCCGCTTTACCTTCGCCGAAGGCATATTCCTTGCCGGCAGCGTCGAAAAGGCGTGCTCCCACCGCTAGCACCCCGGTATTCCTATAATCGTCGGCCGCGGGCCGCTAGCTCAACTGGTTAGAGCAGGAGCCTCTTAAGCTCAAGGTTGAAGGTTCGAGTCCTTCGCGGCCCATGCGCGGTTATTGCTCGACCGCAACTGTCTCTTCAGCGAGGAGCCGCCGCTATGCCTGGACGGCGTCGTCGGCGACGTGGCTTGTAAGCGTGGCGACGAACTCCTCCGGCCGTTCCAGGATGCAGGCATGGCCTCCTTGGAGCTCGAGTACCGTGGCATCTGGCATTCCTCGCGCCAGGATGTCGACGACCGAGCGCAGCCAGGGAGCAGTCGAGGTCCCACAGATCAGCAGGGTGGGAGCATCGAAGCGCTCGAAGCCTTCGATCCCCGCCGTGGCGGAACGCGTCGCCAGCTCGCCACCCCAGGAAAGGCACTGGCGGCATGAGGACCAGAACTCCCATTGGGGCAAGGCCTTGAAGTCGGTGTCCGGACCACCGAGCCCAGCACGAACGAGAAACTCGATCAGGTCCTCGTCGGTCAGCTCACGGCCGGCGCAGCCGGAGAAGTACTCGTGGAAGCTCCTGGCGCTCTCGTCTTCATCGACAGCGAGCCAGTAAGCGGCAGGCTCGACCAGCGTCAGCGTGCGGATGCGCTCGGGGACCGACAAAGCAAAGTCGAGCGCCATGCGCCCGCCGTTGGACCACCCGACCAAGTGCATCTCAGAGACTCCGACAGCATCGAGCGTGAGCTCGATGCTGTCGCGCTCGACATCAGCGTCATAGTCCGGTGCGCCAGGACGCCCCGCGAGACCTTCCGCGTTGCATATCGGCTGAACCCGTACTACGGCGCGATCCGCGGACAGAGCTGGGACCAACGGAAGCCATGACTGCCATCCGGTCAGGCCACCGGGGAGTAGTACGAGGGGCGGATCGCCTTCGCCAACGCGGTCGTTTTCCAGAACGCGGGCTTCCATTTCGGGGCCACTATCTCAACCTCAAACGGAGGGGTCAACCCTGTTCAGCGACAGGCGGTCGCGACGATGTAGCGGCTGGTGACCTTGAAGGCGTCGGGATCCTCGTTGGCGGCCTCGAAGACCTCCAGCGTGCGGTCGAGGCTCCAATCCATCTCGGCTAACCGCCGAGAGAGCCGGTGCTGCCGCCTAGGCCGCCGAAGGGGTTCTGCAGGGATTCTTTGCCCTGTTCGCTTTGCTGTTTGGCGAATTCCTGCTTCCGTTTTTCGAAGGCTTTCGCATTGGCGCGGAATTCGGCCATTTTTTTCTTTACTTCTTTGGCTTCCGACTTTGGCGCCTTGGCTTCCGCCTGCCTCGCCGCTTCATCGCCAACCTTGAAGTTGCCCGCGTAGTACTGGTAAATCGCCAGGGTGCTGAGCGAGTTGATCGTGGGTTGAGCTTGGGCCGCGACCTTCTGAGCAGCCGCCGCTTCGGCGACGTACTTTTCTGCTGCTTCGAAATCCGAAGACGTTTCCGCAAGGGTGAAGTACGCAGTTGCCATCAGCGAAGCTATCGGTGCGCTGCGCGAGCTGGCCTGCTTGAGATAGAGCCGCCACGCAGCCGATGCCTGTTCGAACTCTTGATGCGCTTCTGGTGGCGCAATCTTCCCGCCGGTTTCCGGGCTGACTTCGGTGAGCGCGTTGCCCGCTGAGACCCTGGTACGCGTGAGCGCCGCGAGCAGCGCTTCGTTATCGGGTTCGGTGCGCAGCTTGCGTTCGATCCTTTCGGCCTGTTCGTTAAGGACCTGGCTTGCACTGGTCGAGCTGCCGCCCCCAGCGAGATTGGCGATATTGAACGGACCGACAACGAGGAAGAGGCTGGCACCCATCAGCAGCGCGAGGATCGCGTAGACGACCCGGACGACGTGCTTTCGCCGTCCCCGGATGTCGAAGAGCATCCGCCGTTCTCCGCCTTCTGCCAACTCGATTCACCGCTCCTGGGTTGAGGGCCTTGCCATTCCTCCCGCCGCCTTCGGCGTGCCAAAGGCGCGAGCGATCAAGATACTCAACTCGAAGAGAAGTAGTAGCGGCACCATCTCGATCAGCATCGAGATCGGGTCGACGCCGGGGAGTGCGGCGGCGATTATGGCGATGATCAGATAGGCGTAGCGACGATTGCGGGTGAGTTGGGAAACACTGACTATGCCGAGCCTGGTTACGGCGAGGATCGCGAGTGGGAGCTGGAAGACGAGCCCGCAGGCGAGCAGTGTCGTCGAGAAGAAACTGTAGTAGTCGCGAGCTCGGACCTGGACGTAGAACTGAGTGTCGTTGAAGCCAAGCAGGAACTTGACCGCGGCCGGCATCACGACGTAATAGCCGAAAGCGACGCCGGCAAGAAAGAGAACCGGCACGGCGAGCAGGATCGGCAGGATGACCCGGCGCTCGCGGTCACTGAAGGCCGGCAGCAGATAGGCGTACCCCTGGTAGAGCAGGATCGGCAGGGAGATGATCAACGCCGCGTACGTGGCGACGGTGAGAGTCGTCGTGAAGGCCTCGGTGACTCCGAGGGTGAGCAGTTTCTTGTGGTCGCTGGGCAGCGGCCCGGAGGCGATTTCCAGCAACAGGTGGTTCTGCCAGAAACAGAGGGCCAGTGCAACGCCGAGGACAACGAGGCAGACGACTATCCGTGTGCGTAGCTCATCGAGGTGCTCGACCAGCGTGAGCCGATCCTCATGGGCGACCGGCCTCATCCGGGCCATGGCGCTTAGCGGCGGTCGTGGGCGACCGGCTCGCCCTCGGCATCCTGCTCGGCCGGTGGCTTCGGTGGCTCGATCGCATCCTGGCGCTCGGGCTCGTCGTGACTCTCGCCGCTAACCGAGCCGCGGAACTCACGGATCCCTTTGCCGAGGGAGCGACCGAGCTCCGGCAGGCGTTTTGGCCCGAAGACAACGAGAGCGATGATCAGCACGATCGCCAGCTCGAAAGGTCCAACGTTTGGCATCAACCCATGGTAACGGCCGGGGGGCGCGGTCGGATCACCGCGAATTTGGGGATTGAACTACCCGATAGTTGGATTTTCTCGCGGTCCCGCGTAAAAGTGCGGATTGAGTCGCCTTTTCGCGGGTTCGATAGTGCATACATGCGAAACGCGACCGCCAGCCAGACGAAGATCACCTCCGGGCTCCACGTCTGCCCGCGCTGTACTTCGCAGCTAGTGCAGCCGACTTGCTGGGAGCAAGCCGGCGATCGCGGCCACTGGCGCCTTTGGCGACGCTGCCCCGAGTGCGAGTGGCACTGCGACAAAGTTTACGGCGAACCGGAGATTGACGCCTTCGACGAAGAGCTTGACCTCGGAACCCGAGCACTGAGCGAAGTGCTGAAAGCGCTCGAGCACGAGAACATGCAGTTCATCGTCGACACCTTCAGCACCGCCCTCGCCGCCGACCTCATCACCGCCGACGACTTCCGTTAGAGGTCGGGCCTCGGGCAGGCCCTCTCACAAACGCCGATTTCCCATGCGGGAGATGGGAAATCGGCGTTTCGTGCCCGTTTCGGCTAGGAATAACGCTGCACTACGCCGTCGGCGACTAGGTCGAGTAGTTGGCGCTGCTCGGGGTCGAATGAGGTCGAGTCGAGTCGCGCTTTCGCCGCGGCGACCATCTCCAGTGCCCGCGAGCGAACCTCTTCGAGCGCCCCCGTCGCGGCGATCCGGTCGCAGAGAGCTTCGGCTGCTCGGGGGTCGAGGGAGCGCAGGTTGGCGCCACGAATTTTCGGCTCGACCTCAGCGGCCGCAATCAGCGGCAGGGTGACCGTCCCATCGAGCAAGTCGGTTCCTCGTGCCTTGCCGGTCCGCTCTGGCGGCCCGGAGACGTCAAGAACGTCGTCGAGGAGCTGGAACGCGAGCCCAATCTCAGCGCCAAAGGCGCCGAGCGCGTCGACGTCGCGGCCCAGCCGACAGGCGCACTCGAACAGCTTCGCGGTCTTGAGTCGACAGCGCTCGAGATAGCGCTGTTCGGAGATCCCGGTATCGAAAGCATCGTGGCGCTGCGCCAGCTCACCGCGGGCGAGTGCGACGGATGCTTCGGCCAGCAAGGAGATCGCGCGGATGTCTCCGTGCTTGGCAAGCAGGGCGAATGCCCGGGAAAAGAGCAAGTCACCCACGGCAAGCGCACGATCACGTCCCGCGGTGGCGGCAACGGTCGGCTGGCCCCGGCGCAGGGGCGCGTTGTCGAGAACGTCGTCATGGACGAGCGTGGCCATGTGGACCAACTCGATCGCGGCAGCCGCACGCACCGCCTCCTCACCGCCGCTGGTACCGGCGCAGAGCAACACCAGTAGTGGGCGCAGACGCTTGCCTCCGGCGGCCAGAGTCGCTCCAGCACCCTCCGCCAAAAGCTCGCCGTAGCCGTCGCTCTGTTCGCGCAACACATCCTCCACCTCGCCGAGCCTGGCGGGAAGCCAGCGGCTCGAAGCGTCGAGGACCGCGGTAACGGGCGGAGGTACGGCCGAGCGGCGGGTCACCCGAGGACGCCGCTGTGGATCGCGATGATCCCCCCGGCGAGCACGGTCCAGCGGATCTGCTCTAGGCCAGCGGCGTCCATCATCTCGGCCAACCGCAGCGGGCCGGGGAAGTTACGCACCGACTCCGGCAGGTAGGAGTAGGCCTCGGACTCCTCGGAGAGCGTGCCGAGCAGTGGCACGATCCGGTCGAACCAGAGTGAGAAAAAGGTCGAGAGGGGTGGGCGCGTGGGCTGGGTGATCTCGAGCACGACCAGGCGCCCGCCGGGTCGTAGGACACGCGCCATCTCACGCAGGCCGCGATCGAGATCGGCGAGATTACGAACGCCGAAACCGACGGTGACGGCGTCGAAGCGACCGGCGTCGTAGGGAAGGCTGAGCGCATCGGCCCACTCGAAGCGAACCCCCGAGGTCTCCCGGGCGCTCGCCTTCTCGCGGGCCAGGTCCAGCATCGGCTCGGAAAAGTCGCAGCCGACCACGTGGCCGTCCGAAGCTACCCGTTTCGCCAACTCGAGAGCCAGATCGCCGGTGCCACAGCAAACGTCGAGCGCGGAGTCGCCCGGGCCAAGTTCGGCGCGATCCGCTGCGCGCTCGCGCCAACGGTGATGCAGGCCCGCAGTCATCACAGAGTTGAGCGCGTCGTAGCGGCTCGCGACGCGGTCGAACATGCGGTTGACCTGCCCCGCAAACTGGGCGGAGTCCCGTGAGGGCTTGGACCGGGTGTCAGGATCCATGTGTGCGGCTGGCGCGCGTCGGACCAAGCGGGGCAAGGACGCAGGGAGGCTGAATAGCAGCGCTATTCAGCCGACTGAGGACGCCGCACCGCGCAGCGTCCGCCGCCGCCAGACGTGCGCAGGGATCCTGACAGACGGTCTTAGTCGAGTGAGGAGAGGAAATCGGCGAGCTCGTTGAGCTTCTTAGGCGGCAGGGCGCGGAAGGAGGGCATGATACCGGGGCCAATTTCGACCGAACGCAGGATCGCCGCTCGCGGTATGCGCTGGGCGATGTGGGTTAGTTCTGGCCCCGGGCCGTTGTTTCCGTTCTCGCCGAGCTTGTGGCAGGCGAGGCAGCCGGAGCCGGCGACGACCTCCTTGCCCGCCTCGTATTGCGGCGCGACCTTCATGTCGATCTCGGTCGGCGAGCCACCGGTGGCGCCGAGGTAGGAGAGGTAGGCCATCGCGACGATGGTCAGGCAGCCGGCCGTGGTGGCGATCGGGCGGCGGATCGGGTTGCGCTCCGGGCCGCGGTCATAGAACGGCAGCAAGAGCAGCAGGACCATGCAGATCGTCGGGATCCCGATCGTCGCGATCGGGACCAACTCGGGAGGCTTGATCACGCGCAGGAGCTCGAAAAGGAAAAAGAAGTACCACTCGGGACGCGGCACGTACGTGGTCGTCGTCGGGTCCGCCTTCGGGCCCTGCTCGGCCCCGAGCACGACCGACATCAGGATGATCACGCCGACGACGATCAGCATCATCGCCGAGTCCTTCAACACCGCGTAGGGGAAGAAGGGCTTGCCCTTCTTCTTCAGCAGCTCGTACTCCTCGAGGTAGGCCTGCTTGTCGGCTGGCTTCACGAGGCCGGCTCCGCTCCGTTGCCCTCGACGCCTGCGTCGAGCTGCGATACCGGCGCCGCGACCTTCGGCTTTTCCGCTTTCAACCAGGGTGGCGCGGTCGTGCCGAGCTTGACCACCAGATACATGTGGGCGCCAATCAGGGCAATGATCGCGCCGGGTACGAGCAGCATGTGGATCGCGTAGAAACGCGAAAGGGTCGTCGCCCCGAGCTCGGGCCCGGCTCGCAGGAAGTCGCTCAGATAGGGGCCGACGATGGGCCCGGTGCCGTTGATGTTGATGCCGACCACCGAGGCCCAGAAAGAGCGCTGGTCAAAAGGCAACAGGTAGCCGGTGAAGGCCATCGTCATCGTCAGGATCAGCAGCACTACCCCGATCACCCAGTTGAGCTCGCGCGGGTACTTGTAGGCACCGAAGAAGAAGGTGCGGCCCATGTGGAGGAAGACCAGGATCACCATCACGCTCGAGCCCCACTTGTGCATTCCGTGGACGAGCTGGCCGAGGAAGACATCGTTGTTGATGTGGGCGATCGAGGCGTAGGCCTGCGTGGTCGACGGGGTGTAGAACATCGCCAGGAAGACCCCGGTTATTGCCTGCGAGATAAAGGCGATCAGAGTGGCCGAGCCGAGCGTGTAGAACCAGTTGGTCCCCTTCGGCACCTTGCGGTACAGCATCCCGGTGAGGAACCCGGAGGCAGCTGTGCGCTGGTCGACCCAGGCGAGCACGTCGACTGGGGCCTCGACCGCGCGCTCTTTGAGCCGCTGCGAATCGGAGGGCCGCTCCGGCGGGGACGTCTTCAGGTCGGCGGGTGCGGGGCCCTTGGCACCGTTGCCCTCGCCCGGCTTGGCCGGCTTGCGGAGCGGCGCGGGGATCATCGAGTCGAGTTTCATCTTCGACTAGCCCTTCAGCTACTCGGGGGCGGGAAGGTGGACGGACGCGGCGGGTAGAGGTATTCCCAGATCCCGCCGGTGAACTCGCCGGGGTCGCGGGCGCGCACCGGTTCGAGCTGCGAGGTGACGCTGTAGCGTGGGCCTACCTCGACCTGGCCATTGCGAACACGGGTCTGGAAGTGGTCGAGCGGACGGACAGGCGGGCCGCCAATCCGTTTTCCCTGGAAGTCGTAGACGCCACCGTGACAGGGGCAGATGAAGTTGCCGGCGGCCTCGACGAAGCGAACCGGACAGCCGAGATGGGCGCAGCGGTTGGAGACGGCGACGAACTGTCCCGGTTCTTCGCCGAGCTGCTTCGAGCTGCGACGCACATAGGCGGTCGTCTTGCCGGCGTCGCCAATCGACTCGGTTTCGGTGAAGATGACCTGGCGGTAGGTGTCTTCGACGAAGTCGCTGACCGGGCCAACCGCCTCCCAGCGCTCCTTGCCACGGTGGAAGATCGGCGCAAGGGCGAAACCGACCGCGGGCAGCACAATCGCCGCACCAGCGACGCCGCCGATGCCCTGCACGGCAACCGTGAAGGCGCGACGGCGCGTCATTGACTCGCCCTCGAAATAGCCAGGTGGCTCGGGCTGCGGCCGCTCTGGCCGCCCAGCCGCCTCGGCTCCGTTCTGCTTGTCCGCTTCGTCGCTCAACAGCTTGCCTCAGGAAGTGCGGAGTCTATTGACTCGGGCCGACCTGGACCCTCCTGACGGTTGCCATGGCCCTCGCCGCCGATCGCGAGGGCGGTGACATGCCAAAGCTCCGGGACCTCATCCTCGCGTCCCTCAGCATGGAGCTGCGCGGAGCGGGCGATCAACTCGGCCAGCTCGGCAACCGCCTCGGCATCGCCAAGGGCGGCCAGGCGCTCGAGGCCGAGGGCGTAAAGGTAATCGCCGGCGAGCAGGGCAAGGTCCTCGTCGTGCCCACGCAACAGCCGCGACTGCCCGTAGTGGAGCAGGTAGCCCTCGCGGATGGCCTCGACCACGAGGGCGTACTCGCCCGGCGCGGCGGCCGCATTCGGCCCTTGGGCTGCGAGCAGCCCGAAGACCGGCGCCTCGGTCGGGTCAACGACGTGCGTGGAGATAGGGGTGTCCTCGTCGCGCAGGCGCGCCGCGAGGACATGAAGGGCAGCATTCGGGTCAGAGTGCATCGCGGCCTCCACCGGGCGCTTTACTCGGACATATTCCGAAGAAAGCGCCATGCAGGTTCATCGCAGAGCCTCGTCGAGGGATTCGGCGGCCACTTCCAGAGTGCGGTCGATCGCCGCCTCGTCGTGGGCGAGGGAGACGAACCAGGCCTCGAACTGCGACGGGGGCGGATAAACCCCCCGGTCCAGCATGGCGCGGCAGAAGCAAGCGTGGGACTCGAGGTCGCAGGCCGTAGCGGCAGTGAAATTGCCAACCGGCTCCGCGCTGAAGAAAAGAGTGAGCAGACCGGGGGCCGTAGCGAGCTGGAGCGGACGGCCCTCAACAAGGCGGGTGAGGCCGGCGGCGAGGCGGTCGGTCAGCTCGGCAAGGCGTGCGTAGGAACCCTCATCCAGTTCGCGCAGCGTCGCCAGACCCGCCGCCGTGGCGAGTGGGTTGCCCGAGAGCGTGCCGGCCTGGTAGACGTCACCGGCAGGCGCCATCCGCTCCATCAGCTCTCGCGACCCTGCGAAAGCAGCGGCGGGAAGGCCGCCGCCGATCACCTTGCCGAGCACGGTCAGGTCGGGCTCGATCCCATAGAGCTGTTGCGCGCCGCCGCGGGCGACGCGGAAGCCCGTGATCACCTCATCGAAGATCAGTAGAGCGCCCGCATCGCGGCTGGTCCTACGAAGGAACTCGAGGAAGCCCTCGGCTGGCAGCACGACGCCCATGTTGGCGGCGATCGGCTCGGCGATCACAGCAGCGACCTCGTGGTCAGCGAGCGCGTGGGATACAGCATCGCGATCGTTCCAGGGCACGACTACCGTGCCGGCGGTCTGGGCCGCAGGCACACCCGGGCTGGCGGGGATCGCCAGCGTTGCCAAGCCGGAACCGGCGTCAGCAAGCAAGCCGTCAGAGTGACCGTGGTAACCGCCGGCGAACTTGACCACCACCTCGCGCTCGGTCGCGGCACGAGCGAGGCGCACGGCGCTCATCGCCGCCTCGGTGCCGGAGCTAGTCATGCGGACCATCTCCGCCGAAGGCACGCGGGCGACGATCTCCTCGGCCAACTCAACCTCGCGCTCGGTGGCTGCGCCGAAGCTGGTCCCTTGCCCGGCCGCCTCGGACACGGCGGCCAGCACGGGTGGGTGGACGTGGCCAAGGATCAGCGGACCCCATGACCCGACCCAGTCGACGTAGCGATTCCCGTCAACGTCAATCAGTTCGCAGCCCTCGCCGCCGGCGACAAAAATCGGCTCCCGCCCAATCTGCCGCATTGCCCGCACCGGCGAGTTAACGCCGCCGGGCAGGACTCCCAGCGCGCGACGGTAGAGCTCCGCCGAGCGCTCGTAGCTAGGAATGCTCGGCCTCCCAAGCCGCGTAGTCCTCGGTGAAGTAGTGCAGGCGGATCTTCTTGTACTCGGTCGAGGAGTAGAGGGTGGCGCGGTCATCAGGGCCCATTCCGCACTCGTCCGCGATCGAGTCGAGGATCGCATCGCACTCCTCCTTGGAGCGACCGTGGGCCATGGTGAAAACGCTGTAGGGCCAGTCCTCGTAGGTCGGACGCTGGTAGCAATGGGAGATACCTCGGAAGGAAGCCATGCGGCCGCCCATCTCCATGATCTCGCCCTCCGGCACCTTCCAGACACCCATGCCGTTGGCGGAGAAGCCGGCGCGGCGGTGGAAGAGGATCGCCGCGACGCGACGCAGCAGCTTGCGGTCGACCATGCCGCGTAGCTGCTCGAGCAGCTCCTCCGTGCTCATCCCCAGCTCGGCCGCCGCCTCGTCGTAGGGGCGTTCGACCGCCGACATCGGTCCCTGCAGGGCACGGATCACGGCGATGTCGCGCTCGTCATAAGGCTGCGCGTCTAGCTCACGGGGAGGAGAGGCGTCAACCGCGGCGGCGAGAGCATCAGTGCCCTTCTCCATCTCCAGGTTCATGTTGATCTTGAACAGGGTCAGGGTCGGCAGCTGGCGCATCGACTCGGCGCCGGTCTCACCCATCAGCACCTCGAGCGTGCCAGCAAGGCCAAGCTCAGAGTCGGGTGGGGTAGCGATCGTGAACCAGAGGTTGAAGTCGTGGGTGCGCAAGTAATTGTGGGAGACGCCGGGGTGTGCGTTGACCGCCTGGGCGGCGCGCTGGGGGTTCTCGGAGTCGACCTTGGCCGCGACCAGCATCGACTCGTAGCCGAGGGCGCGGGTGTCGAAGATCGGCGTGATCTCACGGATGATCCGCTCGTCGAGCAGCCGCCTGGTCCGGGCAAGCACGTCGTCGAGCTCCATCTCTGCCTCCGAGGCGACCAGGGCGAAGGGCTCGGGGTCGAGCGGGAAACTCGACTGGAGCAGGTTCATCAGTCGCTTATCGGCCTCGTCGAGCGGGATCGCAGCGCCGTCCTTGCGGGAGCGCGCCTTGGACTGCGGGACCTTTACCGAAGCCACGGCGCGGCCTCCTTCGCGTAGTAGGTGACGATCGCGTCGGCGCCGGCGCGGCGGATCGAGGTCAGCGTCTCGAGCACGGCGGCACGCTCGTCAATCCAGCCCTGTTCGGCGGCAGCCTTCAGCATTGAGTACTCGCCGGAGACGTGGTAGGCGACGAGCGGCGCCCCGGTCGCGTCCTTGACCTGGCGCACGACGTCGAGGTAGGGCGTCGCCGGCTTGACCATCACCATGTCGGCGCCCTCTTCGAGATCGAGCTCAGCCTCACGCACCGCTTCGGCTGCGTTGGCCGGGTCCATCTGGTAGCCGCGGCGGTCGCCAAACTCGGGCGTCGACTCCGCTGCATCACGGAAGGGGCCGTAGAAGGCCGAGGCGTACTTAGCGCTGTAGGCAATGATCGGCACCTTGCTGTGACCCTCCTCATCAAGCTGGTGGCGGATCGTGCCGACTCTGCCGTCCATCATGTCGCTGGGGGCGACCGCGTCGGCGCCGGCCTCGGCGTGGGAGATCGCGGTTTTGGCCAGCAGCTCGACCGTGATGTCGTTGTCGACCTCGCCGTCGCGGACGAAGCCGCAGTGG
>Ga0163161_10000273_pt1 | contig 45149 bp, 31 predicted proteins | sample S45metaG_FD_129847 | JGI IMG/M metagenome (GOLD analysis project Ga0163161, IMG submission 129847) | Switchgrass rhizosphere microbial communities from Kellogg Biological Station, Michigan, USA - S4-5 metaG | ecosystem: Host-associated > Plants > Roots > Rhizosphere > Soil | place: USA... | reverse complement strand
TCTGTTTTAAATTCTGAAATTATGCTTTAAATACAATATGTTTTTTAGTCAGATAATTGAAGAAGGCAACGATGATGATTGCAAGAGCTTTACAAAGTTGAATGTCGAGTTTGATGACCTCGAAAAACATCCATAATATTATTTGGTTCAGGGCAATTGCCAGCACCGAAAACAAAATGAAGGATAAGAATTCGTTTCTTTTGGAGTACCTGCTTTTTTCAAATACAAAAGCCCTGGACAGCATGTAGTTTATAATGATCGCAATTACAATCGAAATTACATTCGCTACCAGGTATTCAATTTTGGTAAATTTTATGAGAAAGTTAAATGTAATAAATTCAATACAGGCACAAAATCCACCTACGATGATGAATTTGAATATTTGTTGCCTGATAATCGATTTGATGAATTCCAAAGGTTTATGTGTTACTGGTTTGTATAGTCTGGTCGATCTTGTTTAAGATATTTTCATCATGATACTCATCAAACTTTCTTGCGAACAGCATATTTGACCTCCGGATATCATCAAAATCTGACAAGACAAATAATTTTGGATTAGCGTTACCTTCAGACCAGTCGATATAACGCAGGTTATCGTTAACAACCTGCTCTTTGTAAGGTGAATTCATAATCAATGTTGGGATTACAAATTCGTCTGTTCCCCAGCAGTATTTCAGGAAACTTGTCATCTTGGGGCTGTTGCTGAATTTCTCGTTCAGGTAAGCGGCACAATCGGATGATATCGTCCACCAGGTTGATTTATTACCTCCGTAAAGCTTGGTATAGCCAGGGAACTTTCTGGCAGGGGTGATCATATTTATTATTTTTTCAGCCAGGAATTTTCCCTTGAAATTAAGATCGGTGAAGTGATATTTTTCATACCTGTCAAAAGCAGTCTTCCACCAGTCAGAATCATGTTCAGCATCAAAAGAAATAAAATTTTTGCCCTTTTGTTTGTGAAGAAAATCATATATATGCTGAGGACTTGTAATCGGATAATCCTGTCCGCTCAACAAATTGATAAATTCATACGCTACACCTGAATTTAATACTTCATTTATTGAATTAAATATAGCCTGCAAAATGGTAAAGCCGCCCCAGTTGCAGGCAATGCGATTGGTAATCAGCTTCACATTGGGCAGCTCTTTTAAACCTTCAAGTTCTGATAAAGGTACTTTGGCATCAAGGTGTATATAGAAATCAAATTGTGGGTGCTGCAACGTTTTAATTAACCTTACCAGTTGGTCATGGTTTTTATGCGTAAGAATAATGTGAGCAACGCGCATACTTTATGATGGAGGATGAAAACAGTTTGGATTTTATAATTTACTTTTCGAAGATACTGTTTCTTTCAAAAAATTCCTAATACCTTAGTCGATATTAGTCTACAGCAAATTTAATGTTATAATATCAATTTTTTAAGCGCAAACATCAAATAAATTGACAACGTGATCAGTAAAAATCTAGTTTTTCTATCCTATGGCAGTTCTTCGGAGTATTACAGAGCAATTTATTGTATTCTAAGCCTTTCGGCATGGGCGGAATTAAAAATGGAGAACTTTCGTTTGATTATTTATACTGATCAGCCAGAATTTTTTAAAACTTATTTGAGTGGTTTTGATATCTATTATTATGAGCTCAGTCCGGCTGTTTTAATTGATATGCTGGGTGGCACAGGTTTTATACACCGGAGGAAGGTCGCAGTGATCGATTTAACTTTCAGGGATTTTCCGGACGAAGATCTAATATTTATTGATTCTGATACATTTTTTATTGATGAGCCGAAGTTATTTACAGATCAGTTTGATGATGGCGTCAGCTTTATGCATAAAAAGGAGTATAATTTGAAGGAGGGACTTGAGCTTTTCAATTCTTTTGGACAGGGACATTATCCGCAGGCATTTATTGATTATATATCAGGCAGAGAATTTCTTTTCCGTGATCAGTCCCTGGTGTTCAATACCAGTGATTACAGTTGGAATTCAGGGATAGTTGGGCTGAAGAAGAACTTCAGCACTGATATGGGTGATGTACTGAAGCTGACTGATGCATTCTACGCACATTCTAAATGGTTTGTAAGTGAGCAGATGGCATTTTCATTAATTCTTCAGCGGACAACAAATATCATATCTGCAGAAAGTTTTGTGATTCATTACTGGGGCGCACGCCAGAAGAAAGTGGTAGATCAGATTATCAGCAAGCTGATCAATGCAAGTTCGGCAACCCAGTTAACAAAACGTGAATTCATGCGCTCATCAACAGCCAAAATGCAGCACATCGTAGCATGTGATATGATTGCTGAGCAGATGGAAATTGCTCTTTCACAACGTAATTTTATCTATGCTGCGAAGAAGGGTTTACAGTATTTTTTCCTGAGAATGTTTAAGATCACCATCAAAAAGTAGATTAGGGTGTTTTGATTTCGAAGAGATATACTGTCACATCTTTTTTAATGATCTTCTGTACTGGTTTTCCCATTTTATTCATTTGTGCAATGAGATTATCAACCGGGCTGATGTTAGTTTTATAGTACCATTTTGGCTCATCTACCAGGTCTCCTATATCCGTTAAAAACTGAGTGTTGAAGATCAGCCAGACTCTCTTTTTTTTATCAAATCCGACAAAATCCTGGCTTAAGTTTTCATTGTAATCCTTGAGATTTATGGACTTTTTCCTCCAGTCATGTCCCTGAATAGCGTTGTACTTAAAATGCAAGATGTTTTTATAAACGCTGCATCCTGGTGCATTGTTCCAGTAGTTGTAAACAACATCGCCATCCCTGAAATTTTTGTCAACAAATAGCAAAGCCTCCTTTTCAAAGGATTTTTTATGTTTATAAAATTTATCGGGTTGGATCAAAAAATATCCTGATTGAAATAATGGAATTGCGATCACCAGTATAAATATGACCCATATCAGCTTGTCAGATTTGATCCTATGCTGAAAATATTCAAATCCAGCTGCAATAAACAGAATGAAAACAGGGGCTACGAATACCCAGAACCGTTCTACAAGCGGATACAGGTAGAGCCCTGATGCAATAAGCATAAACAGCAGAGGAAAGAGGAGCACATAAAAATTTGTTTTTTCCTTTTTATAAGTGGTATATATCCCGGTCAAAAGGAGAATGATAGGGATCAGGGGTATGCTGAGGATTTTAATCAGCTGACTATTGCTGAAATCTTTAAAGTTGAGGATCATTCCAAGCGGATAATCCATCAGATCGTAGAAATTCCTGCTGAACCATTTAAGCTGCTGCACAGATCGCGGAGGAAAGGGCATGAAGTTATCATATACTTTGAAAAAATAGACTACCCAACCCGAGTCTGCATGTTTATAAGTAAAAAGTAGAAAGTTTAAAATGAAACTGGCCAGCCAGATCAGAAATGGTACGGCACTGATAAACAGTAATTTCCAGTTTTTTTTGATCAGGTAATTTAAGCTGATCCCGCAGGCGATCCCCGCCAGTACAAAAATCACCGAAAAAGAGAACCAAAGTGTAACTGCGCCGAATATTCCCCAGCGGATATTATCCTTCCAAGAATGGCTGTCTTTGTATCTGATCATCAGGTACAAAGCAACTATTGTGGCAAGGCATTCTGTGGAATACTGCTTTATTTCAACGCTATGATAGATCAGTGCAGGAGAGAAGGCAAATATGCTTAACGCAAGGACCTGCGCCCAGGGTTGCAGAAAGTATCTGCATACCCTGATAAAAAGGAATAAAGAAATTATACCGGCGATCAGAGGGACAAGCCTTAAACCCATTTCATGATAACCAAAGAAGTTGACGGACAATTTGACCAGCCAGAGGAAGCCTATCGGAGCTTTCTGCTCATAATCAAGAATTTTAGTAGCGAGATCAGTATAGCTCAGGTGGCTGAAACTTGAACATAGATATATTTCGTCCATCCATAACGACCTGTTGTAAAAATAATGGAATAACCTAAGCGCAATTCCCAGTGACAGGATGATAGATATATTTACTTTATATTGTACTATATTATCATAAATGTTCTTCCTGATTAAATTATTCATTTTTAGTGTTTTAATTATCGCAATATCGAAAAAATTGATAATTTTATATCTATATTTTGAACATCTGACATTTACGGACTTATCATTTGGTCAGCAGAGTAGGTCTCTGTTTACATCTTATGTGCAAATTCGTTCAGTAAGATAAACACATTTTTAATGATTGATAAAATTGCTATTACTGATTCTTCTCCTGCCATTGAAGATGACCATACAGCGCAGCAGCGACCTGCAAAATTACATGAATACATTGCTATAGCGAGACCGGACAACTGGGTAAAGAATGCATTTATGATTCCCGGGATGCTCTTTGCCTTATCGATATTTCAAACTCCATTTGACAGTACATTAATAGGAAAAATAATGATGGGCGTGGTCAGTATTTGTCTGATCGCCTCAGCAAATTATGTCATTAACGAATACCTGGATAAGGGCTTTGATAAATATCATCCTTTAAAAAATAAAAGGTCTGCCGTAGTTACAGTGATCAACCCTGTTATTGTGTATATGGAATATGCATTACTGGCTGTCATTGGCTTAGCTTTAGCCTATTTTGTTTCTATAAAATTTTTATCCATGGCCATCTTTTTACTCGTCATGGGTGTCATCTATAACGTAAAGCCATTCAGAAGTAAAGACAGGGTTTTTTTAGATGTTTTAAGTGAATCCATTAATAATCCCATCAGGTTTGCCGCAGGCTGGTTCATTTTCTCACCAGCTTTAGGCTTGCCAGGCAGCAAATGGGACCTCGACTGGATCAATACCTTTCCGCCGGTCAGTATTATCATCGCTTACTGGATGGGAGGGGCATTTTTGATGGCTACAAAACGATTTGCAGAATACCGTCTGATCGGAGATCCGCATATTGCAGGACAATACCGCAGGTCATTTAAATTCTATACAGAGAACAGCCTTCTCGTTTCTATGTTTTTCTACGCTATCACTTCAGCATTTTTCCTTGGTATATTTTTGATTAAAGACAGAATTGAACTTTTGGTCAGTTTCCCCTTCTTCGCACTGTTATTCTCATGGTACCTCAAGATTGGTTTGCTAAATGATTCGCCTGTTCAGGGTTCAGAAAAATTATATACCAGAAAATGGTTTATGGTCTACCTTGTCCTGTTTACGATCATGCTTTGTGTACTCATGTTTGTTAAAATACCATGGTTATACTGGTTCCTGAAAAATGCAAATAATTATTAAGCCATCTGACAAAACAAATCATATACAACTACCAGATGAAATACGACCATTACGATTTAGTAATTGTAGGTACTGGCTTTGCCTCCAGTTTCTTTTTAAAGAAATACCTGTCCAAGGTAAAAACGGATAAAAAAATACTGGTGCTGGAGAAAGGATATTTCTTTCCACAGGCTGAACGTGTAAAAGTTAAAAGGGATATCCCAACTGCTTACCAGAAATATGATTTGCCATATGAGGATGCTTTTGTGAATAAAAGCAAAACCAAAGAGTGGCCTTTTTCTATAGGATATGGAGGTTCATCCAATTGCTGGTGGGGCTGCACCCCCAGGTTTATGCCTAATGACTTCAAAATGAAATCAAAGTATGGGATTGCACAGGACTGGCCTCTGGACTATCATGATCTTGACCCTTATTATTATGAGGCTGAAGAACTGATGTCTGTATCCGGCCCTGAGGATACTCCCTTCCCCCGAAAAGGGAAATATCCATTGCCGCCCCATGCTTTCAGTATGGTAGATAAAATCATGCATAAAACATATGGTAACCAGTATGTAAGCCAGCCTGGTGCACGTGCAAGTCGTGCTACCGCACACAGAAATGGCTGCATGGCATTCAGTACCTGTGAAACCTGTCCTGTAAATGCCAAATTTACCATTGAGAATTCTAATCTGGGTGTTTATGGTGATACGCGCGTAGAGCTGCTGTATGGTGCACAGGTCCATCGGTTGGAAACAGCCAATGACGTGGTGAAGAAAGTGCTTTTTCAGCAGAATGGAAAAGAGATGGCTGTAAGCGGAGAGGTAGTAGTATTGGGGGCGAACCCATTTTTTAACAGTAATATCCTGCTGCAATCAGGAGATAAAAACCCGCTTACGGGAAAAGGATTTGGTGAGCAACTTGGAATGCAGGTGCTGATCTATCTGGATAACATGACTAATGCTGGTGGAAGCACCTGGGTAAACGCCAATGGTTATATGCTTTATGACGGAGATCACAGAAAGGATTTTGCTGCCTGTCTGATCGAAGCCAATAATGCACCTTATGATATCAGGCTGGAGCGTGGAAAACATCTCAATGTTGCCAGTTTCAGACTGGTCTTCGAAGATCTCCCACTGGATTCCAATTATATCACTACCACAGCAGACCAGTTTAAACCGGCAGTCCATTTTGAGGAAAGATCCCAGTACACGTTGAAAGCTGTAGATCATATGAAGCAGAAAATGCCAGGTATTTTATCCTGTTTACCTGTTGAAAAACTGATTTACTTAGATCCTGCTACGCACGAAGGCCATATCATTGGTGGTACAAGAATGAGCCTTGACAGGGAACATGGGGTAGTGGATAAACATTTAATCCATCACCAGTACCGTAATTTATTTGTTTTAGGCGCCGGTGCTTTTACTACTTTCGGGCCATCCAACCCTACATTAACCGTTTCGGCATTGTCTCTATTTACAGCCGATAAATCATTTTAAATGAAAAGAAGGACGTTTATCACACTAGCAGGAGTTGGGGCAGGTTTATGTATCGTGCCACCATCATTATATTATGTTGCTCCGGGTACGCATGAGTATGCATTAAAACTGATAAAAAAAGAACTATACTATTTAAACATCACTCCCGGGAGTGCCGAAAAGTATGTAGAAGATTATTTCAATAAACTGGGAAATGATACCGTGTCCACCCTCAAATGGAAAACTACCTATTATCTGAGGTTGAATTATGAAAAGTCTGAACGCATCAGGGACCTGATCAAATACTTTTTATTATCAAGCGATTTTTTCATCCATAAAACTGACGAAAGTAAGCCGGTCAATTACCTGGGATTATACTCACCATATACCAGTCCGATACCAAATCCCTATTCATTTATCATTTATCCGCCAGCCACCATTAAAGAACCTTAATCACTTTTTATTTCCGCAGCTGCCATAAAGCGCCTTCATACCGGAAGGGTTTTAACTGGATGTAATACTTCTCATGGGCGGAAATGAAGTCATATTTTTTCTCATAGCTTTCGCAAAGCTTATCTTCAATTTTGATCCTGCTGAAAAAGCGGCAGGGATAAGAGGCTTTTATACCATAAAAAACCGGAGGTACATGCTGTATGGTAATCCTGTCAGCATTTTTATCATTGTAATGCATAAAATCCAGCATCAGATAAGGAATCTTCGTTTGTTTGATTTCTTCCAGCAGCTGATATGGCTGATCGAGATACTGAAGTACGTTACAGATTAAAAAAAGCTGTGGTTCATTTTCTTTCATACATTCCTCAATGGTATGATAAAACCTGACATGCTCGTTTTCAAATTGTTTCTTTCCGGCCTCCACAAACTTTGGTTGTTCGATGATACACCATTTTAGTTTCTTAAGGTGCTTTAGATAGGGATAATTCTGATAGTACGTTGTTCCAAGGGAGCCGCCGAAATCAATTACGGTCAGCTCATTATCATTGATGGAGGCAATATAAAGCAGGGTTTTAAGCAAAGGAAAATTCATCTGCACTTCATCATATGGAATGCCGTCCCGCTCATAAGGGATTTCTTCGTTTCTGACCTTTAAGGTAGTCTCGATGATGCGGTTCAGGATATGGTCCTGATCATATCCCTCACAGAGGTTCTGCGCCTCCTCGAAGCTTTTATAAGATCCTTTCCATCCATATTTAAAGCTATACCATCTTAAACTGAGCGCTATTGGCGGTGCTAATTCCTTCAATAAATAGTGTATCATTACAGGATTATATTTGGTTATGAATTGAAGCTGTTTAAGATTTCGGCAACGTGGCGTATCTGCTCTTCTGTATGTGCAAATGAGCAGGGCAGGCTTAACGTAGTCTGATGAATATTTGCCGAAAGAGGGTAATCGAAGTGCAGGAGATGTTTCCTTAATGCCGGCTGATCTTGTGGTGCCACGGGATAATGAATCTCTGTAGCAATGTTCCGGGCTGCCAGAAACGCTTTGATCTGATCTCTCTCTGGATGTAGAATATTATAAATGTGATACACATTGTAATAATCGTCATCGAGCTTTGGTTTGATAAAATGATCACTAAGTGTTTCAAAGTAAATGGCAGCAAGTTTCCTTTTGTGCTGGTTGATTTCATCAAGATGCGGGAGTTTAATCCTCAGAAAAGCAGCCTGCAATTCGTCAAGCCTGGAGTTATAGCCGATCACCCCATTATGGTACTTTCTTTCAGAGCCATAATTTCTGAGCTGCCGCAGTGTTTGCTCATCTTCTTCAGATTTGCAGATGACTGCACCACCATCGCCTAAAGCTCCCAGGTTTTTAGTAGGATAGAAACTAAATGCCCCGAAGTCGCCAAATGTTCCGGCCAGCTTTCCTTTGTATCTGGCACCATGCGCCTGTGCACAGTCTTCAATTACCTTTAACTGATGTTCTTTGGCTATTGCCATAATCGGGTCCATATCGCAGCACTGGCCATATAAATGTACAACCATGATCGCTACAGTCCTTGGACTGACAGCATCTGCAATGGCCAGGGGATCGATATTGTAAGTATAGGGATCTGGTTCTACAAGGACGGGTGTCAAACCGCAATGTATGATCGACAGGATGGTAGCGATATAGGTATTGGAAGGAACAATGACCTGATCACCACTTTTAAAACCGCAGCATTTGAGCGAGAGTATCAGGGCATCCAGACCATTAGCCACACCTACAGCATGTTCCTGCTGGTGATAGCGTGCAAATTCTTTTTCAAATGATGCTAATTCTTCGCCCAGAATGTACCAGCCTTTTTCAAGGAAATCTGCAAATTTGCTTTTCAGTTGTTCTTCAAAAGGGCGGTTTAATATTTTAAGGCTTTCATACGGTATCATATGGCTCATAGATGTAGTCTTTTGGATCAAATGCAGTAGAGGCCAACACTAAAAGTATAGCATCTGCAGAAAAGTTGTGCATCACATGCCAATCTTCCGGTAGTAATATTAAGCATTTTTCGGGGCTGTCCAGAGTAAATATCTCGGTTTTCTTTCCGTTATTATTTGTGATCTCACATGATCCCTGGATACAAATAGCTGCCTGGTGAGTTTCATGATGACGGTGGCCTCCACGGTCAGTATTGTCCACGGAATAAATATAGAATAAACGTTTGATATCAAAGGGCACAATGCTGTCGAGCACTGTCAGGATACCGCGGCTGTCTTTAAAGGTTTGTATGTTAATGATGTGTGCCATGCGTTAATAAGTAGTTGTCTATATAATCAAGTATCGCAGGGCTGTTGATAACGTCAAATTTCCTTGCAAAGAGGTCATCAGTTGCAGCCAGTTTAGCTGCATCACTTTCATTCAAAATTTTTGGGTTTGCGCCGCCGGCGCTCCAGTCAATATAGCGGTAGTTGTTATTGGTCACCTTATCTTTTATCGGGGAATTGAGCAGAATGGTCTGGAACACAAATTCATCGCTTGCCCAGCAAAGCCAGAAAAAATTCCTCAGTTTTTTATCATTTTCTACGGTATTGACTACGTACATTGCCGAAGCCGGGCTGAGCATCCAGAACATAGATTTGCCAAAAGGCTGGAGGTTGTAGGGTAATTTTCTCTTTGGCAACAGTGTATTGATGAGTTGTTCAATCCTGTATTTTCCCTTAAAACTGTAGGCAGATAAGAAATACCTTTCCATTCTCAGCATACCTTCCTTCCAGTCATTCTTCATGTCACGGAAACTCAGGAATTCTTTCCCTCTGTTTTCCTCAAAGAAGTTGTTGATGTAAGCAGCACTTTTGATCGGATAGTCCTGTCCGCTAAGAAAATTAATGAAATCATATTCAATACCAGTGGCTACTATTTCTTTAATGCACTCAAAAGTTGCAATAATCGTACTGAAGCCTGCCCATGTCACATCAACCCGTTTATTTATAAAAAAGACATGGGGCAATGCCTGTAAATAGAGATGAGGGGTGATATCAAATTTCTTGTCTACATGGATATAAAAGTCGAAATTTTCATGGTATAAGCTGCGGATCATCCTTTCGGTTTGTCCGGGGTCAGTATAGGTTAATATGAGGTGTGCGACGCGCATTTTGGTTGCAGAATTATTAGCAGTGGTACAAGGTAGGTATCCAAAATCGAAATATGATTAAAATACTGCCGTTTATAACTGATTGGAGTAAATGTCCCAAAATCTGTCTGTAAAGATTAAAAAAGGATTTTTATGCTGATGAAAATAAGTACTTTTACGCTACATGAAGCGCACCTCCATCATTAGTGTTAATTTTAATCAGCCCCAGGTAACGATCGACTTTCTCAGATCCATAAAGCTTCACGCTAATCAGTCAGAGATCGAAGTGATCTTAGTTGATAACGGAAGCAGGGAAGACCATCAGGCCAGCTTTTTATCGGAATATCCTGAACTGATTTATATCAGTTCAGAACAAAATCTGGGCTTTGCAGGGGGGAATAACCTGGGCATTAAAAGGGCTAGTGGTGATTACCTGTTATTATTGAATAATGATACCGAAATCACAGCCGGTTTAATAGAAACATTAAGTGGTGAACTGGAAAATAATCCTCAAATAGGGATGATATCACCTTTACTGCTTTATTTTGATGCTCCTGAAGTGATCCAGTATGCAGGGTTTTCTGAAATGAATTATCTGACTTGCAGAAACAGCGTGATCGGAGGGATGGAACTGAATACGGGCCAGTATAATCAGCAAAGCAGGGAAACCGCATTTTGCCATGGCGCCGCCATGATGTGCAGGAGTGCTGATCTGGAGTCTGTGGGGCTCATGGAGGAACAGTTTTTTCTGTATTACGAAGAACTGGACTGGTGTGAAAAATTTAAAAGAGCGGGGAAGAAGATTTGGTTCACCGGGAAGACTACAGTTTATCATAAGGAATCCATGAGCGTAGGAAAGGAAAGCATCATTAAAACGTACTTTATGACGAGGAACAGAATGCTTTTTATCCGGAGAAACACAGGGCTGATCAATACATTGCTGTTCTGTATCTATTATATCTGCCTTGCCTGTCCAAAACAAATACTGATTTATCTCAAAAAAGGACGAAAAGATTTAGTGAAATGGGTTTTTCGTGGAATAGAATGGAATCTTAGCCATTCAAAGGATAGTATCGAACTCGGTTTTAAAATTTAAATATTGATGATTATAATTTTCTGGATCAGCATTTTCCTGATCGTTTACACATTTGTAGGTTACGGATTTGTACTTTATATCCTTGTGAAGATCAAAGGCCTGTTCAAAAAGCCTTTTGCATTTCAGGCTGAGGCGGTGCTGCCATCTGTAACCGTGCTGATCGCTGCCTATAATGAAGAAGATATCATTGAAGATAAAATTGAAAATACCCTTCTGCTTAATTATCCCAAGGATAAAGTCCAGCTCATTTTTATTACAGACGGATCTTCAGACAGTACTGCCGACAAAGTAGCCGGGTTCAGTGAAGTCACACTCCTGCACCAGGATATCAGGGCAGGAAAAATGGCTGCAATTAAAAGAGCTATTCCCTTTATCGAAAACGAAATCACCGTATTTACAGATGCCAATACATTTCTTAACAAAGATGCCCTTCTTGAACTGGTAAAGCATTACCAGAATCCTAAAGTAGGAGCCGTTGCGGGAGAAAAGAGAATACTCGTAGAGGAAGTAGCGGATGCCAGCTCGGCCGGCGAAGGCTTCTACTGGAAATACGAATCGAAGTTAAAGAAATGGGATTATGAGCTGTACTCTAATGTCGGTGCCGCAGGAGAGCTTTTCAGTATCCGTACAGCGCTCTATCAGCCGGTAGAAAGTGATACGATCATTGATGATCATATGATTGCCATGCGTATCGCCGAAAAAGGTCATATTATCGCTTATGAGCCCGGAGCATATGCCATGGAAACTGCATCGGCAGATGTTAAAGAAGAGTTGAAAAGGAAAATCAGGATTGCTGCAGGGGGGATACAATCAATACTCCGTTTAAAAAAAGCGGCTAATCCATTTAATAATCCGGTATTTACTTTTCAGTACATCAGTCACCGGGTATTGCGGTGGACAATCACGCCATTTCTTTTATTCCTGGTTTTTATCCTGAATGCTGTCATTGCAGTAAAAACACAAAGTGCTTTCTATCAGGTATTCTTTGTGCTGCAGTTCCTTTTCTATCTGCTGAGCATTACAGGTTTCTATTTTGAGAGCAGAAATATCCGTATCAAGGCGCTCTTTATTCCTTACTATTTTTGTGTGATGAACTATGCGGTACTGGCAGGGATAATCAGGTATTATCAAAAGAATCAGAGTGCGGCCTGGGAAAAATCAAAAAGAAAAATCTGATTTGCAGCACTCAGGCGTTCAAAAGCAATGCTCATGATGTAACCGGGACTGAGGGATAATGTTCTCAGCTCCCAATCTGCATTTATTCCTTCTATAACTGCAGGGATGGCATTGGCAGCATCCAAACAACTGATCAGTTTCAACTCGTTGATCAGGCCGGCACCAAGTCCTTTAAGAAATGCTTCTTTTCTGGTCCACAGGCGAAAAAATTCCTGTTGCGGATCTGTACTTTTAGCCAGATGATCCAATTCTGCATCTGAAAATGCATATGCTGCTACAGTGTGGTATTCAAAACCGGGTTTCAGAAATTCTACATCTATGCCTATCCGCTGATGAGCAATAGCGATCACCGCCAGGTTTTCAGAATGAGACACATTAAAATGAATGCTGTTATTATTTGAAAGAACAGGCTTTTTATAATCAGTTGTTACAATATCAATTTCAGGGGGCTGAAGGGACAAAGTCTCAGCCAGCAGTATCCTCAAAATACTTCGGGTGAGGATATACTGCTGCGCATCTTTTTTTTGGTGAAAACGCGCAGCATGTTCTTTTTCTGCCGGGCTGAGCACCTGTTCCAGTTGCGGCAATGCCGGCAGCAGCGTTTGGATATCTATTGTCCAGATATTGATGAAGCCTTCAGCTGTTTCCGGGGAGCGGTTTTCAGGATGGTGGTTGATATTCCCGCAGTATAGATGATGTACAGACAATGCAATTTATTTAAGATACTTTATCCAATACCTCCTGCAGTTTTCTTGCAAAGGATTTATCATATGGCGCTAACAGCATAGTTTTGTGGTCACCTGGTACATCATATACCTCAACACCTTTCATCGCATACTTTTGCCATCCCAGGGATTTATAGTCTTCTACAAAATAAACATTATCAGTTGCCCTGAAAAGATGGATCTTTTCATCAAATGGAGCAAGTTTATAAGCCTGGTAAGCGATTTCATATTTCTCATCAATTCTCCGCATGATCTCATAGATGGCCCCATGCCGTTGCTCATCCACATTTTTCGTTCCCAAAATGGCATTTACCTTTTTTGAAAGTAAGTATCCCTGATAACTGAGTGTCTTTTTCGGATTGCGCACAAGTGATTTAACGATCCACCAGAATTTTGGTAGTTGTTTTTTTATTTTTTCAACATACACATCCATTCCGCTTCCGTGGAAATCCAGATTTTTTGCGTTGGTATCAAAAATAGCCAGCAGTTTGATTTCATGCCCCATCAGTCGGAGCTGGCGTGCCATTTCGATCACTACATATCCGCCAAATGAATATCCTGCGAGGGCATATGGGCCTGTAGGATTCTGCACCAGGATACTTTCAATATAGTACCGGGCTATATCCTCCATGTTATCCATGGGTTCTTCCACGCCGTCAAGCCCCTGGGCCTGAATTCCAAATACAGGCTGCTCTGTATCTACATGTAATCCTATTCCGCTAAAATTTAATACATTATATCCGCCTCCATGAACAATGTATATAGGCGTTTTAGAACCGGATGGTTTAATCGGAACGAGCGACGTGTAAGCAGTTGGCTTGTTTTGTCCGTCAAATAATCTGGCCAGTGTTCTCACTGTCGGGTATTCAAAGAGGGTAGCAAGAGGCAGGCCATGGCTATTTGCTTTTTCTATCTGGATCATAAACTGAATTGCAATCAGGGAATGTCCTCCCAATTCAAAAAAGTTATCATCTATCCCGATATCCTTTACATTGAGCAGCTCCTCCCAGATTTTTACAATTTGTTTTTCCGTTTCAGTCTGCGGGGCAGTATATGTTGTCTGATTGGAAAAGTACAACTGATCGGGTGCCGGAAGCGCCAATTTATCGATCTTACCACTGCTTGTGCGCGGAAATTCTTTAAGCCATACAAATACAGAAGGAATCATATATACGGGTAACCTGTGCTGTATTTCTGTTCTCACATAACTGGTATCTTCCTGCCCGTTAGAGGATGAGATGTAAGCCACCAGTCTTTTCTGGCCGTTGTGATCTTCTTTGGCTGTAACTACGGCCTGTGCAATTCCTGGAACCCGGTTGAGCATCACTTCGATTTCGCCGATCTCAATTCTGTACCCCCTGATTTTAACCTGATCATCGTTACGGCCAATAAATTCTATATTACCGTCAGCCATGATCCTGGCCAGATCTCCGGTACGGTATATCCGTGTCTGCTGGTTGTTGTGCAGGTTCAGCTGTAAAAACTTCTGACTGGTCAGTTCAGGTTTATTCAAATAGCCCGAAGCAAGGCTCGCTCCGGCAATACATAATTCCCCGATTTCCCCGTCGTTGAGAATTTCCAGGTTTTCATCAGTGATATAAATTTGGGTATTGGCGATGGGTTTTCCGATATTGGGTAATCCTGGCCAGCGGGATGGATTACCGCTCAGTTTCAATTGAGTAACGACATGACATTCTGTAGGGCCGTACTGATTATAGAGCACACAGCCGGGAATCCCTTTAAAGAAATTCTCTACCTGCGGTGTAATCTTCAGCTGCTCTCCGGCTGTCATGACCTCCTGCAGGGCAGAGGGGAATGTTCCTATACTTCCTGCTGTTTCTGCAAGAAACTGAAGGGCAACAAAAGGCAGGTAGATCCTGTTGATCTTGTTACGCTGGATTTTTGCCAGCAGGTTATCCGGGTTCAGGCGCATCACGTCATCGATCAGTATCAGCATACCCCCTGTAGTAAGGGTAGCAAAAATCTCCTGAAAGGATACATCAAATGTTAGAGGGGCAAACTGTAATGTTTTACTGTCGGCATTCGCGATAGAGTTGGTATTCTGCCACAGGATGAGGTTTACAAGGGCACGTTGCGTAAGGTATACTCCCTTTGGTTTTCCCGTAGATCCTGAAGTATACAATACATAGGCATTGGTATTCTCGAAGGGAATAGGTTGTACCGGCAGACTGTAAGTCCGGTCAAAATCAATCGTTTCAAGATCCAGTTTATTGAAAAACTTGTTCTCTATTGCACTTGCAACGCAAAAATTCAGTGCGGAATCTTCTATGATCTGGTTTAGTCTGTCTTCAGGATAGGTAGGGTCTAAAGGGAGGTATGCTTTTCCTGCCTTGAGAATGGCAATTACGGCAACAACCATATTCAACTCCCGGGTTGTGCTGATCCCGATAATCTCTTCGTCAGGAGCATAATGTAATATGGCCCTGCTCAGATTATCTGCCCTGATATTCAGATTGCTGTAACTGATAGACTCATCTTTGAAGCTGATCGCAGGCTTATCTTTAAAAAGCTGTGCAGAATTTTCAAATAATTGCTGGATGCTGAGACTGCCCAATTCCCGTTTCTCTCCAGAACTGCTGATTTGTTTTTTCTGGCTGACCGAGGTCGTTCTCTTGAATACAGACTGCCTGAGATAATCTGTTGTACCGGGCACAAGCAGGTCGCTGATCTTGTTCGAAGGATGTGCCACAATAAATTTCAGGATCTGCTCATATCCGTCCATCATCTGGCGGATCGTATTTACATCAAATAACTGGGTGTTGAAAGACCATTCCAGTGTCAGTGATTTTTCTGAACCGCTGGCATTGATGAACAGTTCAAAACTTTCGTATTCCCTGGGGTTACTGATCAGCTGGTAGTCAAGTCCTTCGAATGCTACTCCGTCATCCAGTCCCATATCCACATTAAAAACTACGGGTACCAATGGGATCCTGGATGGGTCTCTCGCTACTTTAAGTTTACGTAACAAATTTCCCCAGGTGATCTGCTGATGATCGAAAGCATCTAATATTCCGGGTTTCCTTAGCTTCAGATATTCTTTAAAACTGTAATTTTTACTTGGACGGCTCCTCAGCGGCAGGAGGTTTACACAATGTCCAACCAGGTTGTAGTTTCCTGTGATCGACTGCCCTGATGCCGGCAAACCTACCACAATGTCTTTTTGCGCGGTGATCAGATGCAGGAAAATTTCAAATGATGACAGTAGTGTCAGCACCAGGCTTGCACCTTCGGCTTTTCCTGTAGCCATTAAGCCCTGTACCAGATCGGTATCAAGGGGGAAATCTAATCTTTTGCTTTTAAATGTCCGCGCTGCGGGGCGTGGATGATTGGTGGGCATATCCAGAACCGGGATATCTTTTTTGTACTGGTCTAACCAGTATTGTTCTATGCTTTCCCGTTCTTTACTTCCTGCAAAAACAAGCTGTTCCCTTGCAAATTCTGTCAGCAGTTTAGCCTCAGGCAATACGGCTGAACGATTTCCTGCCAGTGCAGAATAAAATTGGCTCAGGTCTTGCAAAATTATGCCCAGAGACCAGCCATCGCAAACGATGTGATGACCAGTGAAGGTAAAATGATATGCTGTATCTGAGAGCTTATGGATGCCTGCTTTAAACAATGGCCCATCCAGCAAGTCAAATTGGTGCAGAGCGTCTTCAAGAACGTAATCTTTTATGGCATTTTCCTGTTCTACGCCAGATAATGCTGAAAGATCAGTACAGGTAAGATAATCTTTGACATGATCAAGAATAACGATAGTTGAGCCATCCTGACTAAAGGCAGATCGTAATGCCTCATGTCTTTGTATAAGATTTTCGAGAGCTTTTTCAAGAAAATCTGCATGTACGTTGCCTGTGAGCCGAAGAGATACAGATTCATTGTAACCTCTGCTTGCATCCTTTCCTCCCAGCATACAAGAGGTCCAGATTTCCTTTTGTGGTTCTGTTGCAGGAGCGACATTAAGCACTTCTCCTGATGCAAAAGGATCAAAATCAACTTTCTTGTATACTAAATTATCTTTACTGTCTGTCATTTTTTAAATCTTGCCCTCCACCTGAAGGTATTTATTGGGATTTTCCGGGTCTGTAATAAACCAGGCCGGATTTCCTGCCTGATCTCTGCCCAGCCTGGCACCTGCCACAGGAGCCCTGAGGGCTTCAGTTGTGGCTACCGGAGAATCCTCATTTAGGGGAATTAAATTCACACTCAGCAATTCCACAACACTTTCCCTGAATTTTGCTGCAATCAAATCAATTTCCTCTATTGTATGCGATACAGTGAGAAAACAAGGAAAACCATCCCAAATATGAATTCCCTTTTCACGCATGAGCGTAAATAGCAACTCACTATAGGAATACTCTTCTTTGAATTTGATTTTCCACAAAGAGCCAAAATAAGCAGCGTACATTGGAAGATGGAATTCTTCAGCTATACTATTCAATAAACCGGCCAAATAACTGGTATTCTGATTTAAAATAGTTTGTAAATCTGTTCCTTTTTCTTTCATAAAAAGGAGTGAGGCTTTACCTGCTGCCAGCGCAAGCGGATGTCTGACGAAGGTTCCGGCAAAATAAGTTACTCCAATCTCAGGAAAGGAATCGTCTCCATACTGCCAGAAGCCGCCATCCAATGCATCCATAAATTGTTTTTTGCCGGCAATTGCCCCAATAGGCATTCCACCGCCGATGACTTTACCATAAGTGCCCAGATCAGCCTGGATGCCAAATATCGCCTGTGTTCCTCCCTGATGTGCCCTGAAGCCTGTGATCACCTCGTCAAATATCAGGACACTTTCCGATTGAAGGGTGATCTCCCGAACTTCTTTTAAGAAATCTACCGGTTGAAATTCAGGTCTTCTGCTTTGAACAGGCTCAACAAGCACAGCGGCAATTTCTCCCGCCCTTTCCCTGATAATCTGCAAACTTTCATCTGTTCCATAATCTAGGATCAGCATATTTTGTACAGCCTCTGGCATAATGCCGGGCGCTGCAGGAAAACTTTTTAATTTTTTGGTTCCCCTGATTATTACTTCATCATTGATCCCGTGATAGGAACCGGAAAAAGCCACGATCAGTGAACGGCCTGTTACCGTTCTGGCAATTCTTATCGCTCCGAGTACAGCTTCTGAACCTGTATTGCATAATGCTGCCCGGTCGAAGCCTGTAAACTCACAAATGAGTGCACTGACTTCACCAGCCAGTTCATGCTGCGGGCCGATTTCATATCCTTTTTCTACCTGCGCCAGTACAGCTGCTTTGAGGGCAGGATGCTGGTAACCCAGTAAATTAGAACCAAATCCATTCAGTGCATCAATATATTCATTCCCATCAATATCCCACAAATGGCTGCCAAGGGATTTATTGGTGACAATGGAGTAAACGATTTCTTTGGTATAAGGCTTAAATCCTGATACTACTCTTGGATCGGCCATATGTGCCCTGTTTTTTTGGGCGAAAGCCTTACTTCCGGCTGTTTTTTGATTATAACGTAACGTTAACTTGTCGAGGAAATCTTTTTGGTCAGGCGCTAATGATGTCGCCTGCTTTTCTATTCTTGCTACTGCACCAAATGGCTTTTTGATTTCTGCAAGCTCTTCGGCAGAGATACCTGACAAAGATAGATCCTGTGCTGCTGAATTAGAGGATAAAAACGAAGGTGCAAATTTTACCGGTGCAGGAATGCTGCTTTCGGTATAATTGATGGCCGTACCGGTATCATGAGCAACCGGGGGAACTCCGCCCTGCATCAATTCTACCTGTTTTGAAAGCAGCTGCAGCTGTTGCGCGATCAGTCCCAACGCAGAGTCTGATGGAGTAAAATTGCCTGATGGTTGTGCTGTGTGATTCCGAACCGTGGCAGCCACAGTTGCTGATGCTGCAACAGGTACCTTTTCTTCGGGAAGGCTTTGATCTACGAATGCTGCCAGTGTATCTATCGTTGCATATTCTTCGTTCAGTTGTCTGAAAGTGATCGGTAATGCAAATTCTTTTTTAAAGATCAGGGCTACCTGTGTCAGCAGAAGTGAATCCAGCCCCATTTCTATGAAGCTCATTTCAGGGGTTACGCCATCCATTTCAATCCCTGAAGCATCTTCCAGGATGACTTTTATTTTTTCTATTAAAGTATCTTTCCTCATGGCAGTATGTAGTTCTGTTATCGGTTGGTTAATCGTATATGATAGCGCTTTTGGTTCTGCCCAAAATCTTTTCTTATGGTAACTATAAGTAGGCAGGTCGATTCTCCGTCTTTTCTGAGGATGGTAAAATGCCTGCCAGTCTGGATTTAAACCCAGTTGCCACACTTTGCCCAGTGCATGTAATATTGAATCACTTGTTCCTGATCCTTCCTTTTTATCCAAACTTGAAACAGCATTGAAAGTGCTTTTGTTTCCATGTTGCCAGGCAAGAGTTGTGCAGGTATTTCCTGGTCCTGACTCTATCAGCAGCGGATTGTCCAGTTCAAGTATGGTATTTATTGCCGGAGAGAATAGGACAGTCCTTCTGAGATGCTTTGTCCAGTAGGCTGGGTCCTGTGCCTCGGCATCTGTCAGAAACTCACCTGTTACCGTCGATACAATTGGTTTTTGCGGCCTGTTTAATTTAACCTGTCCTACCACCTCTGCAAAAATATCCAGCACAGGGTCCATCATCCATGAATGAAAGGCATGGCTGGTCGGCAATTTTTTATGGAGTATCTTTTTTTCATCCAGTTCCTGCTGAAAAGCAGCGATATCTTCGTCAGTTCCTGCGATTACGCATAATCTGGGACTGTTAACTGCTGCAACGGAGAGTGTTGAGGGAAGAATTTTTTCGATAGCTTCATAGGGAGAACGTACACTCAGCATGCTTCCACCAGGAAGTTTGCTGACCAACTCTCCGCGCGTAGCAATTAGCTTGAGGCCATCTTCAAGGGAGAACACACCAGCTAAATGTGCCGCTACATATTCTCCGATACTATGTCCGCAGAGGATGGAGGGCTGTATTCCCCAGCTCATCCATAATTTTGCAAGTGCATAGGAAATGACAAAAAGTGCGGGCTGGGTGTATTTAGTATTATTGATATCAGCCTCTGCCTGAGGGCTGTTACCTGTATAAATCACTGTACGGATATCTTTATCAAGATAACCAGCTAAAATGCCGGCACAGTCGTCAATTGCCTTTCTGAATATTTCTTCATTCTGATAAAGCTCAGCACCCATATTCAGATACTGTGCACCTTGTCCGGGAAACAGGAAGACTGTTTCTCCTGGCATGCGCTTCAATTGATGAGCAGCAGGTGTTTGATCCAGTGTTGTTAACAGGTCATGGTTTGATGCTGTAACCACAAAGCTGCGGTAATTAAAATTTTCCCTGCTGGTTTGTAAGGTGTAAGCAAGATCAGCCTGATTTAAATCAGGACGGGCAGCTAAGTAGTTTTTTAATTCAGATCTGTAGCTTTGGAGGCTTTCAGGTGATTTGGCAGACCAGCTGATGAGCTGTCTTGACCTTCCCGGATCCTCGTTTGCCGCGACAGCGTGATCATGTTCTTCGATGATGACATGGACATTGGTACCGCCCACGCCAAATGAACTGATGCCGGCCCGTCTTACCAATTCAGTATCCCATATTTTTAATTTTTGGTTCACATAAAATGGTGATGAATCAAAATCTATATTTGGGTTTGGTTTTTCAAAGTTAATTGACGGAGGAATTTCTTTATGATATAAGGCAAGGGTAGTTTTGATCAGCCCTGCTACACCAGCGGCTGCAGTCATATGCCCCATGTTGCTTTTGATGGAACCTAAAGCGCAATACTGCTTTTTTTCCTGTTCACCAAATGCCTGTTTTAATCCTTCGATTTCAATAGGGTCACCAAGCGGTGTCCCTGTACCATGAGCTTCAATATAGGAGATTGTCGCCGGATCTATATCGGCATCACTGATCGCCATGGCAATTGCTGCAGCTTGTCCATCAGTACTTGGTGCAGTAAAACTGCCTTTATTGCTTCCATCATTATTTACACCAGTGCCCCTGATGATGCCAAAAATGGTATCACCATCCTGCTTTGCCGCTGAAAGTGTTTTTAATAATACGACCCCGGCACCATCACTGAAAACAGTGCCTGTAGAAGTTTCATCGAATGACCTGCAATGCCCGTCTTTGCTTAACATCGCACCCTCCTGATAAACATGCCCGCTTTTCACCGGGGAAGTAATACTTGCCCCGCCTGCAATAGCTACGTCACACTGATTTTTGCGCAGGCTTTCCACAGCCTGAGATACGGCGAGAAGAGAAGTAGAGCATGCAGAAAAAACACTTACTGCAGGTCCTTTCAGGTCAAGCTCATAAGCAGTCCTGGAAGAAATATAATCTTTTTCATTTACCGTCATCACCTGGAATGCTCCAATCTGATTGATGAGGCTGGTGTTTCCGGAAACGTTGTGCTGATAATAACTATTGTTCCCTGATCCGGCAAATACACCGATCAGTCCGTCATATACCGCAGGAAGATGTCCTGATTTTTCAAGTACGTCCCTGCTGATTTCCAAAAAAATACGTTGCTGAGGGTCCATGACTTCCGCCAGCCTTGGGTTGATACCGAAAAATAAGGGGTCAAATAGCGCTGTATCTTCGATAATGCCTCTCGCTGCTACGTAATCAGGATCATTCTTAAGCTCATCAGGTATAGAACTGTCAAGTTCTTCTTTACTGAAAAAACTGGTGGTCTCCTTTCCGCTGCGCAGTACATCCCACAGTTCATCGATGGTTTTGGCCCCGGGAAACCTTCCGGCCATACCAATTATCGCTATAGGCTGTCCTGAGTCAGCGGATGTGTTCAGTTTCCTTTTTAGTCTCTGATCAGAAGCAGCGGAATTGAGGTAATTTACAATCTGGCTGATACTGGGAAATTGATACAGCTTGGTGATGGGCAGCTCCATATGATGTGCCGACCGCAGCAGAGAGACTGTTTTCAAGGCTAGTAAGGAGTTACCGCCCAGCTCAAAGAAATTATCATATATGCCTACGGTATCCAGTTCGAGTACTGAAGCCCATGCAGCTGCAACCTTCTTTTCTTCAGGGGTTTTAGCTGCGCTGTACAAAACAGATATTTCAGGGCGCTTACGCTCTGGCTGCGGGAGTGCTTTTTTATCTACTTTACCGCTGCTGGTTTTGGGCAGGTCCTGCATCCAGACAAAAGAGGAGGGCATCATGTAATCCGGCAATTTTTGCTCGAGATATTTCCGGACCTGGCCTGTGTTTTCCATTCCGTTGCCCGATACGAGATAGGCCAGCAGCCTGCCTTGACCCGCAGCATCATTTTTAGAAATAACGATAGCCTGTTTAATGCCCTCTATTGCATTTAACTGTACTTCGATTTCCCCCAGTTCAATTCTGTAGCCCCTGATTTTTACCTGATCGTCTCTTCTTCCCAGAAAGTCAATACTGCCATCTTTAAGGATGGAGGCAAGGTCACCGGTTAAGTACACCCGCTGTGATGTACCATTTACGTTGACTTGCACAAATTTTTCTGCTGTTAGCTCCGGTCTGTTCAGGTAACCGGCAGCAAGGCTGATCCCTGCAATCGCCAGTTCACCGGTTTCTCCCTGTGGAAGCAGGTTTTTGTCCTGGTCTAAGATATAAATCTCAGTATTGGAAATTGGTGTTCCAATATTTGGCAACAATGGCCATTGCCCTGCGTCCCCATGAAGTGCAAGCTGTGTAACTACATGGCATTCCGTTGGGCCATACTGGTTATAAAGTACGCAATTATCAAGGCCGTCAAAAAAGTCTTTCACCTGAGGTGTGATCTTTAATTGTTCACCAGCAGTCATGATCTCTTTCAGGCTCTGTGGAAACTCCCGGGTACTGCTAGCGGCCTCGGCGAGAAACTGCAGGGCAACAAAGGGTAGGAAAATACGGTCAACCCGGGTTTCAGTCAGATATTTTAGGAGGTTCACAGGGTCCAGCCGAAGATCGTCATCCACCAGTATGAGGCTTGCCCCAGTGGTGAGCGTAGCGAAAATCTCCTGGAAAGAAACATCAAAGCTTAAAGGTGCGAACTGCAATGTCCTGCTGTCCGGACCGGCAACTGAATGCTGATGCTGCCATAAAATTAAGTTGGACATCGCCTTCTGCGTCATGTAAACACCCTTAGGGGTGCCTGTCGAGCCGGAAGTATAGAGCACATAGATATTTTGATTTTGCTCTGCTGCAGGGACTTCCCCTCCAATTGTGAGAGCAGATAGACCAGAAGTGCCGGTCAGTCCCATTGCGCTGAAAAACTGTTCGTCTTCTGCCCTGGAAAGACAGGTTTTTATGCCGGAGTCTGAGATGATCTGCTGAAGCCTTTGTACAGGATAAGAAGGGTCTAAGGGCAGATACGCTTTTCCCGCTGCCAGTATCGCCAGCACAGCAACGATCATTTCAACTGATCGGGTAGTACTGACACCGATCAGCTCCTGCCCGGCTGCAGATTGGGTAATTCTGTGGCTTAAACCTTGTACCTTCTCATACAGGGATTCATAGCTGACCTGTTCAGTCCCGAATGATACAGCGATATGCTTTGGAAAATTTCTTGCAGTATTTTCAAAAAGGCTGTATATCAATGGAAGGTCAACTGTGCCGCCAATATATGGATTAGTTGTGTTTTCCATTAAGTTCCAATTTTTTTAACTGATCGTAGATTTCTTTTTTAACGAACAGGCGCTTCAATGCAACCGTAGAATGTACCAGCACATAGCCGGCTTTTCTTAACTTGTCACAGCTGGTTTTAATTCTGAAATGGAATGCCTTGTCTTTTGTATTATAAACTTCATCAAATTCTACCAGAATAGCCCTTACATCCAGCTGATCTTCTACAATGGAGTCGATCACTTTATATTCAGCTCCTTCAATTTCGATCTTCAGCAGGTCTATATGTGAATGGCCAAGCTGCGCCATGAGGTTGCCCAGGCGGTCTACAGGCGCCTCAATAAAGCTCTTGGAATCGGTAAAAAGATATGCGGAATGCGAAGCATAATTTTCCCTTTCAGGGTCGTAGAATTTCAGGATTTCTTTTTTATCCCAGAGTCCTGTAGCCACAAATTCAATTTCATTGAATTGTTTTGGCCCGATATGATATTCACAGGAGGCCAGTTTCTTGTCCAGGGTCAGAGGGGTACCATGGTTAACCAGAGCTTTCACCTCTTCGAAATGATCAATGCCATAAGGCGAGGGGTCAAAGATGTACACCCTGGAATCAAATTTCATTTTAAGCTCGGTATCAAAAGATATATCAACACCCGCACCAACACAATAAACTATGGAATCTTTATTTAAAAAGTGATCTGGCACGAGATAACCGCAGCGCTCTGAACCAAAATAACTAAGATTTTTTAACGGTTTAACATTTGACTGCGGATGAATCCCCAGCATTTTTTTTATGAGTTGCGTCGCCATTTAAATGATACTAATAATTATATTTTTTTTACTGTTTGATTTCTATTTTTAATACTTAATCCCTTTCCGTTAATTTAATGAAAATCATTGGTATTCAAGAATTAAATTATTCATATCTTACTGTATTTTACTCGCAAATGCTATTTTAAAATAACTTCATTGAGATCATAGCAGTGCCAATGTCAATTTCCAGACTAAAGTACACATTCTTATAAAAATGCCATCAGGCCATTTGATATTATTAAATTTCATGCCTGATGGTTTCAGAACCTATAGTTGTGAATCGCCTTTTTTTCTGCTCAACTATCCATTAAAATCATTCGTCATCAATGAAGGGGGCGGGATAGGAACGAAGATTCCTGTCTGGCATACTTCTAATATGAGTTTCAGTAAACAAAACGGGTATTAATTTATGATCAGTGTTATTATTTTACACAATTTTATTCAATACTTTTGGAATTCATAAGCACATGCTAACCCGGTAGAGATTTCCATATGGAAAAAGATGAAATTGTTATTAGCGAAATATTGGTAGCAGCCAAATCCTTATTCGGTAAGTTTGGGCTAAAGAAGACAACAATTGATGATATTTCTGCTGCTTCAGGAAAAGGAAAAAGTACACTCTATAACTATTTCCCCGGTAAGAATGAAATATTTGAAGCTGTCGTCAAAGATGAGATGCAGACAGTAATTAAAAATCTGCAGCAAACAGTAAATACTGCGCCTACGGCAAAAACCAAACTCAAAGCCTTTCTCACGAGTCAGAGTGCAGCTATCATAGAATTGCGCAGCCTATATAAAGTATTGTTCGAAGATATGATTGAATCCCGCAAAATGCTGATGCCATTGCGGGTTAAATATGAAAATACCCAAATTGAAATGATCACAGGGATCATCCAGGGAGGTGTATCTGATGACGAACTTAAATATATGTCTGATACACATATTCGCAAGTTATCCTTAGTGCTCATTATAGCTTTCCGGGGATTACACTTTCCGCTGTCTATCAATCCCGCTGAAATACAACCCCATGAGTATTTTGATGCGCTGATAGATATGCTCATTGAAGGAATTGGGAATTAACAAATTAAACCGCCATATTTATATGATGAATTACCTCGGGGTATTAGATCAGGTGAGGGCGCACATAGCCAGCCTATTTCACGCCAAAAAAGATGATAAACTGATTTACCATAATCTGGTCCATACAGAGCAGGTGGTTAAATCAGTAGTTAAAATTGCCAATCATTATCAACTGTCTGATCATGATTTCTTTGTGGTAAATGCTGCAGCCTGGTTTCATGATATTGGTTATCTGACAAGCTTTGAACACCATGAGGCAAGGGGCGCAGAATCTGCCAGACAGTTCCTTACAGAGAAGGGGGTTGAGCCTGAAGTGACAGAACTGGTTGTCAATTGTATACTCGCCACTAAAATGCCACAACATCCGGTTGGTTTGTTGGAGCAGATTATCTGTGATGCAGACCTTTTTCATCTGGGGGGCGATAACTTTAAAGAAAGAAACAAACTGATGCGCAAAGAAGCTGAAGCTTTCTTTGGGAAAGACATTGATAAAAATGACTGGAGATTGAAAACGATCTCACTGTTTGAAGGACATCACTATCACACTGAATATGGTCAGGATCTGCTCAATGCAAAAAAACAGCTTAATCTCCAGGAATTGAAAGATAAGGCAGCTCAGGAAGTACGTGCAGATGATAAAAAAGAGATAAAAAAACAGATCAAAGAAGAAAAGCGCCAGGAACGAGACCAAAGGGAGTATCGTAAGAACGAAAAGAACCCTAATGATACCATTGAAATCATGAAAAAAGAAGAAGGCAAGGAACTCAATAAGAAAAAAAGTGACCGTCCTGATAAAGGTATAGAAACCATGTTCAGGATCACTTCGGGTAATAACCAGAGGTTAAGTGATATGGCAGATAACAAAGCGCATATCATGATCTCTACAAACTCCATCATTTTATCTGTCATCCTCAGTATCCTTCTCCGAAAACTGGAAGATAACCCACATCTGATCATCCCTACACTGATTCTACTGGTCATTTGTGTGGTCACCATGGTTTTCTCCATACTGGCCACAAGGCCATCGGTGCCCGAAGGGACTTTTACCGAAGAAGATATCAGGCAAAAGAAAGTCAACCTGCTGTTCTTTGGCAATTTCTATCGCATGGATCTCCCACATTATGTAGCAGGAATGGAGAAAATTATGGAAGACCGGGAGTTTTTGTACGGCACACTGATCAAAGATGTGTATTCTCAGGGAGTAGTTCTCGGCCGTAAATACCGTTTGTTGCGGATTGCCTATAATGTTTTCATGTTTGGGATCATCGGTTCGGTTCTGGCTTTTGTAATTGCTGCGGCCTGGGTTGCACTTTAATTGTTATGGAAGACTATACATTCTACAATCGCGATCTGAGCTGGCTCAGTTTCAATGAAAGGGTCTTAATGGAAGCCGAAAACGGAGATGTCCCGCTGCTGGAACGGATCAGGTTTTTGTCTATCTACTCTTCCAACCTGGATGAATTTTACAGGGTCAGGATGCCTGTACTTATGGCTATTGATAATTTTGATGACAGAACCGGCTTATACAATCCTTATGTAAAAGCACAGTTTCTGGTGAACAAGCAGCAGGAGAGGTTCGGCCATCTGCTGGCTAATGATATCCTGCCTGCCCTCAAAAAGGAAAATATACATTGGTTATACAATGAGGATATGCCTTTATTTCTAGAGGATCAGGCAGCCGGTATTTTTTTTAATGAGGTGCTGGCCTTTATCAGATTGTTCTCAGTTGAAAAAGACGATGATGGTTTTTTTGCCGAAAACAATATACTTTATCAGGCGATCATGCTTAGCGATGGAGCGGGGACAGAACGCCTGGAACTCATCACCGTTCCTTCTGATGAATTGCCCAGGTTTTTTGTGCTTAACAGCGAAGACACCAAATATGTGGTCTTTCTCGATGATATCATCAAAAACAATCTGTCTTACCTTTTTCCCGGAGAATCTATTACCGGTGTTTACAATATAAAAATCACGAGGAATGCAGAGCTGAATCTTCAGGATGAAATTGATGAGGACATTACTGTAGCCCTGGAGAAAGAACTGAAGAAGCGTGACCTGGGGTTGGCAACCCGTTTTCTGTGCCAGCCGGGAATTCCTTTAAGGCATTTATACAGGATTATTTATACCCTGGATCTCGCCAAAGCTGCTGTAGTGCAGGGCGGATATTATCATAACATGAAGGACTTAAGTGGTTTTCCACTGCAGGACGCACATTTAAGCTATTCCAAATGGCCTTCACATCAGTCCCTCTTCCTCAAAAAAGAGGACACGCTTTTTGATCTCATTCTTCAGAAAGACCTGATGGTACATGTTCCATATCAGAATTATGACCCTATCCTCAGGTTTTTTAATGAGGCTGCAAATGATACATTTGTCGAAGAAATATACGTCACCCTTTACCGTGTAGCAGCCCAGTCCAGAATTGTCAACGCCCTGATCACAGCTGCAAAAAATGGGAAGAAAGTGTCTGTCATGGTAGAGCTTAAAGCAAGGTTCGATGAAGCCAATAACATCAAGTGGGCATCAAGGATGAAAGCGGCAGGAGTGAAACTGATTTACAGCAGTGCAGATATGAAGGTGCATGCGAAAGTTGCACTGGTGAAAAGGACGGTAAGAAATAAGAGTCATTATATCGGTTTGCTGGCTACAGGTAACCTCAACGAATCTACAGCCAGATTCTACACTGACCATATCCTGATGACTGCAAATCAGGAGATGCTGCGGGAGCTTCACCTGCTTTTTGGTTTTCTCCGTAAAAAGAAAAAGAAACCGCTGCTTGAGGATGCGATTAATTTCGAACATCTGCTTGTCGCACAGTTTAACCTGCAGCAAAAATTTCTCAGCCTGATAGATCGTGAGATTTCAAATGCGAAGAAAGGGCTGCCTGCAGGGATGATCATCAAGATGAATAACCTGGAAGAGAAAGTGCTGATATCGAAACTGTACGAAGCTTCCAATGCCGGTGTGAAAATAGAAATGATCGTACGGAGTGTTTGTTGTCTTATTCCCGGCGTGCCCGGACAAAGCGAAAATATCACTGTATTGCGTATTGTGGACAGGTACCTGGAACATGGACGGATATTTGTATTCAATAATACTGGTGATAATGAAGTATTTATGGGCTCGGCCGACTGGATGAACCGCAATATTTATGGCAGAATAGAGGTTTGTTTTCCTGTTTATGATGCTATCCTGAAATCCAGGCTGATAGAAATGCTTAACTTGCAGTTGAGTGATACTGCTCAGGCAGTAGAGTTGAATGAAGAATTGCAGAATACATACCTGGACAGGGCGTCCGGACTTAGTTCTCAGCGCGCATTATATGATTTGCTACAAGAGATAAGCACAATAGAAACAACAAAAGTGATATGAAAGGATTTTTTAATAAACTGATAATATATATATTCCCTGTGCTCTTGCTTATTGGCTTTTATGCCTGCAAGCCATCAAAACCGGTATTTACAAGTCCGAAGGGATATGATCTGAACCACCCTGAAAAATTCAATATGCCTGAGAGCTTACTTGAAATATCTGGCATCGCATTTTATAAAGACAAAAGCGATACTGTTTATTCTATTCAGGATGAAGATGGCAGGCTTTTCAGACAGGCCTGGATGACTAAAAAACAAAAACATGTGGTTTTTGGTAAGAAGGGGGATTACGAGGACCTTGCCATTCTGAATGAAACGATAATGGTGCTGGAAAGTGATGGTACGCTGTATGTTTTCCCTTTTGCTGAAGCCATACAGGAAAAGGTAAGTGATCTTAAAATATTTAAAGATATCCTGCCAAAAGGCGAGTATGAAAGCATCTATGCTGATAACCAGACCAATCAGGTTTACATGCTGTGCAAAAACTGTAAGGATGATAAAAAAGAAAAAACCATGTCAGGCTCTATATTCACCTATAATCCGGGCAAAAAAGAACTGATCCCCTCAGGTAAGTTTTCTATGGATCTCTCAGGTATGATCGGGAAAGAAGAAATCCTGAAAACCGGATTAAAAGCTTCGGCACTGACGAGGGACCCGCATTCCGGAGAATGGTACATTCTTTCATCGGTAAACAAAGTATTGGTGGTAGCTACACCAGACTGGAAGGTGAAGAGCGTGCACCGACTGAATTCTTCTATATTTAACCAGCCCGAAGGTTTGGCCTTTGATCATCAAATGAATTTGTATATTTCCAATGAGGGCGATGAGCTTTCTGCCGGTAATATTCTGAAGTTTAAACATAAACCTTAAAAAATGCAGGCAATAATTTTAGACTTGAATAAATCCATTTGCGGGATCGGTAAGGAGGCAATTGGAACTGATATTCAGTTTTCATTACGGCCCTTTATAGATTTTCTTAAAGAAAAGCAGCAACAGGAAAAAACCGCAAAGGTCAATTTCTACAACTATATGCTGGAGCAGTTTTCAGTCTATCCTGAACTGCAGTTTCCTGTTCCCGAAGGAGAAACAGCAAAGTACAATCACTTGTATGAATTAATATATACTGCCTTATCGCCAATAATTAACGACGAAGGCGAACAGTTATGGGCCCTGGGCAGACCTGTTTCTCCCTGTTTTTATTATGGAACAGATGCCTTTTATTCGGTGTTGTTAGGTAAAGACGGTGACCTTAAACAAAATATTTCATTGCCTTCCAAAGAGGTAATGGAACAAAGTAAGCTCAGGAATTTTTATAACCTGATCCTGAAGAGATTTTATAATTTTAGCCTTGGAGGACAGCAGGATACGATAAAATCTATTGTTGATCAGGATACTCATCTCATCAGGTACTACCGGATGAACATCGACAACCGTTTTCTCGAAATTAAGACGAAAGGAGATTTGCCGGAATTATCTGTGGAACGGGTGAAGGAGTATATGGATGATGAGGGTTCCAGTCTTGAGCTACTGGGCAAACTCATGCCTCCGGAAATGTTTAGCTTTGAAGGGCTATCTATCGTCAGCCTCACTGATGTCACTGCTGAATATGCACTAGAAGCTATAAAAAATACGATTATTGAACATAATCAATGTTTGGAAGGATGGAATAATTCTGTTATTGTCACCGCACTTAAATCACTGGTCGGATCTCCTGCAATAGAGTTTAGCCTTTTGCCTTACATGAAGCTGAACAAAAAAACTTTATTGTACAGTCATGAAGGTTTCGAAAGTATAATTATCAAACAGGCAAGGCTGAATGGCTTGCCGGAGAATGAATATGCCGTTCTTGCCGATGGTTTTATTGCCCATCCGCGCAGACTGATTTTTACTGATGTTAGTCATATCAATTCAGAGGAGTTTCCGTTATTAAAACTAATCGGTGATACAGGAATTCATTCTTACGGGCTTTTTCCTTTGTATTACAATGCGAAGCTCGTAGGGTGCCTGGAGGTATATACCCATGACCCACTTGCTTTTAATGGTAGCATTCTTTCAAATATTGAGGCTGCATTTCCACTGCTTGCCCAGTTATATCAAAATATAATTGTTGATTTTAATAATGAGATCAACGCTATTATCACAGATAAATTTACCGCCCTGCAGCCCTCAGTGCAATGGCGTTTTATACAGGTAGCCTACGACTATATGAAATCGGGGGCTGCAGAAAAGAACCTGCCTGTTCAACCGGTTTATTTTGAGGATGTTCATCCTTTTTACGGGGCTGTAGACATCCGGAATTCCAGTATCGAGCGTAACCTGATGATCAGAAAAGATTTGTACGCCCATTTTGAGGTGCTCGAAGTTACCCTAGAAAATCTGAAATCAAAGATTCCGCAGGATTTTACTGAGGATTTCCCTAAACAGAAATCTGCCTGGAACCATAAAAGTTTTGATGAAATGTCTGACCGGGAAATCATGAAAACAGATGATTATCTTCAGCGTCAGCTTCCTTCGTATTTCAATATGCTGGTGCAGGAACATCCTGAAGCCAGGGACTTGATAGATGAATATTTTGCGCTCACCAGGCCGGGAGGGAAAATCTACGAGAACCGGGATAACTATGAATTGAGCATGCAGATGATCAATCACGCACTCAACCGTCGTCTGGATGAATTTAATGCAGAGCTTCAGGAACTGTATCCCTGCTATTTTGAAAAATTCAGGACGGATGGGGTAGAGTTTGATATCTATCTTGGACAGTCGATAACTCCTGATATCAGGTTTGACCATCATTATCTGACAGATTTCCGCTTCAGACAGCTGAAAGCCATTGCAGAAATCGCACAGGTAACAGGAAACCTGACACCACATTTGCCCATATCTTTAGAAACCACACAACTGATTTTTGTTTATGATAAACTGATTGATATTGGCTTCCGCCTGGATGAACAGAGGTTCGATGTAGAAGGCAGTTATAATATCAGGTACCAGATGGTAAAGAAGAGAATAGACAAAGCACATGTCAGGGATAGTACCGAGCGCCTCACCCAGCCTGGTAAAATTGCGATTGTTTATTTCAATCCTGCAGAAGCTCAGGAATATTTAGGCTATATTCACCGTTTACAGGACCAGAAATTGCTAACCAGCCTGATAGAATATATCGATGTTGAAGAACTGCAGGGCGTGGAAGGGTTGAAAGCATTACGGGTCGAGGTAGCAATGAACTAACAGCATAACAGAAAATACATGGTTTCCAGGAAGAGTAAAATTAGTTTATTGGCTATTACCTTTTATACGGGCCTGCCCTGTATGGCCATAGCCCAGCAATACCAGAGCAGGGACTCGATCACTATTGCTATTTCTCCTGTATATGACTCTGTGAGCAAAACACACCGCTTCTTCTTCGGAGAAAGCTACCGGAAACTTTGGGCAACACCTGTCAGAATAAGGATCATTGACCTCCAAAAGGAAAGAGGCGGGATGAAAATCTTAAAGTTGGGTGGCGGAAATCAGACACGGTCATTGCAACTGCAGGATGCCTCAGGCAATGAATGGGCACTGAGAACTGTGCAGAAATATCCTGAGCGGGGATTGCCGGAGAATCTGAGGGCTACCATCGCCAAAGATATTGTACAGGATCAGATTGCTACCAATCATCCTTTTGGCTCACTTATAGTACCACCATTAGCCGATGTGCTGGATATTCCCCATGCACATCCGGAAATCGTATATGTAGGTGATGACCCCGGTCTGAAGGAGTACCGGAAGGATTTTGCCAATGCAGTATACCTTATTGAAGAACGTTCTCCTATTGGTCGCGAGGAAAGTGACAATACCCTCAAGGTAGAGCGCAAACTCGAAGAAGACAATGACCATCAGGTTGACCAGAAGCTGCTGCTGAGAGCAAGGCTGCTGGATTTCATTATTGGCGACTGGGACCGGCATGAGGACAATTGGCGCTGGCTGAAGGAGGAGGATAAAAAGGGAGATAAGACTTACATTCCTGTACCAAAAGACCGGGATAAGGTATTTTACAGCACATCAGGCTTATTGCCCTGGGTGCTCTCTCACCAATGGCTGAAAGCTAACCTGCAACCTTATCAGGCGGAGATCAGGGCGATTGATCAATACAATTATAACCAGCAGAATTTTGACCGGTACTTTCTGAACTCTTTGTCAGAAAAGGACTGGAGAGAAGAGATTAAATATGTGCAGGAGAAGATCAGTAATACTGTTTTAAGACAGGCAATGAACAAAATTCCCGCTGATATTTTTGCTATAGGCGGTGAGGAGACCCTCCGTATCATGATTGCAAGAAAGGATAACCTGGGCAAGAGTGCCTTAGACTATTATCGCTTTCTGTCGAAGACGGTAGAAATTACAACTTCGGATAAAAGAGAGTATTTTGAAATTAAGCATCAGAAAGATGGGGATATTGAACTGACGGTCCACAACCTTAAAAAAGATGGTGGACAGGGAAGGAAACTCTATCACCGTACTTTTGATCACACTTTGACAAAGGAGATCAGGCTGTATGGAATGGCTGGTGAGGATATATTTGATGTGAAGGGTAAAACAAAGTCGCCAATTGCCCTAAGGATGATCGGTGGGGATGATAAGGATTCCTTTAAGATCAACCCTGAATTGAACGCACGGTCAAATACCTACGTATATGATCGTATAGATGAAGAAAATAACCTTCCTGCTTCATCAGTTGCCAAATTACGTTTGTCTAAAGACACTGCCGTAAACCAGCATAAATTTAATTATATCTATGACCAGTTTGGCCCTTTGTTCCACCTTAATTATAGTGTAGACCGTGGTATACAGCCGGGAATAGGACTGATCCTGCAGAAACAGGGATTCAGAAAATACCCTTATGGATCTAAACAGGAGTTCTGGGTAGATTATTCAACTGGAAGAAAGGCTTTTATTCTCAGCTATGACGGAGATTTTAAAAAAGTTATAGGCGATTATAATTTTAAGGTAAATGCACAGTTGCTGGGACCGCACAACCTGAGCAACTTTTTTGGACTGGGGAATGAAACTGAGTTTATTCAGAATGATATCGAAGGCCCTGATGATGAAGATGAGATCGACAGAGGGATATCCTATTACAGAAACCGGTACGACTACCTGACGGCAGATTTCCAGTTATATAAAAACTTGAATAAATGGACTGTAGGAGCAGGTATCACTACTGAATATTATACGAGCAGCAGAAGTGCAAATGATGAAAGGTTTCTGAAAGATTTTGACCTCAGCAACCCTGAAGAGGCAGTATTTGCGGATCAGTCTTACGCGGGATTGGTTACTGAAATCAATTACGATTCGAGAGACAATATTGCGATCCCTAAAAAAGGACTGTATTGGAATACCAGGATTTCCGGCAGCCAGCAACTCAACGGTGATCACGACCGTTATGGGAAGCTGCAAACAGAGTTTCGCGCATATTTTAATCCTGGGAAAAGTGGTTTTGTAATTGCGAACCGGATAGGCGGGGGGACTACCTTTGGTAACCCGGAATACTTTCAGCTCATGCAGCTTGGGGGAGTTCATAACCTTAGGGGATATCATACCAACAGATTTACAGGCAAAACGATGGCATATGAAAGTCTTGACCTGAGGATGAAGCTGTTTGATTTTACTTCATATGTTGTTCCGGGGTCATTAGGTTTACTGGCATTTAATGATGTAGGGCGGGTATGGTATCCTGGTCAGTCATCAGATAAATGGCATTATGGGTATGGCGGGGGGATTTATATCGTTCCTGCTGAGCTGATTCTGATACAGGCTGCGGTGGGGATATCTAAAGAAAGCACAATGCCTTATATTTCAGTGGGATTTAACTTTTAAGGAATCTAAAAATGGTGTTGCTATATGACTGCTGCATCATTTTGCTGCGCAAAACAACGAAGGCCGTCATATAGCAACACCATTTCAAAAAAAAATATCTATGGGCTGGTACTAAACGTACGCTTTAAGCAGGTGCCCTTGTTTACTTTAAGGTTTTGTAAGTTACCCTGTAGCTTTGTTTTATGCCACTGATCTGAGAAGTAATCACGTCCGGATAACTATCCTGGTTATAAGTGTATGTGATATGCTGGTTGCCTGCATTGGCTAATGGATAATCGCAGGTGCTGAGGTTATTCAGGTCAGAAAGGAAAAGCTTATTCTGTTCTTCTATTGCGAACAGCCAAACATAATTTACATTTTTGAACAGGCCGTTTTTATCGTCGTAGGTATAGTTTGCTGTTTCAGTACCGGTACTGTTTTGCTCCCTGATCAGATTTCCGTTTTCGGCATAAATTCTTTTTTCAATAGTGATTGGGATAGCATGTTCATTGTGATAGCTGATGGTGCTGATTTGGGAATCACTCGTGTACGTTAGGTTAAACATGGCTATTAACTGGTAGGTGTCATCTGCTACACTGTACGTTTTGGCCGAGCTGATCCGGCCTGCATTATCCAGTCTTAACTGTGTATAGTACATCAGTTCTTCCCCATCATAATGAAGCAGCTGCGAAGGTTTCCCAAAGGCATTGAACTCAAGTACGGTACTTGTTCCATCTCCGTATGCTATTTTGGATAGCGAATGATCTTCAGTATAAGTAAAGGTCATTTTTGATTTTCCGGTTCCCATTTGAACAGGGATCAGCTTGTTTTCCGGCTGGGATGTAACCGGTGGTGCGACGACGACAATCGTTTCAGCATAGGGATCATCTTTTTTACAGGCCATTGGCATACAGCATACCATCAACAGTACTGCTGTCAGAATTTTTAAATAAACTTTCATAATCTTAATAGTTAAGGTAATTAAGTTTCAATTTAATTCTGTTTGCGGTTATGTTGGTAATTTAATTAAAAAAATCGTCTGTCTTTCTCTTTCATTCCTTGCTGGTTTATTTTAAAATAATCAAACAAAATGTCGTTTTATCCGGTTATAACTCATATTTTGATCTCAGATTTTGTTCAGTTTCATTGCTCCCCATCTTTAAAATTATATGGAAATAATTCATTTGAGTGCAGAATGTTATCCGGTCGCCAAAGTTGGTGGGCTGGGTGATGTTGTTGGCGCTCTTCCAAAATACCAGAATAAACTGGGACACTTTTCTAAAGTGGTCATGCCTGCATACAACAACCCGTTTTTAGGAGAAAATGAGTTCGAAGTAGTGTACGATGCCTGGGTTAATCTGGGACGTCAGGGATTCCCTGTTCGTATACTTCGGGAAAAAACCAATAAGCTGGGGTTTGATCTTTACCTTGTGCAGATCACAGGACTGACCGATAGGGAAAAGGTTTATGGATATGCTGATGATACGGAACGGTTTGTGGCTTACCAGATTGCTGTGCTCGACTGGATCAGCCAGTGGGAGCATCGTCCTGATGTCATTCATTGTCATGATCACCATACGGGGCTCGTGCCTTTTATGACGGCAAACTGTGAGCGTTATAAAAGCCTGAACCATATACCTACAATACTTACTATTCACAATGCCCAGTACCAGGGACAGTTTGGATGGGATAAATTGCACTACCTGCCAGCATTTGATCTCTGGAAATCAGGAATGCTGGAATGGAGAAATGCAATTAACCCATTGGCTTCTGCTATTAAATGCGCATGGCGCGTGACTACAGTTTCACCCAGCTATCTGGATGAACTGAGCCAGCGTGCCAACGGCCTTGAAAACCTGTTGAGTTGGGAGCGCGGTAAATCATCCGGTATTCTCAATGGGATTGATAACGATGTATGGAACCCTAAAACGGATAGCATGCTCGAAAAAACTTACAATTTCAGGACAGTAGACAGCGGCAAGAAGGCAAACAAAGCTGCCTTGTGTGATGTTTTTAATCTTGATCCGTCAAAGCCCCTGTTTACTTTTATCGGAAGGCTGGTAGGGGAAAAAGGTGCAGACCTATTGCCTGATATTTTTCATAATGCGCTGGCGCATAGTAAAGGAAATATCAATATTCTTGTTTTAGGGTCAGGTGACCCTGTTGTGGAAGGGAAATTGTCAGAACTTCATCAATGGTTTTCCGGTAATTATAATACTTATATCGGGTATAATGAAAAGCTGTCGCACCAGATTTATGCCGGGGCTGATTTTCTGCTGATGCCTTCGAGAGTGGAGCCCTGCGGACTGAACCAGATGTATGCCTTAAGATATGGAACTATTCCAATCGTAAGGAGAATCGGCGGCTTGAGAGATACGGTTACCGATATAGGAGACGGCGGATTTGGAATTTGTCATGATCAAACCAGTGTGTGGGATGTAGGACAGGCAATAGGTAGGGCTTATGACCTTTACAAGGATAAAAAAAGAATGAAGGAAATCCTGAAATATACAATGCAACTGGATCATTCCTGGGATAAGGCAGCCCAACAATATATAGATACATACCAAATGTAAATTTAAAATTTTATGACTGAAAAAGTATTAGGAGTTATTCTTGGCGGTGGTCAGGGCTCCAGGTTATCACCACTGACCCAAACACGTTCAAAGCCAGCGGTTCCCATTGCAGGGAAGTACCGCTTAGTAGATATCCCTATTTCGAACTGCCTGAACTCGGGTATACACCGTATGTTCGTACTGACGCAATTTAATTCTGCTTCACTTAACAAACACATTAAGAACACATATTACTTCAGTCATTTTAGTGATGCCTTTGTGGATATTCTTGCTGCAGAACAAACTCCGGATAATCCTACATGGTTCCAGGGCACGGCAGATGCGGTAAGACAAACGATGCACCATTTATTGCAGCATGAGTTTGAATATGTACTGATCTTATCGGGTGATCAATTGTACCAGATGGACTTTAATGAAATGCTGCTCGCCCATGAGGAAAGCGGAGCTGCGGTGACGCTGGCAACTATTCCCAGTACGGCGAAAGATGCCACTAGTTTTGGTATCCTGAAAGCTGATGAAAATAACATCATTACATCCTTCATAGAGAAGCCGAGCAGCGACCTGCTGGTAGACTGGGCATCTGATACAGGACCGGAAATGCAGGCCGAAGGAAGAAACTACCTCGCTTCAATGGGGATATATATCTTCAACCGGGAACTGTTACTGAGCATCTTCGCTGAAAATCCTGATGAAAAGGATTTTGGAAAAGAGATCATTCCAAGGATGCTGAAAGAACAAAAGGTACTGAGTTTCCAGTATGAAGGATACTGGACTGATATTGGAAATATCTGCTCCTTCTTTGAGGCGAACCTGGGGCTAACTGATGACATCCCTAAGTTTAACCTTTTTGATAGCCACCAGAGTATTTTTACACGCCCGAGAATGTTACCGCCAACAAAGATACTAAGTTCGTCTCTGGATAAAGCGGTTATTGCGGAAGGATGTATTCTCAATGCTGATTATATCAAACATTCCGTTATCGGCATCCGCTCGCGGATTGGCAACGGAACAACGATTGAGAATGCTTACATCATGGGAAGCGACCGTTACCAGACCCTGGGAGAGATCGCAGAGGAAAATGGCAAGGGGAATCCGCTGATCGGAATAGGAGACCGTTGCAGGATCATGAATGCTATTGTTGATAAAAATGCCAGAATAGGTAACGATGTCCATATCAATGGCGGAGAACATATGCCTGACGGAGATTTTGCATCTTATGCAGTAAAAGATGGGATTGTAGTAGTAAAAAAAGGTGCTATCATTCCAAATGGCACAGTGATAGGATAAAATTTGAAATGAGTTTACAGAGGATGTTTTGAAATAAACATCCTCTCTTTTTTTGCACCCGGTTTTTCTATTTAAACACGCTGCCGATCTCATTAGCGATTTCGAGCATACCTTCTTCAAATCCGGTTTCATAGCCCATCCTGAACACCTCAAGAAAATACTCCCTGGATTCAGTATCGAGCCTGCCATTATCCATTTCTTTTTTCATGGCTTCAAGTGCTGCCTGATCGGGATTATATATTTCGAAAAATTTCTTTTTCTTGTTTTTCAGATCATCAGCATATAATTCCTGCTGATCAGCTGTGAGCGCAGAAACTTCGCCAGCAAGAAAAACATCTTTAAAACGCTCATCTTCCAGCCAGGCAGGTACCCTGTTTAGGCGGCGCAGATGTTTAAGCAAATAAAACCACTTGTCCATATCTGTTGCCAGATCTTTTCCGCGTTTGTGAAATTCTGGTATTTCCATGAATTTAAGGCTTAACTTGCCTATAGGATTTCGCTTCAAGTCAACCTTCGTGAGACTAATTTCCCTGTAGTACGTTTCTTCACAGTCGCCGAAACTAAAATCGAGCAGGCCCAGCATATAGTGCTCTTTGTCAGGTTGATCATCACTACTGGTACTGGCTTCCAGTTCCTTAAAGAACCTTTCAATAAACTCGCGTGAATTTTTAAGGAAAAATTCACGCTCCACCTTGCGCAAAAGCAGGCTGAACTGATTTCCATTTTTTTCTTTACAAAGCAGATCTGAATAAACACCTGCAGCAGAGTTACCCTCCCTATTTTTGGCAGCAGGTATAAAAGAAACATCTTCTATCTGTTTTTTCTCTTCAAAAACAGCATTTAAGAATTTCAGCAGGATCTTCTTGTTCAGTTCGGTACCGAAATAGTGTTTAAATCCAAAATCTGTTAGCGGGTCAATGTAACGTTTAGTTTTTTCTGACATAGTTAATGAATTAGATGTCAAAATTAACTTATATTATTCACTAAAGCAAATAATATTTACATTAAATTAATTTATAGCACTTAAGATATTTTATGAGCTACTTTTCAGTTTAATAATCGCTTTATCATTTGAAATTTTAACTTATATTATAATCCGGGTGTTGTCTGCTGTAGGATGGCCGGTGCAGATCAGTACCCGTCCCTGTGCAATTTCCTGATCAGTGAGTATTTCATTATAGTCCATTCTTACACTGCCAGAAGTACAGGTGGCAACGCATGAACTGCAAATACCTGCCCTGCAACTGTAAGGAACATTAATTTGGTGTTCCAGCGCAACCTGCAAAATTCTTTTGTCATACGGAACTTCAAGCCGGTAGGTATTTTCGTTAAATTCAAGAACTACCGTATACGTGTTTTTGTCCCTGACTTCCTTCTCAGTCATATCGTCGTCGTCTGCTTCATCCTCAGGAATAAAATAGGTTTCCTTTTTGATTTGGTCCAGACGGTATCCCATAGCGAGCAGTGAAATGCGGCACATGACCATATAGTCGATAGGGCCGCAGGTGTAACACAGGGCATCCGACTGGTCATATTGAAGATTGGCAGTCACGAGATCCTGCAGTAGAAATCCGCCCAGTCTTGCGAATTGTATTCTCTTGGCATCACTAAACAAAAAGATCAGCTTAAATCTGCCGGGATACCTTTGCTGCCAGCTGTTCAGCTCTTCGTAAAATAAAGTACTGGATTGTGAATGGTTGCTGTAGACCAGTACAATCTGAGAATGCTTCTCTGTTACCAGTGCCGTTTTCAGGATGGAGAAGACAGGAGTTATCCCTACACCTGCGGCAAAAAGAAAGACGGTACGTTTGATTTCCTGAACAGGATGGTAACTGAAGAGCCCGTTTGGTAGCAGTGCTGTAAGGATGTCACCAATCGCGGTTTTATGATGCAGATGTTTGGAGATCTCACCGTTTTCAACCAGTTTAACCGCAATACTCAGAGGCTCCTGTACATCCGGCGAACTGCATATCGAATAGGAGCGCCTGATCTCTTTTCCATTGACCTCAAACAGTACTGTCAGAAATTGTCCTGCCACATATCGGGGCATCCTACCATCAATAGGGGCTAACTGAATAAGTACATTGTCACCGGGTTGTTTCGAAATTTCTGTAATACGTAACTGTATTGTGGTCATTTTACAAATCTATTGATTTCCTCTAAACATAGTTAAATACCAGTGAGAAGATTGTCTTTTCCTGCGGAACAGAACTGACTTCAAGACTTCCGTAATGCATTTTCATGATATTCCTGGTGATAGTCAGCCCAATGCCTGAACCATTTTTCCGTGTGGTAAAAAAGGGTACAAATATCTTTTCAAGCAGATCTGCTTCAATGCCTTTTCCATTATCAGCAACATCAATAAACAGTTTATTTTGTTCCAGACGGTAATCGATTTCTATCAGTGGGTTTTCAGTTTCTTCCAAAGAGTGTATACTGTTGGTTACCAGATTAATCAATGCCTGTTCAACCAGTTTGAGGTCAACATTCACGGTAATCTTGGATGAGGTTTGCCCAACCTGCAGCCTGATGTTTTTTGCCGCTGCAAAGGGCTGCATCAGTACATGTATGTGCTGCAGAATACCACCGATGCTATGAAACTCCAGTTCAGGAGTGGGCAGTTCTGCAATGAGCCTGTAGTCCTTGACAAAGCCAAGTAAACCTTCTGACCGCCTTTTAATCGTTTGTATCGCCGGTTTCAGGTCTTCAAGATCTTCTTTGCTGAGAAAATCTTTATTGATCACCATACTGTTTACCGTATCAGAAAGAGAACTGATGGGTGTAATCGAATTGAGGATCTCATGGGAGATGACCCCGATGAGCCTGTTCCAGGCCTCAATCTCTTTCTGTTCAATCTCATCCTTTATATTCTGAAAGGAAACGATCATATAGTCTGCACCATAGAGGTTGAGGGGGATTACCTCGGTAGACAGCTGAATCAGCTTTTCCTGTATCTTCAACTCGAGGAATCTTTTTCCTCCTTTACGGATATGTTCGATTTCTGCGGTAAATACCGGAAGATGCTGCTTGAGGCGGTGCCAGTACTTATAGGCAGGCACGTTCAGCAATGTGGCGGCGGCCTCATTAAAAAATGCAATTTCTATTTTTCCGGAGCTGTTTTTGGTTTCTTTCACTACGATCACGCCAACCGGCACCTGCTGAAGGATAGTTTTGATCAGCTGAAACATCGCATCCTGCTCGAGCTGGATATCTTTATGGGTTTTGATGATCTCATCAAAAGAGGTATACAGATCAGGAAAGCTTCCTTTGGTACTCTTGTTTTTAAAATTCAGGGTGTGGTCGCGTGTTTTTATGGCGAGGATAAAGCGTTTGATATCTGACCTGATCTGGTTGATATAGCTGTACAGGGAAAGGATCGCCATGAGCAATATAAATGAAACCCCGGCTATGGTAAACCAGAGCCGTGTTTTCAAAATCAGATAGGCTAAAATACCGCCCAGTATATTGATGAATAATAATCTGAAGATCAGCCTGAAGGTAAAACGCTCATAAAACATAGGCTATAGTCCAAATTTTTCTATCCTGCGGTATAAAGCTGCGCGGGTAAGCCCAAGCTCTGCTGCAGCGCGCGAAATATTGCCCTTATGTGTATCTATCGCTTTTTGTACCATCATTCTTTCCATTTCTTCGAGGTCCATATTTGCAGTTACAGGAACGGCACTTCCGAATCTCTGCGGGCTCAGCTGCAGATCAGTTTCTGTAATTTCATGCCCGTCGGCCATGATGATTGCTCTTTCTATCACATGTTGCAGCTCCCTCACATTTCCCGGCCAGTGGTAATTTAACAAAGTTTTCCCGGCCTTGTCATTGATATGGCTGATATTTTTATGGTATTTGATACTAAAGGTTTGCAGGAAATGATCCGCCAGCAATAAGATATCTTCAGCACGCTGATGCAGAGGCGGCAGTATCAGTTCAACAGTATTGATCCTGAACAACAGGTCCTGTCTGAATGTTCCTTTTCCCACCATCTCGTTCAGGGGCATATTGGTTGCCGTGATCAGCCGTACATTTACCTTTCGTTCCTTACTTTCACCGAGCCTGGTCACCGTCCGGTTTTGCAATACCGTCAGTAATTTTGATTGCAGTGGCAGGGATAAATTCCCGATTTCATCAAGAAAGATCGTCCCATTGTCGGCCAGCTCAAATCTTCCGGGGCGATCATCCCTTGCATCGGTAAACGCACCTTTAGCATAGCCGAACAATTCACTTTCAAACAGGTTTTCATTGAGCGAGCCCAGGTCCACATGCATGAAAATATGATTTTTTCTGAGGGAATGTTTATGCAGTTCATAAGCAAATACCTGTTTTCCGGTACCGTTTTCACCAAGGATCAGCACATTGGCATCGGTAGGTGCTACCTTGATTAGTGTATGCTGCAGTTGTTTGATGGGGCCGGAGGAACCAATAATATGCTCAAATTTCCGGGCAATGTCATTTTGCAGGGAGGAATGGATTTTCTCCAATTTTTTGACTTTTTTGGTGGAGGCCCGGAGCCTGGAAGCAGCAGAAAGTGTTGCATACAGTTTATCGTTTTCCCAGGGTTTCAGGATAAAATCTATTGCCCCTTTTTTGATCGCCTGTACGGCAAGTTCTACATTTCCATAGGCAGTCATCAGGATCACTACATACTCTTTATCAATAGATAAGATATGTTCCAACCAATATAAACCCTCTCTGCCATCACTGGCACCTTTCTGATAGTTCATGTCCAGCAGGATAATATCAATATCATTGTGGCTTAAAAGCACATTGATTTCTTTGGGAGATTTGCAGGTAACTACCTGGTTAAAGTGCTGCTTTAGAAACAGTTTTGCACTTAACAGGATGTCATCATCATCATCAATTACTAAAACGTTTGCTTCTGTCATTTTAAAAGATTTATCCAAAAATAATTGAAATGTCCGATGTTGTACATTTAGTGTCCGATAACGAACGCTGTTTTTGCAATTAAATAACTAACCTATTGAAATATAGTGTTTTAATTGCTTATTTTTTCTTTGGCATATCCTTGGCACAGGGCATAGCAGAACTACAGGTACAACAATGGACAAGATCATAGAGAAAAAGAGATTTAGTAAAAAAATGATATTAATGACGATAGGAGCTGTACTGCTGGTCACACTGGTAGCCTATGGTTATAAATTATCATTAAGCAAGGTTTACAAGGCTGATGCAGACAAACTCACGATCAGCAAAGTTCAGTATGGTGATTTCGAGGACGTAGTATTGTTAAACGCCAGTGTGGTACCACTCACCTCTGTGATCGTGAGCTCTTCTGAAGGAGGGACGGTTGCAGAGATTTTTGTAGAAAATGGGGCCAGTGTAACCAAGGGAACACCCTTGCTCAGGATTGCTAATCCGCATGCATTATCAGGTTATACCACCAGCGAAACTGGCATCATCGAACAGCAGAACCAATTGCGCAAGGTACGCCTTGACCTGGAGCAGAACCAGAGGGTAATGACCCAGGATATGATGGTGATCGAAGATGCGCTGAGAACTGCAAGACGAAAATACAGGATCGACAGTGCCCTGTTTGCCAAAAAGGTGATTACCAGGGAAGAATTTAATACTTCGAGCCAGGATTATGAATATAATAAGGGCCGTAAAGAGATCATGAAACAGGCTGTAAAACAGGAAAACCAGAGCCGTGTAATGCAGCTGAAGCAAATTGATTTTTCCGTAGGACGGATGAACGAAAGCCTGGAATCCATACGGGAAAATATAGAGAACATGACTATTAAGGCACCGGTTTCAGGCAGGTTGTCTTCCTATGATCCGGTGGTAGGTAAATCGTATACGGCAAACGAAATGCTGGGCAAGATCGATGTATTGCAGGGCTACAAATTACAGGCTGGCGTTGATGAATATTATGTGAACAGGGTGAAAGAAGGACAAACTGCCAACTGTGAGTTTAATGGCAAGACCTATGAATTAAGGGTGAGCAAAGTGATTCCTGAGGTAACCGCAGGGCAGTTCCAGGTAGAGCTGGTTTTTGCCGGGAAATCTCCTGACGAACTGCGCAGAGGTTTATCTTTACAGGTAAAGCTTACCTTGTCTGACAATAGCAAATCATTGCTGCTTGCTCAGGGACAGTTTTTCCAGAGTACAGGTGGCTCGTGGGTATTTGTGCTGAAGGACGGGAAAGCACAAAAGAGAAATGTGAAGATCGGACGTAAAAACTACCAGTACTATGAAGTGATGGAAGGCTTGCAAAAAAACGAAGAAGTGATCACATCCTCTTATGACCAGTTCAATCAGTACGATGTAATCGAGGTCAGTA
>Ga0163161_10000272_pt1 | contig 45332 bp, 43 predicted proteins | sample S45metaG_FD_129847 | JGI IMG/M metagenome (GOLD analysis project Ga0163161, IMG submission 129847) | Switchgrass rhizosphere microbial communities from Kellogg Biological Station, Michigan, USA - S4-5 metaG | ecosystem: Host-associated > Plants > Roots > Rhizosphere > Soil | place: USA... | reverse complement strand
TTCTGGATTGCGCCGCCCGTCAGCTTGCCGTCTGCGCCGACGCCAAAAATGGTTGCCTGCTCGCTGAAAGCGGGCTTCATGATGCTGCTCCTGGCCTGCTTGCAGCCGTCGTTGTACTTGTTCAGCACTTCGACGATAGCGTTGTACTCGTGGACGTAGGTGGGTTTGTTCATGGTCTTGCTTTCAGTTGAGGTTAGAAATTTACGGATCGCGCAGATGGCGGCAATCAGTCTCAGGCGCCGCTCAATTCCGCGGTGCGTTCTTCGACGGAAGCTCGCGGCCCCAGCCGCTGGAGCCTGCTTTCGCGGTTGTTGAGCCACCAGCCGGCCTGGATGTTCCAGTCGGCGTAGGGACTCGCTGGATCTGCCGCACCGAGTGCCTGCTGCGCATGCAGCGGGAATTGCGGATCACGCAGCGCGCTGTGCCCCAGCGCGACGATGTCGGCCTGGCCCGACGCCACGACCGTTTCCGCCTGATGCGGGTCGACGATCAGGCCGACCGCCATGGTGCCGATACCCGTCTCTCGGCGGATCTGGGCGGCAAACGGCACCTGGAAACCATAGCCGCTCGGGTAATCGAACACACCGAAGCCTCCGGAAGAACAGTCGACGACATCGACGCCGACCTTGGCGAGTTCGCGGGCGAAAGCCACGCTGTCGTCGATGGTCCAGCCATCGCGGCTTCCGTCCACCGCCGAGATGCGCACGAACAGCGGCTTGTCCTTCGGCCAGATCTCTCGCAACTCGCGGGCAATCTCCAGCGGCAGACGGATGCGGTTCTCGAAGCTGCCGCCATAGTCGTCGGTACGATCATTGGTCAGGGGCGACATGAACGCATTCAACAGAAAGCCGTGCGCGCAGTGCATCTCCAGTACCTCGAAGCCAGCGGCCAGTGCGCGGCGCGCCGCTGCGGCAAAGTCGTGCCGGACCTTCGCGATGCCCCTTGCGTCGAGCGCCGCGGGAACCAGCCATCCCTCGGCCGCCGGACGCGCGCTGGGAGAGACCACCTGCCATGGATGCTCTCCGCGCGCCACATCACGCTCGTTCAGCGGACCATTCCCCTCGAAGGCGCGCTGGATGCTGGCCTTGGGACCGGCATGGCCGATCTGGATGCCCGGGACCGCACCGTATTCCTTGGCGAAGGTCGCGATCCGGGCGAGGCCTTCCACATGGGCATCATCCCAGATGCCCACGTCGCCATGGGTGATCCGTGCCTCGGGCGACACGCCGGTCGCCTCGACCATCACCAGGCCGAAGCCGCCCAGTACAAAGCGTCCATAGTGCGCCACGTGGTACTCGTTCACAAAACCGTTGCGGGCCGTGTACTGGCACATGGGACTCAGTGCCAGGCGGTTGCGCAGCGTCACGCCGCGCAGGGTCAGGGGTTCGAATAACTTGCTCATTTTCCAATTCACCATTTATTTGTATCGATCGCTACAGAATCTCTTCATTGTATAGTAGTCACTACAGATAGTGTCAAGCGCTTCAATGCTGGAAGATGGATGACCATGTCAAACGCCGTATCCCTCCCTCCCCCCTCACGCAGCAAAGGTCGACCCCGCGGGTTCGACCGCGACGCGGCTCTGATCCGCGCACTGGATGTGTTCTGGCGCCGCGGATACGAACCCGCCTCCATGGTGGAGCTCTGCACGGCGATGGGAATCAACCCGCCCAGCCTGTACGCTGCGTTCGGCAACAAGGCCAAGCTTTTCCTGGAGGCGGTGGATTTCTACGAGCGCACCTACTGGGACGCGACCTGGGCGGCGCTGGAGAAGGAGCCCGACGTCTACCGTGCGGTCGAGGCCTTCTTCAAGGAGGCGGCGGGCATCCTCCTGTCGCCGCACGCACCCTGCGGGTGCCTTGTGGTGCTGGCTGCCATCAATGTGTCAGCGGATTCCACGGAAGTTTCCGAGGCGATCAAGTCGTTGCGCCAAGGCGGCAAGAAGCGCTTCGCGCAGCGAATCAGGCAAGGCGTCAGGGACGGGCAGCTTCCCGAAAAGACCGACGTCAAGTCCCTGGCAGCCACGCTCAGCACCATGCTGGAAGGCATGTCCATCCACGCCCGCGACGGCGTGGTGCATGCCGAGCTGGCCCGGATCGGGGCGCATGTGGTGAGGCTGTTGCCGGAGCGGTCGACCGGCAAGCCCCAGGTGTGAAGCTGGTCAATGGCGCTCACGCCGCGCCACGCCGTGCCACCAGATCGACCTCGATGCGCGCCCCTTTCGCCAGCCCGGTCACGCCGATGCAGGTGCGCGCCGGCCGCCGCCCGCTGGCGAAATGTTCGGCATACACCGCGTTCATGGCCGCGTAGTCCTCCTCGAAGTGCCTGAGATACACGCGCACCGAGAGCGCGTGCTCCAGGCCGAGTCCGCAACCGGCAAGCACCGTCTGGAGGTTCTTCAACACCTGGCGCGTCTGCGCCTCGATGCCCTCCGGATAGGGAGAATCCAGCGTGGTGCCGGCGAACGGCATCTGGCCGGTGACGAAGACCCAGCCGTCGCTTTCGACGGCGTGGCTGAACGGAGCGACCGGATCCGGCGCACCGGTGATCATGTGGAAGATGGGAGACATCGCGGACCCGGAGTTCGACATGCGCCTCGGCAAGCCAGTAGCGTGCCAGGCTCGCACGCGGCGTGGCACGTGTCTTGCGCACCCTGCGCAAGCAACCAGAAAGCGCCGCCGTGCAGTTCGAACAGTTCTCGACCGACTCCTATCCGGTGCACCAGCGGCCGCACGCCTGGCGCGATGCACTGCACCTGCACCGCCTGCGACCCGAAATGGCGCAGGCGGCAGCACCGCTTTACGGCACCCTGACTGCGGGACGCACGGCGCGCGGGGTCGGCATGGCGCGCATCATCTCGTCGCCGCAGACCCTGCAGCGGCTGGGCGACCCGGCCGATGCCATCTGGCTGGCGCTGCACCTGAGCGGCGAAGCCGCGCTGCACGATGGCCGGCAGACGATCGAACTGGCCCCCGGCGACATCGTCTTCGGGCCGGCCCAGGCGCGCGCGGGGCTGGATTTCCGCTCCAACTTCCGGCAGTTCATGGTGTCGATGCCGCGGGCCAGCCTGAAGGCGCGGCTGCCCGGCGGGCCGGGGATCGCGCTCGGCCATCTGTCGGGCCGCGCGGGCCTCGGGCGCATGTTCGCGGGCACGCTCACGGCGCTGGCCGACACCTTCGACACCCTGAGCGACGACGACGTGGCACCCGTGGAATCCGCCCTGTCGGAGTTCATTGCCACGAGCCTGTCCGCGCACCAGGACACGGCCTCGCCCGCCATCAGCAGCACGCGCGCCGCCACGGTGCACCGGCTGTGCCAGTACGTCGATGCCAACCTGAGCGATGCATCGCTGTCGCTGGCGGCCGTGGCGTCGCACGAGCGCCTGTCGGAGCGGCTGGTGCAGAAGCTCTTCGAGGGCCTGGGCCAGACCTTCACCGCCTACGTGCGCCAGTGCCGCCTGGAACGCTGCCGCGCCGATCTTGCCAACCGCCAGTACGGGCACCTGTCGATCTCGGACATCTGCTTCCGCTGGGGCTTCAACGACCCGGCGCATTTCAGCCATTGCTTTCGCGACCGCTACAGCATGTCGCCCCGGCAATACCGCCAGCAGGCCAACGAGGCGAGCCAGCAGTCGCTGCGCAAGCGCATCCGGCGCGGCTGGCCCTCGGGCTACTTCGAGACGCCGGCCGAGGACCCGGTGGCTTCGGCGGCCCGCATCGATGCACGCGCAGTGGGCGACGACGGCGCTGCGGCCACCACGCACACGGCATCGGCCGCGCGGCTCGGCGGCGACGCCGCCACCGGCCGCCATCACCATCTGCCGGCCACTGCGCAAACCATCCACTGGGGCTACTTCGGGCGTTCGATCCCGCCGGTGCTGACCATTGCCTCGGGCGACATCGTGACGATCGAGACGTTGACGCAGCACGCCTACGACGACCACGAGCGCATGATCAAGGGCGACTCGGGCGCCGAGAGCGTCTTCCATTGGACGCGCGAGCACAAGGCCGTGGACCGCCGCGGCGCGGGCCCCACCGATGCGTCGATCTACGGCCGAGGCAGCGGCGAAGGCTTCGGCGTGCACATCTGCACCGGGCCCGTCTACGTGAAGGACGCGCAGCCCGGCGACGTGCTGGAGGTGCGCATCCTGGATCTCGCGCCGCGCCTGGCGGCCAGCGCCAAGTACGAAGGCCGCGCGTTCGGCAGCAATGCCGCCGCGTGGTGGGGCTTTCACTACGACGACCTGATCGAGGAGCCCCGGCAGCGCGAGGTGGTGACGATCTACGAGGTCGACTGCAGCCAGGGCGATGCCTGCGCCCACGCCGTCTACAACTTTCGCTGGACGCCGCAGCGCGACCCGAGCGGCGTGCTACACCCGACCATCGACTATCCCGGCATTCCGATCGACCGCGCATCGATCGTCGAGAACCACGGCGTGCTGCAGGGCGTGAGCATTCCGGTGCGGCCGCACTTCGGCGTGATCGCAGTCGCGCCCGCCGAGACGGGCCTCGTCGACTCGGTGCCGCCCTCATGCTTTGGCGGCAACCTGGACAACTGGCGCATCGCCAAGGGGGCCACGCTCTACCTGCGGGTCGGGGTCGATGGCGCACTGCTTTCCGTCGGCGACCCGCACGCGTCGCAGGGCGACAGCGAACTGTGCGGCACGGCCATCGAATGCTCGCTCACGGGCGTGTTCCAGATCGTGCTGCACAAGGCGGACCAGCTGCGCGGCAAGCCCTATGCCGACATCGACTACCCGTTGGTCGAGACTGCGGACGAGTGGGTGGTCCACGGCTTCAGCCACGCGGACTACCTGAAGGAATTCGGGGACAAGGCGCGCAGCGCGATCTACGAGAAGTCATCGCTCGACCCGGCGATGCGCGACGCCTTCCGCAAGACGCGGCGCTTCCTGATGACCGCGATGGGCCTCACGGAAGACGAGGCGATTTCGCTGATGTCGGTGGCAGTCGACTTCGGCGTGACGCAAGTCGTCGATGGCAACTGGGGCGTGCACGCGGTGATCCGCAAAGCGCTGTTCGCCGGCCGCCAATGGCCGGCGCTGCCGGACGCCGCACTCAGCGATTCGTGAAGACGTTCTTGCGGATCGAACCATGGATGCCCCAGTTGGCATCCACCACCTGCGTCACGCCGAAATCCGCCGCCACCGACAGCAGCGCGATGGCTTCGTCCTCGCTGAGCCGGTGCACCGTCATGAGAAAGCGGCGCAGCTTGCGGAAGGCGTCGCGCATCGCCGGGTCGAGCGACGACTTGCCGGCAATTGCCGTTTGCGCGTCCGGCCCGAGGGCGGCCAGGTAGTTGGGGTAGGTGAAGCCGTAGACCGACCACAGCTCGTCGGTTTCCAGCAGCGGGTGGTCGAGGCCCTCGAGCAAGGTGCCGCCCAGCTCGGACTGCTTGTGCAGGATGAACTCGAAGTCGCCCGTCAAGGAAGTCTCGATGGCGGTGCCGCCGAGCTCACTGTCGCCCTGCGCGGCATGCGGGTCGCCCACCGAGAAGAAGGCGCCGGGCACGGCCACCGGGTAGTACATGCGCGCGCCCTTGCCGACGCGCCAGTCGTCGATGTTGCCGCCGGTGTAGCTGGGCGGAATGGAGCTCACGAAGTCGGACTCCGACGGCGCGAGACCCATGGTGCCGAAGTGCAGCCGCGCCGGCACCTTGACGTTGCGCAGGATGTCTTCGCGCTTGCGCACCAGCGTGTGGTCCACGCGCACGCCGGGGTAGTCGATCATGCGGTGCACCACGCCATCGGGGTCGGTCTGCGGCGTCCACACGTAGTTGTAGACGGCGCGCGCGAAGGGCTCGCCCGAAGTGTCGAGCTCGAAGATGGTCACCACCTCGCGCGGCTTGGGCTCCTCGATCAGGTCGCGAAAATGGAAGCCCCAGGACGCGGCCACGTTCGAGCCGAAGCAGCGGCCCGCGTAGCAATGGTTGCAGCTGGGCCGGGGCCGCACATCGAGGATGCGCACCTCCAGCACGTCGCCCGGCTCCGCGCCTTCGACGACGACGGGGCCGGTCAGCAGGTGCACGCCCACGCCCTCGCCTTCGCCGAGCTTGAACGGCCCTTCCACGGGCCCCGCGCCACGCCGCGGCACGGCCTTGTGCTCGCGCGTCCACGCGAACACCGATTCGGCGCCGGGGTCGCCGGCGACCATGCGTTCGTGGTCGTCGTTGGCGTGGTGGGTCAGGGTCTCGATCGTCGCGCGGTCGCCGGACTTCACGACGAGCGAGGGCGCGACCGCCTTGCTGAAATAGCCCCAGTGGACGGTGTGGGGAGAGACGGGCAGGATGTGATGCTTCATGAAATCCTTTTGGGGCGGCGCTCAGGCGAGCACGGGCATTGGCATGGGCGGGGAGCCGACCGGCAGCACGTCGGCCGACATCACGTTGAGAAAACGGGCGGTCTCGCGATGGCGCGGGTGCTGCAGCACCTCGAGCGCCGGACCGCTCTCGACGATGCGGCCGCCGGAAAGAAAGACCACGCGGTCGGCCACCTCGGCGGCAAAGCGCAGCTGGTGGGTGGAGATGACCATGGTCAATCCTTCCTCGACCGCAAGGCGGCGGATCACCTCCAGCACCTCGTTGACCAGTTCGGGATCGAGTGCCGAGGTGGGCTCGTCCAGCAGCAGCACGCTGGGTCCGGGCGCCAGTGCGCGGGCAATGGCCACGCGCTGCTGCTGCCCGCCCGACAGGTGGCGCGGCAGCGCGTCGACGCGGTGGGCGAGGCCCACGCGCGCCAGCAGTTCGCGCGCGCGCCGATCGGCGCCCTCGGCCGTCCAGCCATGCACCCAGCGCAGCGGGCCGGCCACGTTCTCGCGCGCCGTGAGATGGGCGAACAGGTTGAACTGCTGGAACAGCATGCCCACGCCCAGCCGCCCGCGCTCGCGCGCCAGGTCGCTCGGGTTCATGAGCTGGCCGTCGGGGCGAAAGCCGAGCCGGTGGCCGCCGACGTGGATCTGTCCGGCGTTCCAACTTTCGAGATGGTTGATGCAGCGCAGGAGCGTGCTCTTGCCCGAGCCGCTCGGGCCCAGCAGGGCCACGACCTCGCCGGCCTGCACCGTGAGGCTCAGGTCCCTGAGCACGGGTTGCTGCCCATAGGCCTTGGACACGCCGCCGATGCGCAAGGCGACCGGCGCAGCGGCCAGCCGCGCAGCGCGGGCCGCGCGTTCGAGGGCGGGCATCCCGGAGGCCGGCGTCGTGACCGGTGCCGCATCGTCGGAAGCGGCCGCGTGCATGTCCGGCGCAGCAGCTTCTTCTGCACGCACGGGGGCCGCGGCGCGCTGCCACGGCAGCCACCGCGCCAGCCCGCGCGGCGCGGCCGGGCGGTCGAGGTCGAAGCGCGCTTCGAGCGCGAGCTGCACCAGGCTGATCGCACCGGTCAGCACCAGGTAGATCAGCCCGGAGGCGAAGAAGACGGAAAAGAAATCGAAGGTCGACGAGGCCAGCTGCGAACTGCGCAGCGTGAGTTCCTGCACCGCGATCACCGAGGCGAGCGAGGAGTTCTTCAGCGTGCTCACCGCCTCGTTGCCCATCGCGGGAATCATCGAGCGCAGGGCCTGTGGCGCGACGATGCGGCGCATCAGCACGCGCGGCGTCATGCCCAGCGCCTGGCCGGCCACCACCTGGCCGCGCTCCACGCCGACCACGCCCGAGCGGAACATCTCTGCAATGAACGTGGCCTCGTTGAACGCCAGCGCCACGCCCGCGGCCAGCAGGCCGGGCAGCACGATGCCGACATGCGGCAGCGCGTTGTAGACGAAGATCATCTGCAGCGCCAGCGGCGTGCCGCGGAAGATCACCGCATAGCCGCGGGCGAAGGCCGCCAGCGGCTTGAAGCGGCTCAGCTGCATGGCCGCGAGCAGCAGCCCCACCACCATCCCGCCCGCCAATCCGATGCCCGTGGCTGCCAGCGTGAAGACGATGCCCTGGATCAGGTAGGGCATGGAGAGGTAATGGAGGAACAGGTCCATGTCAGTTGCGCCCCGCCTGGCGGGGCAGCGGACGAAGTGCGCGTGGGGGCTTCATGTCACTTGGCCACGAGCAGGCGCGGCGCCTCGAGGTTCTCGATCGGCAGGCCGTTCTTCTTGAGCAGTTCGGCCTGGATCCCGGCCTTCTGGATCGCCACCAGCGCGGCCATCACGGCGTCCCGGAAGTCCGTCTTGCCCTTGGGCACGGCGATGCCCACCGAGTAGGGCAGCGTGACCGCGGCCGCCTTCTCCAGCTTGTCGGGATAGGCCTTGACGGCACTGTCGACGGTGTTGACGTCGTTGATGTAGGTGTCGGCGCGGCCGGCGAGGATGGCCTGGATGCAGTTCTGGTTGTTGTCGTAGAGCTGGATCTCGGGCTCGGGCTTGCCCACCGCCTTGCACTGCGGCGCGAGCGCCTGGATCAGCGGCACCTCGACATAGCCCGTGTTCTCGGCCGCCACGGTGCCGCACAGCGAGGGGTTGATGCCGGTGATCTTCTTCGGGTTGCCCTTGGCCACCAGCACGCCGTCGAACACCTTCGAGTAGGTGATGAAGTCGGCCGCCTTGGCGCGCTCCTCGGTGGCGTAGATGTCGGAGATGACGATGTCCGCCTGCCCCGCCTGCAGCGTGGTCAGCAGCGCCGCAAAGGTCACGGGCTTGTAGGTCAGCGTGAAGCCCAGGCAGCCGCCGATGGTCTCGCCCAGGTCGATGTCGAAGCCGATGTACTTGTTCGGATCCTTGGGGTCGATGGTTTCGTAGCCGGGCGTGTGCGGGTTGATCGCGTTGACCAGCGCCTTGCCCTTGAACTGCGGGTACTTGGCTTGCAGCGCGGCGCATTCGGCCGGCGCCTTGAAGGCCTCGGCATGCGCCGGTGCAGCGGCCAGCGCAAGGGCCGAGAGGCCGATCGCCGCGACGGCCGCGCCGCGCAGGCGGGCCCGCAAGAAAGCGCGAAGCCGGACGCAGCGTCCGGCCGGGAGGGGAAGGTGTGGCATGGTCCGAGGCTCCTGTGGAGACGGCGCAAGCCGGCTGGCACCACGCCAGCCTGCTGCACCGCACCATCCGAGCGTAGGAGCTGCGCCGCAGCGGCACTTGTCCATGGGCGCACGACTGCTTGTGCGCGCCCCGGGCGCGAGGGTCCTATCATCTTCGGCAGCGGCGTCCTCGGTTTCGTCTCCACGGCAGGAACGAACGCGGCGCTGGAAATCGGGAGACTCCATTGCACAAACGACTCTTCATGCTGGCCGCTTGCGCGCTGCTCGGCCTGGCGCTGCCGCATGCCGCAGGTGCGGCCACCTCGGCGCCCAAGGCCACGGCCTGCCCCGCGCCCGTGCCGGAGGACGCACGCTGCTACACGGGCGAAGACGGCCGCGGCGCGTTCTACTGGATCGCAATGCCCAAAGACTGGAACCGCGGCGTGCTCGTGATGCATGCCCACGGCGGCCCCGAGACCGGTCCGCCCACGCTGGCGCGCAGCCAGGAAGACCTCAAGCGCTGGGCCATCACCGTGAAGGCCGGCCATGCGTGGGCCGGCTCCACCTACCGCCGCGGCGGCTACGGCGTGACGATGGCGGCCGAGGACACCGAGCGGCTGCGCCAGATCGTCGTGCGTCATTTCGGCCAGCCCCGCCGCACGCTGCTGCATGGCCAGAGCTACGGCGCCGGGGTGGCGGCCAAGGCGGCCGAGCTCTATGCGCCCGCAGGCGGCGCGAAGTCGCCGTACGACGGCCTCCTGCTCACGAGCGGCGTGCTCGGCGGCGGCAACAGCGCGTACGACTTCCGGCTCGACCTGCGCGTGGTCTACCAGCACGTGTGCCGCAACCATCCGCGCCCGGACGAGCCGCAGTACCCGCTGTGGATGGGCCTGCCCACCGGCTCGAAGCTGACGCGCGCCGAGCTCGCCGCGCGCGTCGGGGAATGCACCGGGCTCGGCACGCCCGCAGCACAGCGCACGCCCGAACAGGCCGCGCGGCTCGCGGCCATTCTTTCGGTGGTGAAGATCCAGGAGCGCTCGCTGATCGGCCATCTGAACTGGGCGACCTGGCTGTTCCAGGACCTGGTGCAGGAACGCCTGGGCGGCCGCAATCCGTTCGGCAACATCGGCGTGGTCTACCAGGGCTCGGCCGACGATGCGGCGCTCAATGCGGGCGTGCTGCGCTATGCCGCCGATCCGCAAGCCAAGGGCGCGCTGGCGGCGGACAGCCAGCCGACCGGACGCACCGCGCTGCCCACGCTGAGCCTGCACGCCATCGACGACCCGACCGCATTCGTCGAACTCGAGAGTGCCTACCGCCGCATCCGCGATGCGGCCGGCACCGGTGGGCAGCTGGTGCAGAGCTTCAGTGCGGAGCGCGAGCACAGCTACCTGAGCGACTCGGAATACCCTGCGCTCTTCGCCGCGCTGCTCGACTGGATCGACAAGGGCGAGAAGCCCACGCCCCAAGGCCTTGCGCAGCGCTGCGCAGCGCTGGCGCCGCGCTACGACACCGACGGAAAGAACGGCTGCCACATCCGGCCCGATTGGCTGCCGCCCCCGCTGGAGAGCCGCGTGCCGGCGCGAGCCCCCTGACCTTCCTGTCTGCCGGCGCAGAGGACGGCACCGGAGCTCCGAGCCGGCGGCCTACTTCGATTGCACCGCGGGGTGCGTGGGCATGCCGTCCTTCGGCGTCGGATCCGGATTCGTGCCGGCGCGCGTGGCACTGCTTCCCGCGCCTTGCTTGGCATCGTCCGACGATGGCGAGTTCTTGAGGATCGGGTTCTGATCGCGCGCGGCCTCCGGCGTGGCGGCACTGGTGCCGCCGGCCGGATGCGTGGGAGGGGTGGTCGGGCTCGGCGTGGATGTGGCGTCGCTGCCACCGGTCGCCGGGTGTGTGGGGGGCGCTCCCGTCGTTCCGGTCTGCGCCGCCGCGCCGAAGAATGCGAGCGCAAGGCACGTTGCGCCCAGTGCTCTGCCGGTCATGGACATCGTGCGTCTCCTTGAAGCCAACAACGTCCCGATTTGGCGCTCGACGCCGGTACGCGCCGTGCGCGATGGACCTCGGTTGCTGTCGGAGGGTGCCTACAGGGGGCCGCGTCAGTCCCCTTTGCCAAGGTAGAACCGCATCGAGAGCCGTTGCACCCAGTTGCCGTACGGGGGGTAGAACAGGCCGACCGGGAACCATCGCCTGCGCTTGAACACGGACTTCGCGTGCGAGAGTTCGCGAAACCCCTCTTCCGCATGGTAGGTGCCCATGCCCGAATTGCCGCTGCCGCCGAAGGGCAGGTCGTGCTGGAACACATGCCAGCCCCAGTCGTTGAGCGTGACGCCGCCGGCATGGGTTTCCCGCAGCACGCGCTGCTGGTCGCCGCGGCCGAGGCCGAAGGCATAGAGCGACAACGGCCGCTCGCCGCGCCGCACCAGCGCGAGCGCATCGTCCAGGCTGTCGTATTCGAGCACCGGCAGGATGGGGCCGAAGATCTCTTCCTGCATCAACTGCATGTGCTCGTCGACGCCGGTCACGACGGTCAGCGCCATCTGCCGGCCGGCGCCCACCACGTCGCCGCACGTCAGCAGCGTGGCGCCCCTGGAGCGGGCGTCGTCGAGCAGCTGGCGCAGCCGCGCCGCGTGGCGCTCGGTGACGATGCTGGTGTATTCGGCGTTGCCGCGAATGCGCGGGTACAGCTTGCCGAACGCATCGCGCACGGCGGCGGCAAACTCGGCCGACTTGCCGCGCGGCACCAGCGCGTAGTCGGGCGCCACGCAGATCTGCCCCGCGTTGAAGGCCTTGCCGTGGGCGATGCGCAGCGCCGCGTCGCGCAGGTCGGCATCGGGGCCGACGATGGCGGGCGACTTTCCTCCGAGCTCGAGCGTGACCGGCGTCAGATTGGCGGCCGCCGCCCGCATGACCTCGCGGCCGATTCTCGGCGAGCCGGTGAAGACGAGGTGATTGAACGGCAGCGCATTGAAGGCCTGCGCCGCATCGATCGCGCCGCCCACCACGGCCACCTCGTCTTCGGCAAAGCATTCACCGAGCATGGTGCGCAGCAGCGCGGTGGTGCGCGGCGAGAACTCCGAGGTCTTGATCATCGCACGGTTGCCCGCGGCCAAGGCCGCGATCAGAGGCCCGAGGGTCAGGTACAACGGGAAGTTCCACGTGCCGATGATGCCCACCACGCCCTTGGGCTGGTATTCGATCCAGGCACTGTTGGTGAGAAACAGCAGCTCGGTGCTGCGGCGGCGCGGCTTCATCCATTGGCGCATGTGCGACAAGGCATGCCGGGCCTCGAGAATCGGCCCCATCACCTCGACCAGCTTGGTCTCGGCACCGGCGCGCACGCCGAAGTCCGCGTTCACCGCTGCGACGATGTCGTTCTGGTGGCGGCGCAGCATGTCGATCAGCCGGCGCAGCTTGGCCCTGCGCGCCGCGAGTTCGGGAAATGGAGCAGCCTCGAACGCCGTGCGCTGCCTGTCGAACACCCACTGCATGCGCTGGATCTCCGCCGCATCGCCTGCGTGGGGAATCATGGACACGGGCACGGCATTCATGGCCGGGGCTCCGCCGCGGGGACGTGCTGCATCGCGTCGCCGTGGGGCTTCGCCTCTTCGTAGGCCCGGCCGCCGGGCACCAGGGCCGAGTGCGCCCGGCGCGAATGGACCAGGGGATAGAACATTTCCACGAACCAGCGCTCCTTGCCAAAAAGCAGATCATCCTGCAGACCGACCTTGGGCGGGTAGCGCCGGGTGATCCTGGCCGTGCCGAAGAGCAGATCCCAGATGAACAGGAGGTTGCCGAAATTGCCCTTGTAGTGCCCGATCCCGTCGTCGTTGGTGAGTGCATGGTGCGCCCAGTGCGTGGCGGGCGTGACCACCGTGCGCTCCAGCACCCAGGCGAGCGGGTGCAGCCACTTCACGCGGTACAGCGGCGCGTCCCACGGCACCGCGCTGTGCGCGCCGAGGATCACCGCGAGCTTGATCACGATGTAGACCAGGTAGGCATTGCCCAGGCCCAGGTAGATCAGCACGCCCGAGGCCCACAGCCCCGGCATCATGAGGTAGTAGAAGAAGTTGTTGCGGTAGGTGATGCGGATGCTCATGTAGTGCGCCGTGTGGTGTGCCCGATGCAAGGGCCACAGCAGCGGCGAGTGCGAGGCACGGTGCCACCAGTACTGCGTCATGTCGTCGGCCACCAGCAGGATGGCGCCCATGGCCCACCACGGCAGCCAGGCCCAGGCGTCGCGCTGCGCCGGCATCGCCACCGCAGCCAGCTTGGCCGTCACCGCGAAGATGAAGGGCTGCGAGACCGCCAGCAGTGCAAGGAACATGAACAGTTCCAGCTTGGTGTCGTCCGCCGTGGCGTGAAAGTGTTCGTGCTTGCGGGAGCGAATCTCCAGCACCGCAAAAAAGAGAATGATCGCGACCAGCACGACGTTCTGAACGAGGTTCACCAGGTTGTCTCCTTGGTTGGAATGGCGGCCCGGTTCCTCTGCGTGAACACCGATGGCCTGCGGCGCGATTCTTCTGGTGAACACCGATTGAGTCCAATGCATATTGAACCCAGAATCGATGCAGTGGATGCAATCACCCCGAAGGAGCGGCCCTGATGGACCTCAAGCGCTGGACCCATGTCGTCGCCCTTGCCGACCGGCGAAGCTTCATCCGCGCGGCCGAGCAGGTGCACCTGAGCCAGCCGGCCCTCACCCGCAGCATCCAGGCGGCGGAAGCGGAACTGGGCCTCAGGCTGTTCGACCGCGGAACCAGCGAGGTGGTCGCCACGCCCGCCGGTGAGTTCGTCATTGCGCGTGCCCGGCAGCTCGTCTTCAACAGCCGTTGCCTCCAACGCGATGTCGAGCTCTACCGCAGCCGCAGCCTGGGCGACACGGCCTTCGGCGTCGGCCCGTTCCCGGCAGCGACCTTCCTGTCGCAGCTGATGGCGGACATGCGGCGCGAATTCCCGGGCATCAACCTGCGCGTGGAGATCAGCAACTGGCAGCTGCTGCTCAAGCGCCTGCGCGAGGAGGACATCGAGTTTTTCGTCGCCGACACGCGGGACCTGCCGCCGGACCCGAACCTGCATGTGCGCGCCCTGCGCCGCGAGCCCGGCGGCTTCTACGTGCGCCACGGCCACCCGCTTCTGAAGCCGCGAAAACCCGTCACGCTGCAGCAACTCTGGTCGCATGGCGTTCTTTCGGTGCGGCTGCCGGCCGGCGTCAGGGCCGTGGTCTCGCGCCTGCTCGGCCTCCCCTCGCCGGACGCGCTCGCCGTCGCGCTCGAGTGCGACGACGTGGAGGTGCTGAAAGCGGTGGCGCTCGCGTGCGACTCGGCGCTCGCCGCGCCGCATGCCGCGGTGGCGCACGAGGTCGCGGCAGGCCGGCTTCACGCCCTCGAAGTCACGGACCTTCCGGAGCAATCATCGGCCATGGGCGTCGTGACGGTGCGGGGCCGAACCCCATCGCCGATGGCCGAGCTCATCATCGGCCGGTTGCCCCGCGGCGCCTGACCGGCGCCGTTCAACCCGGAATGTCGGGCTCGACCAGCTGCGCCAGCGCCACCAGGGACTCCTGCCAGCCCAGGTAGCACATCTCCGCAGGGATCATGGCGGGAATGCCTTCCTGCACGACCGACATCTCGGTGCCGCAGGACACCGCGGCCAGCGTCACCGTGGTCTTCATGGTGCCGGGCAGGTTGGGGTCGTCGAAGGTCGCGTCGTATGCGATGCGCTGGCCCGGCACGAGTTCGAGGTACTTGCCGCCGAACGAGTGGCTCTGGCCGCTCGCGAAAGCCGTGAAGGACATGCGCCAGGCACCGCCGACCACGGGATCCATGCCGTGGACCCTGCCCGTGAACCCGAAAGGCGGCAGCCAGCGCTCGAACGCACCAGGTTCGACGAAGGCACGGTAGAGCCGCTCCGGCGGTGCGCGCAGCACGCGATGAAGGCGAACGGTGTGGGTTGCCATGGTGATTTCTCCTGGAGTGCAGAGGACGACCCTCTACCGACACGACGAACGAGCCCGCTGACAATCGACACGGCGGACCGTTCATTTTGCAGCAGCCCAGGGGCCGCGGCCCCGGCGCATCCGGGTCCACTCACCGCGTGCCTACCTGGCCAGGAGCGACGCAATCGCCGGCCCGGCCTGGGCGACCGTGGCACCCAGTGCGTCGGCATGGCCACCGGGACTGTTCAACTCGACATACTCTGCCGGGGTGCCTTGCGCCTTGAGGGTCTCGGCTGCGCGTTTCGACAAGTGCGGCGGAAAGATCTGATCCGAGCTGATACCCACGAACAGCGACCTGGCCTTGATGCGGTCTGGTTTGGCGCTGGGCAACTGCAAGGCCTTCAGCGTGTACAGCCAGCTGTTGGCGTCCATGCCCCTGGCACGCGCTTCGCCGATCTTCTCGAGGGTGGCATCGACCGCGAATTGATTCGCCGCCGCGTCGCCGGGGTTCTTGCCAGGGTCGGCCCACTTCTGTCCGAAAGCTTTGTCGGCCCAGGCGAAGCTGAGCGCGTCGAGCGTGACCTGCCGCATGGCCTGCGTCATGCCCGCCAGCGGCTCGGCCTTGCCGTGGTAGTCGCCATTGGCCCAGTTCGGGTCCAGCCTCACGGCCGCACCCCACGAGCTCATCTTGGCGATGGCGTAGGCCGGGCTGTCGACGCCAGGTCCCACGATGGACACCAGGCGCTGCACGCGGTCCGGGTAGGCCGAGGCCCATTCCACCGACATCCAGGCGCCAGCCGAAGCACCAGCCACCGCGTAGAGGGTTCGAACGCCCAACGAATCGAGCAGCGCCTTCTGCACCTCCACCGTGTCCCGCGCGGCCAGCACCGGGAAGCGCATGCCATACGGCTTGCCGGTGGCGGCATCGATGCTGGCGGGGCCGGTGCTGACAACGGTCGCCGATGCGCGATTGGGGTTGGCCAACGCGTCGGTCGCGATGACGAAGAACCGCTCGGTGTCGATCGGCAGGCCGGCGCCGATGATCGTGTCCCAGTAGCCCGGCGCGGCGTCGCTTGCCGCATACCGGCCGGCAGCGTGCGAGGTGCCGGTGATGAAGTGGTTGATGAGGATCACGTTGTCCCGCGCAGCATTCAGGCGGCCATAGGTTTCATAGCCGATGCGCACGCCCTTGATGGGCTGGCCGTTGACGGTCGTGTAGGCGGGCAGGTTGAACACCTGCTTTTCCACGATGCCGTCGAAGGCCTGTGCGTTCGTCGTGACGACGGCTGCGCAGACGGCGGCCACGGCGCAAAGCAGCGCATTTGAAAGAGAGGATCGTTGCATGGAGACTCCAGTGGTGAGGTCCGCACTTTCGGCGGTCGTCGCCAGGCGCGCATCCGGTTTGGCGCCCAAACGCCCGGCCGAGGGCGCGAGCGGTCGTGAGGCGGTATCGAGCGGTTGCCATTCGGTCGACCCAACCGACGGCTCGAGGACAAATCCGCGCCACGGGCCCTCCGATCGGTAGCGGCATGGCGTGCCAACCTTTACAGTTCCGCGATGCAACCCGCTTGTGCCCGTGATCAGCGTTGATTCCTCCATTCCGGCCCGCTGGCTGGGCGCGGCGCGGCTCACGGCCGGGTCGTTCCTGCTGTGCGCCATCGCGGCCGTGCTGCTCTTCTGGGCTGCTCCTGCGCTCGGGACGCTGTCTCGCCTGTTCGTCTTCATCGAATGTGTCGGCATGGTGTTCATCGCGTGCGTCGCGGTGCTTGGCCGCTCGAGACGGCTGATGCGAATGCAGGCCCTGCCCCGCTGGCTTCTCACCGGCGCGATCGCCATCCCAGCGGGGTATTTCGGGGGGCACATGGTCGCGCTCCTGATCCTGGACGAACCGGTCGGCGGCGTCGTGGGTCATGGAACCGACTACATGGTGGCGTTCGCATTCGGCCTGGTGTTGGCCGCGTTCGTCCTCTACGTCGCTGCGACGCGTGACCAGCTCGCCAAAGAGGCCGTTGCGCGATCCGATGCCCAGCGGCTCGCCACCGAATCGGAATTGCGGCTGCTGCGCGCGCAACTCGAGCCGCACATGCTGTTCAACACGCTGGCGAACCTGCGCTCGCTTGTCGACGAGGACCCGCGACAGGCCGAGCGCATGATCGACCAGCTGATCGTCTACCTGCGCAGCACGCATGCAGCGTCGCGCGACGAAGTGACGACGCTGAAGTCGGAGTTCTCGCAGTTGAGGGCGTACCTCGACATCATGTCCTTGCGCATGGGGCCCAGGCTGGCCTACCGGCTCGACTTGCCCGCCGAACTGGAGCGCATCGCCATCCCGCCGATGCTGTTGCAACCGCTGGTCGAGAATGCCATCAAGCACGGCCTGGAACCGAAGCTGGGCGCAGGAAGCATCGAAGTGCTGGCGCGGTCGATCGAGGGCGGCATCGAAGTCTCGATAGACGATACCGGCCTGGGCTTGTCGCCGCACCCGTCCGCTTTCGGTGGCGACGATGCCGGCGCTGTTTGCGGCTCCGGCCTGGAGAACGTGCGTGACCGCCTCCAGGCCCTCTACGGCTTGCGTGCGTCCCTGACCCTGCAAGCTCGATCGCCGTGCGGCGTTCGCGCGGTCGTGAGGATTCCATCATGAACGCGTGGCGCGCCGTGATTGCCGAAGACGAACCGGTGCTGTCGAGAACACTGCAGCGGTTGTTGCTCCAGGCCTGGCCCGAGCTGACGATCGCGGGCGTCGCCGAAGATGGCCTGAGGGCGCTCGAACTGGCCCAAACGCTGGCGCCCGACGTGATGTTCCTGGACATCAAGATGCCCGGCAAGACGGGCCTGGAAGTGGCCGAGGCCGTCGCCGACGAGTGGCCCGACGACCGGGCTGAACCGCTCTTCGTCTTCATCACCGCGTACGACAATTTCGCGATCTCGGCGTTCGAGCATGCGGCGATGGACTACATGCTCAAGCCGGCCACGCCCGAACGCTTGCAGGTCTGCGTGCAACGCCTGAAACAAAGGCTGCACGAGCGCGCCCTGACACCGGCTGCCGGCGGCATGGCGGCCCTGATGCAGCGCGTTCAGTCGATCACCGATGCGCCGGACGCTCCCGAGAAGATCAAGGTGATCCGCGCTGGCGTGGGCAACACCGTGCGGATGATCCCGGTCACGGAGGTGATCTGCCTGGAAGCCGCCGAGAAGTACGTCAATGTCGTCACGGCCCAAGGCGAGGCGCTCGTGCGCATGAGCCTGCGCGATCTGGTGTCGCGAATCGACGCCGCCGACTTCACGCAGGTGCACCGCGGCGTGCTCGTCAACACCCATTGCATCGTGAGCGCCACCCGCGAAGAGAACGGGAGCTACAGCCTGTGCGTGCGAGGCCTCCAGCGATCGCTCAAGGTCAGCCGTGCGTTCGGGCACCTGTTCCGGGCCATGTAGCGCAAATTGCGACGAGTGGCGTGGGCGGCGATGCCTCGGCGACTTACGCTGCCCCGCCCTGCGCGGCAGGCTGCAAGTCATGCTTGCCCAGTGAATGGCACAGGGCGTAGATGTCGTGTGTCATGGCCGCAAGCGCGCCTGCAGCCTGGAGACGCTGCGGCGACAGGTCGTCGGCCAGGGCGTGTTGCAGGGCCTGCGTTTCATAAGACGACAGCACGACAATCCAGTCGGCGGCGGCATCCCCGCCGCGGATTTTTTGCTCCTGCGTCATGGCTGCGGCCGGCGTCCGGGTTTGCAGCAGGTGCGCCCCGACGATGCCTCTGCTTTCTGCCTGGTGCGCCAGCAGCTTTTCCAGCCAGGCCAGCAAAGGCCCTGACTGGCCATCCGCCGGTGATAGCCGAATCGTCAGCACCGCCTGGCCCAGTCCGGCGCCGAAACTGCTGAGCAGCTTGCACTGGCTGCGAACCATGTGCAGGTGGTGCGGCATCATCTTCGTCGACCATGGCGACGGGTTGTTCAGGCTCTGCAGGTAGCCCGGAGAGGTCAGGGTTTCATACGATGCCAGCTCGTACAGCACAAAAAAACCCGTTCCGCCGTCGATGTTCGACCAGCGTGAGCCGCGCAGGAAGCCTTCGATGGCCATGCGTTCCGGAAAGTGTTCGCGGGAGTGCCACTCCTGGAACTCCTCGCGTTGCGGGGGCAGGATGTCCCACCACATCGCGACTGCAGCGTTGCCTAGAAGTGCCATGTCGAACCTCAATAGAACCAGCTGGCCGGAACCGTGACCAGCTTGGGGAAGACCACCATCAGGAACATCACCGCAAACTCGGCGATCATGAAAGGGATGACCCCCTTGGTGACATCGTCCATGCTGATCTTGCCCACACCCGCCACCACATTGAGCACCGTGCCCACCGGCGGCGTCACCAGCCCGATCGAGTTGTTGATGATGAACAGCACGCCGAAGTAGACCGGATCGATGCCTGCGGCCTTGACGACGGGCATCAACACCGGCGTCAGGATCAGGATGGTGGGCGTCATGTCCATCGCCGTACCGACGGCCATGACCAGCAGCATGATGGCGGCCATCAGCAGGATCGGGCTGTCCATGAACGGCTTGAGCAGGTCGACCACCATTCGCGGCAGGTTGGCGACGGTGATCAGCCAGGCGCTGACCATGGCCGCGGCGATCAGGAACATCACGACAGCGCTGGTCTTGGCCGAGGCGACGAACACGCCGTACAGCTGCGGAAGCTTGAGCTCGCGGTAGATCACGGTCGAGACGAAAAGGGCGTAGACGGCAGCCACCACGGCCGCCTCGGTGGGCGTGAACACGCCCATGCGCAGGCCGACCAGGATGATGACCGGCAGGACCAGCGCCCAGGTGGCGTCGCGGAACGCCTTCATGATCTCCGCCGCCGACTTGCGCGGCGGCGGCACGATGTCCTCGCGCCGCACGAGCCAGGCCCAGGTGACCCAGAGCGCGCCACCGATCAGCAGGCCCGGCACAATGGCCGCGAGAAAGAGCTTGGAGATCGACACGTTGGCCGCCACGCCGAAGATCACCAGCCCGATACTCGGCGGGATCACCGGACCGATCACGCCCACGGATGCGATCAGGCCGCCCGCGCGCACCTTGTTGTGCCCTGCCTTGACCATCATCGGCAGCAGCAGCGCGGTGAGCGCGGCTGCGTCCGCCACGGCCGAGCCCGACAGTGCCGACAGCAGGCAACCCGCCATGATGGTCACATAGCCCAGCCCGCCCTTGACGTGGCCGACCAGCGCCAGCGCCAGGTCGACGATGCGGCGCGACAGGCCGCCGACGTTCATGATCTCGCCGGCCAGCATGAAGAACGGCACGGCCAGCAACGGGAAGCTGTCGGCGCCGCCGACCAGGTTCTGCGCCAGGATCTGCGCGTCGAACAGTTGCAGGTGCCACATCAGCGCGACACCGCTGGCCAGCAGCGCAAACGCGATGGGAATGCCTAGGGCCATGGCGGCAAGCAGCGAGCCGATGAAAATGAAGATGGTCATGGCCGCGCTCCCGCGGTGTGGTCCGGCTGGCGCGCATCGTCCAGCACCTGCTTGAGCTGCACGGCCTCTTCCGACTCCTGCACCATGACCAGTTCATCGTCCGTCAGCTGGCCGGTGATGACCTTCCATAAATCCAGCAGCAGCAGGCCGCACGCAAGCACGCCGAACACGAGACCCGAGAGGTAGACGATGGACATGGACCAGCCGGTCGTCGGCGCTGTGACGTCCAGGTTGATCTTGACCTGCTCCCAGCTGCCCATGACCAGCAGCACCACGATGAAGATCATCAGCGCGTGGCCGATGACGAGGCAGACCTTCTTGCCGATGACCGGCAGCCGCCCCACCACCATGTCGATGCCGAGGTGGGCGTGTTCACGCAGCGCGACCAGCGCGCCGAGAAAGGTGCCCCAGATGAACAGCCAGCGTGACAGCTCTTCGGACACCGTGATGCCCGAGTTGAAGCCGTAGCGCAACACGACGTTGCCGAACACCAGCACGACCATGATGGCCAAGCCGAGCGCGATGAGGAACTCGATGCCTTTGCAGACCGTGTCGACGAACTTGCCCATGTCAGCTTTTCGCGGCAAGGGGCTGCGCTTCGCGCGCGATGTCGGTCACGACACGAAGGCCCTGCAGGTACGAGCGCGGGCCGAAGCCCTGGATCGTTCCTTTCACGGCCGGCGAGATGATCGAGTGATGGCGCCAGGGCTCACGTGTCGCGAGGTTGGACATGTGCACCTCGACCACCGGAAAGGGCATGGCCTTGATCGCGTCGTGCAGCGGCACGCCATGCTGCGTGAGGCCGGCGGGGTTGACCAGCGCGCCCTGCGCGGTGTCGATGTGCTGGTGCAGGAAATCGATCAGCGCCCCTTCGTGGTTCGACTGGAGGGTGGCCAGCGTCACGCCCAGCTCCCCCGCCAGTGTTGCCAGCATGGCGTCGATCTGTGCGAGCGTCGTGGTGCCGTAGATGTGCGGCTCTCGGCGGCCGAACAGGTTCAGGTTCGGCCCGTGGAGGACAAGTATCTTCATGGCATTCAGAACTTCGACACCCGTTCCAGCTCGGACTTGAAGAGGGTCACGATGGCCGGGTCGTAGGCTGCGGAGAACTTGGCGTAGACGGGCTGCACTTCAGCCCGCATCTTGGCGAGCTCGGCGGGCGGGACGTCGTTGTAGAGCATGCCCTTGGCCGTGAGTTCGCCGAGGGCCTTGGCCGAGACGTCACGACTGACCACGCGCTGCCAGTTCTGGGCTTCGGTGGCTGCGTCCTGCAGGATCTTTTGCTCCGTCGCCGAGAGCTTGTCCCAGAACCGCTTGCTGATCTGGACCGGATTGGTGGCATAGACGTGGTTGGTGCCGCTCACGTATTTCTGCACTTCATAGAACTTGCTCGAGGCAATCACCGCGAAGGGGTTTTCCTCGCCGTCCACAGCCTTGCTTTCGAGCGCGCCGTACAGCTCGGCAAAGGGCATCGGCACCGGGTTGGCCTTGAAGGTCTTGAAGGTCTCCAGGAACACCGGGTTCGGGATCACGCGCAGCTTCAGGCCTTCCAGGTCGGAGCCCTTCATGATGGGGCGCTTGCTGTTGGTGACGTTGCGAAAGCCCAGGTCGAAAAAGCCCAGCACGATCACGCCCTTTTCAGGCAGTTTGGCGGCAAGCATCTTGCCCAGTGGGCCGTCGACCAGCGCGTCAGCCTGCTTCGCGTTCGCAAAGAGGAAGGGAAAGTCGAGCAGGCCGAATTCCTTGACGATGCCGTTCAACGACGTCGTCGAGGCCACCAGCATTTCCTGCACGCCGCCCTGCAGTGCGGATTGCTGCTGCAATTCGTTGCCGAGCTGGGAGGACGCGAATTCCTGCACCTTGATCTTGCCGCCGCTCTTGGCGGCGACGATCTCGGCGAACTTGCGCACGCCCAGGCTGGTCGGATGGTCGGGGTTGTTCAGGTGGCCGAACTTGATGGTGCGTTCCTGGATGTCCTGCGCCACGGCGGCGGTCGAGAAGCCCAACAGGGCGGCTGCGGCCAGGGCGAGGGTGCGGCGGGTGAAGCGGATCGACGTCATGGCAGGTCCTTTGTGTCGGATTTGAATACTGAAAAGTGAGCGAACGGGCAGCGCCACTGCGCGCGCCACCACCAAGGCAGGCTGGATAATGAATCAGGTTGGAAAATCTTTCCAATATGGAAAACCATTACCATTCTCCGATTGCCCTGGCGGCAAAGCGTCGGCCAAATACCACCATGCCCTTGCCTGAAACCGTCATTTCCCCATGAGCATGCTTCTCGAACGAAGCTTCAAGACGCTGGAGCAGCTGGCCGCGCACCCCGAGGGGCAAACCGTCTCCATGATTGCCGCCACGCTCGACATGCCGCTCAGCGCGACCCACCGGCTGCTGGCCGAGCTGTGCCGCTGCGGCTATGTGCGGCAGGTGCGTGAGCAGGGCGAATACGTCTTGACCATCAAGTTGGTATCGCTGGGCCTGGGCTATTTGAGCGCGTCGGGCGTGGTCGATGTGGCCCAGCCGCTGCTCGACAGCCTGGCCGAGGAATCGGGCGAACTGGTGCGCCTGGCCGTGGTCGACGGTGACGACCTCGCCTTTGTCGCCAAGGCTCAGGGCGCACGCCGCGGCCTGCGTTATGACCCTGACATGGGCCTGTCGGTGCCACTCTCGTGCAGCTCCGCCGGTCACGCCTGGCTGTCGACCATGAGCGACGAAGAAGCCATGCGCCTCGTCGCCAGGCAGGGCTTCGGTTTGCCCAAAGACTTCGGCCCCAAGGCCCCCACCACCGTCAAGGCGCTGCTGGCCTACGTGCACGCAACACGCAAGCGGGGGTTCAGCATGATCAGCGAAGTGTTTGCACCGCAGATGACGGCGATGGCCGCACCGGTGATGTCACCCAGGGGCGCGATAGGCGTGGTCACCATCGCCGGCCCATTGGTGCGCCTGACCGAGGCGCGCATGGAGGCGCTGTCGGAGGCTCTGCTGGACGCTGCCGAAAGGATTCGCGCGGCGAGCGGTGCGTCAGCCATGTTCAAGAAGCGGGCCTGACGAGCGCCGGGGGGATCGCGAATGGACATCTGCTCGCGTGGCGCGCAGTGACCGCCGTCAGAGTCTGCTTTCGGAGGACTTGTGCGGAGCTTCGAACGCACTCACCACCTCCTGCAGCTCTGCATGGACGAACACAGCCTTTCCAACGTCGCGGGTGAGCTGCGAAAGGACTGGCGCGGACGCGGACCTACGCAGTGTCACCAGCCGGCGCAGAAGCCAACGCAGCGATCTGCTCGGCCTTCTTCACCACAGGTAAGTCCACAAGCTTCCCGTCGACGGTAGTTGCACCTGGCGCACCCTCACGCACCGCCGCGAGAACCCGCTCAGCCCATGCGCGCTGCTCTGACGAAGGTGCCAGGCATTCGTGCACCGTGGCCACTTGGCTGGGATGAATGCAGAGCTTCCCGCCAAAGCCCAGCCGACGAGCCCGCAGCGTTTCGCTACGAAGCAGTTCTCGGTTCCGAACATCCGCCGTCACTCCGTCGAGTGGGCGTCCAATCTGTGCGAGGCGAGACACCATCACCAGCTGGCTGCGCGCGAACAGCAACGCGTCGTCTTCCCCATCCAGTCCGAGATCGACTTGGAAGTCGATCGACCCGAACGCCAGTCTGAGAACACCCGCGCAGCGGGCGGTATCAAGCGCTCGGTGCAGACCTTCGGCCGTCTCGATGAGCGGAATAATAGGCAACGCCAACCGGGCCGACAGCTCGGCGAGCCCGCCTGGAATGGCCTCTGCCTTCGGCAACATGACGCCGGCAATGCCCGGAAGGGCCGCAAGTTCCATGTCCTGCGCGAACCATGGCGTGCCAACGGCGTTGCAGCGAATCCAAACGGGCCTGTCAGGATGCAGCCAGCTTGCCACCAGTGTGCGCGCGGTGGTCTTCTTCTCAGGAAGGACGGCATCCTCGAGATCCAAGATGAGGGCATCCGCTGAGCTGCCGAATCCCTTGTCGAAGCGCTCGGGCCGGTCTCCTGGAACGAAAAGAAAGGTGCGCGCGTCGGCGCTGCGAACGGGGCTGGGAGATAGCACGATAAAAGGCCTCTGGTTCCGGGAAGTCGATGCTGCGGCTCATTGCCGCAGCGGCAAACGCGGTTCAGAAGAACCGTCGGTTAGCGTCGTCTGGAATGCCCATGCCGGTCGCGCGGGCCCGTTTGAGTAGGCTCCAGTAGTACCGATACGTTGCGCGGTCGTGCAGTTCGCCCTTGAACTGAATCGGGCCCCAGCTTGCGTCTTGCGCAAGCGCGAGGATCGCAGCAGCATCCTCCATCTCGCCGAACGCCGGCCGCATGGCCGCTACGATAGGTTCAATCTGCGCCGGGTAGATGCTCCACATGCGCTGAAACCCGAACTCGCGGTTGGCTCGCTCAGCGTCGGAGCGAACAACGCCCTCGTCCTTCAGGTTCAGACAGACGTTGTGTGCCGGCACGACACCGGCCGCCGCGGCCGCGGCGACCACCGCGGCTTTTGCGCGCACGAGCAATTGGTGCTGGAACTGGCCAGGACTGCGTAAGGCCGTAGCCGGGATCAGGCCGTGGTGGTCGCTCACGAAATCCATCTGACCGAAGTCCACGACCTCCACCGCAGGAAGGCGCGCGAGTGCGAAGACATGCTCCAGGGCGCCATGCGTCTCAATGAGGATGTGCACGGGGACGACGGTGCTTCGCCCCGCTCGCTTTGCGACATCCTGGACGTACGCAATGACCTCAGCGGCCGCATCGACTCGCGTGGTCTTCGGGATGGTCACGTAGGCCACACGGCTGGCCGCCTGGCCCACAACGATACCTACATCTTGCTTCCAAGAGCGGTGCGTGTGGTCGTGGATGCGGATGCCGAGGCGGTGATGCTTGTTGGCCTCGGACAGCATCACCCGGGCGACCATTTCGGCATGCTCACGCTCCTCGCCAGCCCTGGCCCCGTCCTCGCAGTCGCACGTGATATCGAAGATGTTCCCGAGAGACTCCTGCAGGCTCAGTGCCTTCAAGATGAGCTTTTCGCTTCCAGCGAAGTGCTCGCAGCTTGCAAGCGCCGGTGCCAACTTCTCGCCAGCGAAGAGGGCGCGGTCTGGGTGCACAAGAGAAGACATGTTGCCCTCCTTCAGGTCGTGGCCTGCGCCATTGCGCGGGCCGATGGGCCGAGAACAACGGTCGCATCACTACCCGGCTTGCCACGCAAGATAAGGTCTGAAGCCTTGTCCGCAATCATGATGGTCGGTGCGTTGGTGTTGCCCGACGGGATGCGTGGCATGACAGAGGCGTCGATGACCCGCAATTGCCCGATGCCCCGCACGCGAAGCTCCTGGTCCACGACGGCGTCGGGCCCGTTGCCCATGCGGCATGTGCCGACCGGGTGGTACATCGACTGCGCATTCGCGCGCAGGTAGGTCTCGAGCTCACGGTCGGTCTGGTAATCGACGCCCGGCAGCATCTCGCTCTTGAAGTGATCCTTGAAGGGCGCCGTGTTGAAGACTTTCCGGATGATGCGAATGCCCTCGATGAGGGGCTGGATGTCGCGGCGGTCGGTCAGGTAGTTGGCGAGCATCTTCGGCGCATCTTGCGGCTTCGAGGTCCGCAGGGTCACAGAACCCAGGGAGTACGGGCGCAACAGCGTGGTCGACGCGGTCAACGCCGGCTCACTGTTGGCCTTGTACATGCCAGCCTTGCTGATCATGCTGAAGGGCCGCATCTGCACCTGCAGGTCGGGAACATCGGTGTGGGGGCCGGAGCGCAGGAACATTCCGACCTGCGCGGCGGCGGATGTCAACAGACCTCGACGGGTCAGCAGGTACCGGAACACGTCCGGAATCATCTTCACGTTGCTCGAGATCTTGTTGTTGATGGAGAAGACGGGGTCGACGCTGGCCAGGCAGTGGGCGTAGATGTGGTCCTGCAGGTTCTGCCCGACGCCTTCGAGCGCCTGGCGGACCTGGATGCCATGGGAGAGCAGCTGCTCGCTCGGACCGATGCCCGACAGCATGAGCAGTTGAGGCGAGTTGATGGCACCGCCAGCGAGCAGCACCTCCCTGGTGACCCTCGCCTCGCGCACCGTGCCACCCTGCTGGTAGCGAATGCCGACCGCGGTGCGGCCTTCCAGCAAGATGCACTCCACCAACGCGCCCGTCACCAAGGTGAGGTTGGGCCTGTTGCGAATCGGGTGCAGGAACGCCGCAGACGCCGAGGCGCGGACGCCTTCGCGGATGGCGAACTGCAGGTATCCGACGCCTTCCTGCGTCGCTCCGTTGAAGTCATCGTTGCGCGGCACGCCGATGCGGGTGGCCGCTTCGACGAAGGCCTGCGACCCGACGTGTGGCTCGAGCAGCGGCGATACGGTGAGTTCACCACTGCCGCCGTGGAGCTCTGTCTCACCAAGGTAATGCCGCTCTGCACGTTTGAAGTAAGGCAGCACGTCGGACCAGCCCCAGCCAGTATTGCCCAGCTCCCGCCAGCCGTCGTAATCCGCGGCAGTCCCACGCATGTAGACATGTCCGTTGATGGAGCTGCTGCCGCCCAAGGTCTTGCCGCGTGGCCAGATGATGGTGCGATTGTTCAGGCCCGGCTCCGGCTCCGAAACGTAGCCCCAGGTCAGCCCAGGGTGGCCGACCACCCGCGGCACGCCGGCGGGCACTTTGAGCCAGACGTTACGGTCCTCGCCGCCCGCCTCCACGAGGAGGACACGGACGCTCGGGTCCGTAGTCAGCCGGTTTGCGAGGACGCAGCCGGCCGAGCCGGCACCCACGATGATGAAATCGAACTTGCTGGTTTCCATTTCAGGTCCGCTGTGCCACTTACGGGCGAATGGTGGGGTCATTGTGCTTGGCGCCCTCAAGGATGTAGAGGTGCGTCGTGGCCGACTTGAACCGGTAGGCGATGACGTCCTGATACTCCGGCGAGTCATAGAACTGCTTGGCCAGCGCGGGGCTATCAAACTCCAGGAACACGATTCGCTGCACGTCGCGCTCACCCTCGCGCACTGTTGGTGCACCGCCGGCCACCAAGAACCGCGCGTTGTACTTCTCCAGCACAGGCTGCACGCGCGGCGCGTACTCGGTGTTGAAGAGCTCGGGATCATGTACGTTCAGCTCTGCGTAGATGTAGCCTTTTTGCCCGCTCATGTTCAATCTCCTTGTGATGTTTTAGTGGGAACCACCCAGGTAGGCAGCCTTGACCGCCGGGTCGCCCTTCAGTTTTTCGGCGGGTCCTTCCAGCGCAATGCGGCCACTTTCGAGCACGTAGGCGTAGTCGGAAACATCAAGTGCAGCGGCTGCGAACTGCTCGACAAGCAGCATCGTGACGTGCCGGTCGCGCAGTTTGCGGATGATGCGGAATACCTCCTCGACCAGCTTGGGCGCCAGGCCCATTGAAGGCTCATCCAGCAGGATCACATCGGGATTGAGCATCACCGCGCGGGCCATCGCCAACATCTGCTGCTCGCCCCCGGACAAGGTGCCTGCAGCTTGTTGTTGACGCTCTTTCAGCCGGGGGAAAAGCTCCAAAGCGCTTTGGATGTCCGACTCGACGTCGCCCTTCGGACGGCTACCGGTGTAGCGCGGGAACGCGCCCAGTCGCAGGTTGTCGAGCACGCTAAGGTTGGAAAAGACGCGTCGCCCTTCCGGGCTGTGAGCTAGCCCCAGCCGCGCGATGTGATGGGAATCCAAGCCGGCAATTTCCTTGTCTTCCAGCTTGATGGAACCCGAGCGCGGCTTGAGCATTCCAGAGATGGCTCTCATGGTCGTTGTCTTACCGGCGCCATTCGACCCGATAAGGCTCACCACCTTGCCCCTTGGCACCTTAAGCGAGACACTATGCAGCACATTCGTGGGGCCGTAGCCCGCACGCAGATCTTTTACTTGCAGCATGTCAGTACCTCTCAAGCTATGGCGGGAGCGAAGCCAGCGCTCTTGGAGTCGTGCACGACTTCGGCCCCAAGGTATGCCTCGACCACTTTCGGGTTGCTTCGCACCTCGGAGCCCGTGCCCTCCGCAATCTTCTGTCCGAAGTCCAGCACGGTGACCTGGTCACAGATGCTCATGACCACGTCCATGTGGTGCTCGATGAGGATGACGGCCACGCCGTGCTCCTTGATTTTGCGAATCATCTGGATCAAGTCCGGCAGTTCCGCTGGCGGAAGCCCGGCGGCCGGCTCGTCAAGCAGCAGCAAGCGAGGACCCAGGCTCAGGGCGCGCGCAATCTCCAGCAGCCGCATGCGGCCGTATGGCAGGTTGCGTGCCTCCTCTTCCGCGTCGCTTGACAGTCCGACGAAGTCCAGGAGCGCCTGGGCACGCTGCAGGGCCGCAGCTTCCTCGTTCCGGTACCTCCTCGTGTGCAGCACGACATCGAGAAGAGTTGACTTGAAGGTGTGGTGCAGACCGACGAGGATGTTCTCCGTCGCGCTCATGTCGCCAAACAACTGCACATTCTGGAAGGTTCGCGCGATGCCTCCGAGCGCAATGCTGGAAGGCGTATTGCCGTTGATGCGATTGCCTTCGAACACAACGTCGCCAGAGGTGGGCGCGTAGATGCCGGTGAGCACGTTCATCATCGTACTCTTGCCCGAGCCGTTCGGCCCGATGAGGCCATGTACAGCACCCCGCTCCACCACGATGTCCAGCTGGTTGACCGCCTTCAGGCCACCGAACTGCATGACCACCCCCTTCGCCTGCAGGATGGCGCCTTGCCATCCCGACGTCGTCGCCTGGATCGCTTGCGACGGTTTGGCGACCACGCTGGTGGTGACCGCCGCATGCTTCTTGGGCTTGGCGCGCAGCCCCTTTGTTGCGGAGCGAATGAAGCCGACGATGCCGTCCGGCATGTAGTACACGACGCCCAGAATCAGCAGACCAAAGATGGTCAGGCGGCGCTCGGAAATGTCCGTCAGCGTGAACGACAACACTGCCATGCCAATGACGATGGCGACCGGAATCGCTGCCGTCAGCAGGCTGAGGCCTTTCGATGCCACGCGGTAGATGGCGTAGCCCGTGATGACAACTGCGAGCGTGACAGCCAGCATTCGGAACAATGCGATGTCGGACAGCAGGTTCGGGAGCACCACGATGACGGCGGCACCTAGGACGGAGCCGATGCGCGAGCGGCGCCCACCAAGGGTGAGGGCCAGCAGGAACAGTATGGCAAGCTCGGCGGTGAAATTGTTCGGCGCGATGTAGCCCTCGCTGAAGGCGAACATGCCGCCGGCCAGACCAGCCATGGCTGCGCTGATGACGAAGGCCACAACCTTGTACTTGTAGACCGACACCCCCATGCAGTCCGCGGCAATGGGGCTTCCACGCAGCGCAATGAACGCGCGGCCGAAGTGCGACTTGAGCAAGCGCGTGACCCCGATCCAGCACAGCGCGCTCATCGCGAGCGTGAAGTAGTAGAAGTCCACCCCCTTGTTCTCTATGCCGAAGATGGAGGGCTTTGCCACGACCAGTCCCTGAGGTCCGGAGGTCAGGAAGTCCATCTCGTTGAAGAGAATCGCCAGGATGGTTCCGAAGGCAAGCGTCACCATCGCCAGGTAGGGGCCTGTAACCCGCAGTGCAGGCAGCGCCAACAACAGGCCGAACGCGGCGGTGATGACGATTGCCGCAATCAGGCCAACCCAGAAGGGCATGCCCAGCTTCATGAAGAGGAGCCCAGCCGCGTAGGCGCCGATCCCGAACAGGCCGGCATGGCCGAGCGACACTTCGCCGGTGTAGCCGACAACGACGTCCATGCCGAACAGCAGGATGGCGTAGATGCCAATGACGACCAGCAGGTGGATGTAGTACGGGTTGGTGGTGAACAGCGGGATAGCTGCGAGGGCGGCCACCGCCGCGGTAAACACAGATGCATTCCGGATGCTCATGTCACACCTTCTTGACGAGTGTTTTGCCGAGCAGGCCATCGGGTTTTACCGAGAGGACCAGGAGCAGCAACAGCAGGCCAGGGACGTCTTTGTAGCCTGTGGAGAAGAAGAAGCCCGTCGCGGTCTCGGAGAGACCCAGAATCAAGCCGCCAACGATGGCGCCCAGGCCCGAGGTGAGCCCACCGATGATGGCTACGGCGAGCGCCTTCAGGCCCAGCGAGGCGCCCATGCCGGCACCAACCAACGTCAGCGGTGCGATGAGCACACCGGCGAAGGCGGCAGTAGCGCACGAAAGCGCATAGGAGAACGAGATGACCTTGCCCGTGTTCACCCCCATCAGCCCAGCGGCTTCACGGTCCACTGCAGTCGCGACAACCGCCTTGCCGTAGATGGACTTGCGGTTGAAGAACTCGATGCCGAGCATCATGGCCAGCGCACCGAGCACGACCAAGATTTCCATAGGCATCACGCGTGCACCGGCGATCTGGAATGCCTGCTCCGAAACCGGCGACGGGAAACGCATGTCCTCGCGGCCCCAGAGGTTCTCCGCTTCGTTTTTCAGGATGATGCCGATGGCGATGGTCGACATGATCCAGCCTTCGGACTTGAGCTTCATCGCGGGCCGAACACCCACGCGCTCGACGAACAGTCCGTAGCATGCACCGAACGCCAGGACGATGGGAATCATCGCCCAGTAACCAAGGTAGCTGCTCAAGGTCAGGCCGACCAACGCGCCGATGGCGAGTGCTTCGCCCTGCCCGAAGTTCAAGGTCCCCGATGTCGCGAACGTCAGTTGGTAGCCGAATGCGATGACGGCGTAGATCATTCCTACAGCGCAGCCGCTGAACAGGATCTGCAGCAAGATTTCCATTTGAGTGGACCTCAGTTGCACTCAGGCTCACGCTCCCGGCGGAACTTCCAGCCGGGGCGCGCCTTCGATGCGTGTTGTTCCAAAGCGCCCCCTTTTCACGAGGGCACCAGCGAAGCCTTTCGGAGGAAGCCTTACTTGCTGTCAGCCAGCTTGACGACTTGACCATTGCGAATCGTGGCCATCAGGGCTTTGGACGAATCGCGGAACAGTTCGTGGCTGTCCTTGGAGAACGGCTGCTGGTAGCGCATCAGCACGCCATCGACCGGCTCCTTGAGGTTCTCGAGCGCGGCCCGCAGCTTCGGCCCGTCCGTGGAGCCGGCCTGCTTGATCGCGGCGGCCAGGAGGTAGACCGAGTCGTAGCCGGGAGCAGCCCAGCCCATCGCCGCGATGCGGTCGAGTTTGTAGCGCTTCTTGTAGTTGGCGACGAAAGCAGTCCCCTTCGCCGTCTGACCTTCCACGAAGGTCTGCGGGAAGATGGCACCCTCGGAGTTCTTGCCGGCGTTCTCGATGAAGTTGGGCATGGACAACGTGTGGCTGCCAATCATGGGCACCTGCCAGCCGAGCTTGGACATACCGTTTGCAATCTGCGCAAGCTCGGGGCCGACGGCATAGGTCAGGATGGCCTCGGCGCCCGCGTTCTTCGCGCGCAGCAGTTGGGCCGTCATGTCGACGTCGCGTACGTTGAACTTTTCCACGGCCACCGGCTTGATGTCCCGCTTGGCGAGCGCCGCCGCCATGTCTTCCCGACCGAGCTGACCGTAGTTCGTGGAATCGGCCAGGATGGCGATCTTCTTGAAGCCTTGGCGCTTGACCGCCTCCTCCGCGATCATTTCCGCCTGAATCGAGTCGGGCAGCGACACGCGGAAGACATAGCCCGGGAACTGCTGCGTCAGCGCCGTACCCGTCGGGCCAGGCGTGATGATGGGTACCTGCGCTTCCTGGTACATCGGTGCGGCCGCCATGGTCACGCCAGTGTTGATGAAGCCCAGGGCCGCGACAACCTTCTCGCGGTGGATGAGCTCCTGGGCAATCTGCACGCCGCGCTCGTTCTTGGCTTCGTCGTCACGCTCGACGAGCTGAATCGGACGGCCGATCACACCGCCCGCAGCGTTGATTTCGTCGACAGCCATGCGAATGGCGTCGCGCATGGAAACGCCCATCGGGCTGGAGCCTCCGGTGAATGGGCCGGCCAAACCGACCTTGATGGGTTCACCGGATTGGGCGTGCGCGGCGCCGGCTGCGACCAATGCGAGCGCGAGCACGGTCTTGCTCAGGGAAAGCTTGAATTTCATTGTTGTCTCCTCGGGTGGGCGGCTCGTTCGAGCCAGGTTGAAAGTTCAGTGAATGTGCAGGCCACCGTTCACGTCAATGACGGAGCCGGTCACGTATCGAGAGAGGTCGCTGGCCAGGAAGATGAACACGTTCGCAATGCACGTCGGCGTTGCGAGGCGGCCCATCGGTGTGCCCTCAGCGACGCGCGCTTTTCCGGCGTCGTCGATCTTTCCGACCAGGAGCTCGGTATCGACGAGGCCTGGAGCGACAGCATTGACGCGAATGCCATCGGGTGCCAGCTCGCGCGCCATGGCCTTCGCCAGGGACTGCACACCGCCCTTCGCTGCCGCATAGTGCGGGCCGCCCAGCACGCCACCACCGCGCTGCGCGGCGATGGAGCCCATGCAGGCGATGCTGCCGCTCTTGCGTTCTCGGAAGTGCGGGACCACGGCGCGCGACATGTTGTAGGTGCCACGCAGGCTCGAGTCCATCACCAGGTCGTAGTCCTCGACCGTGCTGTCCATGAGACGCTTGGACTGGCTGACGCCTGCGTTGTTGACCAGAACATCAATCTGGCCGAAGTCCTCGAGGATTTGCTGAACGACCTGGCGGCACAACTCGCCGTCCCTCACGTCGCATGCGTAGCCTCGGTGGCTCCCGCTGATGGCTTCCGCGGCTGCGGTGGCAGCTGCCTGGTTGAGGTCCAGCAGTGCCACCCGGGCGCCCTCCTCTGCGCACCGCTGCGCGGTGGCGAAGCCGATGCCACGAGGAGACGCCGCTCCCGTCACCACTACAACTTTGTTCTTCAATAACATGCATGTCTCCTTGAACCAGTGCAATCAGGGGATCAGCACGACGGAGCCGACGGTGCGGCCGGCCACGATGTCGGTGTGCGCGCGGTGCGCTTCCTTCAGCGGGTAGGAGTTGCCGACCTTGATGCGGATGGCGCCGTCCTTGACCAGTTGGAACAGAGCTGCGGCACCGGTGCGGAAGTCGTCCGCCTCCGCCGTGTACTGAGTGACCGTGGGACGCGTCACGAACAGCGACCCCTTGGTGCGCAAGTTCATCAGCGACACCTCGCCGGGGTCACCGGAGGGCCAGCCGTACGAGGCCACGAGACCGAAGCGGCGTGCGCAGTCCAGAGAGCGCTCCCAGGTTTCCTTGCCGATGGCTTCGTAGACGATGGCCACGCCGGCGCCGCCCGTTACCTTATTGACCTTGGCAACGAAGTCTTCCTTGCTCAGAACGACCGCATGCTGGCAACCGTACTCGCGTACGACGGCGGCCTTCTCCTCGGTGTCGACCGTACCGATGACGGTGACGCCGAGGTGCTTGAGCCACTGGGACAGGATGAGGCCTACACCCCCTGCCGCCGCGTGCACGAGTGCCGCATCGCCCTTGCCGATATGGCGCAGGCGGGTCGAGAGGTACCAAGCGGTGAGACCGCGGAACAGCGCGCCCGCGGCCAGGTCTGCCGCGAGCGACTGGTCAGGCAGAGCAATGGCGCGCTCGGCGGGCACGATGCGCTCTTCGCTGTAGCTTCCAGCGGTGAAGTACATGTAGGCAACGCGGTCGCCGGCCTTGATGTGCTCGACGCCAGCGCCGACTTCCACCGCCATGCCCACGCCAGCGAAGCCCAGGCCCGTGGGCAGAGTTGCGGGCAACAGACCCGATCGAATCTGAGTGTCGATGTAGTCGACGCCGATGGCTTCGTGGCGCACGCGGATCTCGCCTTGGGCGGGCGAGCGCGCTTCATCCTCTACCCAGCGCATCACGTCGGGCACACCCGTGGTCTCGACAACGATCCGTCCGTACTTGCTCATGTTCTCTCCAATCAATGCAAAAGGGGGTTACTGGGCGGTCCAGCCGCCATCGACCAGCAGCGCGGCTCCGGTCACCATGGCCGCTGCAGGCGAAGCGAGGTACAGAACCGCAGCGGCGATGTCTTGGACAGTGGCAAGGCGGCCCATCGGAATCTTCGAGAAGAGGAACTGCCTCTTCTCCTCGGTATCGACAATGCTGCGCACCAGAGGGGTGTCGACGAAAGTCGGCCCCACACTGTTCACGCGGATGTTCTGCGGGGCCAGTTCGACCGCCATGGCCTTGGTAAGGCCTTCCGTCGCGTGCTTGTTCATGCAGTACACGGTCCGGCCTGGCGAGCCCACGTGGCCCATCTGCGACGTGATGTTGATGACAACACCACCCTTCGTCGCCCGCTCGGTGTCCTCCAGCATCTTGCGAACCGCGGCCTGGGCAACGACGAACGCAGCGCGCACATTCAGGTTGCACATGAAGTCCAGGTTCTTGTCGCTGACCTCGAGGAACGGCTCGGGAATGTTGGTGCCTGCGTTGTTGACGATGATGTCCAGGTTCGGCAGGCCGCCGATGAGGCGACGGACCATCGCCGAGTCGGTGACGTCGCAGGCGCAGGTCGTGACGTGGCCGCCGGCGCTTCGGATGAGGCCAGCGGTGTCGTTCAGTTCGTCTTCGCGCAGCGACATCATCACGACTTCAGCGCCGGCCTCCGCCAGTGCCGCGGCGATTGCGGCACCGATGCCAGCACCCGCGCCGGTCACGAGAGCGCGCCGGCCGTTCAGACGAAAGCCGGGCAGGATGGGTTGGATAGAGGAAGTGCTCATGGCTTTGTCTCTGTAGTTGGTGGCGGGTGGCTCAGCGGATGACGAAGGGGTCCGCGGTCTCGGTCGATGTGCTGATCCAGACGCTCTTGGTCTGCAGGTACTCCCGCACGGCGTCCATGCCGTTCTCGCGGCCAACGCCCGAGCGCTTGTAGCCGCCGAAGGGCGACATGTAGCTCACAGCCCGATACATGTTGACCCAGACGATGCCGGTTTTCAGCCGCTTCGGCATGGCCATGGCGCGGCGCAGGTCCTGCGTCCAAATGCCCGCGGCCAGGCCATACAGGCTGTCGTTGGCGATAGCCACGGCTTCGTCCTCGTCCTTGAACGGGATGACGCTCAGAACCGGGCCGAACACCTCCTCCTGTGCAATGCGCATGGAGTTGCTCACGCCCGAGAAGATGGTGGGCTCGACGAACTGGCCGACGCCAACCTCGGGGCCAGTGGCCGCCTTGCCGCCCAGGCGGCAAACCGCACCTTCGGCTTTGGCGATGTTGATGTAGTCGAGAATCTTCTCGTACTGGGGCGACGTCGTGACTGGCCCGACCTGCGTGGTGTCCAGCTGCGGGTCACCGATGCGCGCCTTCCTGGCGAAGGCGACCAGGCGCTCCACGAACTCGTCGTGGATGGACTGCTGGACCAGCAGGCGTGAGCCCGCGACGCAGGTCTGGCCCGTAGCGGCGAAGATGCCCGAGATGGCACCCTTGACCGCGTTTTCCAGGTTCGCATCCCCGAAGACGATGTTGGCCGACTTGCCGCCCAGCTCCAGCGTCACATGCTTGAAGTCGCGTGCAGCCGTTTCGTAGATGCGCTGCCCCCCGGTCTCGCTGCCCGTGAACGCCACCTTGGCAACCTTCGGATGCTCGACGAGAGGCGCGCCAACCTCGCCACCGAATCCGGTGACCACGTTGACCACGCCTGGCGGGAAGCCTGCTTCATGGAATAGCGCGGCAAGCTCAAGGGCCGATGCGGAGGTGAACTCCGATGGCTTCAGCACGAAAGTGTTGCCTGCAGCCAGGCCCGGTGCCAACTTGTTCACCGCAAGGAGCAACGGCGAGTTCCAGGCGGTGATGGCTACGCAGACGCCGAGCGGCTCGTGCGTTGTGTAGTTGAAGGTATCAGCCTTGTCGATGGGCAAAACGGCACCTTCGATCTTGTCGGCTAGCCCGCCGAAGTAGCGGAAGTATTGGGGCAGGTACCCGACCTGGGCACGCATCTCCGAGATGAGCTTGCCGTTGTCGCGCGTTTCGATCCGGGCCAGCTTCTCGGCATCGCGCGCGATCAGGTCGGCCACGCGGAACATCAACAGGCCGCGCGCGCTCGCTGTCAGCTTGCCCCAGGGTCCGTCCAGGGCCGCTGCCGCGGCATGCACCGCACGGTCTGCATCGGCCTTCCGGGCGCGCGGAATACGCGCCCAGACTTTGCGGGTGTACGGCTCCGAGGTGTCGAATGCGCCGCCATCGGCAGCGTCCACCCACTCGCCGTTGATGAACATGCGGTAGGTCTTGATTTCTTCTGCGTTCATTCCAGTTTCCTTTGTGCAATTGCGCTTCAAATGACGCCCGCGGCGGTAGCGTCCGAACGCTGCTTCTCCGACAGACCGAGCAGCTCCCCAAAAATCTCGGCGTTGTCGGCACCCAGCGCCCTGCCGGCATGCCGAAACTGCGGTGGTGTCTCTGACAGGAGCGGCATCGGCGCCGGGAGCACCAACTCGCCAGCGCGCGGGTCGTAGACGTGGAGCAGGTTGCCGCGCGCGCGGTACTGCGCGTCTTCGAAGATGTCCTTGATGGAATAGATCTGGGCGCAAGGGACACCACCGTCACGCGTCCTCTCCAAGACCTCGGAGAGCGTGTACGTTGCCATCCATTCGGCGACCAGCGAATTGACGAGCGCGCGGTTCTCGACGCGCACGACGCTTGTTGGGTACGTATTCGCCAGCTCGGGCTTGCCCATCACCACGGCCAGCCGTTCGAACATCTTGTCGTTCGTGCAGGCCAGCGCTACCCACTCTCCGCTGGCGGTCTGATAGTGGCTGTGCGGAACCACGTTCACCGTGTCCGCACCCATCCGCTCACGCACGATGCCGTACTTCGCGAAGGCTGGTGCCACCTCGTCCAGGAGCCGAAACACGGACTCGTACAAGCCGATGTCGATGAATTGGCCGCGGCCGGTGATCTCGCTGTTGCGCAGCGCGGCCATCACACCGATGGCACCCCACATACCGGAGATGTAGTCGGCCATGGAGGTCGAACCGGGGACCACAGGCGGGCCGTCGGCTTCTCCTGCTAGCCAGGACAGACCGGCAAACGCATGTGCAATGCGTGCGAAACCTGGTTCTCCGCGCTTCGGGCCGGTCTGACCGTACGCGCTGATGCGCAGCATGACCAGCTTGGGATTCAGCTTGCGCAGGTCTTCGAAACCGATGCCCCACTTCTCAAGGGTGCCAGGACGGAAGTTCTCCAAGACAACATCGGACTTCTCGACCAGTTGCTTGAACAGCGCTACACCCTCCGGCTTGCGCAGGTCCAGCGTGACGGCCTTCTTGTTGCGTGCTTCGCTGAGCCAGACAAGGCTGTCACCGCACTCGGTGATGGTGCCGAATTTGCGCAGCGAGTCACCACCATTGGGCTGTTCGACCTTGATGACCTCGGCCCCGAAATCCGCAAGGATGGTTCCGCAGAACGGAGCCGCCACGAAGGTCGCTATGTCCAGGACCCGCAGGCCTTGCATAGCCCCTGTGTGTTCATCGCGTACCGAGCTCGTCTGGCCGCTTTGGTTTGCGCTGTTGCTCATTTTCGGTTGTCCCCATTGACGCTTGTTGCTTTGACGGAGCGAACTCTAGGCAGCAAGCTCGCGTCGGGCAATCGCATTTATTCGTTCAATTCCGAAGTTTTCCAGCACAATCTGGAAACGCCTTCCGCTATGCCCTGAAGAAAGACAACGATGCTGACGCCGAACACACAAGCCTCCATGAACGTCAACCTCAAGCTACTGCAGACCTTCATGCTGGTGGCGGAGGAGAGGAGTTTTCGGGCGGCGGCCGAGAAGTCGTTTCGGTCTGCATCCGCCGTCAGCGCGCAGATTCGCCTACTCGAGGAGCAGCTGCGCGTCCCGCTGTTCCACCGTACAACGCGCAACGTCTACCTCACGCCGGAGGGCGAGCAGTTGATGGAGTGCGCGCACCGGGCGTACCACGAGGTCGAGATCGGCCTGCGCAAGATCCGCGAGACCGCGGACATCCAGCACGGCAAGGTTGTCCTCGCATGCTCTCCGACTGTGGCGGAAACCCGCCTTGCCCGGGTGCTGGCCGCGTTCGAGCGCGAACACCCCGGCATTGATGTCGCCGTGCACGAAATGACATCGGGCGCCCAGTTTGAAAGCATCCGCAAGCGCGAGGTGGACTTCGGCATCGGTCCCTCCATCGAGTCGAGCGAGTTCCTGATGGAGCCTGTGATGGAAGACCCGTTCTACGCGCTCGTCCCCCGGCGATACCTCAAGACGGCAAAGCGGACCATCTCGCTTGCGACGCTGAGCAACGTGCCACTGCTCATGCTTAGCAAGGCGACGGCGCTGCGCGGCATGCTGGAAGATGCGATGAAAGAGCGCCACCTTCGGTTCACCACCCGATACGTGTTCTCCCAAGCTCAAACGCTCATCTCGATGGCGAATGCCGGCCTGGGGGCGGCCATCCTGCCGAAGGTGACCCTTCCCTCTCGCGGCGACCCCAACACCTACGTGCTGCGCATCACCAATCCCACCTTGTCGCGCACGGTGTGCATCAACACTCTGCGGGGCCACAAGCTGTCGCCCGCGTCATTGAAGCTCGTGCGCCTGCTAAAAGAACTCATCCCCGACGCTGACGAACGCCCTGGCACCGGGCGCGAACTTGTGGTGGCCGATGAGTGACGCAGCTCCGTTGACCTACTGTGCGTTTATTCTTCACAGTTATTCAGATAATTTCGATTGCGCTTGCAGTGACCGCCCGATAGATTCCTCCGCACCGCACAGCCTCGAAAGGGTTCGCCAAGGGCTGATGCACACGAAGGAGTCACATGAACTACAACCTGCTCGGCGGCATCCGCGTGGTCGAGAGTTCGGCATTCATTGCCGCGCCACTGGCCGGCATGGCCTTGGCGCAGTTCGGGGCCGATGTCATCCGCATCGACGTGCCAGGAGGCGGCATCGACTACCGCCGTCAACCCCTCTCGCCTGCCGGAAGGAGCCTGTATTGGACTGGGCTGAACAAGCACAAGCGCTCGGTCGCAATCGACGTGCGCAAGCCGCAGGGGCGTGAGCTCGTCCGCGCGCTCATCGCACAGGAGGGCAGCAACGGCGGTGTTCTGCTCACCAACCTGGGGGCACCCTGGTTGTCGCACGCATCCCTGGCCCAGGCGAGGCCCGACCTCATCAGTTGCACCATCGAAGGAAACTCCGACGGCTCGACGGCTGTCGACTACACGGTCAACTGCGCCGTGGGTTACCCCGCGTTGACAGGCAGTGGGGACCCCAGCGAACCCGTAAACAATGTACTTCCCGCATGGGATGTCGCTTGCGCGTACAACGCAGCCTTCGCGATTGCCACTGCGTTAGCCAATCGACGCGCCACCGGCCAAGGCGCAGAGATTCGCCTTGCGCTATCGGACCTCGCTTTCGCAACCATCGCCAACCTTGGCCTCACAGCCGAGGTTGAGCTTCTCGGCGCCGGCCGCAGGTCGACGGGCAACTACCTCTATGGCGCGTTCGGCAAGGACCTGACCACCCTCGATGGTGAGCGGTTCTACGTGGCTGCCATCTCCATGAACCAGTGGCGCAGCCTTGTCGCAGCCAGCGGCCAGGAATCGGCCATCCGGGCCCTCGAGGAAAAGCTGGATTTCGACTTCGGCAGGGAAGAAGACCGTTTCACTGCCAGGGAGCCGATCGCGGCCCTCCTCCAGGCCTGGAGCGCCGTTCGCACATTCGATGAAGTAGCCGCTCAGCTGCGCGCCCACAGCGTGTGCTGGGGCCCCTACCAGACGGTTGCACAAGCCGTGGCCGCGGATCCTCGGCTGAGCACCCAAAACGAAGTATTCAACCGTGTCACAACGCAGGGGGTCGGCGACCACCTTGCGGCCGGCGCCGCAACCCGCATCTTCGGAGCGACCCGCCATCCCGTTGTTCCTGCCCCCCTTTTGGGACAACACACCGATGAGGTCCTGCTCGACGTCCTGAAATTGAGCGCCGCCGAAGTGGGACGCCTCCATGATGAAGCCATCGTTGCGGGCGCCGATGCTTCTGGAAGCCAAGCGTGACCACGGCGCACGAGGCCGCGAGCCCCATTGACTACGACAGCTGGATTGGTCGCAGCGAGGAGAGCCTCGACGTCGCCACCCTGGCCCCGGTTCGGGCCATGGCCGCGACGCTCGACCACCCCACGCCGCTCGACGTCGGAGCCGCCATTCCTCCGCTCTGGCACTGGCTGTACTTCCTGCCGCGTGCGCCCACGTCGGAACTCTCGCAAGACGGCCATCCCCACAAAGGGGGCTTCCTGCCGCCCATCCCCAAGCCGAGTCGCATGTGGGCCGGCAGCCAGGTGGCCTTCCACGCCCCCCTGCGCATCGGGGCCGCACTTCGCCGAACCTCAACGGTCGCTGACATCAAACCCAAGGAAGGCCGCAGCGGCTCCATGTTCTTTGTGAACGTCCGCCACGAGATCTTCTGCGACGGAATTCTTGCGGTCGTCGAAGATCAGGACATCGTGTATCGCGACGCGGCCCCTGTTGCGGTCAAGGCCGCACACCAGGCTGCGCCGCGGACAGCACCGGCATTGTGGTCTCGCGCGGTGCTACCAAGTGCGCCGCTCCTCTTCAGGTACTCGGCACTGACGTTCAACAGCCATCGCATCCACTACGACAGGCCGTACGCCACCGAGGTGGAGGGCTACGCCGGACTGGTTGTTCATGGCCCGCTGCTGGCGACCTTGATGCTCGACCTGGTCCGCCGCGAGTTGCCTGACGCGGGCATTCGCCAGTTCACGTTCAAAGCGCAGAAGCCCATCATGGATACGCATAGCTTTCAAGTCTGCGGACATCAGCGTGAACCAGGCAGCCTTGCGCTATGGGTTTCAGACCTCGACGGCGCCGAGGCGACCGTCGGCACCGCCTTGCTCGAGTAAACAACGAGGAGACTATGCAGAAAGATAGACGGGGCAACTACTTTGAGGACTTCCAGCTAGGCCAGGTCATCCAACACGGGACACCGCGCACGGTGACGGAGGGCGACGCCTCCGTCTACATCGCGTTGACCGGCGCACGCCAGCTGCTGCACTCGGCATCGACGGCCGCCAAGCTCATGGGCCTGGACCGGCGACCTCTCGACGACGTGCTTGTGTTCAACATCGCCTTCGGGAAGACGGTCCCGGACGTGTCGCTGAACGCAGTGGCCAACCTTGGCTATGCCGAGGTTCGGTTCACCGAATCCGTGTTCGCGGGTGACACATTGCGTTGCGAGAGCGTGGTCATTGGCCTGAAGGAGAACTCGAACAGGAAGACAGGCCTCGTGTACGTCCGGTCCACCTGTTGCAACCAGGCTGGACGCAACGTTCTCAGCTGGGTTCGTTGGGTGATGGTCAACAAGGCCGATCCCGCCGCCAAAGCGGGTGGTGCACACGTTCCAAGTCTTCAGGTATCCGTTCGGCTGGAAGACCTGACTTCCGCGTGCCGGCTGGAGTCCTCCGATGCGCTTGAAGAGTGGTGCGAGCTCTCCGGGGCAAATGACCTGTGGGACGATTACAGCCCAGGGGAGGTCATCGTCCATCCCTTGGGAATGACCATCGAGGACGCGGACCACATGTCCGCAACGCGGCTCTACCAGAACAACTCGAAGCCCCACTTCGATGCGTTGCACATGGCAAGCTCGCCCCTTGGTAAGCGACTGGTCTATGGTGGCCACGTCATCTCCATCTGCCGGGCGCTTTGCTACGACGGAATGGAGAACGCGACGAGCATCCTTGCCATCAACGGCGGCTCGCACGTCGCACCCACGGTCGCCGGCGACACCTTGTACGCGCGCACCCAGGTCTTGGAGAAGGTGAAGCTTCCTGGTCGAAGCGATGTCGGAGCACTCCGGCTCCGCACGCTCGGCCTGCGAAACCACGGTGCCGACAAGCCGCTCGACTTTCACGCGGCTGCACAGGCGAACACCCAACAGCGCACTCACGTCGTCCTTGACCTGGACTACGTTGTCGCCATCCCGCGAGCGTCGCTGGCCCGCTGAGTCCGAGCTCACGGGCCTTCCAATCGCAAACAGTCGGCGCTCGCGACCGCGTGGACGGGTGCGCTGACCAGCTCGCCACATGCCTCAGTCGGCAAAGGAGAACGCCGGGATGACTGCCACACAGTCGCCAGCGTTGATGTCCTGCACGTCGGCGCTGACAGCGGCCACGTCACCTGCGGCCTCGTACCTCAGTGGCTTGTACTGCTGGATGACTTCCGTATCCATCGCACAGACAAATACCTGCGACGCCGAGATCTTTTCCTTGATCAACCGCAAGGCCACCTCGTAGTTGTAGTCAGACTGCTCGTGCTGGTTGAGGGTGTCGACGATAAGCAGCGGTATTGCTTCGTAGTCGACGAAAGCTAAGAGACATCTCCTTCCACGCATTGTTTAGCCAGGCACGCTGAATAAAATCCAGTCATGTCCGCCGCTTTAGTCCCGCGCCCCCAGTGCACCGCTTGTCTGCGCCCGCTCAGCGCCTGCATTTGCAGTTGGGTCGTGCCCACCGCCCACACGGTGGAGGTACTCGTGCTGCAGCACCCGCTGGAGGTACGCCAGGCCAAAGGCAGTGCCCGCCTGCTGCAGCTCAGCTTGGCGCACTGCCGCTTGGTGGTGGGTGAGGCATTTGCCGTGCCCGTCTGGCCGGTGGACGGCAAGCACACGCTGCTGCTGTACCCGGACGGTCTGCAAGATACCGCTTCCAACCTGCGGGTCCCACCGCCGCTACCGCCCGAGTGGCCGCAAGCCCAGTCGCGCCTTCGCCTGGTCGTGCTGGACGGCACCTGGCGCCAAAGCCGAAAGATGCTGTACCAAAGCCCGCCATTGCAACAGTTGCCCCGCTTGGCCCTGCACAACCTGCCGCTTTCGAACTACCGTATCCGCAAAGCCCATGGGCCCCACCAACTGTCCACGCTGGAGGCGACCTGCTACGCCTTGTGCCAACTGGAAGGCGGTGCGGCGCGGTTCCAGCCAATGTTGAATGCCTTCGACGGGTTCGTAGAGTACTTGGAGCAGGCTGGCGGGCAGCGAAACGCGCAAACCGACAGGTCCTGTCCTCAACCAAGGACTACGGGGTTCATTTAAGTGACCAGCTAAATGGCTGGTTTTGGCCGAATGCCGAACGAAGGACGTTCAATTATCGGGAGCGGTATCAAACATCCCATTCATCGGATGCTCGCTCGGCCACGTTCCGTCGAGCTTCAACCACGCCCGTCGAGCCATGCCGTTCCATCGATGAGGGGTTGCACCGCCGAGCTGAAACTCGCCTGCTTGAAAGGCTTTTCCCCAGCTTGTTCGCAGCGACCTCGAAGGCGTCTTCCACTGAGAGACCCGTCCTCCGACAGGTCTTGCGACTTCGCAAGAGAAGATGAAGGTTGCCGGCAAGCGGCTGAAGAGTTCGGCGGTCGGGGTGATGCCGAAGGTGTTGATCGCCGACTGTAGCCGCTCTCGGGCCTGGAGCAACGAGCCCAGAGCGCTAGTGATTCCGAAGTTTCGGAACAAGGCCAAAGTCGCCCCACTGCTTCGGCCGCAGCCATCGACGCACTTTGGCATGATGCGGGCAATTGCCGACACTCGGAACGAAACATGGAAAACAGGCACAAGAGAGCCATTGCGATTGCCGCGCTCTATGTGGCGTGCTCGGCATGGAAGGTTGCGCGACCGGCAGCGAGTCCGACGCGTGGCCGGACAAGGTCGTATCGTCGAACCAACTTCGACTGGCCGAGCCACTGGAGCTCAGGATGCCTCGGCGGAACACGAATGACCCCATGCCCAACGGAACCGCTGTGCTGCGCGTGCATGTGGACGAGCGCGGCGACGTGCGCAAGACATTGCTGGTCAGCAGCAGCGGAAGCGCGGCGCTCGATGGGGCCGCCGCGCGAGCGCTCGTTGCTGCCAGGTTCGTCCCCTACCGCGAGGCGGGGGTGGCCATACCGGTCACCACGCTGATGCCGATGAATGTCAAGGCCTCTGCCCAATGCCGCGGCCTGAGTCCCTTGGACTGCTGAGAAGGCCAAACCCCGCCGTCCTCCCGCCGCACCGATGTTGCAGTGCGCAGCAGCATGGGGGCCGGCTCGGATTGCCGCCGGCACGACGGTGCGGTAGCCTCTCGGCTCCAAATACTGCCGGGAGACTCCCGATGCCTCGTCGCTTCATTCTTTCCGCTGGCGCCGCCCTCGCGGCCGCCGCACTGGTCATCGGTTGCGGTGCCATGCGTTCATCGGGCGGCAACCCGATGAGCTTCTTCATCACCAGCGTGAACCCCGGCAAGGGCGGCGACCTCGGAGGCTTGGCTGGAGCCGACCGCTTCTGCCAGTCGCTGGCAACGAGTGCGGGGGCGGGCAACAAGACCTGGCGCGCCTATCTGAGCGCCGCAGCCGCGGACGGGCAACCGGCGGTCAATGCGCGCGACCGGATCGGCACGGGTCCCTGGACCAATGCCAAGGGAGTGGTCGTCGCGACCAGCGTGGCCGATCTGCACAGCGCCAATGCCAAGGTCGGCAAGGACACCTCGCTGACCGAGAAAGGCGAGGTGGTCTCCGGCTTCGGCGATCCGGTGAACCGCCACGACATCCTCACCGGCTCGCGTCCTGACGGCACCCTGGCCGTGCCCGATCCGGGCAAGGACACCACGTGCGGCAACTGGACCAAGAGCGACGGCGGCTCCGCCATCGTGGGTCACCACGACCGCAAGGGCACCAATCCCGATCCGGTCGCCAATGCTTCGTGGAACGCTTCGCACGGCACGCGCGGCTGCAGCGTCGACCAACTCAAGACGAGCGGAAGCGCCGGGCTGATGTACTGTTTCGCGGCGAACTGAGCTTGGCGGTCGGACGGGGCCTGGAGCGGCCGCTCGCTCAGGGCCCCGTGGGCGTCTTGCGGTCGCGCCTGCTGCGCTTGGGCAGCAGCATCCCGACCTGGTCGCTGTAGACGAGATGGCGCTGGCCGAACTGGGCGACCAGGCCACGCTCCTCGCCCCACCCCAGCGCAAGGTCAGCGAGGCGGCGCAGACCTTCCAGAGAGTACGTTTCTCTTCTCCCCGTTCACCGCTCCTCGCACGAGTTTTG
>Ga0163161_10000271_pt1 | contig 45502 bp, 49 predicted proteins | sample S45metaG_FD_129847 | JGI IMG/M metagenome (GOLD analysis project Ga0163161, IMG submission 129847) | Switchgrass rhizosphere microbial communities from Kellogg Biological Station, Michigan, USA - S4-5 metaG | ecosystem: Host-associated > Plants > Roots > Rhizosphere > Soil | place: USA... | reverse complement strand
ATCTACTATTATCTCAGGCAATAATAACTTAAGAAGGTCAATAAAAGAATCTTGCATTAGGGGGAATTTTAAAATACAAATATCTAGATTTTAATATTTCCCCGCAACAATATGTCTTGATCCTTTTATAATTCAATCAACAGAACAAAATAAATGATTTTTTTGCAGTTTTATAGATATCAAGCTTAATATATCGATATCTCCTTTTTGTTAAAAACCTTAATTTAACATTTTAAAGTCCTGAAATATAATCTAGTATCTCATAGCCTTTATAAATTTGCAACTCCAAAATTTTAAATTTAATGCAATGAATGATACTAATATTCAAGATTCTTTACTGGTAAAAAAATATATAGAAGGTGACGAATCAGCGCTAGCGAAATTAATTAAAAGACATGAATCCAGAATATACGGATTTATATATTCTAAGATTAAGGATAAAGATATTTCAAATGATATTTTTCAAGATACATTTGTTAAGGTAATTAAAATACTTAAATATAAAAGCAATTTATACAAAGAAGAAGAAAGATTCCTTTATTGGGTTTTACGTATTTCTCACAATTTAATTGCCGATCATTTTCGAAAAACAAAAAAAATGCGAATGCGCAGGGACACAGAAGAATTTCCCATTTTTTCTCTAATGTCTGACAACTCTTTAAACATTGAAAGTAAAATAATTATAAGCCAACTTGAAATTGATTTAAAAAAACTGATTGCAGAACTGAGTGATGATCAAAAAGAGATATTGACAATGCGAATATACCAAAACATGAGTTTTAAAGAAATATCTGAGGAAAAAGAAATTAATATAAACACCGCATTGGGAAGAATGCGTTATGCACTAAATAATTTGAGAAAAATTATAGAAAAAAACCAAATTAGTTTAGCTGAATAGTTTGATTATTGATAAATTCAATCAAAAGATTAACTATTGTGATAAAACGTGGAAGGATAAAAACAGTAAAATAAAATCGTTTTTTTTCTGTAGTAAACGAAAACAGTGTGCGTAAGTCTTATTTATTTCATTTTATAGTTTTAATGTTTATCTATTTAAAAAATAGTCATTTTTTATCTATTTTTTTTAAAATCACAAAAAAACTCCTTAATCTCTTAAGGAGTTTTTGTTACATGAGTTTTTGTTATTTAAAAAACTCATCATAACGTTCTTTTTTTGATTCTTGATACTTTACAATATATACATCCAGAAAACCACTTTGTTTTAAAAATTGCATTGGATCTTTTATATTTAGTATTTCTTCAATCGCTTTTTGCTTGTCTTTTTGTTTGTTGAAATAAGATTCTATTATTTTATAACCAATCCAATATCCTAGATCGTTAGGTCTGTCATCTTTTTTGGAAGTTCCGTATAACCAATCCTGATAATCAGCATTTTTTAATCTCGTTACAAATTCCTGACATAATTTATCCTTGTTTTGGTCTCCATATTTATATGAAAACTGATTTATTGATTCTCCCGAAATAAGTTCACCAACAAAGTCGGCGCCTCCTTCAAGCAAACACCATTTCAGCAACATATCTTTGCCTATTATATTTTGTTGATAATGTATAAGTTCGTGTGCTATTAAACCAGAAACACCATCCAGATTTTTAAGCATTTCAATTCCAACAATAATTCCCTCAGGAGATGAAGTTCCTCCAGAATTAAATCTTCCGTAAACAAAATAAATAGGAGGGAATTTAGCCTTTGGATACCAATACTTTAATGCACTATAAATTGCTCTTACTCTCTTTTCCTTAGAAGAAATATTGTCCAAAACATTTCTTGAAAGTTCATAATCAGCTTTTCTTTTCTTCACAACTATATAAAGAGAATCTGCATTGATTATTCTATTTTCAGTAAACCCTTTAACCCCCGGAGAACCTTTTTGCATGTATTCAATAAATGGATTTTGTTTTGATTTATCCATTTTGTCAAATGCTTCCCAAAAGTTTTTTGAGTCTTTGGTTTCAAAAACTGCATCATAAGGATTGTCTGAGAAATTACTTTGTCCAAAAAGAAAGTTGGAGAAAACAATGAAAAGTGTTGTAAGGGTAAGGTTTAACTTCATATTAGATGATTTTCAAAGCTTTTTTTTAGGAATATCTCACAATGTATTACGGCTTGTTGTTATTCCTTTAACGTTAAATTTCTTAAATTAATACTTCCAAAAGGAATTTCTTTATCATTGATTTTATAAAAAAGATTTTGTTCTTTTATATTAAATCCGGTTCGTAACGTACCATGTGCTCCATCAATAGGAGAGAGCAATACCACATAAAACCCGTCGATTCTTTTGGTTTGACAGTTCTTTTGAACGAAGACGATTTTTGAATATCATTATCTAAAATACAGCATAAACATATACTTCGCCATTAGTATCAGTATATTTCGTTCCCCCTCTGGGAAAGCTATTTTGTATTACTAAACTTGTACCAATAGAATAAGTATACTCATGTTTGGTATAAATCAAAGATTTCTGATTTTGAGCTTTTTTTTGACGAATCTAACTTCACTTTATCAAAAGTACCAGACTTTGATTTACTGCGTTGCTCACATGAAAAAAGTACTATTACTGTTATAATTAATATTGAAATACTTTTTCTCCTCTTTTTTAAGCTTGTATGCAAATCACTTTTACTTATTCTATATATTTTTTCTCCATCTCAAAATAAATTTACTAAGAAGCCAAATAGGTTTAAGTTGTAAATCTAAATAAAATAAGATTTGGATTATTTTCGATTGCATTGTCAAATTTCTTAAAATTTAATTTCTGAAGAAGTTTAATTGAGCTTTGATTATCTTTATGTGTTTGTGCATCTATCGTTTTTATACCATGTGTTTTAATTGCGTATTCTAAAACCTTATTAACAGCTTCGATCATAATTCCCTTACCTTGATATTGGGTAAGAAGTTCATATCCAATTTCGCATTTTCTGGAATCTTTTAAAAAGTCAAATAGACAAACTGTACCAATTAGCTTATCCTCGTCAGTTTTTGTAATTGCCCAATAAAAAAACTCATCACTTTCATTTTCGATTAAACTGTTGATGAAATTTAGTGCATCTTCTAATGTTTTGCTTGGTTTCCTGTCAAGAAATTTATTTATTTCTATGTCCGAACGCAATTGCAATATTTCTTCGGAATCATTTTTTGAAAGTTTCCGAAGTGTAAGCCTTTCGGTAATCAATATTGGGAAGGTTTGCATATTCTTGTTTATTTTATTTTATGACGACTTGAGCAACTAGTTGCTTTTTCTTCAAACGAATATAAGAATATTTAAGTAGCAATCTTTAACTTGACTGAAACTGACATAAAGTGATTTCTTAGAGCGATTTTATTAAGATTTTCTTCAAATCACACCTAAAATGGTTTGCAAACTAGCTTACTCGGAATTTTTTACATCATTTATTTTGCCAGGTGATTTCATTATTTTCATGAAACATAGGGCAAAGAATTTTTACAATTTCACTTTTGTCATTAATCACGTACCAATCAGGACTATTAATTAAGTCAAGAAAATCATTTGCCTCCTCACACATCTTATCATAATTGTCATCATCTCCTTCATCCAAATATTTACTGGCTTTAACTGAATTTTCAATAAGGTTTAATAGACGTCTATTTTCAGAAGTCTCAATCAAAAAAGCAGGATTAAACAAAATATCTCCATAACTTCTCATTTCCCAATTAGTTTCAATCAGCGAACCAATATTATTATTTTTCCAGTAGAGCTCGTATTTTTTCATTTCTATTAATTTAACCGTCTTCTTTACCTACTTATTTATAACGTTACTTTAGCAAATAGTGGTTTTCTTCAAGCTAATATAAGAATATTAAAGTAGCAATCTTTAACTTGATTGAAATGATTTCTTGGACTTATTTTATTGATTTTTTTTCAAATAGCACTAAAATAGTTTGCAAACAAGCTCAATATAAACCACAAAAAACTCCTTAATTTCTTAAGGAGTTCTTTTATATTTAAACTAAACTATTGAGCATCCCAAGCTGCGCTGGCATAATAAATAGAACTTGTTACCGGAGCTTTCCAATATTCCTGACTACCACCACGGAAGGTGTGCAAACTTACAGCATTAACATTTCGCTTAGAATCGTTAGTCACCCAACGAATTGTTTGATTCAATATCTCTGTACCATTTACATAATATTTGACATATCCGTCAGTATTTGAACCTGTATTTAACTTAACAGATATCTGACAGTTATAGGTAACTCCTTCTTGTATATAGTATTTTTTTCCAAAATCATTACCAAATTGTCCAGGTTGATCTTTATAATAAACGTATGGCTGAAGATAAGCTCCGCTTCCTTTAGCACTATTTGATCCATTTGGACAATACCACATAAATCGGGCACTACCGCCATTACCATCCCATCCTGGGTCGCCACCGGTATTTTGATCACCAATTAAGATACCGTATCCGCATTTACCGCCTCTGCTCCAATAAAACCCAGAATTAAATTTCATCTGGAACCAAACCGTGTAAACGCCCTCTGACCAAACTCCATACGACGTACATAAACCACCAGGACACGATAATGTATTTGTTTGCAATGTGATCGTTCTGGCTCCGGTACCACCTCCTAACGCAGCTGCTGCTGAGGCAGTGGTCTTGTTCGTATTTTGCGATGCATCTTTCTTAGTACTTTGCAATACGTCTTTGCTGGCACTTTGCGGTTCATTTAAATCTTGTTCCTTTTCACAGGAATTAAATACTAATGCCGTAATAAACAGTAAACTTGCTAATTTTAAGATTTTTTTCATTTTTTAATGGTTAAGAGTTAGTAAATAATTAATAATCAGCAAATAACACTTATATTATTTGAAACTGACACTACAAAGTTGATTAATAACAATTAACACAGGGGGTAATAATGTACGTTTTTAGGCACAAAAAAATACAGTCTATGTATTTTGTATGTATTTATAAGGTTTAAAAAATGATATTTGAAAAAATCGAGATAAAATATACAATTTTAAAACACTTAAGAATCTGACATTCTTAACCTTAAATAAAATTATATATCATATTTGGTTTAGTTAGTTTTAATCATAATTAATCGATATTTTAGTTTTATGACTATTTTTCAAAATAAAACAGAAATTGATATTAGGTGTTTTATTGCTGTTATTGAAAATCCACAAAAAAACTCCTTAAAAAATTAAAGAGTTTTTTGTTTATACTTTTATGACGTTAAAAGTTTAGATGCAGTGGCGAAGTCAGAGGTATTCTCTTTGAGTTTTCTTTAAATCCTTCAAAAAAAGATTCATAAATGATTCCGAGAAAACCATTGATACCTATTTCAATTCCATTCCATATCGAATCGCAGCTTCAAGTATGTCTATATTAATATCTTTTAGTGTTTTAAATTTGATGCAATATCCTGTAACGCTTGCCTTGCCAATATTTTTTCCAAATGTTTGAGTTAAAAATGTCTTGTCCTCAATACCGAGAATGTAAACGGAGATTCCCGTTGTATTTGCGCTCACACCAATACGAAAAAATTCTTTGATTTTTCCATCAGCGTATTTTAAAACCTGAAATCCATAACCAATAGTAGGATTACTAACGGTTTTATTTTGGCCGTTTTTACCATCATCATACCATAATTTACATTCCGGACCCACGCGAAGTACAAGTTCGTGTAATTCTTGCATCTCATTGCGTTTTGGCTCAGGCTGACTGGCAATATATTCTTTAATTTGATCTTGTACCATTATTATTTAACTAATAAAACAATAATATTCGGAAATATAAATATTTACTTCAGATTGCGTTCCTTCAGAAGATTTTCCAATTCTACTTTATTGTATTTGGAGTTGTTACTCAATTTGTAAGCAAAAAACAAAGGAATTAAAGTCAAAAATCCTAAAGTATTTTTCACAACACTATAAAACACAACCCCTAGTAAAAATCCAATTAATAAAGCATTAATCATAGAAGTTGATTTCATTTTTTTTGCTTCTTGCAACAACTCTTGATCCGTTAATTGTGATAATTCTTTTTTTTCCATCTCGTTATGTTGATATTTAATTTTATTCTTTTGCTGGTATACAATAAATATCTTTATCGGCTTAATTTAAACTTACAGCCCTTGTTTTCTTATTTTGATAATATTTTTTTTATTTCCGCAGCAATATTATCTAAATTACCCGGAGCATTTCCGGTCGCAACAAACTTTACAACTCCATCTTTGTCTATTAAAAAATTCTTCGGAATTGAATTCATTCCATACTCATTCCATATTTTTTCATTTGGATCAATTCCAAAATTAAAGTCAATTCCGTCCTTTCTTAGTTTCTCTACTTTAGTCAGTACTTTTTCCTGACTTTCTCCTATTGAAATTGCTAAAAACACAAAATCATTTTCTTTATTTGGCTCAATAATTTTCGATGGTATATCATAGAACTCCATTAAGCAAGGCGCACACCAGGTTGCCCAAAAATTGATAAGAACAACTTTGCCTTTTAAATCAGAAAGTTTTACTTCCTTACCATCTACAAGCTTTAAAGTAAAATCTTTTGCTACATCATTTACTTTTAAAATATATTGTTCCGGTTTTACAGTGTTTTCACTTACTATGGGTAGAACCTGAGTACTATTTTTTTTGTCTATTTCTTTTTTTTCTTCTTCGGTATAAATCCCTATTGTCATTATAAATTCCTTTTCACCAATTTTATCTCCAAACTTATTGGCTAATTCATCTCTTTCTTTTTGCGAGACTCCCTTATTCATTGATTTAATATAACCGGTAGCCCCATATTCTTCAAGTTTTTCTCTTGTCGAGATTTCATTATTAATTATAATTGTGTACTGAGGTTTATTGCCAATTTTTACTTGTGCATAAAAGGACTGGGCAACTATTAAAACTGCCAAAAGAAATAAGTTTTTCATGTTTTTTTGATTGATTAATTGATGATTATTTTGTTTAATAGTTAATATAAGAGAATTCTAACTGATGAAATTAAAATTACTATTAGCGAATATAAGAAATATCTTTATTTAAGCACTTTAAAAATCAACTTGTTAGAAAGACTTATTGGCTTTTTATAATTTCTTTTATTTCGTTTACTATTAATTTTGATCCTATAGGAGACCAATGTGTATCATCAAAAAAGTACAGATCTTTTTGACTTTTCAACTTTTGAGATAATATTTCTTTTGAATCAATGTAAATATAATTTTTACTTAATTTTTCAAAATTCTCAAAGAAGACAGGTTTTGTTAAGTTTTTTTTATCAACTATATAATCATAATACATATCATATTTATCTGGTGAGGGCAATACGATCAGTTTTATGTTTTTTTGTTTAAGCTTTCCAGATATAATATTTAAAATATCATTTAGTTTTTTCGAATTTTCAGGTAAATTATTTTTTTTGATTTTTACGAGATCCTGATAATAAAAAAACAACTTATCCGAATGATTACTAAATAAAGATTTTGTGTTTAATTGAACATTGTAAACAAATTTATTTGACAAGTAATTCTTTCGAAGAAAAAAATCAGCAGACGATAACGGAAATTTTAAAGTTGCACTAGAAAAGAATTCATATTTATAATCTTCTTGTTTTGGCTTGTGATTATAAACCAAAGTATCTATTTGATTACAGTTCATTTGACTATTAAAATCAATATTCTCGGTATTATCTATAATATAACGCTCAACGTTTTGCAGTATAACGTAGTCTATTTTGTATTTATAGAAAAAATCCCCGTTAATTAAATTAATTAAGGTTTGAATTTGATTCTCTGATATAAATCTATCTACATGAAGAACACTAAAATCATCTGCAAGTATATTTTTATATCCTATACCGTATTGTTCTGAAAATGAATCTCCCACAGTAAGAACTTTAAAATTTCTATGCGAAGATTTTGATAATAATTCAAATTTTTCAGTCTTATTAAAATCAAAAGCTTTCCTGTAATCTTCAAAAATATTTGGTATATATCCCAGTCGCAATAAATCAGGACTCTCTTTTGTACTATAAAACAAATATGTAATACAATATAATGCCAAAAAAGGGACGATAAACATTAGAGTTTTGAAAACCAATTTTCTCATAGTTTAGAATTGAAAATAAATAAATTGAGATTCTTTGCCTCCAAACCAAAATATTGCAATAATAATGGCATAATACATTGCATATCTAAACCTTCTTTTCCATTTTAAACCCAAAGAAGCGATTGCATATTCTCTTTCTCTCCCAAACCATTCTATAAGTACAAATATTAATAATAAAAGAAACAAAAACGTTGGCCTTATTGTAGGAACGGAGAATAAGGATCTCGAGAATATTTTAGAAATGTAATCAATTGCATGATCTATGTTTTCGGCTCTGAAAAAAATCCAGGCAAAAACCGTCAGAGTAAAAGTAATTCCAATCGAAAATAAATCTTTTAAACTTGGCAGATGTCTTCCTTTGGCAACAATCTCAAGATTATTTCTATTCGAATTTAATAGTATTGAAGGCATAATATATAAAGCATTTAGAGCACCCCAAACGATAAATGTCCAATTTGCTCCATGCCACAATCCACTTACAATAAAAATAATAAAAACGTTTCTTACCTTCATCCATGTGCTTCCTTTACTTCCTCCAAGAGGGATATAAAGGTAATCTCTAAACCAGGAGGAAAGTGATATATGCCAACGTCTCCAAAATTCGGCTATATCTCTTGAGAAATATGGAAATGCAAAGTTTCTTAACAACTCAATTCCAAACAGGCGGGCTGTTCCCAGAGCAATATCTGAATAGCCGGAGAAATCACCGTAAATTTGGAAAGTAAAAAATACAGCCCCCAATACAAGATCGCTTCCTGAATATCCTGCCGAACCATTAAAAATCTGATTAGCATATTCTGCACATTGATCTGCAATTACAATTTTCTTGAATAAACCCCATAAAATTTGCCTTAAACCATCTACTGCTTTTGTATAATCAAAAGTTCTCTTCTCTTTAATTTGAGGCAAAAGATGCGTTGCACGTTCGATTGGTCCCGCAACTAACAATGGAAAAAAACTAACAAAAAGCGAATAATCAATAAAATTTTTCTCTGCTTTTATTCTGTCTTTATAAATGTCAATAACATACGATAAACCATGAAATGTATAAAATGAAATACCAACTGGTAAAATAATTTTTAATGTCCACACATTAAAACTTAAGCCAATTGTATTTAAAACACTAGAAAAAGATTCTATAAAGAAATTATAATATTTAAAAACACCCAGAAAGCCAAGATTAACAGATATACTTAACCAGAACCAGAACTTTTTTATTTTTTCATTTTTTGCATCAGACATCTTAATGCCTGTGTAATAATCTAAAAATGTCGAGAAAATTAGAAGTAATAGAAATCTCCAATCCCAACAAGCATAAAAAAAATAACTTGAAATAAGCAAAAAAATATTCTGAAGTCTTAAATTCTCTTTTGCAACATACCAGTACAATATAAAGACAATTGGTAAAAATATTACGAAGCTTAAAGAATTAAAAAGCATATTTCAGGTCTGTCTTTATTTTATTATTTGTTGGTTTGGTTATAATACCGTGTGTCTAAATTAACGATTAAATTAACTCTGAGAGCTCTGGTTTAGCCATCATTAAACATAAACAATATTGATATTTTTGGCTAATATAAAAAACATTAACCAAGTAATTCAAATACATAAAATAAATAGTAACGACAGAAAATGATTTCACACAAAGTTTCTTAAAAATCCTGCCTGAAATCATTAGTAAACAGACTCATAAGAGTAAAAAAAAACAAGAGCCTCAAAAATCAACTGATTTCGAAGGCTCTTCGTTGTAGGAGAACACCCTATGATAATTTTCCTGATATTAACTTCTTATTTCTGAACCCTTACTAAATCTAAATCCTGAAAGTCAAAACTAAAATCAATATTTGGCGAGATACCTTTCATTTTAATCGATTGAGCTTTTCCTGTTTCATCAAGTGAAAACATAGCCAAAGCATCACAGTTCATTGCTTGATATTCCCATTTTATGGCAAAAGTATTGGCATTATAAAAAGCCATTGGTCCGTTTAATTTAGGAGAGCGAAGCGATCTGAACCATAATTGTTTATCCTTTTCAAATACTTCAATTTCTCCAAACCATTTATCAGCATAAATACCTATAAAATCTTCGTTTTTTACCTTTATATTCTTTGACGCCTTAACTTTTTCCCAAACTTTTGCAGTTACATCATCACCGGTACTTTTATCCTGTTTCATCCATTCGACCATTTTATCTGTCCAGCCAAAATCGTCCAACCCCAAATAACTATCTCCAATCGTATTTCCAATTGCCGAGAAAAGCCCGCCACCGCCACTTTCCGTATTTGTCAAGATTACAAAACCTAAGTTTTGATCCGGATACATCACAACAAGCGATAACATTCCTGGTAAACCACCTGTATGTGATACTTTTAAGTTTCCTTTTTCATCACCTAATTCCCAACCTAAACCATAACCACTAAAATGAGAATTATATCTCGGATTCGGATTAGCTTCTTCAACAGTGTGTATACGCCACATTTCACTGTAGTTTTTCTCAGAAAACAATGTTGTTTTCAAATCGGCACCATATTTTCCTTTATTCAAACGTACAATCATCCATTTTGCCATATCGGATACATTTGAGATTATTCCGCCTGCAGCACCATTTATCTGATCTCCAAAAGGCGCAATTGTTTTTATAGTTCCTGACGCAGATGAATGTGGTACGGCAATATTACTATTGTCTTTAATCAGACTCTTTCCTGCAAAACTATTATTCATTTGCAAAGGCTCGATAATTCGTTTTTGCACAAATGCCTCATAACTCATACCGCTTGTTCTGGCAATTACTTCGCCTGCAACTATATAAAGTAAATTGTCATAATCAAATTTAGTTCTAAAAGCAGAAACAGGTTTAAAATGCTGAAAACTCGTCACCACATCTTTAATGGTAAAATTTGAACCATCAGGAAAAAACATTAAATCACCAACTCCCAAACCAAGACCACTGCGATGCGTTAATAAATCCTGTATATTAAAATTCTCCGTAACATAATCATTATACATTTTAAACTCCGGAATATAATCTTTTACTTTATCTGTCCATTTCAATTTTCCTTCATCTTCTAAAATAGAAAGTGCCGCTGTTGTAAAAGCTTTACTATTTGATGCAATTTGGAAATTTGTATTTTCGTTTACTGCTTTTTTCGTTTCAATAGAAGCAACGCCATAACCTTTTTGGTGAATTATTTTTCCATCTTTGACAACGGCAATGGCTGCACCGGCAACTTTGAACTTAGTCAAAGCATCTTGCATTAATAAATCAATTTTTTCTGAAGTCAATTGTGCGAAGGCAGGAGTAGAGACTAAGCAAATAAAAAGCAATGACGTCAAAAATGATGTTCTTTTTTTCATAAATGATTGTTTTTGATTATTCTGAGGTTTTAGGTTTTACAGATAACTTTCAATAGAAATAAAACACCATTAATTTCTCAAATTATGAGATTTTTTTTCCTAATAAATGTTTCATTTTGGCGAATATAAGAAATATCTCTTCGGTAAATAATCAATTCAACACAAGATAATTGTATAACTTATTAACATTTATTATGAGGAAAACCTCAAAATAAATCAAGAATAACTCATTAAAAGTTACAGGAATTGAACTCGTTTTTTTCGACATTTAATAGAGTTCGTTTGATTATGCAAAGATTTTCAAGGAGCAAACCAATTCGTTTTTTCAAGACCAGAAGTCCCGCTTTCGCCTATATCTTTGTTCGTCCCTCTCAAAGGATACCGACTCTATCGGGGCTAAATTAGAAATATCAAATTTTCAAGCTTTGCGATCTTAAAAAGAATAAAAATACATAATCAATTTTGCGGTTAATATTGCAAACGACAACCTCGACAGTTTTTTTTTAACCTGTAGGGCTTACTAAGCTAACTTAACATCCTTTAGTATAAAATCTCCATTTTTAATTTGCTTAAATAAATATAGAATAACTTATTCTCACCAAAACAATATAAAGTTCTAATATCTCGATTATAAACGGTAATTTGTTCAAATGTATAAATATCATAAGCTTCAATTCTGTCGTAGAAAACGACTAAAATTAGATTAGCATCAGACAAAAATACCTCTTCCGGAGATGAATCTTCTTTTGGATAGGAAATATTAAATTCAATTGTATTCTCAAATTCATTTTGATACAATTCTCTGATTTTAATTTCAATTTCACCAATATCTAAATATTTACAATATGCCATTCTATTTCCGCTTGGGTTAAAGGTGTGATGATCTCCAAATTCATCGATTCTATAGGAGAATATAAGCTTCGGTTTTTTAATATCATTAATTTTAAAAATATTGAAACTTCCTCTAGGAGAATTACCGTCTTTATCGAAAAAAATTAGTCCGAAAAGATTTTCATCAGGCAATGTAAATATTGAATAACTACCGTCATTAATCCACAAATAAAAAAAATCATTTTTCTCAAAAGTCTCATTAAAAAAGTCTCCCAAATCATATTCGACAAAATCATCAAGATCTAAAAAAATAAAATTATCACTTACATGATATTTCTTTAAAAGGGCGTAATTATCCCAAGGATCATGTGAGCCGTTTTCTGTTTTTTTATTAATTAATTTTCCTTCTAAATCAATTTTAAAATGGCAAATTTCGTCAGTAGAGTTTTTTAATCTGGCTTTTAAATAAATGAATTCTAAATCATCAGAGAAATAAAACTCATAAATATGGCTCAAAGAAAACGCTGTTGTTTGATTCAAATACTTGCTGTAATCAACAAAATTATTCTGTTTGAATTTGTGATCATAAATACTGAACTTATATTCCAGAATAATTATTGTTTTTAAATAACTATTAAAATCGATAATTTCAACAAATAATTCCCAAGATGCATTAACTTTAAGCAGCACAAGTTTATTAGAATTCTGGATAAAATGCATCTTCAGAATATTCTCGTAAGATACTTCAATACCTTTTGTTAAATCATAAGTTACCAATTCCATATATTCTATTTTATCTCTTTCTTTAGGGAAACGTTTCTCAAACGAAAATAGAAATTCTAAATTCAAATACCTTCTTATTATTTTAGAAAATAGCTTACACAGGAAATAAAAAAACTCCATTAATTAAAATGGAGTTCTCGATTAAATACTATTCTAAGCTTAATTAAACTGAAACCGTTTTTCGATCTACAGGTCTAAAATACCATGATATTACAGTTAAAACGATTAATAATACCGGCCCAAAAAGTTCTTTGGCAGCATCTCCGCTTGCTATGTGCGAGAAAACTGCACCCGACATAGCAAAGAAAAACCCCGCATAAGCCCATTCTTTTAATAAAGGAAACTTAGGAACGAGAATTGCTATAACACCAAGAAATTTCCAAATAGCCAACAGCGTTAAAAAATAAAGCGGATATCCTAAATGAACCATCATTGTTGTTTCTTCTTTCAACTTAATAAATTGTACAATTCCCGTTGCAGTCATTCCTAATGCTAGCCAAAGTGTTGCAACCCAATAGATAATTTTATTTCTCTTAGTCATAATTAATTATTTTAGTTATTAGTAGTCGTTTTATTTATTTTAATTTATTTACAAAATCCTGCAAGCGATTATGCGCCATATTAATGCCTTGAGCAAAAGGGAGTTTCAGCATCTGATCTCTCATTTCAACAGATTTGTAGACAATTTGCATAGTAAGTTTACTTGTTTGATCTGATACTTTTTCGAACTCTAAAAACTCCAGCTGAGCAGGAAAAGGAGTATTTTCCATTTCGAAAGTTCTGGTGATTTTTTGATTTTCAATTATTTCATGAATTACGCCATTTGCCTGAAAAACAACATTCCCTTTGGGATCTGTAGTTTCAAATTGCCAACCGCCATGTTTTACATTTTCAAGTTTTAGCACTTTTGTACCCATCCATTGTTCTACAATTTCAGATTCTACATAAGCTTTAAAAAGTAATTCCAATGGCAAATCAAATTCTCTCGTAATTACAATTTCCTGTTTGCCATTTTCAGCAGCAATTTTTGTTTTTTGTTCCATGATTTCTATTTTTTGGGTTGATAGTTCTTCATTATGGCTTCGAGTTTATTGAACTTTTCATCCCACATTTTTCTAAAAGGCTCAATAAAATGGTCTATTTCCTTGATCTTTTCGGGATTTAAATGATAAAAAATCTCCCTGCCATTTTGTGTTTGATGTAATAATTCACATTCACTTAAAATCTGAATGTGTTTTGAAATAGTTTGTCGTGACGAACTAAAATTCTCCGCTATTGTACCTGGGGTCATAGCCTGAAGCGCGACCAAACTCAATATAGCTCTACGAGTTGGGTCAGCAATTGCCTGAAAAACATCTCTTCTAATTTCCATTGTGCAGTTATTTGACTGCAAATATAATGCAGTTATTTGACTGCGCAAATTATTTTGAAGTTTTTTTTCAGAAAATTCCCTTTTTTCTAAAAAACATTAAAAACTAAATCACTGAAATAGAGTAGAGTGGAAGCTTAATTTAATAAGTAGCATTTATCCTGATGCTTGCTTTAATTAAGGCTAATCCTTTAATAGTAGTGATGTGAAGATCTTTTGACTGGTGGTGTTTATTCTCTGACACGAGTTTTACAAATTCGTCTCCTTTTTCAGATTTCTGAATCCATTTTACCATCACAAAATCATCACCTTCATCATTAATTAGAGATAACAAATACATTTCGCCCCAATAAATGTTCTCGATTGTATTGGCAATTTTCTTGTATGCAATGATATCTCCCGATTTTAAAAGCGGATACATGCTGTCGCTGCTTACATAAACAGCACCATCGCATTTTGGTAAGCCAGGAATTGTAATTTGATCAATGACTCTTTCTAAATTTTCGTCGTTGAATAAAGTCGATGGTGATGCCTGAATATCGTAAAGAGGAATATATTGTTTTTGATATCCGTCGCCTTTGGATTCATTTAAAAAATTTTGATCATCCGGGCTTAAATTTTCAGTATAAACATTAATTTTTGTCATACTTTGCTTCCCCGTCAACAACCAGACCGGATTGATGTCTAAACAATTGTCTATTATCTTATTTAGGATATCTTCTCCTAAATTTCCATTTCTCTTTAATTGCGTACCTAAATAGCCATTTGACAAGCCATTGTCTTTTTCAAAACGAGTTGGCTTAATCCCCTTAAAATCAAGGTATTCGTAAAATCTTTCAATTGCTTTCATAAAATATAAGAAAATATTTACTAAACCTTGTTGTTTTATAGACTATTGTTTATATATTTGTTCCCATAACAGGAACAGTCAAGGCAATGGACAAAGAAACGAAAAAGAAAAACATATACAACACAGAAATCCTTAATCGTATAAAAGAAAAATATGGTTTGTCGAAAAGATTCATCACAATGAGCCTTTCCGGAGACCGTAAAAGTGAGATGACGGACACAGTTAGAAAAGATTATAAAAAGATGGAAACGGCAATAGCGGCTCTTTTAAAAACACTATAAACCAAAGAATTCTTTACCTATAACATCGAACTGATCACAATGAGCTGGCAACACAATTAAAAACGAACTTAAACCATAATACTATGACGGTAGAAATTACATCTATTGAAAATAACAAGGAATATGAAATTAATGGAAAGTTAGTATTTATGGACCAATCCGGTAATTGGCAGTGCGATGTTGAGCTTTCGCAAATAGAAAAAACAGCTTTAAAAAGTTACACTCAATTAATTTTGAATAATCCGAGACTTACTAAACATGCTAAAGCAACTTATAGGACATAAATTAGTTTCCCTTCTTGATTTAGAAGATTAACCACTAATCTCTAAATCAAAGCCTCCAGAATCTGTGTGTGAATCTGGAGGCTATTTTTTTTAATTATCTGATGAGTCAATTTTAAAACCAAATCTTGAAAATTTAGAACGAAATGACTTGCTCAATTTTAATTTGCTCCAAAAAATATTCGTCATGTGAAACCACAACTAGTGAACCTTGATATTCATTGATTGCTTTTGTCAAAATTTCGATATTCTGAATATCCAGATTGTTTGTTGGCTCATCTAAAACAATAAGATCCGGAGATTCGTTGTTAATTGTAAGGCAACAAAGCATTAGACGCATTTTTTCGCCTCCGCTTAAAGCGGAACAAGGTTTATCCCAATCTTGCTTTGAGAACAGGAAACGATTAAGCCTCATTTTTATATCATGTTCCTCAAGTCCCGAATTGTTGAAGTATTGTGCCTGATCGTAAACTTTTAACTCATTTTGAATCAAAGAATAATCCTGATCAATATATACTGATTTGTTTTCGGCTCTGTAAACTGTTCCAATCTGCGGATCTAGTTTTCCGAGTATAATTTTAATTAAAGTCGTTTTACCCGAACCATTTGTGCCTTTTACTGCAATTCGGTTTCCGCTTGTGATTTCAATATTCAAATTCTTCTCCCAAAGAAGTTGCTCTTTGTACTTAAAATTGATTTCGTTGGTGCTAAAAAGTATTTTTCCTTTATGCAGCGCCGAATTATCAAAACCTATCTTCATTTGATCAATATCCGGAACCGAAGAACGTAATTCTCTTAATTCCTGCGAAATACCATCGATTTTTTCTGCATGGACTCCTTTCAACTTCGAACTGCTGTTTTCGGCATTATTGCGCAGCGTATTCATCATAATTCTTGCAACACCAGATTTCTCTTGTTTCTTTTTGCCTCGAGCGTCCAGTTTTTGTTGTCTTTCTAATGTTTCCCGTTCTTTCTCGCGGGCTTTTCGCAAAGCCTTTTCTTTGGCATGCAGATCCTGATTTAAAGCGTTTATTTCTATTTGTTTTTGCTCCGTATAGAAATCGTAATTTCCGCCATAAACAGCAATACCATGTTTGTTTAATTCGTAAACCATATTTAGTGTATTTAGCAAACTTCTGTCGTGACTTACAATAAGCAAAGTGCTGGTTGTAGACGCTATAAAATCATACAATAATTTTCTCGAATCCGCATCAAGATGATTACTGGGTTCATCCATCAAAACCAGTTCCGGCTGATGGATTAAAATTCCGGCAAGAAAGATTTTTGTCTTCTGCCCACCACTTAAAGTGTTCATTTTCTGAGTCAAATCTAATACCTCTAATTTCCAGTAGCTTAAAGCATTATTACAACGCTCTTCAATTGTCCAGTCATCGTTTAGAATATTCAGATTTTCCTCGGTAACATTACCGTCCAGAATCTCTTTAAACGCATTTAGTTTATCACTAATACGCAATGCTTCAGCAATAGAAAGATCATTATATTGCCCAAAAATCTGCGGAATATAATAAGGTTCAGAATTTAATTTAAGTTCACCATTTAAAGGCTCTAATTCGCCTGCAATAATTTTGAGCAAAGTCGATTTTCCTGCGCCATTATTACCAATAAGCGCTATTTTATCGTGATTGTTTACAGTAAAACTGATGTTATCAAACAGCAATTCTTTGTTATTGTGTTTATATGAAATGTTTTGTAGAATGAGCATAATTTCTTTCTCTAAAAATGAATAAATTGAGCCACCACAATTGTGGTTACTCTCTAAATTGCCTGAAAGAAATTATTTTTCACATAAATTAATTGACTTCTTTTTTTAAGTTCTGCAAAGATATAATTTTATATGAGAGCCTGCAAAGAGTGACAAGTAAGTTTTTTTTGCCACGAATTACACGAATTTTCTCTAATTTTTATTGGAGGACTTTTTTTTTGCCACGAATTACACGAATTTTCTCTAATTTTTATTCTGATTGCACATAATAAAAAATCTGTGCGAATCTGTGTAATTCGTGGCAAACTTTTAAAGCGGTTTCACGATAAAAATTAGAGAAAATTCGTGTAATTCGTGGCAAATTTTTTTTAAAAATCAACAAAAAAACCATATTGCTTTTGGGGACAATATGGTTTCGTTAAAATACTTTGAGTTCATAAACAGTGAACTTTTATGGTTATATTTTTGTAAGCGTAAGTTTCATTTCTTTACTGTCTAATACCAGTTTGTCATCCGTTATAGTACTTTCACAAGGGTATGGAGTACCAGTTTCATCTTTAATTACTAAACTTTTTCCTCCTTTTGTCAAAGCATAAGTACCATTATTGATTTCGCTCTGCAAATATCCAGTTACATGCCCGTCTTTAGTAAACGTTAATGTTCCTTGAGTTAGAATTACATTTTTTAAAGAATCAGAGAGAGGCATTTTTGGCTCAACAGCGGTAACTTTCCAAGAGTCCACCAATTCATTTCTACTCTTATGACATGAAATCATTAATACTGCCACCATTGCAATTCCGAAGATAAATAATTTAGATTTTTTCATGATTTTGTGATTAAAGTTAAACTACAGAAAATTACAAAATTTTTTCTAATTAAAAATCTAAAAATCAATTATTTATAAAGAAGCTGTTTTTAATTCCAATATTTATCCCCAAGCCTCGGGACCAAATTCCAATATAAGAACTTACATGTAAAGCCTTATGGTATTTGTGTTTTGCAGATATAGATTAACGTAGAGATGCACAACAGTGCATCTTAGCAACGATTAGAGATACAAATAGATACAAATATAAACGACAAACAGATTAGACGCACTGCTGTGCGTCTCCGCAGAAAAACCTTTGTCACTTTGCACCTCAGAACCTTTGCACCTCAAAAAAACTAATTAAGAGTTAAAGCTCCCAAAATTTCTTCGTACAAAAATGGCCCGCCAGGATATGTTGCTGTATAATCCAGATTCATCCAAATCTGACCGCGATCATCAACGTGGTAATGTATTTTTTTGCCATAACTTTCTTTGACAAAAAGCACGTTTTTAATCAAATAATTGACTTTTTCTAAATCGATCAAAGAACCTATTAATATTTCGGGGTAAATATGTCCTTTGGTATGAATTAATCTTGGAGTTCCACCAATAGAACGTACTGCGGCAGCCATCAGAATAGAATGATCGTCGCAATCTCCTGAAAAATATTCTAATGATTCACTCGCCGTTGCAATATAATCCCCTTCTTTTGGATCGTTAACATAATTCCAGCGGCTGTTAATCTCTTTAAAGACCGCAAAACACTGAATAATGGTTCTATAATCAGAGTATCCTTTTATTCCTTTAAAATGCTTTGTAGTCGCCATAATAGCAAAATTGCGCACTTTTGGATTCTGATATTCGATAGCATTTATAATTTTTGATTTATTTGGAAAAGGAAGCAGCTTCGCCACAATAATATCTTGCGGAAAAGGATTGTCTGACATCGTATAAATCATCGAATTATAATCTTCAGAAATTTCGCTGAAACCATAATTCCCAATGACACTTCCATAAACTAAAGTCAATAAATAAACAGCTATACACAATATTATAATCGTTCGCAGCAACATCAAAAGAAAGAAAATTGCAGCAAAAACAAATATAAATATGAAAACCCGATCTAAATTAAAAGCCCAGTTTAAATCAATTAGATTCTGGTGCAAAATGATAAAAATCGGAATTGTGATCAAAAGACTCAATATCATAATAATGACCCTATCCCAAGGTGATTTCACCTGTAACTTGGATTTTAATTGCGGAAAGTCAATTTTAGGGAATTTTATCATAAGAATCAAAAGCAGTATTTTACAGCGCTTTTACCGTTTCAACAAAAGTACTTTTTTTATCAATAATACCGAGATCAAATAATTGATTTTGAATTTTAATAAATGCTTTTTCACTTAAATGTTTCTGAGACCACTGTGTAAGTTTTAACCATTCCTGAATATCTTCGAGTTTTTGATTGAAAAGCTCTGACAAAGTTTTGTCAATATCTGGGATTTGGGTAAAATCATGTGTAGTTTTGTTTATAATTTCAAGGATTTTCTCGACTGTTTTAGGATTCTTTTTTAAGAATTCGTCGCGAACCGTAATCACAAATGAAGGCCATGGAGTAGGGCAGTCGCCAACACGTCTGAAAATTCCCTGATCAACAAGAGGTTTAGTCATAAAACGCTCCCACATAAAATAATCAGCAGTTCCGTTTGTCAGTGCTTCAACAGCTCCGTCAATGGTATTGATGATTTCAAATTGCAGATTATCAGTTTTCCAGCCTTGTTCATGCGCATTTACATATGCCATTAATTGCGATCCTGAGCCAATTCTTGAAATCGCAACTTTTTTGTCTTTAAGATCACTTATACTATGAAAATTTGATTTTGCGTCTACATGAATCCCCCAAATTAAAGGTGATTGCACATAGATCTGAACAATTTTACTTGGATTTCCGGCAACAATATCTTTTACAATTCCTTCCGTCAAAATAACCGCTATATCAGCCTCGCCGTCGCGCAGCATCTGACACATTTTACCGGTACCTTCCGGAATATTTTTCCATTGCAAATCAATGTTTTCAGCTTCAAACTCGCCATTTTCAATAGATAGATGCCATGGCAAATTGAAGTGCTCAGGAACACCTACAATTTTTACAGTTTTCATTATAGTTTAAGTTTAAGTTTGGTATGCCTATTATTAGTTGGTTGGTTTGTTTATGTTTTGATTTAGTTTTTTAATAAATCAGTCCGATGTTTTTCAGAAAGACAAGGTTCAGCAAACTCAATCACAGAGTTTGATTCGTACTCGTTTAACAAACTTTTTACAATCGAATAATCTACTTCTTTTGCTATTTCAGCAGCAAGAAATGTGTCATTCAAAGCTTCTGACAAACAGTTAATTACTTTCAATTTTTCTCTGATAATTTCCTTATCGAAACCTCCTTCCAAAATTAAAATCTGAACAATCGAATTTCCGGAACTTTCTATAGTTTCTCTGTGAATAAAACATTTCTCGGTCTCATCATATTCTGCACGAAAAATGTCATCCGTAGCAATCAATGGTCCAAAAAAAGGAATATTATCCAGTTTAAAATATCCTTTTTCCAAATCTATAATTTCTGCCCACATGGTTTCAGAAACTACTTCTTCCAGATAAGTACTATAGTATTTAAACAGGATTTTCTTGTGTGTATCTTGCATTATTAAATTTTCTATTATTTTTATTAAGCATTAAAATGAATTATCTAATTTGCGCTTAATTAATCTCATTTATTATGGCTTTCAATGGTGATAAAACAATACGATAACCATCGGGATCCATAAACATTACTCCATTTTCATTCCAGAAAGGGTTATTTGCAGTTAAGATTGGAATATTGCCATGTATTACGTTGCTTACCAGCACATCATAATCTATAATTGATTTAGGGTAAAGTACTATAACATCGTCCTGATCAAAGGTATGATTGGCATCTTCATGAGATTTTGTAAACTCAAAATGCCAGTCTAAACCGGATTTTCCAATAAAAACGCCATCATAATTATTATGATTTTGAAAGTCTCCCAAAAGTTCAAAGCTCAGAATATTAACGTAGAAATCTACAATTCGTTCTAAATCATTGGTATGGCGGGCTACTCTCAAAAACATAATTTAAGCTTTTATCTGGTTTATATGATGTTCTAAATGCTCTACATAATCTGTCATTAAAAACCTTAAATCGATTACAGCACCATCACTCAACACGATTTCATAATCTAAAGCCTTCTCATCAACAGACTTCATTAGTCTGACAATCTGTTTATTCAACACAAACCACAACTGCGTTAACTCTTCAATATCCATCGTCTGATATTGGTTTAAATTTACCAAATCTATTTGACTATACGGTCTGTGTTGATAAGGTTTTTCTACATAATTAATTTCGGTAAACCGAACCTGATTATGAATCGCCGAATCTACTAAATGCCCTAAAATTTCTTTTTTAGACCATTTTCCGGGTTTTCTTTCTTCCAGAATATTTTGATCTATTGTTGGAATATAATTTACATTTTCCAACAATAGTTTTTCAAATTTACGAATAGCGTCTTGCATTGAACTATCTAATTTTTAAAATGAGTACTATTTAAATGACTTGCAATAAATGATCAAATTGACAAACAAAACAAAAACAACATCATCAACTTCAACTCCTTACAAGAATTATCTAATTATCAAATTGACTAATTATCTAATTTATTTCTGAGCTAATTTATTCAAAGTATAAGTAATCAATTCATCGACAGCTTTATAAGGATCCTCACTAAAAGTTCCGGATGCACGATTGGCAATAATTGCATTCAATGACAACGCATTATGTCCTAAAAGCGCCGAAAGTCCGTAGATCGCAGCAGTTTCCATTTCTAAATTAGTAACTCTTTGGTTGTCAAAATTAAAATTATCCATTTTATTGTTTAATTCTTCATCCTGAATATTCAAACGCAAAACACGTCCTTGTGGTCCATAGAACCCTCCGGCTGTAGCGGTAATTCCTTTAAAAATCTTGTCAGATTCTATAATTTTTTCCAATTTTTCAGAACATGCAATTGCATACGGTCTTCCTTTTCTAATATCCCAATTGGTGTGTGCAATAAAAGCATCCTCGATAGCTGCATTCGAAACTTCGTCGATCAGGTAGGAGCGAAGCATATTGTCTAATCCTAATCCAAATTTAGACATTACAAAACTATCCACAGGAATATCCGCCTGCAAAGAACCCGAAGTCCCAATTCTGATAATATTAAGAGAAGTCAGATTTTCTTTTGGCAAACGAGTTTCTAAATCTATGTTTACCAAAGCGTCTAATTCATTCAAAACAATATCAATATTGTCAGGACCAATTCCTGTTGACATTACAGATATTCTTTTTCCTTTATAGATTCCGGTTTGGGTTTTAAATTCTCTTTTTTGAGTTGAATACTCAATTGAATCAAAAAACTGAGTAATTTTTTCAACTCTGTTTTGATCTCCAACAAAAATTATATCGTGAGCAATATGTTCAGGACGAAGGTTTAAGTGGTAAACACTTCCGTCTGGATTTAGTATTAATTCTGAGTTTTTTATCATTTCTTTTAAGGTTCAAAGGTTCTGAGTAACAAAGGTTCAAAGGTTTTCTGTAGAAGCGCACATTAATGCGTCTTTTTATGTCCACAGATTTAACGGATTTAACGGATTGTCACAGATTTTTATTTTTTTTCTTTTAAGGTTCTAAGGTTTTCTGTAGAGGCGCACAGCAGTGCGTCTTCTTTTATACCCAAAGCTTTGCGATCTTTGTGTTTTTACTACACAATGTTCCGGCATCAAATTATAATTCTTAACGAACTTTTCGGTTAAATTTTACAATGATTAAAGAAATCTAAATTCTAAAATCATTACCCTCCAACACGTTTTGTTTTAAATCCTTTTGTTTTTAGGATTTCCATGATTTTATCACGATAATCGCCTTGAATGATTATTGAGCTGTCTTTAAAAGTTCCGCCAACGCTAAGTTTGGTTTTGATTTCTTTGGCAAGAACTTTAAAATCTTCATCAGATCCTTCGTAGCCTTCGATAATCGTGGTAGCTTTTCCTTTTCGTTTTTCAAATTTGCAAATCATAGGCTCTTTTTGAATGTAAAGCACATGATCCTGCTCCTGAACTTCTTCTGGTTCATTTGATTCGACGTGATCCGGAAATAAATTTTTTAATTGATCTTTAAAATCCATAATCTTTTATTCTAAAAAATAAATTTCAATAAATATAGTTTGTAAAAATTAAATTCCAAATCCCAATTTGATAGTTTTTGGAATTTGGAATTTAAAAAAATTGAAGATTTAAAAGTTTACTTTTTTATCAACCCTAAATCTACTAAACGTTCGTATAAATAATCTCCCGCTGTAATATCTTCAAATTTCTTAGGATTCTCGGCATCGATACATTTTTCAAGACAATCCAGACGCATATCGCTTACAGGATGCATAAAAAACGGAACCGAATAACGAGAAGTTCCCCATAATTCTCTAGGCGGATTAACTACCTGGTGAATCGTTGATTTTAGTTTATTGTTTGTATGTCTTGACAACATATCTCCAACATTAATTACTAATTCATCATCAGCAGCAATAGCATCAATCCATTCGCCGTCGTGATTTTGAACTTGTAATCCTTTACCCTGAGCTCCCATCAAAAGCGTAATCAGGTTAATATCACCGTGAGCAGCTGCACGAATTGCATTTTCTGGCTCAGAAGTAATTGGTGGATAGTGAATTGGTCTCAAAATAGAGTTTCCTTCTTTTGCATATTGGTCAAAATAAAACTCATCTAAACCTAAATGCAAAGCTAAAGCTCTTAGCACATAAACACCTGTTTTCTCAAGCATTTGATAGGCTTCTTTACCCACAACATTAAAACGTGGTAATTCTTTTACTTCAACATTGTCCGGATATTCCGAAGCATATTTTGAAGAAGCATCAACATATTGGCCAAAATGCCAAAATTCCTTCAAATCTCCCTCTTTACGACCTTTGGCATGTTCTTTTCCAAAAGACACATAACCTCTTTGTCCGCCAATACCGGGAATTTCATAATTATGCTTAGTTTCTACTGGCAAAGCGAAAAATTTTCTAATTTCGCTATAAAGCTCGTCTACTAACTGGTCGTCTAAAAAGTGACCTTTTAGGGCTACGAAGCCAATGTTTTCAAATGCACTGCCGATTTCATTTACAAATTTTTGTTTACGTTTCGGGTCGTCCGAAAGGAAATCACGTAAGTCTACACTAGGGATGTTTTGCATACTTTACATTTTTATTTAAAGATAAAAGGTCTGTTAAACCTTTCAATAACAAAGGTAGAGAATATTTTATATTTGAATTTTAAAAGTTATAATAAAATTAAAATTATCTAACAAAAATAAATAAAATTGTTATAATTTTCTATATTTGAAATACTTAAACAGCGAATCAAATGATTTTTTACAAACAAGACCTTTCTGATATTCAATTATTAGATTTATACAAAAAAATTCTAAAACCTCGTTTGATCGAAGAAAAAATGCTAATCCTGATTCGGCAGGGAAAAGTCTCAAAATGGTTCTCCGGAATCGGACAGGAAGCAATCGCAGTAGGAGTTACAGCAGCTTTAGACCACACAGAATATATATTACCAATGCATCGAAATCTGGGTGTTTTTACCACCAGAGACATTCCATTGCACCGCTTATTTTCGCAATGGCAGGGAAAAGCAAATGGTTTTACAAAAGGCAGAGACCGCAGTTTTCATTTTGGAACTCAGGAATATAATATCATCGGAATGATTTCGCATCTTGGCCCGCAATTAGGAATCGCAGATGGAATCGCTCTTGCCGATAAACTTCAGAATAATAAAAAAGTTACAGCCGTTTTTACCGGAGAAGGAGCAACAAGTGAAGGTGATTTTCATGAAGCTTTAAATATTGCTGCCGTTTGGAAATTACCTGTATTATTTATCATCGAAAATAATGGCTACGGACTTTCAACACCAACAAACGAGCAATATTTCTGCGAAAATCTGGCAGATAAAGGCATTGGTTACGGAATTGACAGTTATATTATAGATGGAAATAATATTCTGGAAGTTTATCACAAAATAAAACAGTTAAAAGAAAAAATTCAAAAAGATCCGCATCCGGTTTTATTAGAGTTTAAAACCTTTAGAATGCGCGGACATGAAGAGGCGAGTGGCACAAAATATGTTCCCGAAGATTTAATGAGAATTTGGGCGACGCAAGATCCTGTAGACAATTACAGAATGTTTTTATTAGATCAGGGAATCCTGACAGAAGAACACGACGCAATTTTACGTGAAGAAATTAAACATGAAATCGAAGAAAATTGGGCTATTGCAAATGCTGAACCTGAAATAATTCCTTCTTATAGTGAAGAGTTAAACGATGTATACAAACCTTTTCAATACGAAGAAGTTACCACAGAATCAGAATCTAAAAACATTAGGTTTATAGATGCTATCAGAAACAGTTTAGACCAATCCATGCAACGTCACCAAAACCTGATTATTATGGGTCAGGATATTGCCGAATATGGTGGTGCTTTTAAGATTACAGAAGGCTTTGTAGAAACCTATGGAAAGGAACGCGTACGAAATACTCCAATTTGCGAAAGCGCTGTTGTGTCGACCGGAATGGGATTATCGATTAACGGATATAAAGCCATTGTCGAAATGCAATTTGCAGACTTTGTTTCCACAGGATTTAATCCAATTGTGAATTTATTAGCAAAATCACATTATCGCTGGGGCGAAAAGGCCGATGTTGTCGTTAGAATGCCTTGCGGCGGAGGGACTCAGGCAGGACCATTTCATTCGCAGACAAATGAAGCCTGGTTTACTAAAACTCCGGGTTTAAAAGTAGTTTATCCTGCATTTCCTTATGATGCAAAAGGACTTTTAAATACTTCGATAAACGACCCGAATCCTGTTTTGTTTTTTGAACACAAACAATTGTACAGAAGTGTTTATCAAGATGTTCCAACAGATTATTACACTATTCCTTTAGGAAAAGCGGCTTTATTAAAAGAAGGAACTTCCATAACTATTATTGCTTTTGGTGCTCCGGTACATTGGGCTCTGGAAACATTGGCAAAATATCCTGAAATACAAGCCGATTTAATCGATTTAAGAACTTTACAGCCTCTAGATACCGAAACTATTTTTGCATCTGTTAGAAAAACCGGAAAAGTAATTATTTATCAGGAAGACACACTTTTTGGCGGAATTGCAAGCGATATTTCGGCTTTAATTATGGAAGAATGCTTTGAACATCTCGATGCACCGGTAATGAGAGTTGCCAGTTTAGATTCTCCAATTCCGTTTACAAAAGCTCTTGAAGATCAGTTTTTACCAAAAGACCGTTTTGAAGAAGTTTTATTAGATTTATTGAAATATTAATCACAAATAGCAAATTGTTTTGCATAAAGGACATTTTTTTTATCTTTAAACCATAAAAAAATTAATTTATGAAAAAACTAGTTGTTTCTTTTTTTGCAATCACTTTACTTTTTTCTTGTAATAAAAGTACTAAGTCTAACGAAGATAAAGCTTTAGACAAAAAATTTGACTCTTATAAAGATGTTTTTGTAACCTCTTTATGGAAAATTAGTCCAAATTGGGCTTCAAGTGTTGGATATCATAAACTAGATAGTGTTTTAATTGTCCCAAATGAGAACCAAAGAAAAGTAGAGCTTGACTTTGCGAATGCACAATTAGATTCTTTGAAAAAATTCAATATTGATGAATTGTCGGACAACAACAAAACCGATTTTCATTTGATAAAAAACCAACTTGAAAGTACTATTTTCAGCGTTAAGGAATTAAAATCAGGTGAATGGGATCCTTCAAGCTATAATGTTTGTAGTTCTTTTGCCGAAATTTTAAACGGTTCATACGATACTCCTGAAATTCGTTTACATGCTTTTAATGCAAAAATGAATAATATTCCTGCTTATTACGAAGCAGCCAAAAAGAATATTAAAAATCCAACAGTTGAACATACCGAATTAGCCATAGCTCAAAATCTTGGTGGATCATCTGTATTTGAAGGAGAATTGACTGAAGCATTAGCGAACAGCAAATTAAGCGATACAGAGAAAAAAGAAATTCTGGCAAAAGCTAAAGTTTCTGTCAAAGCAATTGCAGATTATGCAAATTGGTTGAAAAATCTACCAAACAAAACACCTCGCTCTTTTAGATTAGGCGCAGCATTATATGCTAAAAAGTTCAATTTTGAGATTCAATCCAGCTACACTTCCGATGAAATTTTTAAAATTGCAATCGATCACAAAAAAGATTTACACGATAAAATGTTTGTTCTGGCAGATAAACTTTGGACAAAATACAAAGGCGATGCACCAAAACCTACTGACAAACTGGATTTAATCAAACAAGTAATTGATAAAATCTCATTGCAACACACTACGCCAGAAAAATTTCAGTCTGAAATTGAGAAACAAATTCCAGAATTGGCGGCTTATGTAAAAGCAAAGGATTTATTGTACATCGATCCTTCAAAACCACTTGTAGTACGTAAGGAACCGGCTTATATGGCTGGAGTTGCTGGCGCTTCTATTTCTTCGCCTGGCCCTTATGATAAAAACGCAAACACGTATTACAACGTAGGAAGCATGTCTGGCTGGACTGCAGAAAATGCAGAAAGCTATTTGCGTGAATACAACGATTACATCCTTCAAATATTAAATATTCACGAAGCAATTCCCGGACATTATACGCAATTAGTTTACAGCAATCAATCGCCAAGTATTATTAAATCTATTTTAGGAAATGGTGCAATGGTAGAAGGTTGGGCAGTTTATGCCGAAAGAATGATGCTGGAAAGCGGTTATAAAAACTCTGATGAAATGTGGTTGATGTACTACAAATGGAATTTAAGAGCCACTTGCAACACTATTCTTGATATTAGCGTTCATACCAAAAACATGTCTAAAGAAGCTGCACTCGAATTATTGACCAAAGAAGCTTTTCAACAACAAGCAGAAGCCGACGGAAAATGGAAACGTGTAACATTGTCTCAAGTTCAATTGTGTTCTTATTTTACCGGATATACCGAAATCTACAACCTGAGAGAAGAACTTAAAAAACAAGAAGGAGCTAAATTTAACCTGAAACAATTTCACGAAAAGTTCCTGAGTTTTGGAAGCGCTCCCGTGAAATACATAAAAGAATTAATGCTTTCTAAAGAATAAATTCAAAAAGCCTATCAAGTAACAACCTGATAGGCTTTTTTTTTGAACTTCTCAACAAAACAAGTTTGGACTTTTAAACAAAGTTTGCAATTGATATAATGATGAAATTTGCATTATTAATTCGTATCAAAATGACAAATTTAAATAAAGACAAAATAGTTTTAGTCACTGGCGGCTCTGGTTTCGTTGGCATTCATTGCGCTTTGCAATTACTACAGCAAGGCTACACGGTAAAAACAACACTTCGCTCAATGAACCGACAAGACGAGGTGAAAGATATGTTGAAAGTAGGCGGTATTACTTCTTTCGAAAATTTATCGTTTATAGAAACCAATCTCTCTAAAGACGATAATTGGAACGAAGCAGTAAAAGATTGTGATTATGTGTTACATGTTGCAACACCAATTTCTCTTGAAGTTCCAAAACACGAAAATGAGGTTATTTTACCCGCTGTCGAAGGAACTCTAAGAGTTTTGAAAGCAGCAAAAGAAGCAGGTGTAAAAAGAGTCGTTTTAACTTCATCATTCGCTGCCGTTGGTTACAGTCACAATGATCCAAAAACTTTAATTACCGAGGAATCCTGGACAGACCCAACCGACAAAACACTTTCGGCCTATTTAAAATCTAAAACGCTGGCAGAAAAAGCGGCTTGGAATTATATTGCAAACGAAGGAAAAGCATTAGAACTTTCTGTAATTAATCCAATGGGGATTTTTGGACCATCCTTAGGACCTGATATTTCGAGTGGTTTTGAACTTCTAAAACAAATGCTTGACGGATCAATGAAAGCAATTCCTAAAATATCGTTCGGGATTGTAGATGTTCGTGATGTTGCCGATTTGCATTTACGCGCCATGACAAATCCCGCTGCAAATGGAGAACGTTTTTTAGCCTTTACAGGAGAAATAATTTCCTTGCCACAAATTGCTCAGCTTTTAAGGAATAAATTAGGTGCTAAAGCCAACAATGTTTCTACAACAATTTTACCCAATTGGGCAGTGCGAAGTATTGCTTTATTTAATGATAAAGCCAAAAATATTGTGCCACAACTAAATCGGGTTAAGAATGCGAGCAATCAAAAAGCAAAAACAATTTTAGACTGGAAACCCAGAACTAGTGAAGAAGCTTTATTGGCTTCTGCCGAAAGTTTATTTCAATTTGGAGGATTAAAAAATTAAATTTAAAAGATATGAAAGTAATTGTAACAGGTGCAACAGGAATGGTTGGTGAAGGCGTTTTATTGGAATGTTTAGAAAACAACACGATAAAAAAAGTCTTAATGATTAATAGAAAACCATCGCCTGTAAAACACCCAAAATTAATCGAATTGATTGTGCCAAATTTTATGGATTTAGAAGCTTTTGACGCACAACTTACCGGTTATGATGCTTGTTTTTATTGCGCCGGAATAAGTTCTGTTGGCATGGACGAAGTAAAATATACCCAGATTACATACGATACAACAATGAGTCTTGCTAGCAAACTGGCTTCATTAAACCCTAATATGGTTTTCACATACGTTTCCGGAAGTCATACAGACAGTTCAGAAAAGGGCAGAGTTATGTGGGCAAGAGTAAAAGGAAAAACCGAAAATGATTTGATAAAATTACCTTTTAAAGGAGTATATAATTTCAGACCCGGTTTCATGAAACCATTCAAAGGGCAGAAAAATGTAAAAACATTCTTAAAACCGTTGATTTTCTTATTTCCAATTTTACTTCCAACCAAATCACTGACTTTAAAACAAGTTGGACAAGCAATGATTAATGTTGTCGAAAAAGGATATTCGAAAAATATACTTGAAATTGACGACATAAAGATCGCTGCAAAATAACATTCAATGAAAAAATCCTTACGAATACTTAAAAGAATTATGATCACTTTATTTATTGTTTTATTACTGTTGGCAACTGTGACTTTTGTTTACTTGCAACGACCTCAATTTGGCGAAAATCCCTCAGGAAAACGTCTTGCAGAAATTGAAAAATCAGCTCATTTTAAGAATGACAGATTTCAGAATATTGTCGAAAGACCATCATTATCAGAAGGATATACTATGTTGGGAGAAATGTATAATGTTGTTTTTAAAAATCATCCAAGAAGAGAACCTTCAGATTCATTGCCATCGGTAAAAACCAATTTAAAAAATATTCCCGCCAATTCTGATGCATTGGTTTGGTTTGGACATTCGTCGGTTTTTATGCAGCTCGAAGGCAAAAAGATTCTGATTGATCCTGTTTTTAGCGGAAAAGCATCGCCATTGCCTTGGGGAGTTCGCGCTTATAAAGGGAGCGATATTTATTCCGTTACCGATATGCCTGAAATTGATTATTTATTCATTTCCCACGATCATTACGATCATTTAGATTATGAAACTATTATTGGTTTAAAAGACAAAGTAAAACACGTTGTTTGCGGACTTGGAGTAGGAGCGCATTTTGAACGTTGGGGTTATAAACCGGAGCAAATTATAGAGAAAGACTGGAATGAAAAGATCGAACTGGACCATAACTTTATTATTTTTACAGAAACATCACATCATGAATCGGGTAGGGGCTTATTGCGTGGTAAAACCTTGTGGATGTCGTATTTGATTCAAACTCCAGATTTAAAAATCTACATTAGCGGAGATGGTGGTTATGATGACCGATTTAAAAAAATTGGAGAAAAAATTGGACCAATTGATTGGGCAATTTTAGAATGCGGACAATACGATAAAGCGTGGCAATCTGTACACAATTTACCCGAAGAAGTTGCACAGGCAGCTGTAGATTTACAGGCACAAAACATGATTCCGGTGCATAATTCAAAATTCACCTTAGGAAAACATGCCTGGGACGAACCTTTAAGAAAAATTACACAATTATCTGTAAATAAACCGTATCGACTGGTTACGCCAATGATTGGTGAAGAAGTAGATTTTAAGAACAAGCATCAGCAATTTAAGCGTTGGTGGGAAAATGTCAATTAATTTTATTGAGCAGAATGAAAATTACAGAAATAAAATCATGTTATATCGGACCTGAGATCTCGCCGGAACAATTCATTGCAGAGCATTTCTTTTTGTATCTCACAAAAGGTACAATCAACGGTTATGATGGTAATAAAAATTACACCTTAAAGTCAGGAGATTATTGCATTGTGCGCAAAAACTATCTTGCCAGATACAACAAAGAAAAAGAGAATGATGAATTTGAAAAAGTGGTGATTACTCTGGACGAACAGTTTCTAAAAAAGATCAAAGACAGGCATCAAATACCGATTTCAAGTTCTAAACCAACAGAGGCTTTTATAATCCTGGAGAAGAATGATTTGATCCCAAATTTTGTTCAGTCATTATCTCCTTATTACAACCAAACCGGAGCAATAGACGATACATTTTCAGACATAAAACGGGAAGAATTAGTTTTCATTTTACTGAAGTTAAAACCAGAACTGGCAACTATTTTCTTTGATTTTACTATTCCGGAAAAGATCAATTTGGAGAAATTCATGCTTCACAATTACAAATTCAATGTAACTCTGGAGCGTTTTGCCTATTTAACCGGTAGAAGTTTATCGTCTTTTAAACGAGATTTCGTTAAAATATTCAATACCACACCAAGCCATTGGCTCACGCAAAAACGATTGGAAGAAGCTTATTTTCTGATTGAGAAAAAAGACAAAAAACCATCTGATATTTATCTCGATCTGGGTTTTGAAGACCTCTCACATTTTTCGTTTGCCTTCAAAAAATTATTTGGTTTTGCACCGAAGAAATTAATGGAACAGAAATGATAAAATCCAATTTGAAATCGATGAAATTTTGCCACGAATTACACGAATTTTCACGAATATAATTTGCGCAAATTCGTGTAATTCGTGGCAGAAAAAAAGGGATTGAATTATATAATAACAACCAATCGCTGACCATCAAGAGCTTCTTTGCTCCACATTTCTTCAATATCAATTAGTTTAACTTCTTCAATATTGACTTTTAATTTGTTTTGCGCTGCCAAAAGAAACATTTCCGGAAGAATTTCTGAAAATAACAATCTTACTTCTGCTTTAGACCAGCTTCCTAAACCAGAACCTGATAATTGCAAATCTACACTTCTCAAAATACCCGATGACAATTGAATAGAATCGCCCGCCATTCCGCCAATTGTAACATATCTAACTTTGTTGGTAAAGGAACCGTTTCCTTTTATAGCGGCAAGAATCAATTCGGCAGGATGTCCCCACAAATAATCCAGAATAATGTCTATAGGAGTTTTGGAGTGAATCTCTTTTAGTTGTGCGATAAAAGTTTCGTCATCTTGTCTAAGTGAAATAATATCGTCGGCGCCCAATTCTAAAAGACTTTGAAGTGTTTTTTCATTTCTTCCGGTAACGATTATTTTCTTAGCACCATAATGTTTTGCAATCTGAATCGCCATTTGTCCCGTAAAACCTGTCGCTCCGTTAATTAAAACAGTTTCTCCCTTTTGAATATTTGCTCTAAACCTAAGCGCCATCGCAGAACCCGCAACTGCATTTGGCAACGAAGCTGCAACAGCATCGCTAATTCTGTCTGGTAATGGAACAAGGATATTTTTATCGATAATTGCTTTTTCGGCCATTGTACCGTTGATTCCACGGGCATAAACTCTCGTTCCGTTTTCTAGTACACCAACGCCGTCGCTGCCCACAATAAAACCGTTTTGAGTATCTTTCTCTGAAGAATAATGTTTACCGCTGGCTTTTCCTTTGTCCAGATTTGTAATCGCCACCGCTTTAACCGAAATTAAAATCTCATTTTCATTTTGCACAATTGGATCTGCAAAATCGGCATATTTTGGCATTTCGCCTTTTTTATAAACTACTGCTGCTTTCATAATTATTTAATTTTATGATGCAAAGTTCTATCATCGTTTATGGCTGAACGATAACATTTGTTATCAAATGAAAACAAAAAACAATTGTCAAGTTCTCAAACCATATAAGTCATATAAGGAATTATAAGTTTAGCTTAAATGAACTTATATAACTTATATAGTAAAAATATTATGGTGAAATTCGGCTATTTCTTTTGTAATAATTTGCTTTTTATCCGGCTTAAATGAACGGTGCTTACGCCAAGGTAGGATGCTATATAATGCTGCGGAACTCGCTGTGTTATTTGAGGCCTTTCTTTAATTAAATTAAGATAACGCTGAGTAGGAGAGTCCTTTATAAAAGAAACAAAATGTTTCATATAATCAAATGTACGTTCAAAAAGCATATTGATAAAACGATCTCTCAACTCTGGAATTTCTTTGATTTCTTCCAGAACTTTATCCAGATCATTTTTAGAAATCCACCAAACAACAGACGCTTCAATAGTTTCAATAACAACCGGACTTGGTAACTTTTTCATGAAACTTTCAATAGAAGCCACACTTTGATTTTCGAAGAAAAACTGAGTTGTTAGATCTTTTCCGTTATTATTAAACCAAACCCTGATGCCACCTTTTTCGATTATAAAAAGTCTTTTCGAAACTTCGCCTTCTTCTAAAAGAATTGTTTTTGCAGGAACTTCAAGCCGATTAAAACATCTCGTATATTCGTTCCATTTTGAATCGTCGATTAGGAATTTATTTCGGAATTGACTGAACATTTATTATATAATTAAGTTATTCCATTGTTACTGTACGCCATTCCTTAACCATTTCTCCATTTCCTCGCATATCAGATATCTCTAGAAATTTAAACTTATTCTTTGAAATTTTCTTGTACAACTTATCGAAATCCTTGAATGCTTCATACTTACCATTATTATAAAAGAATCCAAATTGTTCTATAAACTTCCATTTATTATCTTTCAATGTCCAAATTCTAAAAGACTTGAAATTACTTGTACAAGAGGAGTAATATTCTGCTATTTCATTCCCGCCATCTTCATCTATATCACCAATACTAAATATACTTTCCGGATGACAACAATAGGATTCAGTCTGTATTCGCGGTATATCATTATCAGTAAAATAATACGAATCACCTTCTTCACAAGAATTTAAATTTTGTAAAACAAAAACGGAATCTTCTTTTTTATCTCCATTCAGATCGCCTAAATTTTTAAATCCTTCACTATAAAACTCTGAGATAATCTTCTTGCTAAATCTAATTGGATAACATTTGTTTTTCTTATCCTCGTGTTGGTATTTAGAAATATCTAGTTTGAATTTTCCTTTTAAAATGGAATCATTAATGTATGAGATATCATTTGAAGTTATAGAATCTTTTGGAGTATGATCTTTTATACTTTTTACTTGTTCTTCAAATGACATGCTTTCCCAAATATTTATTTTTGGGGTCTTATGTTCTTGTTTTATTTCTATCCCGGTTTCTTTTGACTCTTTTTTACAAGACAAAACACTTAAAAATAGTAGCAGAAAGACTAGTTTCTTCATTAATTATATTCTTTATTTAATCCGAATTATATCCTGCTCTAATTGCTAAAATATGTAAGATCACGGGATGTAAAAACTCAAGATTTTCGTCGTTTATATTCAATAACATCTTCGGTTTAGAAACCCATGTTTTCTGCTTTAATTGGGAGATTTTAGTTTATTTAAAATAGTAAGAAAAATTTCCGTCAAGCGAAATAAAATAATCTTGTTTTATATATAACCTTTTACCCAAACCAAAGATTATTCTTGTATCTGTTATTTCTGATATATTTTTCGTAAACAATTCATTCTGGAATAATATATCATAATAACTATTAAAAAAAGACATTTTATATTTTACCTCTAAAAGTAAAATATTATTATCATTGAAAATCGTTATAATTCTGTTGGTCCAGTTGAATTTTACCTTCGAATAAAATAAAAGTTTATCATCTCTGTAAACATACAAACTTTGCTTTTTATCTTGAACTATTTCAATTTCCATTTAAAAAATCTACTTCGAGTTCGATTCCAATTCAAACAATTGTACTTGACTTTTCAGGCGATCAATCAATAAATTCATCATTCTTTTGTTTAAGCTTGACGAGTTCTGAATATACGTTTCATATTCTTCAATTGTAAAAAGCGCCATGACAATTCCTTTAAGGGAATTTCGGAACTTAATATCTTTCTGAATGGAATTTTCGATCGTTTGAAGTTTCTTTTCGACCGTATAAGAATAAAAATCTGCCTTGTTTTTATTTACATAATTAACAAAAACAGCGATAAACAAATCATTTTGAAGTTTTAGAATAGGCCTAATCGTCTGATTTTGAAACAACTCATCTGGTGAAGATTGAGCGCTTACAGTTCCTAAAATTTCGCCTCTGAATTCTCTTAAAAAAGCATCTCTATCTTCCATGTTTTTTCTTTAAATTTAGAAAAAATTCCAATACAAAAATTTTTATTTAAACTAAAATTATGCGATTTCATACCAGAAAATGGGTTAAACCCGAAGACTTAAATCCAAACGGAACTTTATTTGGCGGAAAATTATTAGCCTGGATCGACGAAGAGCTGGCATTATACACCATTATTCAGTTAGAAAACACCAGAGTTGTAACCAAATACATGTCTGAAATCAATTTTAAGAGTTCAGCCAGACAAGGCGATATTGTAGAAATTGGAATTGATGTCGTGAAATTCGGAAATACTTCTTTAGTTTTAACCTGTGCCGTTCGAAATATGATGACGCGCGAAATCATTATCACAATCGACCAAACCACTATGGTTAATCTGGACGAAAATGGTAAACCAAAAGCCCACGGAAAAACCCAAATCGAATTCGTAAAAGATCGTTTGTAATAATAGAAATGATACGTTTTATCAGGAAATTACTAACGATTATAAAAAATGACCATGAATAAACTAATTATTTTATTTGCGTTTTTTACTTCAATAACTTTTGGTCAAAAAATCAAAATAGGAAATCAGGAAAATCAAATAAAAACATATCAGTACGTTTTAGAAAATTTTGATTTAATAAAAAAGAATAACCCTGAAGAAATGATTTATGTAAATTTAATTTTTAATAAACATCGATTCATTGATCGGGTAACCTATTATTCTTGTGCAATAGCAAATGATGATGAAAAGAAAACAGAAACTCAAGTTCCTGCCGCATTAGATGAATTTATTAAAAATTCATTCTCCTTTTTTTTAAATGATATTTTTTTTAATAAAAGTGAGGGCGAAGGAGGTTATTCATTTTATATCCCTTTGAATAAAAAAAATCTTAAACTTGCTATCAATAATATCAATGAAGAAACAGAAAGATTAGCAAAAGAAACCGATAGGGTTGGAGTAATTCCAAATTCTAAATTTAATTTCCAAATCAATAGTTTGTATTTTAACAGAGAAAAAATTGAGAACAAAAAAATTGAAAGTCAATTAAACGAGCTGAATTCTGAATTAATAGAAATTGCTCCGGATCTATATTTAGTCTTTAGAATAATAAAAACAAATCAATTTAAAACAAATATGTCACGAGATTATTTTGAGTACAAAATTATGTATTTGAAAGGTACATCATCAAAATTGTATACTCTGAATCGAAGTGAAATGTTTGATAAAAATGGAATTGAAATTGATGAAGTGCCAACATCCGGAGGAAATGACAATCTCGCAGATTCTATTTGCTCTGATGAAGATGGAGATAATAGTTCTGATTTTATATTTCAAGAATTTAAATTTAATCTGAAAATTCAATTTACAAACTCACCAAAATAGATGCAAAAAAAACCTTTGTTACTTCTCGTCGTTGTTGTTTTTAGCTTTATAATTTCCTGTAATAGTAAGGAAGATAAAAGTCAGTATAATCAAGTTATGTATCGCGCTGTACATAATAAAGATACTGCCGTTTTGAGCCTGAATATAAACAACAAACGCTTTTACGGACGTTATGAAATCTCCTATTATAAAACTGGTAAAGATTCCGGAGATGTTAGGGGAGATATAAAAGGCGATACGTTACGAGGTGATTTTCATTATATCTCAAATGGAGGAAGCTGGAAAAGGACTCCGATTGCAATCTTGAAAAAAGAAAACAAACTTTTTCTGGGAACAGGAGTAATTGGAACTTATTTTAATCTTCCGCTTTTTATGCCTGATCAACCAATTGAATATGATAAATCAGAGTTTGTTTTTGAAGAGGTGAAAAAATAAAAAAATAGTTTCAAGTTTTTTTGTTTCAGGTTTCAAGTTGTATTGTGTACTTAAACACAAAAGTCGCTAAGATTTACGCTATGAACGCAAAGCTATTCCTTGTGAACTTTGCGAAAAAACTTTGCGACCTTTGCGGTAAAATTATGTTCAAAGTAAATCAACCTGAAACCTGAAACAAAAAACAACGTGAAACAAGAGCCTTAATCAAATCTTCCAATTTTCGACGGCAATTCGAATATTTCAAGATCAAAATATTCTACAGAAGCCATAATATGATCAAAAATATCGGCCATGATATATTCGTAGTTTGCCCAGCGTTTATCGCTCGAGAAAGCATAAATCTCTAACGGAACTCCGTGCGCAGTAGATTGTAACTGACGACACATCATATGCATGTCTTTATTTAAACCAGGATGTGTAATTAAATATTGCATTATATATTTTCTAAACAATCCCAGATTAGTCATATTTCGGCCATTAAGCGCCAAGGTTTTATCTACGCCACGAAGATCATTGTATTTTATAATTTCAGATTGTCTTGTTTCGATGTAATTGCTTAGAAGCTGAACTTTTTTCATCTGATCCAAATCTTCATCCGTTAAGAAACGAATACTGCTGCTTTTGATCAAAACGTGTCTTTTAATACGTCTTCCGGCAGATTTTTGCATTCCGCGCCAGTTCTGAAATGAATCTGAACTTAAAGCATAAGTTGGAATTGTTGTAATCGTGTTGTCGAAATTTCGAACTTTTACCGTTGTCAGGTTAATTTCGATTACATCACCATCGGCACCAAATTTATCCATCGTAATCCAGTCACCAATACGAACCATATCATTGATGGCAACCTGAACACTCGAAACAAACCCCAGAATAGTATCTCTGAAAATCAAGATAATAATCGCCGAAAGCGTTCCTAAAATTGTGAGTAATTCACCTTGTTTGATTCCGAATAACTTTGAAATAATGATTGCAACACCAAAAATCCAAAGCACGATCATAATAACCTGAACAAAACTATCGATTGGCTTATCGCTGTATTCCGGTTTTTGTTTTAGGTAATCACGTAAAGCGTTAAAAATTGTTCTGACAATCCATAAAGTTATCAGTACAATATAAACACCAACTATTTTTCCAAAAACACTTTCCCAATATTCGTATTTATCCAAAATAATTGGAACCGCTTTATAAATAAAGAAAAACGGAATTAAATAAGCAGTGTATTTTGTGGTTTTATTGTGAATTAAATAATCGTCAAATTTTGTTTTGGTCTTCTGTGCAAAAATTGCAGTAAGTGTTACCAAAACAAATTTGGCCATATAATAAATAGCATAAGCCAATGCCACCATAATGGCAATATTAAAGACCAGGCTGACATAAGACGCAAAGTTGCGGCTCATTCCCCAATCTCTAAAAAGAGGGTATAAAAAGTTAAATATTTTATCCAAAAGATTAGGCATTATTTTCTAAATATTTTTTCTCGATATAAAACGTTCCAAAAGGAATAAGAGAAGCTATTTGAATAATTCCGAAAGTTTTTAAATCCCAATTTTGAGGTTTTCTAAGCAAAAATGCCAACAATACGTATCCTATAAATAAAACACCGTGCGTCATTCCTAACGGACGTAATAGGGTATGGTAAAGTTCCGGATTATTGGTTTTAACGAAAAGCATATTGGTAAATAACACTAAATAAGAGATTCCCTCTAAAATTGCAGTAACTTTGAAAATCTTGAGCATGTATATATTTTTTGAGTTTATTCCAGCAAAATTAAGTATTATCGTTGGTTTTTGCGACATGAATCAGGAAAGTAATTTACTTTTGTATTCTTAAACTTTGATAATGAGTAAACGCGATTTAAAAAAATATTTGACCGAATTGACTAAAGAACAGCTCGAAGAACAAATAATCGAGTTGTACGAAAAATTTAGTCCCGTAAAAACCTATTACGATTTTGTCTTTAATCCAAAAGAAGATAAACTGCTTCAGGAATGCAAAGTCAAAATCTCCCACGAATATTTCCCAATCAAGAAACCCAATGCAAAACGACGTCCAAAAGCCAAAATGCGTCGTTCGGTAGCTCAGAAATATATCAAACATTTCATTTTGTTAGGTGTTGATCCATTTGTAATTGCCGATATTATGCTTTACAACATCGAAATTGCGCAAACGTATTCGTCACAAAATTTTATAAAGCAGGAATTATTCTACAAAAGCATATTTAATTCGTTTGAACAAGCCGTAAATTTTTCTATTTCGAACGGAATTTTAGCTGATTTCAAAGAAAGAATTATCGCAATCGAACAGGAAACTATTCAACAAAAATGGAAAAATAAGTATGATTTTGAAGCAATTCTAGACAAAATCCACTTATAAAAGCACTTCTCATAAAAAATCTTATTTAAAAAAAACATTTATTTTAGGTTAAAATAAGATGAATAACTGTTTTTTCGGTGTATTTTTGCAAAAATCCAAAAATAAACAATGTCTCAAAACACTTTAGAAATAGAAAGAGAAGAGAAAAAAGAACTTTATGCATACCAAAAAGGCGATATCGATGCCATTTTTGAACGTTTAGACAATGCTCCTTCGAAACATCATTTATTATATCAATTGCCTACAGGTGGCGGAAAAACAGTGATTTTTTCCGAAATCGTGCGTCGTTATTTGGCTAATAATGATAAAAAAGTGGTTGTTTTAACACACCGTATCGAACTTTGTAAACAAACCTCAAAAATGTTAAAAGGGTTTGGCGTTTCTAATAAAATTATCAATAGTAAAGTAAAAGAATTGCCTGATCAAAACGATTTTTCTTGTTTTGTTGCGATGGTTGAGACTTTGAAAAACCGTATCAATGATGAGAAATTACATCTTGACAACATCGGTTTGGTTATTATTGATGAGGCACATTATAATTCATTCAGAAAATTATTAAACTCATTCAAAAATGCTTTTATTCTTGGAGTAACAGCGACACCTTTGAGTTCGAATATAAAATTACCAATGCACCAGAGTTACGATGAACTTATTGTGGGAGACACCATTAGTTCATTGATCGACAAAGGTTTCCTTGCACGTGCTACCACTTATAGTTATGATGTTGGATTAACATCACTAAAAGTAGGTATCAACGGAGATTATACTGTAAAATCATCAGACGATTTGTATACAAATACCATCATGCAGGAAAAACTTTTGCATGCATATACAGAACGTTCATTAGGGAAGAAAACCTTAATTTTCAACAACGGTATACATACTTCATTATATGTATATGAAACGTTTAGAGAAGCCGGTTACGACATTAGACACCTTGATAATACAAGTAGTTCTGAAGAACGTAAAGACATCTTACAATGGTTTAAAAAGACTCCGGATGCAATTTTAACTTCGGTAGGAATCTTAACCACAGGTTTTGATGAGCCAACTGTTGAAACTATTATCCTGAACAGAGCAACAAAATCGTTAACTTTATACTACCAAATGATTGGTCGTGGTTCTCGTAAATTACCTGGTAAAGACGAGTTTACCGTTATCGATCTAGGTAATAATGCAGCACGTTTTGGTTTATGGAGCGAGCCTGTAAACTGGCAGCATATCTTTAAATCACCTGAGTTTTATTTGGAGAACTTACGTGATGATACTGAGATTGAGTTGTATTTCAAATACAGCATGCCACCGGAATTACGTGCTAAATTCAGTAAAACTGCCGATGTAACTTTTGATGTTGATGAAGAGCATAAACTAATCATCAAACAAAATTTACGTTCTAAAGTCGTATTAGACAAATCATTAGAACAACACGCCGCAATGTGTGTCGATAATACCGAAACATTACAAGAAGCAAAATCATTAGGAAAAGAGCTTGATGACGATATCGAATGCCGTATCAAACGTTATGCAAAATGTTTGAGCCAATGTAGTAAAAACTATCGCGAATGGCTGGTTGACGATTACAAACTAAAACTAGTTTTGTTAATTGGTAAAAAGTATCGTGAAAAAATCATGAACGAGCCGGATTGATCTGAAAGGGTTGAAAAAGTTTCAGGTTTTAGGTTTCAAGTTGTTTTCTTTGAACATAATTTAACCGCAAAGTTCGCAACGTTTTTTCGCAAAGTACACAAAGTATAACTTGCGTTCATAGCATAAACCTTGCGAACTTTGCGGTTAAGTACACAAATCAAACTTGAAACCTGAAACAAAAAAAAACAAAAATAAACAAAACAAAAAAATGTCTAAACAATTCTCATCATTAGGAATTTCAGCACCAATTTTAAAAGCGTTAAGCGAATTGAATATTGTTGAACCAACAGAAATTCAGCAAAAAACAATTCCGTTACTTTTATCTGAAAGTCATGATGTTGTAGGTTTAGCTAAAACCGGAACTGGTAAAACAGCCGCTTTCGGATTGCCATTATTGCAATTAATCAACACAGAATCTTCTGTTGTTCAAGCCATTATTTTGGTCCCAACCAGAGAACTTGGACAACAAATATTCAGAAATTTAGAGGATTTTGGAAAACATATTCCAAATATCTCTATAGCTTCAACTTGTGGAGGAATCCCCATTAAGCCACAAATTGAACGTCTTACATCTCCAACACATATTGTTGTAGCAACGCCGGGACGTTTAATCGATTTGATTCAGCGTAAAGCAATTGACTTAAAACAAGCCGAATATTTAGTGTTGGACGAAGCCGATGAAATGGTTTCGATCCTAAAAGAAAGTTTAGACGAAATTGTTGCTGAACTTCCTAAAAAACACCGCACATTATTGTTCTCTGCTACTTTACCGGGAACAATCAAACAATTGATTCAGAATTACTTAAACAAAAATGTAGTTCAAGTAAGTGCCAACATGGAAACTGTTGGTAACCAAGGAATTGATCACGAATATATTGTAGTTGATCCAATTGAAAAATTGGACGTTTTAATGCATTTTTTGAATTCAAAAGAAGGAGAGCGCGGAATTATTTTCTGCAAAACTAAAGCTGCGGTCAACAAGTTGGCTAAAAATCTGGCTATAAACCGTTTTTCTTCTGGAGCACTTCATGGAAGTTTATCTCAGGGGATTCGTGACAGAATCATGGAACAATTCCGCGAAGGACATATTAATATTCTGGTTGCTACAGATTTAGCTGCAAGAGGAATCGACGTAAAAGAAATCTCTTATGTTGTAAATTATCACTTGCCGGATACTTACGAAACTTATGTTCACCGTAGCGGAAGAACCGCAAGGGCAGGAGCAAAAGGGCTTTCATTAACCGTTTTACAAGAGGAAGAAGTAGCTGAAATCCCTGAATTTGAAAAAGAATTAGGTATTAAATTTACTAAATTCCAAAAACCTTCGGCTGTAAGTTTAGAAGAAAACAACACGCTTTTATGGGCAAAACAAATCTTTAAAACAAAACCAAATCACGATATTTCTACAGATTTAAAAACTAAGGTAAAAACTGTTTTTCATCATCTTACTAAAGACGAATTGATTGAAAAACTACTTGCAAATTACGTTTTACAAAACAAAGCCGAAGTAGCGGAGAAGCCTGTTAAAAAATTCAAAAAGTAATATTTACTGTTACTCTTTTCCCGATTTATATCGTAATTTTATAGAGTACAAACATTCTATAAAAGTAAATTATGATGCCTGATATTGAAGTAAAAAGAATAACAATAAATGAGCTTGCACAATTGCAAAAAATTGGCAGACAAACTTTTCAGGAAACTTTTTCGGACTCAAATTCCGAAGAGAACATGAAAAATTATTTAGCCGAAGGATTTTCATCTGAGAAACTAACAGCTGAACTTAATAATAAAGATTCCGAATTTTATTTTGCCACTCTTGAAAATAACGTAATAGGTTATTTAAAAGTGAACTTCGGAGAATCTCAAACCGAATTAAAAGACAATAAAGCACTGGAAATTGAACGAATCTATGTTTCAAAAGATTTTCATGGCAAAAAAGTTGGACAATTACTGTACGACAAAGCTATAGAAGTTGCCAGACAAAAAAACAATGAATATGTATGGCTAGGCGTTTGGGAAGAAAACCTGAGAGCAATCAATTTTTACACAAAAAATGGATTTGTTGAATTTGACAAGCACGTTTTTAAATTAGGAAATGACGAGCAAACAGACATTATGATGAAACTTAAATTAACAAATTAATTCTACAAGAATCTAAAAGAAAACTCAAATTGGGTTTCGTATGTAGAATTATAATGTTAAATTTATACAACTGCAAAAGCAGAATAGTTTTACTCATGAATCCTATTTAAATAGACAACATAATATGAAAATAGTCATTATAGGAGGTGGTTTTGCAGGAATCAATCTTGCAAAAGAACTTGTAAACCATCCTCAAATACAAGTAACACTTGTAGACAAAAACAATTATAACTTTTTTCCACCACTTATATACCAGGTTGCGACCGCATTTTTAGAACCCTCAAGTATTAGTTATCCCTTTAGAAAATTCTTTGCAGGCAAAAAGAACCTGCAATTTCGTTTGGGAGAATTACTTTCTGTAGTTCCTGCCGAGAATAAAATAATTCTGAATAACGGTGAATTAACATACGATTATCTGGTTTTTGCTACTGGAGCCGAAACAAGTTATTTCGGCATGGAAAACGTAATGAAAAACGCCATTCCGATGAAAACCTTAAATGATGCCATCGAAATGCGTAATGCATTGCTTAAAAACCTTGAAAAAGCCGCAATTACCAAAGACATGCGCAAACGTCGTAAATTATTAACGATTGTTGTTGCCGGTGGAGGACCAACAGGAGTAGAGGTTTCAGGAATGTTTGCCGAAATGCGAAAAAATATTCTGCTTAAGGAATATCCGGAATTAGAAACATCAGCCAGTAATGTTTATTTGGTCGATGGGGGAGACGCACTCCTCTCGCCTATGAGCGAAGCTTCTCAAAAAGATACTTTAGAGGCGCTTACAAAACTTGGGGTTGTTGTTAAACTGCATACCCGAGTTACAGATTATGTTGATGATACTGTATTTTTTGAAAACGGAGAAACTATCCAAACCAAAAACTTAATTTGGGCAGCCGGAGTTTCTGCCAAACTATTTGACGGAATTCCAAAAGAAAGTTACGGCCGTGGAAGACGTATGGCAACAGATCAATATAATAAAGTAAATGGTTTTGAAAATATTTATGCTATTGGCGATACTTCAATTTTAGCCGGCGATAAGAACTTTCCTGACGGACATCCACAAGTGGCTCAGGTTGCTATTCAGCAAGGATTGAATTTAGCTAAAAACTTTAAAGCTTTGGCTCAAAACAAACCTCTTAAGCCATTCGCATACAACGACAAAGGCTCTATGGCAATTATCGGAAAAAATAAAGCTGTAGTTGATTTACCAAGTCCAAAGTGGCATTTTAAAGGATTTTTTGCCTGGATTATTTGGCTGTTTATTCACTTAATTTCTTTGATAACATATAGAAACAGATTGAATACTTTCTGGAACTGGATGGTCGCCTATTTTGCCAGAGATCAATCTTTGAGAATGATTATCAGACCAGAAAAAAGATCTTTAGAAGATAAAGTTTAATTTTAAATACCAATTCTCAAATTGCAAATTGCAATTGCAGATATAAAACATAAAAAAGCCAGAATCATAATAGACTGCATCCAAAAGTTTAGACAAATTTATAATTAAGTTTGATAATAATGAGCTCGATATTTTATCGGGCTCATTTTGTTTAAATTTGATTTAATTCTTTCGTTATTGTAATATATTATAT
>Ga0163161_10000270_pt1 | contig 45657 bp, 36 predicted proteins | sample S45metaG_FD_129847 | JGI IMG/M metagenome (GOLD analysis project Ga0163161, IMG submission 129847) | Switchgrass rhizosphere microbial communities from Kellogg Biological Station, Michigan, USA - S4-5 metaG | ecosystem: Host-associated > Plants > Roots > Rhizosphere > Soil | place: USA... | reverse complement strand
CGGATCGAAGGTCGGCAAAGTGCCATGACCGGCGCCACGCGGGTACCGGTCGCGGTCGGTGACATCGACGACCATCTGCAGGAACGGGTGGTCGGAGAGGTTGCGGCCGAGGCCGGGGAGGTCTGTGACAACGTCGATCTCGGCCGCGCGTAGATCGTCGGCGTCGCCGACGCCGGAAGCGAACAGAATCTCGGGTGATCCGAATGTGCCACCCGCCAGCACATACTGTCGCTCTCGACGACCTCCGGCCCGTTGGGTGTGTCGACGAGGACGCCAACCGCTGTTTGGCCGTCGATCAGAACACGGCGCACCTGGGTACGCGGCAGTATCGTCACATTGGACCGGGTGCGCAGGGGCGGCAGCAGTTGCAGCAGGGTGCTGGCCCGGTCGTCACCGACACGGTTCGTCGGCCACGGCGCAAAGCCGAGGCAGTCAGGTTTGTTGTGGTCCTCGATGGCGCAGTGACCCATCGCCATGTAGGCGTCATTGAACTCGGCGTCGAACCCGTCGGTGGGATATCGCGTGATCGGGATGGGGCCCGTGTCGCCGCGATAGGGCTGGCTGCCGAACTGTCGGTCGCTCTCGAGGCCGATGAACGCGGGCAGGCAGTCCTCCCATGTCCAACCGGGCCCCCACGCGTCGAAACAGCGGGGATGGCCTCGGACGGCGGCCGCCGCGTTCGCTGCGGAAGTTCCACCGAGCACCTTGCCGCGCGGCAGGAATGCACCGGTATCGGCTTCGGCGCAGCCCCAGTAGTACTCCGGCGGCAACAACATCTCGCGACGCAGCGAATCAGGTACTGCGGGCCCGGGGTCCGCGCCGGCATCGATGAGGATGACATGCGTCGACGGCTCGGCCGACAACCGCCACGCCGTGGGCATTCCGGCCGAGCCGGCACCAACGACGACAACGGTGACTGCGTGGTTGGCGGTGCGCGACATCCGTCTGTCTGCCAACACGGGCGGGGTCAGGTCGATGGGCATATACACGTTCCTTCCAGGAGCTCATGACCGTCCGAGGATGGCGCAGACACCTTTCGGTTTGCTTACGCCGGTTCGCAAGAATTTCTTAAGTGGTGACGTGTCAACTGGTGCGTCGGTAGTCGGGCGACGGTTGGCTAGCGAGATCGCTTGCCCACGAGCGGGATTCGAGACCAGCGTTCCGGGCTCAGACCTACGGTGTGATCGTCCCTGAGTCCCGCCGAGCACGCTGTGCGGCCGACCTCAACGCCTCGCGTTCTCGCGCGAGACGTGCGGCCGCGGGCAGCAGATCGTAGGCGCCGAGGGCTGCGCGCCACCACCGCTGTGCGGACTCCGAACTGCCTTGCCGATCTGCCTGTTCGGCGGCCAGTCGGCACGCCTCGACCACGACCATCGGCTCGACCGCGGGCAGCGCGGCGACCAGATGCCGGGCCCTGCGCGTCACCGCGTCGTCGGCTCCAGAGTCGGCAAGCACCTCAGCGACCGCGGCGTGCAGGCGCTGTACGCGCAGCGCGGGCATGCTCGCGACGAGTTCTTCGCGGAGCAGACCGTGAGCGAAGCTGAACCCCTCACCGCTGTGCGCGGCGGTCATGATCTGCTCGTGAACCGCCTTGTCCAGACAGCGCGAGAGGGTGTCGAGGTCCAACCCTGTGGTTCGGGCGAGCATGACGGCATCGACGGTGTCGCCGACCACGGCCGCGCTGCGCAGCATCTCCAGCACCGCGGGCGCCAATCCCGCCAGCCGCCGCTTCAGGAGCGACCTGACCGCTAGCGGAATGACTGCGGCCCACTCTCGGCGGGGCGTCCGCGCATATTCCAGAACGAAGAACGGATTGCCGCCGGTGCGCACCGTCAGCTCGGCGGCCTCCGCGTCGGTGACACGCTCGTCGGTGACCTGGTTGGCGAGCGCCGCGACGTCCTGAACCGTCAACGGCGGCACCTCGATCCGTCGGTTTCCAGGGACGCGGGCGGCGGCAGCCATCAACAACTCGAGGCCGGCGCTGTGCTCACCGTCGCGCACCGTCACCACGAACGTCAACGAGGTATTGCGAACGGCGCCAGCCAGATACGCCAGGCAGGTCATCGAGGTCGGGTCGGCCCACTGCACGTCGTCGATCGCGACAACGAGCGGCTGCTGCCGAGCGCCTTGAAGCAGGACTTGCAGCCGTTCGTAGTGGTGGAACCGCACCGCGTCGGGGTGGCCATCGGTGTGTCCGAACACCTCGTCGACATCGGCGCCCAAGGCGCGGGCCAGCTGGCGCATCGTCCACCACGGCGGGGTGCCACGCTCGTCGGGGCAGACCGCCCAGATCGCTTGGCCACCAACAGCGGCGGCCTTGGCGACCGCTTCCTCGGCGAGTCGCGTCTTGCCGATTCCCGGTGGGCCGGTGAGAAGCAGCCATCGACTCGCGCCTGCGAGGCTGTCGTCGAGAATGTCTTGGACGGCTGACATCTCGCGGTCGCGTCCGACGAGCCTGATCCGTGGTCGGGCGGGCCGTCCGTCGGCACCATACGTGCGGCTGGTTCGAATGCCGTTGCGGGCGCGGAGTGCGGCCACCGGGCCAGATCCGGCGCTTGGCGCAGGATCGCCGTTTGGAGTTCACGCAGGTCTTGGCCGGGATCCAGGCCGAGTTCGTCAGCCAGCTGCGCCGAGTACGCCGTGAAGACGTCGAGGGCTTCAGGACCGCGTCCGGTGCGGTACAACGCCATCATCTGCAGCCAGCAGCCGCGCTCACGGTAGGGATCCGCGGCGCGCAGGTGTGCAACCTCGTTCAACGCATCGGCGAAGCGCCCTAACGCCAGTAACGCCGTGACGTGGTTCTCCCGGCACTCACTGTGCAGCTCGTCGACCCGGGCGGCCTCTGCGCGGATCCACTCCCTGTCGCCAAGGTCGTCAAGCAGCGGCCCGCGCCACAGCCCGAGTGCGAATTCCGACGCGGCGAGAGCGTCGCGCCAGCGCTCGGCCGTGATGGCGGATCTGGAGGAATGGCAGCCGGCCTCGAAGAGAGTCAAGTCGATCTGCTCGGGGTCGAGGTCGAGGTAGTAGCCGGGCGCTTGGCGCACAATCCCAGCTGCGGCACCGGGTTGGTCCTGCAGCGTCTTCCGCAGCGTCGAGACGTGGACCTGCAGACTCGCGGATGACCGCTCTGGTGCGTCGTCCCCCCAGACCGCTTCGACCAGGCGGTCGGCGGAGACCACGCGGCCCCGGGCCAGGAGCAGGGCCCCGAGCACAGCCCGGCGCTTGGGCGGACCGATGTCGACCCGCCCAGCCTCGCTTTCGACTTCTAGCGGCCCGAGCAACCGATACCGCACCATGCAGTCAACCCTTGCCTTCACGGCACTCCTAGTACCCGGCGCGCCGAGCAGCGGCGACGGGCAATTACTCATCAGATACATGGATCGTGTGTGGGTCAACACGTAACGTGACGAACTTGCAGCTCCAATGGTTCGAACGGCAACTCGATTGCTCGATCGGTCCCGCTAGACGCCCTACGGCCGTACGGGGGCCTCATGGCAGCATTGGAGCCGATGACTACCCGCCGCGAGCTGCCCGAGTCGCCCTACCTGGCCGCAGCCACCGGCCGCAAACCCAGCCGCGTGCCGGTGTGGTTCATGCGGCAGGCGGGCCGTTCGCTGCCGGAATACCGGGAGCTGCGTGCCAAGAACACGATGATGCAGGCGTGCTTCGACCCCGAGTTGATCACCGAGATCACGCTGCAACCGATCCGCCGTCACGGAGTGGACGCCGCAATCCTCTTCTCGGACATCGTGGTGCCGCTGCGTGCCTCCGGCATCGAGCTCGACATCGTGCCCGACGTGGGGCCGGTTATCGAGCATCCCGTGCGCAGCATCGCGGATGTCAAGGCCATGAAAGCCCTTGAGCCGCAACAGGTTACGCCGATCGCGCAGGCGGTGACGCAGCTGGTGTCGGAGCTCGGTGACGTCCCGCTCATCGGGTTCGCGGGCGCCCCGTTCACGCTGGCGTCCTATCTCGTCGAGGGCGGTCCCAGCAGGCACCACGAGCGCACCAAGGCGATGATGCTGGCCGAACCCGAGACCTGGCACGCGTTGATGACGACGCTGACCGACGTGACCATCGCCTTCCTGCAGATCCAGGTGGCGGCAGGCGTGGACGCGATTCAGGTGTTCGACTCGTGGGCAGGCACGCTGTCGCTGGCCGACTACCGCAGCTACGTGCTGCCACACAGCAGCAGGGTGTTCGCGACGCTCGCAGGCGCCGGTGTCCCGATGACGCATTTCGGGGTCGGCACCGCCGAACTGCTTGGCGCGATGTCGCAGGCAGGTGCGACCGTGGTGGGGGTGGACTGGCGGACCTCGCTGGCCGACGCCGCCGCGCGTGCGCAACCGCGCACCGCGCTGCAGGGGAACCTCGACCCAGTCGTGTTGTTGGCCGGCTTTGAAGTGGCGCAGCGCGCGGTGCGTGCCGTCGTCGAGGACGGCAGGCGCGCGGTCGACGCGGGCGCCGCGGGCCACGTCTTCAACCTCGGCCATGGCGTGCTGCCCGGCACCGATCCGTCCGTCATCACCGACGTCGTGGCATTGGTGCACTCGCTGTGAATGCATCGTATGCCGTTGTCGGCGGCGGGATTTCGGGTCTGGTCGCGGCCTACCGGCTCCGAGTCGCATGGCCGAACGCGACGATCACGGTGTTCGACCCGGCGGACCGGCTTGGCGGAGTGCTGCGCACGGAGCGGATCGGCGGCCAGCCGCTGGACGTCGGCGCGGAGGCGTTCATCGCGCGACGGCCGGAGGTGCCCGCACTGCTGGCGGAGCTCGGCTTGGCGGGCAGGCAGATCGGCACCACCGGCGCGCGTCCGCTGATCTACAGCCAGCGCAGGCTGCACCCGTTGCCTGCCGACACCCTGCAGGGCATCCCGTCGCAACCGCAGGCGCTGACCGGGCTTGTCGACGACGCCACGATCGCGTGGATGCGCGACGAGCGCTCCCGCCCGTTCTCCTGGCGGCCCGGTGCCGACCCGTCGGTGGCCGACCTGGTCGGTGACCGGTTCGGCGAGCAGGTGGTGGCCCGCTCGGTGGATCCGCTGCTTGCGGGCGTCTACGCCGGGTCGGCGGCCACGATCGGCCTGCGGTCGGCCGTCCCGACACTGGCGGCCGCACTGGATCGCGGCGCGCGCAGCCTGACCGATGCGGTGCGTGACGCGCTACCGCCGCCCGTGACCGGGTCCGTCTTCGGCGCCGTCGACGGCGGCTACGCCGTGCTGGTCGACGAGCTCGCTCGCCGGGCGGGCATCCGCTGGGCGCAGGTCGCCGTCCAGCACGTCAACCGCGCGCCTCGGGGCTGGGAGCTGGTCGACGACGAGGGGCAGCGCTGGCACGCCGACGCGGCGGTGCTGGCCGTCCCCGCGCCGCGCCTGCCCGGGCTGATCGACGCAGTGGCGCCCCGGACCGCGGCCGCGGCGCGACGCATCGCGGTCGCCTCCGCAGCACTGGTGGCACTGGCGATGCCGGGCGGCACCCCGCTGCCGGAGCAGTCGGGGGTGCTGGTGGCCAGCGGCGAGCAGCGCGCGCGTGAGGAGCAGCGAAATTATCTGCGCGCCAAGGCGATTACGCTGTCAAGCCGCAAATGGGGGCAGCGCGGCAACGTGGAGCTGGTGCGGTTGTCGTATGGCCGGTTCGGCGACGACCTGGCGCGCAGCGCCGGTGACGAGGATCTGCTCTCGTGGGCATCGCAGGACATGGCCACAGTTTTCGGCGTCGGCGTCGAGCCTGTCGACTGTCATGTGCACCGGTGGATCGATGCGATGCCCCAGTACGGACCGGGACACCCCGAACTGGTGGCCGAACTGCGGGCTGGTCTGCCGCCGACGCTGGCCGTCGCAGGCTGCTACCTGGACGGCATCGGGGTGCCTGCGTGCGTGGCCGCGGCGACGAGGGCGGCGGCGTCGCTGGTCACCTCGGGCGTGGCACGATAGAGGCATGGCCAAGCTGGATTTCGACGAGCTAAACGCGACCATCCGATACCTGATGTTTTCGGTGTTCGCGGTGCGGCCGGGCGCGCTGGGTGACGACAGGGCCCTCGCCATAGATGAGATGACGGCCTTCCTCAAAGAGCAGGAGGAGCGCGGCGTGGTGGTGCGTGGCCTCTACGACGTTGCGGGCATGCGGGCCGACGCCGACTTCATGATCTGGACTCACGCCGAGACGGTCGAGGCGCTGCAGGCAACCTATTCGGATTTCCGCCGGACGACCGGGCTGGGCCGGGCGACGACGCCGGTGTGGAGCAGCGTCGCGCTGCATCGCCCGGCCGAGTTCAACAAGAGCCACATCCCCGCGTTCCTGGCAGGCGAGGAGCCGGGCAACTACGTGTGCGTGTATCCATTCGTCCGGTCCTACGAGTGGTACCTCCTCCCCGACGAGGAGCGCCGCCGCATGCTGGCCGAGCATGGCATGGCGGCCCGCGGGTACAAGGATGTGCGCGCCAACACAGTGCCGGCGTTCGCGCTCGGCGACTATGAGTGGATTCTCGCGTTCGAAGCCCCAGAGCTTCATCGCATCGTTGATCTGATGCGCGACCTGCGTGCCACCGACGCTCGCAGGCACACCCGTGAAGAGACGCCATTCTTCACCGGTCCGCGCGTCGGAGTGGAAGAGTTGGTCAACAAGCTCCCGTAACTGCTCCGCCGGAAGGACCCCACGGTGTCTGAGGCAAAGACCGGTCAGGACCTGTTGTTCGACGCGTTGACGACCAAGGGCACGGCTTTCACCAGTGCGGAGCGCCGCAAGTACGGCCTGTTGGGGCTGCTCCCAACGGCGGAGAAGACGGTCGACCAGCAGGTCGAACACTGCTGGAACGAGTTCTCCACTCGCCGTGAGGGTCTCGACAGGCACATCTACCTGCGCGCGCTGCAGGACCGCAACGAGACGCTGTTCTACCGGGTGCTTCGCGACCACATCGCCGAGACGATGCCGATCGTCTACACCCCGACGGTCGGTGAGGCCTGCCAGCGTTTCAGTGAGATCTACCGGCGGCCACGGGGACTCTTCGTCGGATACCCCGACCGCGAATGCCTGCGTGAGGTGTTGCGCAACCGTCCCCAGCGCGACGTCGACGTCATCGTGGTGACGGACGGGCAGCGCATCCTCGGGCTGGGCGACCAGGGTATCGGCGGAATGGGCATCCCGATCGGCAAGCTTTCGCTCTACACCTTGATCGGCGGGATCCATCCGGCCCGCACTCTGCCGATCGTGCTCGACGTGGGCACCGACAACGCCGAATTGCTCGAGGACCCACAGTATCTGGGCTGGCGGCACCGACGGATCAGCGACGAAGACTACTACGCATTCATCGACGAATTCGTCGCCGCTGTGCACGAGGAACTGCCGAACGCGCTGCTTCAGTGGGAGGATTTCGCCACCGCCCACGCGCTACCGATCCTCGAGCGTTACCGCGACAAGTTGCTCACCTTCAACGACGACATCCAGGGCACCGCGGCCGTCGCCGTTGGCGCGCTGCACGGCGCGGCGAAGGTGGCCGGTAGGCCGGTGTCACAGCAGCAGGTCGTGATGCTCGGCGCAGGCTCGGCGGGGATGGGCGTCCTCGAAATGGTGCGACGCGAGATGGTGGCGCAGGGACTTTCCGATTCGGACGCATCGGCGCGGATCTGGGTCGTCGACATCCACGGACTGCTGACCGATGACCGTACGGACCTGTCGGCAGAACAGCGGAAGTTCGCCCAACCCGCCAATCGCGTCGCGGATTGGGGACTGCCCGGACCCGCACAACTGGCCGACGTGGTGCATCACGTCGACGTCGGCGTTCTGCTCGGGCTGTCCACGGCGGCGGGTGCATTCAGCGAGGAGATCGTGCGTGAACTCGCGCGCAAGACCGAACGGCCGATCATCTTCCCGCTGTCGAACCCGACCAGTCGCGCCGAGGCGAATCCGGCGGAATTGGACGAGTGGACCGACGGGCGTGCGCTGATCGCCACGGGCTCGCCGTTCGCGCCGCTGCACCGCGACGGGCTTGAGCGGCCAATTGCCCAGTGCAACAACGTCTATATCTTCCCGGCGATGGGTCTTGCCGTCACAGCGGCACAGGCTACCCGGGTCACCGACGAGATGATGCGCGTCGCCGCCGCCACGCTCGGGGACGCCTCGCCCGCCCTCCGCGATCCGAACCAGCCGCTGCTGCCCACCTGGACCGACGTCCCCGACGTGGCCGTCCGCATCGCCCACGCCGTCGGGTTGCAGGCGGTCGCGGACGGCGTCGCTCCCGAACGCAGCGCCGAACAATTGGACGCGCGCATCGCACAGGTGCGCTGGATTCCTGACTACCCCGCGTGAGTTTGCGATGAGGTTGCTGCACAACGACTTACAGCGCGCCAGCTGACTTTCAACTTAAAAGCCGCACCATAAACGCTGTGAATGGCTTTTTACACAGATTTGCCTGCGCGGGAATGAAAGGCGCCGACGGTCGAATGAGGCGCCGACAACCAGTCTCTTTGGGCCCCAACGAGCTACGGATGCGGCCGCAGTGAGTTAGCCGGGCGCGGCAGTGCTGCCGAGGGGCTGCCGAGGGTGAAAGGCGCGCATAGTCGATTCGCATCGCTTCGTCAGCATGATTCCAGTTTCGCGGCGTTCACTGAAATTGAATCCCCCACGCGGACAAGTGTGTAAGTGATTCCAATTGAAGATGGAGCGGACGATTATGAGCCTGACGGTTATTCAGAAGATGCGGCTGTGTGCCGCGGTGGTCGGTGGTGGCGCCGTGATCGCTCTCACGGGCGCGGCGGTGTATTACACGCAGGGCGCGGACGTCACTGCGGCGGGGAACTCGAGCGGGGCATCGGCAGTCACGACGACGCCGCCGAACGTTCCGGCCATCGAGAAAGCGGTGCCGAGCATCACGGGGCCGGCGCCGTTGTTCGCGGGCGAGGCGCCGGACTCGAATCCACAAGCTGCGATTCCCTGAAAGTCAGAACACGTCGCAAGCTGCGCATTGGGTTAGCGGGTCTATCCTCGCGGTCATGACTGCTCCCGTAGATCCGAATCGCTTCGAAGAGGCATACCGCGACGAGCGGACCGCGCACGGATTGCCCGCTGCGACACCGTGGGACATCGGCGGCCCACAGCCCGTCGTTCAGCAACTCGTCGCGCTTGGTGTGATCAAGGGCGAGGTGCTCGACCCGGGCACCGGCCCCGGGCACCACGCGATCCATTACGCGTCGAAGGGGTTGTCCGCCACCGGCATTGACGCCTCACCGACAGCCATCGAACGCGCCAGGGACAACGCGAAGAAGGCCGGGGTGTCGGTAGCCTTTCGGGTGGCGGACGCGACGAAACTCGACGGACTGACCGAGCGGTTCGACACCGTCGTCGACTGCGCCTTCTATCACGTGTTCAGCACAGAACCCGTACTGCAGAAGTCCTATGCGCAGGCCCTGCACCGCGCCACCAAGCCCGGCGCGCGGCTGTTCATGTTCGAGTTCGGTGATCACAACGTGAACGGCTTCAAGATGCCGCGCTCCCTGTCGGAGGATGACTTCCGGCAGGTGCTTCCTGCCGCCGGCTGGGAGATCACCTACCTCGGGCCGACCACCTATCAGGGCAATGTCAGCGTCGAGACCTTCGAGATGATGGCGGCGCGCAACCCTGACATGGCAGACCAGATGAATCCGCTGGTCGAACGGCTGCGGATCATCGAACCGTGGTTGGTCGACGGCCGTGTACACATGCCGTTCTGGGAGGTACACGCTCGCCGCGTCGACTAGCGTCGGCTGAATCTGCCGTTGACGTTCACAGATTCTGAGCGCAAGCTGTGAACGTGCCCACCATCGGGGAAGAGGCGCTCATCGACGAAGTGCATCAGCGGCTAGCCCAGAAGTACGCACACGTCTCGCCGAGTGAGGTTTCGGCGGCAGTCGATGCGGCACTGATGAACTTCGAGCGCAGCTCGATTCGTGATTTTGTCCCGCTGCTGGTCGAACGCCGTGCCAGTGCGCAACTGGCCAAGGGCGGGGCTGCGCCGGCAGTCGCATCCGAGCCTGCGGTCACCTGAGCCCGGCGTCGACCGGTCTATCGCCCTCCGGATCGAGCCGATAGCTCCCCAGCATTCGCATCGGTGTGACCAAACCGCCTGTCTCCTAGACCGGTTGGCCGAGAAGTGCGCCGGCGAGGCGCGCAGTGTGTGACTGCCAGCGGCCAGGTTCATTGTCCGGCAGTACATGATCATCGAGGAAAGATTAGTCAGGCCGATAACGATGCCCTACGCACTGCGTGGCAATGTGGGTTCACGCTAACTAACTCAACTGTCAAACCATCCCACCGGGCAGGAATTGCACGCGTGTGTAGGGGCGGACGTCGTCGGGCGCCGGCGAGGTATGGAGGCGGGCAGGCTCTTCCGGAGCCACCCGAGACTGCGGGGAGATAGTTCGATGGGCCGATCAGCCTCGCCCGAGCTGACTGTTCGGTATAGCGGATCTGCGCACACGTTCGTGGCAGGCAACGACGTGGTCGTCGGCCGCGACATTCATGCTGATCTGCGCATCCCGGATCCATTGATCTCGCGCGCGCATTTGGTGCTGAGGTTCGACGAGGGCCGCTGGATCGCCATCGACAACGACAGTCTCAACGGGATGTTCGTCGAGGGCCGCCGGGTATCCGCCGTGGACGTCGAGGACGGCCAGAACATCAACATCGGCAGCCTTGTAGGGCCGCTGCTGACCTTTGAGGTGGACCAGAATTCCGGCGGAGGGCCACGTACCTCGGAAGTGTCCAGCGCGCCGCGGGCCGCCAGCGCAGAACCCACCGACGTAGGTCCGGCGCCGCGGCGCAACAGCGGGGAGAGGTCGAATATCGCGACCAGCATCCGCAAGATCGGATGGTCGGGCAAGTCCGCTGACGAGGCGCCGTCGGGCTCGCTCACCATCGGCCGCTCAACCGACAACGACTTCGTGATCGCCGACATGCTGGCATCCCGCCATCACGCGACGCTGGTGCCCACGGCGGCGGGCACCGAAATCCACGACGCCCACAGCATCAACGGCACCTTCGTCAACGGGGCCCCAGTCGATCAAGCGCTGCTACACGAGGGCGATTTGGTGACGATTGGCAACGTCGATCTGGTATTCGAGAACGGCACGCTGGTCCGCCGAAGCGAGACCGAAGCGGCGACCCGCACAGGTGGCCTGGGTGTGCACGGCGTCACGTGGACCATCGAGGGCGATAAGACGCTGCTGAACAACATTTCGTTCGCCGCCCTGCCGGGCACGCTGACGGCCGTCATAGGCCCCTCCGGCGCCGGCAAGAGCAGCCTCGCCCGGCTCATCGCCGGCTACACTCAGCCGACCGACGGGGCGGTGACGTTCGAGGGCCACAACATTCACGCCGACTACGCCTCGTTGCGCAGCCGAATCGGAATGGTCCCCCAGGACGACGTCTTGCACCACCAGCTCACCGTCAACCAAGCCCTGGGCTATGCCGCTGAACTCCGGCTGCCGCCCGACACCACCACGGAGGAGCGCCGGCAGGTCGTCGCGCAAGTACTCGAGGAGCTGGATCTGACCCAGCAGGCCGCCTCCCGCGTCGACAAACTATCGGGCGGCCAGCGCAAGCGCGCATCGGTAGCAATGGAGCTGCTGACCGGACCGTCGTTGCTGATCCTCGACGAGCCGACGTCGGGCCTTGACCCTGCGCTGGACCGACAGGTCATGACGATGCTGCGGCAACTCGCGGATGCCGGTCGCGTGGTGCTGGTGGTCACGCACTCGCTGTCCTATCTCGACGTGTGCGATCAGGTGCTGCTCCTCACTCCGGGCGGCAAGACGGCATTCTGCGGGTCACCCAGCCAGATCGGCCGGTCGATGGGGACCACGAACTGGGCCGATATCTTCTCCGCGATCGGCACCGATCCTGAGGCAGCACACCTGCGATTTCTTGAGCGCGTCAAACCGCCACCGGCACCGCGGGATAGCGAGAAGCCCGCGAATTTGGGTGGACCCACCCATACCAGCCTGTGGCGCCAGTTCTCGACGATCGCGCGCCGGCAGGTGCGGCTCATCGCGGCCGACCGGGGATATTTTGTGTTCCTGGCGGTGCTGCCCTTCGTCCTTGGCGTGCTCACCCTGCTGGTGCCTGGCAATGGCGGGCTGGGCTTCCACGACCCGCGCAGTCATGCAGCCGATGAGCCGGTTCAGATCGTGTTCATGCTCAGCATCAGCGCGGTGTTCTTGGGCACTGCGTTGACGATTCGTGACCTCGTCGGGGAGCGCAGCATCTTCCGCCGCGAGCAAGCCGCCGGGCTGTCGGCTTCGGCGTACCTGGCCGCCAAGATCACCGTTTTCACGGTCGCTGCCGCGGTCCAAATCGCGGTTGTGACGGCCATTGTCGTCATCGGCAAGAGCCCGCCCACCCGCGGCGCGGTAATCCTCGGCAATCCGACTCTCGAGCTGTATGTGACGCTTGCCCTCAGCGCCGCCGTCGCTGCAATCATGGGTCTGGCATTGTCGGCCGCCGCAACCTCGCAGGATCAAATCCTGCCGATGTTGGTGATCACGATGATGCTGTCCATCGTGTTCGGCGGCGGGATGATCCCGGTCACCGGTCGTATCCCTCTGGACCAGATGTCATGGCTCCTGCCCGCCCGCTGGGGCTTCGCCGCCTCGGCGTCCAGCGTTGATTTGACTACCGTCGCTCCAGTGCTGCAGACCAACGACAGGCTGTGGTCACACGCGAGCAACTGGTGGCTTCTGGATATGACCATGCTGGCTATCCTCGGACTTGTGATGGCCGGATTCGTCCGATGGCGCGTCCGGCTCCGCTAGATTCACCGATAACGCTGCGGCACAGCGACTTCTACGGTGCGGCTGGCATCGCGGCGGCGCCAGGATCGCCATGGACGATCGAAGCGCTCTGCCACCGTCGTCACCACGACGATCAGATACTCGCGATTGTTGAAGAACGCGGTCAGCTTCACCGCGGCCACGTACACTCACGATCGAGGGCAGTGTGATGGCCGAACAGGATCCGCTCGTAACACAGCAAGACATTGTTGGCGATGTCGCCGGCGAGCTTGCGGCGGTTGGTTTGGCGGAGCCACAGGAGATCGGCCGGGGCGGTTTCGGTGTGGTCTACCGCTGCGCGCAGCACTCGCTCGATCGAATCGTTGCCGTCAAGGTGTTGACCGCCGATCTCGACAACGACAACGTCGAGCGGTTCATGCGCGAGCAACGTGCGATGGGCCGGCTGTCGGGGCACCCGAATATCGTGAATGTACTCGAGGTTGGCGCCACTTCGAGTGGACGGCCGTTCATCGTCCTGCAATATGCCCCCCACGGTTCGCTTGATGCCCTGATTCGCAAGCGTGGTCCGCTCGACTTGAGCGGCGTATTGCAACTCGGCGTGAAGGTCGCGGGGGCGTTGGAGACGGCGCATCGAGCCGGCATACTGCATCGCGATGTGAAGCCGGCGAACATCCTTCTCACCGAGTACGGCGAACCGCAATTGACCGATTTCGGTATTGCGCGCATCGCGGGCGCTTTCGAAACGAGCGCCGGCTTCATCGCTGGAACGCCGGCATTCACTGCGCCCGAGGTGCTTTCGGGTAAGGCGCCCACAGTGGCGTCCGATCTGTATGGCCTTGGCGCCACGTTGTTCTGTGCGCTCACTGGCCACGCTGCTTTCGAGCGGCAAAGCGGCGAGTCGCTCGTTGCTCAGTTTCTCCGGATTTCCCGCTCGCCGGTGCCGGATCTGGGCAAGGTCGACATTCCAGATGCGTTGTCACGTGCTGTCGAGCGCGCGATGGCGCGCGATCCGGCGGAGCGTCCTACTTCGGCTGGCGACTTCGGTGTGGAGCTCTGCGACATCGGGCGTCGCATCGGCTTCGGTGTGGACGAGATGGCACTTCGCGTGGATCCAGGCGAGGACTTGTTGCTGGCGGGAGTGGGGCCGCCCACCTCTGGAACTCGTCCACGTACCTCCGTCGGCCCGGCGACGGCGCCGCCGACCCCGGCTACCAAGTTTCGTCCTCCGCGTCGTCCACGGGCGCAGGTCCTTCGGCACCGGTTGATCGATGCGCTACGCGCGGGAGAACGGCGGCGGCTGACGGTGATTCACGCGCCGGCCGGATACGGAAAGACGACGCTCGCCGCGCAGTGGGGGGAGGAGCTGGCGCGCGATGGGGTGACGGTGGCGTGGTTGACTGTCGATGACAACGACAACAACGTCGTGTGGTTTCTCGCCACCCTGGTGGAAGCGATCCGGCGAGCAGATCCAGACATTGGCGGCCATCTCGGAGATGTACTCGAAGAGCGCGGGGAAGACGCCGAACAGTATGTTCTGACGTCGCTGATCAATGAGATCGCCGAGCGTGACGAGCCTCTCGCGGTCATCGTCGACGATTGGCATCGGGTTACCGCTGCCGCCGTAATAGGTGCGATGGATTTCTTGCTCGAGCACTGCTGTGACAACTTACAAGTTGTGGTCACCAGCCGAACGCGGTCCGGCCTGCCGCTCAGCCGCATGCTGGTCCGCGATGAGCTCATCGAAATCGACATCGGCGCACTATGTTTCGATGAGACGGAGGCGCGGTCGTTTCTGATTGACGTTGCCGGGTTGGACTTGCAGGACGATGATGTGGTCGACCTGCGCAACTCGACGGATGGCTGGGTCGCCGCCCTGCAACTGGCTTCGCTTTCGCTGCGGGGGGCTGACACTCCGGCCGAGCTGATCAGCAACATCTCCGGCCGGCACCATGCCATCGCGGATTTCCTCGCCGAGAATGTTTTGGGCGCACTGGAACCCGAGATATTGCGATTCCTGTTGACGACCTCGATCACCGAGCGGATCTGTGGATCGCTGGCGTCCGCGCTCAGCGGCGAGGCGCGCGGGCAAGCCATGCTCGAGGAGGTCGAGATGCGTGACCTCTTCCTGCGCAGACTCGATGAGAACGGCGATTGGTTCCGGTATCAAGACCTGTTCGCCGAGTTCCTGCGGCGACGCCTCGATCGTGACCACCCGGAGCTGACGACACCGCTGCACCGCACCGCGTCGGAATGGTTTGCCAAACACCACAGGCTCGTTGAGGCGGTCGACCACGCCCTGGCCGCGGGCGACGCCCCGCGGGCGGTCGAACTCGTCGAGACCGACGGTCCGGGATTGCTCGAGCACTCGCAGATGTCGACCCTCCTCGGCCTTGTTGAAAAGCTGCCGTCAGACGCGGTGGTGTCCAGTCTGGCGCTACAGATGATGTTGTCGTGGGCGTACGTGCTGCTAGGTCGGACAAGTCTCGCGCGCGCCGCGCTCGAACGGGTTGACGGCGTATTGGAAGCGATGCAGGGCGCCGGCGCCGACGTTGCGGATCTGCGGGCGGAAGCCCGTGTCGTGGAGGCGGTGGTGCGGGGAATGGCCGATCGGACCGATGGCATCGACGACCTGGTCGGCGAATGCCTGTCCCGGCCAGACACGTTGCTGCCCTTCGTCGTGTCGGTGGCGGTGAACGCCGCGACGTTCGCCGCGATCGCCCGATTCGATTTCGATGCAGCCCATCGCTGGCAGACATGGGCGAGCCCGTACCATCAGCAAAACAGTGGGCCGTACACCGTGATGTACGGATATGCGCTGGATGGAATCGCCGCGTTCGAGCAACTCGATCTTGCGCGCGCCGAGGGATGTTTCCGCGCTGCGCGGCAGGTGGCATGCAAGTCGGGAGCGGCGCATGGGCAGGGTGCGCGACTTGCCGGTGCGCTGCTGGCAGAGTTGCTCTACGAGCGCGGAGGGATCGACGAGGCCGAGCGATTGCTCGCCGAGAGTTTCAAGCTCGGCGCCGAGGAGGGCATCGTCGACATGATCAACGCCCGGTTCGTCGTCGGTGCCCGCCTGGCGGTGCTGCGCGGCGACCGGGGTGCCGCGGCTGAGCACCTCGATCAGGCTGCCGATATCGCCGAGCGACTGTCTAGACCGCGATTACTCGCCAGCGTTCAGAACGAGCGCGTGATTCTCGGGTTACCGACCCGACGGGTCGTCCGTCCGCCAGTCGACTTCGCGCAGCGCCGACGGCCGGTTGACGGGGTCGACGAGATGACCGCCCAGTTGGAGGAAGAAACCGCAATTCGATTGATAATCAATGAATCACGAGACGAGGCCGACGCTGCGTGTCGCTGGGCACAGGAATGGGTCGATCGCTTGAAGGGTCGCGGCAGGCATCGCGCATCGCTACGGGCCGAACGCCTACTTGCCGAATGCCTGTTGGTGGTCGGCCGCGCCGCGGAAGCCAAGCAACTTTTCGGCGCTGTCCTCGCGCGGTGCGCTGACCTCGGGATGGTTCGGTTCCCGCTCGACGGTGGCGAACAACTCCTGTCGCTCATCGCAGAAATCCGAAACGATCATCAGACGGGCAGGTCCGAGTCCGCGACGCCGCAGGTGCCGATGTCGTATCTCGATCGACTACTCGGCGCCGCCGGCCGTACCACGACGGGGTAGCGAATGGGCCTCGCGGGGGCCGGCATTGACCGATTCGCGTGTGTAGGACGCTCAGTAGTTGTTGCAGGTGTCGGCGATCTGCAGGACCAGTCCAACATACTGCTGAGCCCCTGGAACGCTCTGCGCCTGCTGAGCCATCTGCTGGCGCTTGTTCGGCGGTGACGCAAAGAAAGTCCGCACCCAGGCCTGTGCCATCGGGGATGCGTTGAACTGCTGTGCAACTGCCGGAGATTGCGCATTGAGCGCCGCCACCGCCTGCGAGTAACTGCAGTTCACGTTTATGGCCGGGTCCAGCGGATCTGCAAACGCCACTCCGCTGCCGGCGCTCATCGACAGCGCGAGACCGCTAGCCGCAATTGCCCGTAGAGCCGCCAACCTTGTGATCATTTTTCGAATACCTTCCAACCGACGCGGTCAGCGCCGGTCTTCCCGCGCGTGTCGGCGCTCCTGGGCCACGAGTTCCGTCGCATGGCGGCGATCCAAATCAAGACGCTCGCCGGCGTGCCGTGCCGTCAGCCAGGTCAGTTCGGACGCGTGGCGGAGCGCAAGCCCCAGGTGCTGCCCGGCGTGCCGTCCGGACAACGCGACACGCCGCGCCATCGTCGCGGTGGTTGCCCGTTGATGGTCGGTGACGTGCCGCTCGGCCAGGCGAGCGTGCTCCTCGCGGTGCCGTGCGTACAGACTCTCGTACGCGGCCAGATGCCTGCTGTACAGCGCCGCATGCTCTTCGACATGTCGGTGTTCAACAGTCGCGTGTTCCGCGACGTGTCCCGAACCGGCTTCCGTTCGCTCCGTTGTCTCATTGGACATATTGATCATTCCTCCTTTTACTAGTACCGAAATCGCCGTGCTAACCGCTCGGGTTCACGTATCAGCACGCTCTTGCCGTCGATCTGGATCCATCCGCGGTCGGCAAAAAGGGCCAGTGATTTGTTGACGGTTTCTCGCGACGACCCGATCATTTGGGCGATCTCCTCCTGCGTCAGATCAGGGGTTACCCTCAACTCGCCGCCTTCGTATGTGCCGAACCGGTGCGCCAGCGCCAACAGCTGTCGGGCGACGCGACCTGGTCCGTCGGTAGAGATCAATGCCGTCAGGTCGGCGTCGGTGCGTCGCAACTGGCGGGCCAGCAGCCGCAGCAGCTCCTCAACACTCTTGGGGCAGTTGGTGATCCGGGCGCGAATCGCGTCGCGATCCATTGACGCCGCATGGACAGGGGTGATGGCAGCGGCGCTCGCTGTGCGTGGTCCTGCCTCCAAGGTCGATAGGGCACCGAACATATCCGGCGGCCCGATGACCGTCAGCAGTCTGGCGCGACCGTCGGGTGTGCGGCGGGTGAGCTTCACCTTTCCCGAGACGATGACGTAGAGCCGGTCGCCGGGCTCCCCTTCGGCGTAAATGGTGTGCCCGCGCGGAAATTCGACCACCGGCAGCTGTTTGATCAACGCGGCCACCGCGCTTGCGTCAACGTCCTGCGCGATTTCTGGCTGCGGCGCTGGGGCTTCGGAATGCCGAGCTCTGTAGTCGAGCATTTGTGGGGATCCCATGCGGACCGACTGTTCGCGGCTACATGTCCATGCCGCCGTTGACGCTCCACACCTGTCCGGTGATGTAGGAGGATGCGTCGGCGGCCAGGAAATGGACAACACGGGCGACTTCCTCGGGCCTGCCGGCCCGACCCACGGGAATTTGGCTGGTCAGCTTCGCCGTCACCTTCTCCGGGATGTCCGCGGTCATCTCGGTGGTGATCAGCCCGGGCGTGACGGTATTGACGGTGATTCCGATTCCGTCGTCGGTGCGCTTGCCGGACTTCGCCAACAGATAGGCGGCTTCTTTGGCGAGTGTCTTGGTCAGCCCGAACAGTCCGGACTTCGATGCGGCGTAGTTCGCCTGGCCGATGTTGCCGGTCTCGCCGACGACGGACGACACGTTGACGATGCGCCCGCTGCCTCGCTCGACCATGTGGGCGAGCGCGGCCTGGCACAAGAAGAACGCGCCCGAGAGGTTCACGGCCAGCACGTTGTGCCAGTCGTCATCCGTCATCGTGGCCACGGTCTTGTCGATGGTGATGCCCGCATTGTTGATCAAGATGTCGAGGCGTCCATGCTCGTCGATCACCTCGGCGATGCTGCGGCGGCAGTCGCCCGAAGAGCCGACGTTCCCCCGATGGGCCGACGCCGAGGCACCGTGTGGCCGTGTCTTCGGCAATAGGCTCGCGACGAATTGGTCGGCGCTGTCCCTGTCGCGGTTGTAGCCGACGGCCACCGTTGCGCCCTGGCTGGCGAGGCTGTGGGCGATCGCGGCGCCGATGCCTCGCGTACCGCCGGTGACAAAGGCAACGCGGCCGGCGAGTTTGTCTGTCGCCGGCGGATTCGACGGGCGCGGTTGGGATTCCAGCACGGTTGTCACGTTCAATGCTCCGTTCTTGGGTGTCTCAGGTGAGTTCTGAAAGGGCGACGTCGGCCGCGTTGGCCCCGCACATGCCGTGGGCCCCCGGTCCCGGTGGTGTGGCCGCCGAGCAGATGTACATACCCGGAATGCCCACCTTGTAGGGCGACAGCGTGATCCGCGGCCCGAATGTCAATTGGAGGATGTCCTTCGAACCGGTCATGATGTCCCCGCCGACGTAATTCGGGTTGTATACAGACATCTCGGTGGTGCTGCGGACCGTCATCCCTACGATTCGGTCGCGGAATCCCGGTGCAAACCGCTCGATCTGGGCGACGATCGCCTCCGTGGCGTCCCCCGAGAATCCGTTCGGCACATGTGCGTACGTCCACAGCGGGTGGATGTTGCCGACGGACCGTTGCGGGTCGGCAAGGTACTGCTGACCGACCAGCACGAACGGGCGCTCCGGCATGCGTCCCGCGTGGATGTCGCGCTCGGTGGCGGCGAGTTCGGCGTAGCCGCCCACGACGTGAACGGTGCCGGCCCGCTGGGCCGACGCGTTGGTCCACGGGACACCACCTTCCACCGCGAAGTCGACCTTGAATGCGCCAGGCCCCTGCCTGAATCTCCGGTAGGCGCGGGCGACCCGGCGGGGCAGGCGGTCGCCGAGAATGCCTGCGATGGCTTCGGGTGCCAGGTCGAACATGGTGACATCGGCGGGCGGCAGTTGCGAGGCGGTCTCGATCCGGGTACCCGTTTCGATCTTGCCGCCGAGGTCGGACAGCAGCGCCGCGATCGCGTTGGTGATCGACTGTGACCCGCCCACCGCCACCGGCCACCCGTGGCGGTGGCCCGCGGTGAGAATGCCCAGACCGATCGCCGATGTCATCGGGTAGTGCAGTGGCCGAAAGGCATGCGCCGCAACACCTCCGAACAATGCCCGGGTTTCCGCGCTGCGAAACCACCGGGCAAGGGCCGATGCAGGCAGCACGGTCGGCGCGCCAAACCGCGCCAGTGTCAACGGATGGTGCGGCACTCGCAGCAGCGGACCCATGATGTCCTCGGACAGCGCATCGAAACTGGCCGACGTCTTGCCGAACAGCCTGCGCCACCGGGCACCGTCGGAGCCCAACCCGGCGGCGGTGGTCTCGACGGAGCGATAGAGCACACCCGCGCTGCCGCCGTCGAGCGGGTGAACACAGTCGATTTCGGGCAGCCGCCATGACAACCCGTAGCGGTCGAGGCCGAGACCGCCCAGGAACTGTGATCCGACGGCCATCGGGTGGATCGCCGAGCAGTGGTCGTGAAGCAGGCCAGGCATGATCGCCTCGCTGGTCCGCGTGCCCCCGCCGATTTCGTCGGCCGCTTCCAGGACAGTGACCTGAAGGCCGGCCTTGGCGAGGGCGACCGCGGCGGCCAGGCCATTCGGCCCGGCCCCCACCACGGTCGCGCTAGTCATATCTCGCCTTTCGTTTGCTCGTTATTCGTTACGATCCTCACTCGCGCTCGGCTTGGGGTGCTCACGTCCGGGCTCCGTGATCGTGGTCCTCCTCGTCACGAATCGCCGACGGATTCGTCCGTGACTTCGTGCCGGCAAGCGACCAGGCGACCTCGGTCGGGATCGGTCCGTTCGGCAGCCAGGGCTGCTCGTTGACGGCGTCGGCGACCTTCCATGTGCCCCGTTCGATCACTCCAAGGGCGGCGTCGATGAGCTTGTAGTGCTGGACGCCGCTGCCGAAGGCCTCCGACTCCACCCAGGCGACAACCAATTCGCCGGGCTCGAAGGCGGCCTCCTTTTGCACTGCGGCGATCAAATCAGCGTTGTGCAGATGACCGTCGCCGAAGTTGAACCCGATCAACGAGTTACAGACGAATTCGCCTTCGCGAACGGTGCGGCTGTCGATATCAGGCAGGTGCGTCAGCAGAAGCGAGAACAGGCCGCGGGCCTGGCTGTGCATACTGCGCCACGCAGTGGTCTTCTGTAGGGTGATCTCCGCCCACTTCGGCTCGTAACCGAATTCGACGAACTGGTCGATCTGGTTTTTTGCCGACCGGGTGACCCGGTTGAGCTTGGACTCGGCCCCGGGCGCGAACGCCCATATCGCCGAAGCCCAGTTGCCCGCGTACTGGCGCATGGAGGGCAGGAACGACACCTTGTCCGGGCGTAGGTTGCCCAGCACCGGGTAGAACAGCAGGGCTGCTGCGATGATCAGGGCCAACCAGGGCGGGGTCATGTCCCACGGTGCGTAGCCGTTCCAATTCGGGAAGCCGAGGAACAGGAAGATGGTGGTGTAGGCGAACACCACGTTCCACTCCAGCGGCACCGCCAGTGGGAAGGTCGAGATGATGAACAGGTGGAAGGCCACCATGAACAGGGCCGCGATGATCGTGAGCCACTTGTTGGTGGAGAAGAACAGGATGAGGGGGGCGACGATCTCCACGAAGGTGCCATTGACGTGCGCCATCACATCCGCCACCCGGGATGGTCGCATGTCGCGCGGGAAGTCGCGGTAGTGCGCCCGTTTGATCCATTTCAATGGCATCGACGGGCTGTTGCTCACCATCGGCGGCACGACATTGGCGAAATGGCTGCCGAACTTGGAGAAGCCGGCGCCGACCCAGACGACCACGATCAGCATCTTCAGCGCGATGATCATGTTCACGAACGGCAGAACGGTGAAGAAGATCAGCGCCGGCATGTACTGCTCACCGCGGGCGGCCAGGAAGATCGTCTTGTCTCGCAGGCCGTTCAGCACCAGTAGCACAATCGGCACGACCAACAGCGCCGGATTGACCAGCCCGGAAGTGTTGTCCGGCACCGCCGCCGACAGCGAATCGCTGTGCACACCGGGCATCACCAGCGCGACCGCCAGGGTGACGAGCAGCGCGATATACAGGGCGATGTCGAACCACGTGCGCCGGTCACCGTTTGTCATCGGGATCCATTTCCAGGGCCGCATCCGGATGGTGCCCGGCCGGGCCCAGAACAGGATGCCACCGGTCATCGGCTTGACCTTGCCGGCCAGTGGTCCCCATGACCCGGCGACGCCGATGGCCTCCAGGAGCACCGTCCACAGAATGACCTTCTGGTACACGATCGGCTGGTTCCACCATTCCGACACGTGCCAGAACGCCGGCAGGCCCGAAGTCGCCGTCGCCACCGTGATTCCGCCGATCGCAAAGAACACGACCAGCTTCAGGATGTAGATGGTGTGCACCATTCGCGGTGAGCCGAAACCATTTTCGGCCCAGTCGGCGCCAAGGATGCGCATTCGCTCCATCAGCGGCTTCTGCAGGAACGTGTCCGGATCGACTGCAGGCAGGTCCGGCTTGGTGAATCCCATGATCAGCTCTCTTTCGTTGTTTGTGGTTGGTCAGGGGTTGGTTGTTTCATCGAGCGTCAGCAGTCGGCGCAACTCGGGCTTGGCAATCTTGCCGACCGCATTCTTGGGGAGGTCGTCCATGATCGTGATCTCCACGGGCAGTTTGTATTTCGACAATGAGTCGCTCAGGTGCTCGCGGATCGCGGCGGCGTCGAGCATCGTGTCGGGATGCAGTGACACGAACAGAACCGGCTCCTCGCCGTAAACGGGATGTGTGCGCCCGACGACGGCAGCCTCGGCGATCTGCGGTAGACCATGGGCCACGGCCTCGATCTCGCGCGGGTAGATGTTCTCGCCGCCCCGGATGATCATGTCCTTGGCGCGGTCCACGAGGACCAGATACCCGTCCTCGTCGAACCGGCCGACGTCCCCGGTGTGCAGCCAGCCGTCAACGACGGTGTTGGCGGTCTCCTCCGGTCGGTTCAGATATCCGCGCATCACGTTGGGGCCCTTGATGACAACCTCACCGGCCTGGCCGTCGGGCACCGCGCAGCCATCCATGTCGACGATGCGGATCGTCTGACCTGGCACGGGTAGTCCCACAGTTCCGGGCTTGCGCCGGCCGTCCAGCGGATTGACCGTGCTGGCGCAGGATCCCTCTGACAACCCGTAGCCCTCGATGATCGGGATGCCATAGCGGGATTCGAACGCCTCCAGCAGTTCGACGCTGGCGGGCGCCGCCCCGCAGATGGCGAAGCGCACCGACGACGTGTCCGGCTTCACGCTCGCGGGCAGCCCGCACAGCATCGTGTAAATGGTTGGTACGGCGGAGAAGTAGGTGGGACGGCTTGCCTCGATGCGGTCGAAGAACGACTCCGGCCTGAACCGGCCCGCCACGGTCGCCCTGCCCCCGGCCAGCAGCGGTGAGAGCGTGCTGACCACGATCCCGTTGACGTGAAACAGCGGCAGTATCAGCAGGCTGTGGTCGGCACTGGTCAGGTTGAACGCGTCGATCACCCCGGCGCACATCGCATCGAGGTTGGCGTGATCGAGCATCACGCCCTTTGGGCGACCGGTCGTTCCGCTGGTGTAGATCAGCAGGGCAAGCGCGTCTTCGCCGTCGTGAGGCGCGTCGTCGTCCGGCGCGCCGTTGTCGAGCTGATCGGCCTCCAGCACCGGCACGCTCGCGTCGAACTCTGGCGTCTTCGCGACGATCAGCACCTTGGCGCCGGCATCGTCGACCTGGTAGGTGACCTCGGCCGGGCGGAGCGACGGGTTGACCGGTGTGACGGCCGCACCCAGGCGCCACGCCGCGAACATCGACACCACGAAGTTGGCGGTGTTGGGCAGCATGATCGCGACGACGTCGCCGGCCGATACGCCATGGCTGCGCAGCGATGCCGCCGCTCGCCGCACGGCCCCGAGAAACTGGGCGTTGTCCAGATCGGTCTTGTCGTCGGCGACCGCGGGCCCGACTGGGTTCTCCGCGACGCGTTTATCGGGCAGCCCGGACAGGTTCATGTGCGCTCCTCGTTCGCAGTTGAATGGCGACAACGGTAGAAATCCACGAGTCGGTGGCACAGTGGCGAACCGATAACGTTCGACGCCGGTTTTGTTGCCTGGACACAACCTGTGAGCACTGCAAATCGCCGGTTATCAGTGGCGCGACGATCTACTGTCATGAGGTGACCACCCGGCGTCTTGACGGTGACGTCGACGTGAGCCCGTACGTCGCGAAGACTGCTGACCGGCTGAGCAACCGGCTGGCGGAGCTTTCGTCTGGCATCCAGAGGTCGTTGGAGGACCACATCCCCGAGTTGCGGGGCGATGCGCGGGTAACGGAATTGCTCGGGGCCAGCGTCGAGGGAAACGTCGGGCTCATGTTGAACGCCCTGCGCTACCACATTCCCGTGGAGCGGGTGGAGCCGCCCACTGCAGCACTGGAGTATGCGCGCCGGCTCGCCCAACACGGCGTCCCGGTGAACGCGCTTGTCCGCGCCTATCGTCTCGGTCAGCGCCAGATGAACGAGATCGTTTTCGCCGAGGTGCGCGCCATCGATATCCCCGAATCGGTGAGGTTCACCGTCATCGAGGCGATCACCCGCACGCTCTTCGAGTACATCGACTGGATCTCGCAACAGGTCGTCGCGGTCTATGAGGACGAGCGGGAGCGCTGGCTGGAGAACCAGAACAGCCTTCGAGCCGTGCGGGTTCGGGAAGTACTGGCCGCGAACAAGGCCGTCGACGCGGACGCGTCGAGCACGTCGATCCGTTATCCGCTGCGGTGGCACCACCTGGCGGTGATCGTGTGGTGCCCGGACGAGGACGCCGAGGGCGACGAACTCGCCTCGCTGCAGCGGTTTGTCCGGGAACTCGCCCAGGCCGCGGGCGCAGACGCCAACCCGTTGTTCGTCGCGGCCGACCGGCGATGCGGATACGGATGGGTGCCGTTCCGCGCGGAACCGTCGAACGCCGTCGCCAGTGTGTGCGCGCACGCACAGAAGCGGAGAGACGGCCCAAGTCTGGCGATAGGGACGGTCGACGCCGGCGTCGAGGGGTTCCGGCGATCGCACCGCGAAGCGCAGGGCGCGCGCGCCGTCGCGACGGCGAGCGGTCGGCACGAGCGAATGGTGATTACCGCCAGCGACCCCGGCCTGTCCATCGCGGCGCTCCTCGGCGGCGATGTCGGCTACGCACGCGAATGGGTCGATGCAGTGCTTGGTGACTTGGCCTCCGATGGCGAGAACGACGAACGATTGCGTGAGACGCTGCGCGTGTTCCTGGGCTGTGGCAGCAGTTACAAGATGGCGGCAGAAGAACTCGCCATGCACTTCAACACGGTGAAATACCGCGTGGGGCGCGCGGAAGCCCGGCGCGGTCGGCCCATCGCAGAGGATCGGCTCGCCGTCGAACTCGCGCTGCTGGTGTGCCACTGGTACGGCGCCGCAGTCCTCCGGCGGGACTCCGCCTAGCGCGATCACCGGAGACAACGACGATGACGATCTTCGTCCTCCGAGCACAATCCCCAGGCGGCGATTGTGCTTAACCTTCCCCGCATGCAAGCAGAGGCCGTGCGGCAACAGGTCGCGGAGATCGCGGAAGCGCTCTACCGGCGCACCGATGAGCTCGCGCCGGTGCTCGCCCGCGCCATCACCCAGGAAGTGAGGCTCTACCAGACGGCCAGAGCGGTGCCGTTCGAGGTGATCGCCAACGGCTGTGCCAGCAACATTCGGCCGATCTTCAACGCGATCGCCGAGGATTCGCCGTTCGACCCAACCGCCGCCGCGGAGCTGGGAATTCAGCGCGCAGGGGACGGCGTGCCGCTCACATCGTTGATGGAGGCATACCGCGTCGGGTTCCGCTGCGTGTGGGATGCGGTGATGGCGGAATCCGCCGTGCACAACCACGTCAACGGCGAAGCTCTGCGCGCACTGACCGCGAAAGTGTCTGCTGCGCAGGATATTTACACCGACGCCATGGCTGCGGCGTATCGGAATGAACAGGCGCGCCGGATGTTCGACGATGAGTCCGAGCGGTCGGTTCTGATCGACTCGGTCCTGCGCGGACGGCTGTTCGAACAGTGGAGCGTGTGGGAGGCTGCCGACTACCTTCGGCTGCCGGCCGACGGACCATATGTCGTCGTCGCGGCCGAAGTCGCCTCGATCGGCACGGAGGCGCTGCCGGGAGTCGAATCGAAGCTGCGGAGCATGGATGTGTATTCCGCGTGGCGAATGCTTCCCGATCTGCAGGTTGGGATCGTGCACGTCAAGACCGACAGCCACCTCGACAGCGTGTTGTCGCTCGTGTCCCGCATGGCGACGACGCGGATCGGGGTGAGCTCGCGCTTCAACGACCTGCGCGAGACGGCCCAAGCGCTTCGGTACGCCAGGATCACCCTGCGTGGGCGGCCCGACGAGGGACAGCGTGTGACACAGTTCGACGGCTCGCTCCTCGCCACTGCGGCGGTGAGCGCCCCGGAGGTGATGGTCAAACTCGTGACACCTGTGATCGAGTGCTTCGCAGAACTCTCTCACAGTGAGCGCGACATTCTCTTCGACACCTTCAGGGTGTGGGTGCAGAACGACGGATCTCTTCGCGTGGCAGGCGAATTGCTGTTCTGTCATCCCAACACCGTCCGATATCGGCTCCACCGGATTGAACAGAGGACTGGTCGTTCACTGTCGCGCCCGCGCGATATCGCCGAACTCTGTCTCGCGATGGAAGTTCATCGCCGGCTCATGTGGCAGACGTGGGATCATGACCCTCCGATCCCGGCCCGATGAGACGCCTGTGCAATTCGGCTGTGAGCCTGTGGATTTCCCTAGTCAGCTCGGTGTTGGTCTTGAGCTCCAGTTCCTGTGCCTGAAAGTCGTGATCGGCCTTCGTTTGTTGGAACGCTGACTGGCGATTCTGGCCGATCATCACGAACGTCGACAAGAAGATCGCCTCGAGCGATACCACGAGGGTCAGCGTCGGCCACGGACTGCGCTCGAAAACCAACATCCACACGGCGAACAGCACGGCGTGGATCCACACGAAACTCATGGATCCCGCGAAAGTGGTGATCCGGTCGGCTATGCGGAGTTGAAGGCTCTGGTTGCGCCGGATCGCCTCCTCCACGACCGCTGGGTGGTGGGTTTCCGTGCCCTTGAGCAGCCGACGTGGAATGAGTCGTCGGGCCTCGGTGTGCATGGCCTCACTCCGTCAATTGATTACGTTGAATGCTGCCCGTCGAGTGCCGCCACCCCGTGGCCGACGTTGCGGACGGCGAAGGCGGCAGCGATCTGGCCGACGCCGTGGATGAGCGCTCCCGCGGCGACCCATGACACCAGCACGGTGACCGACACTTTCCACGAGCCGGCGGCCCAGAACCCGATCGCCAACTCCGCGAGACCGACGAGCAGCAGTACCCACCAGCCGGGTGCCCTGCTGGCCGCGAATGCCATTGCGATGTCGAACGATCCACGGAAGATGAAATAGAAGCTCATGACCGCAGCCAGGCCGACGAACGTGTCGTCGGGCCGGATGAACGCAAAGACGCCGACCACAACGAACAGGGCTGCGAGCAGCCAGTGCAGGATGCGCCAGCCCTTGGTCGACACGGCGCCGACCATCACCTCATTCGCCGCCGCCACGAAGCAGAAGAATCCGAAAAGCGTCGCGATCGTCGCGACGGTGGCGTAATCGAAGCGCAGGATCACCGCGGCGATCACGATCCACGCGACGCCTGCGACCAGCAGCAGCCACCAGTTCTTGGTCGTGGAAACGACGTCGTCGAGAATGGGATGAAATAGCCCCGCTCGAGTCATCGGGGGCTGATGGGTCTCGGTCATTTCCACTCCCAGTGATTTCGGTGTCAGCGATTTGCGCGACAATGTGCCGAATCGGCGAGATTCATTGTCGCGCCGCGCGGAATCCTGGCGATTGTTTGGTGAAACAACGTCGGCTCGGCCACGGTGTGCCTGCGTACATTGCGGGCAACTGCGGGCCCGAACCGGCGGTATTCGTCGACAAGACCGGCGTACTGTAGGGCCACACACCGCAACAACCGGGTGTGCACGGGTACACCTTCGGCGCTTGGACGTTGTTCTTCGCAACAAAGACGGGCCGCCGTCCAGTCGAGACGATTGAATAACCAGCGAAGCGGAGCAGATGGAGCCGCCATGTCGAATCTCGCGCTCAATCTTGTTGCCAGCGCGGCGCGTATTCCCGATCGAGCCGCGGCGATCACCGACGAAGACACGATGACCTACGCGGAACTGGATGCCGCTTCGGCCCGGCTCGCAACGCTGCTCGAGCGCGAGGGCATCGGCGCGGGGGACCGGGTCGGCGTGATGCTGCCGAACATCGCCGCGGCCCCGATCACGTATTACGGCATCTGGCGGCTGGGCGCAATTGCGGTGCCGATGAACCCGTTGATGCAGGGCCGCGAGGTGCAGTTCTACCTGTCCAACACCGATGCCAAGGCGCTGATCGGCAGCTCAGGCTTTGCCCGGGCCGCGACGGAGGGCGCCGAGAGCGCAGGCGCGAAGCTGTGGCTCGTCGACGACGCCGAGTTGGCGAGGTTGACCGCCGACTTGCCCGCCGTCGCCAGTCCCGCCGAGCGTGCCGACTCCGACACTGCCGTCGTGCTGCACACGTCGGGAACCACCGGCACGCCGAAGGGCGCCGAGTTGACCCACGGAAGCCTTGGCTCCAACCAGGAAGTCATCCTGCGACGCCTTGTGAAGATGACCGATGAGGACGTCGTGCTGGCCTGCTTACCCCTGTTCCATGTGTTCGGGATGACCTGCGCGATGAACGCCGCGATCGCCGCCGGTGCCGGGCTTTCGCTGATGGCACGCTTCGACCCGGCGAAGGCGATCGAGCGGATTCGGCGCGACCGTGTCACGGTGCTGGAGGCCGTGCCCACCATGTACAGCGCATTGCTTTCGGTTGCCGATCAGTTCCCGCCGGAGGCGACGGCGTCACTGCGCACGTGCGTTTCCGGCGGTGCGGCCCTGCCCGTCGCCGTGCTCAACGATTTCGAGAAGGCCTTCGATGCGATGATCCTGGAGGGCTACGGCCTGTCCGAAACATCGCCCGCCGTGACGTTCAATCACCCTGATGCGGAACGCCGCGCGGGATCGATCGGCACCCCGATCGAGGGTGTCCAGGTACGCCTCGTCGACCCTGACGGCAAGGAGGTGCCGACCGGGACAGCTGGTGAAATCCAGGTCAAGGGCCCGAATGTGATGAAGGGGTACTGGAATCTGCCCGACGCCACCGCCGAGGCGATCAAGGACGGCTGGTTCTCCACGGGCGACATCGCGGTCGCTGACAAGGACGGGTATTTCTACGTCGTCGACCGCAAGAAGGACTTGATCATTCGCGGCGGATACAACGTCTACCCGCGTGAGGTCGAGGAGGCGTTGCACGAGCATCCCGCCGTTGCCGCGGTCGTGGTCATCGGCATCCCGCACGAGTCGCTGGGCGAGGAAGTCGGCGCTGCGGTGGTTCTGAAGGACGGTGCATCCGCCGAACCCGAGGAACTGAAGCAGTTCGTCAAGGGCCGAGTCGCCGCATACAAGTACCCGCGCCGGATCTGGTTCGTGGACAGCCTGCCCACCGGTCCGACCGGCAAGCTGCTTCGCCGTGAAGTGAAACCACCACCCGAGGAGGCATGACACGTGGTCGCCACCACCAGATCGACTGCCGACGAGTTAGCGGCACCATTGGACCTGCTGTTGACCAGCTCGGCGGTCGGCATGGCGGACCGGTTGATGCCCAACGTGGCGTGGAGCAGGTTCGCGCTAAACCTCGCTAAGCAACCCCGTACGGTGGCATCGAGAGCGGCATCGCTCGGCCGGGAGTTGGTGTCGGTCGCCGAGGGCCGCTCCGAGGTGGCGCCTGCGAAGGGCGACAAGAGATTCGCCGATCCGGCGTGGCGGGGCAATCCGTTGCTGCACCGCACCATGCAGGCTTACCTTGCGACCAACAACACTGTGAATCAGCTGTTCTCGGATGCGCACCTCGACTGGCGCGATGCCGAGCGAATCCGGTTTGTCTTGGACTTTCTCAGCGAGGGACTTTCGCCGAGCAACAATCCCGTGCTGAACCCGCTCGGCTGGAAGGCCCTCATCGACACCGGCGGGCGGAGTGCGGTGCGTGGGCTGCGCAACTTCGTGGGTGACATGACGTCGGCGCCCCGAGTGCCGTCGATGATCGAGCCCGACGCCTTCACGCTGGGTGAGACCATCGCGGTCACCCCTGGTTCGGTGGTCCTTCGCTGTGAGGAATTCGAGCTGATCCAGTACGCACCGCAAACCGAGAAGGTGTTCTCGGCGCCGCTGCTCATGGTGCCGCCGGTGATCAACAAGTTCTACATCATGGACATCTCGCCCGGACGCAGCATGATCGAGTACTTCCTGCGGCAGGGCATCCAGGTCTTCGCGATCTCGTGGCGCAATCCCACTGCGGAACAGCGGAATTGGGGCTTCGACACGTACGGCCAGGCGATCCTGAACGCGTTGGACGCCGTCGAGAAGATCACGCAGTCCGACCGCACCCATCTGCAGGCCTCCTGCTCCGGAGGCATTCTCGCCGCGATGACGGCCGCGCACCTCAACGCAACAGGGGAGGGCGAGCGGCTCGCCGGGCTGACATTGATGGTGACGGTGCTCGACCAGAGGAAGGCCGGTTTCGCGGCGGCAGCCATCGACGAGGAAGCCGCGAACATCGCCATCGCACTGTCCGCACGCAAGGGCTATCTGGACGGTAGGTCGCTGGCCGAGGTGTTCGCCTGGCTGCGGCCTACGGACCTGGTGTGGCGCTACTGGGTCAACAACTACGTCGAGGGCAAGTCGCCCGCGGCATTCGACGTTTTGTACTGGAATGCCGACACCACAAGGATGGCCGCGGCGCTGCATCGGGACATGGTGACCATGGGTGTGCACAATTCGCTTGCCACACCAGGCGCCGTGAGCATGCTGGGCACCCCGGTGGACCTCAACCAGTTGACCACCGACGCCTATGTGGTGGCGGGCGTCGCCGACCACATCTCACCGTGGCAGGCCTGCTATCGCAGCGCCCGATTGCTCGGCATCAGGAACCTGCGCTTCGTCTTGTCGTCGAGCGGCCACATCGCGTCGCTGGTGAACCCGCCGGGCAACCCGAGGGCGAGCTATCGGGTGGGGGGCGTGGATGAGCCTGATCCGGAGTTCTGGCTGGAGTCGGCTGAGCAGCACACGGATTCGTGGTGGCCCGACTTCGTCGCATGGGTCGGCGAGCGTGGCGGCGAGAAGAAGGACGCACCGCAGTCACTCGGCGGCGCGGGGATGGCTCCGTTGGAGCCTGCTCCTGGCACCTATGTGCTGGACCACTGAACATCGCGAGAGGTCTTGTATGACAACAGTTCTCGAAGAGCCGGCCGACCTGCTCAAGCTGGTTGGGCAGCAAATCGGCACCACCGAGTGGATGAAGGTCACCCAGCAGCAGGTTGACCAGTTCGCCGAGGCCACCGGTGACCACCAGTGGATCCACACGGACCCCGGCCGTGCGGCGAAAGGCCCTTTCAAGGGCACCATCGCGCACGGCTACCTCACACTTTCGCTCGCCCCCGTGGTGATCTCGCAGGTGCTGCAGATCCGCGAGCTGACCGCGGCATTGAACTATGGGCTCAACAAGGTGCGGTTCCCGTCACCGGTCAGGGTTGGCTCACAGATCCGTGCCGCAGTCACCGTGATGAGTGCGCAACAGAAGACCACAGGCGTCGAGTCGGTGTTCACTCTGACGTACGAGATCGACGGAGACGATCGTCCCGCGTGCGTCGCCGACGTGATCGTGTTGTACCCATGACGGCCGCCGCTTCAGAGAGGTTGACCGTGGAACGACTGATCCCGGCCCTCGGCCAGCAGATCCGGGTGACCGTACGCGAGGGCACAGGCGTACCGCTGGTCGTCTGTAACGGCATCGGGGCCAGTCTGGAAGTGCTCGATCCGTTCGTGGCGCATCTGGATCCCGACACGACCGTGGTGCGGTTTGATGTGCCTGGTAGTGGCGGTTCACCGAATTCGCCGCTGCCATACGGGTTTCCGTATTTGGCGGCCGTGCTGGGCCGGCTGCTCAAGAGACTTGGGCTCAACGGCAAGGTGGATGTGCTCGGCATGTCGTGGGGCGGCGCGCTGGCCCAGCAGTTCGCGTTTCAGAACCCACGTCGCTGCCGGCGGTTGATCCTGGTGTCCACCGGCACAGGTGCACTCATGGTGCCTGGAAATCCAGCGGTGCTGCTGAAGATGGTGACTCCGCGCCGGTTTTTGGACCACGCATACGCGGCGACCATCGCGGGCAAGCTCTACGGGGGCACTGTGCGGACCGATCCGTCCCTCGTCATGCAGTTGTTCGACCGCCAGCTGATGGCCGGCTCGCGGGTGGGCTACCTTCATCAGCTGCTTGCGGGAGCCGTGTGGACCAGCCTGTTCGCCTTGCCGCTGATCCGCCAGCAGACGCTGGTCGTCGCCGGGCTTGACGACCCGATCGTGCCCGTAGTGAACGCCAAGATCATGGGGCGGTTGCTGCCTCATGCGCGGGTTCATTTGCATGCCGGAGGCCATGTCGACCTGGTCGCCAACGCCGCCGAGTTGGCGCCGGTGATCGAGAGTTTCAGAGATCAACCCGACTGAGGAGACGCCGATGAGCACCGCGACCACTACCGACAGCGCCGATTTCTACGCACTGGAGTCGCTGCTCGACGACGACGAGCAAGATTTCCTGCACCACGTCCGGGACTTCATGAAATCGGAGGTCGAGCCGAACGTAAATCAGCATTGGCAGCGGGGGAGCTTTCCCTTCGAGATCGTGCCCGGCTTTCGTCAACTCGGGTTGGCGGGACTGCCGTATCAGGGTTTCGGTTGTCCCGGGAGGTCGTTTCTTCTCGACGGCATGGTGGCGATGGAACTCGCCCGCACGGACCCCTCGATCGCCACGTTCTCAGGTGTGCACGGCGGCCTGTCGATGGGCTCGATCTATCTGTGCGGTAGCGAGGAGCAGAAGGAACGCTATCTGCCTGCGATGGTCAGCTTCGACAAGATCGGGGCGTTCGGGCTGACGGAGCCTGACGTGGGCTCGGGTGCCTCGGGTGGGCTGAAGACAACGGCTCGCCGTGACGGCGACACGTGGATCCTGAACGGGCAGAAGAAGTGGATCGGCAACGCCACCTTCGGCGACCTGACGGTGATCTGGGCCAGAGACGTCACCGACGGCCAGGTCAAGGGATTCATCGTCGCGAACGACAGCCCGGGGTTCTCGACAACCAAGCTGGAAGACAAGATTGCGCTGCGCATCGTGCAGAACGCCGTCATCACCCTCGACGATGTCAGGGTTTCAGAGGATGACCGGTTGCAGAACGCGAACTCGTTCCGTGACACCGCCGAGGTGCTGCGGATGACACGGGCCGGGGTGGCGTGGATGGCGGTCGGTTGTGCGCGAGGCGCCTACGAGAACGCGTTGTCGTACGCGATATCACGCGAACAGTTCGGCAGGCCCATCGCGGGCTTTCAACTGGTGCAGGACCTTTTGGTGCGGATGCTCGGCAACATCACGTCGTCGTGGGCACTGTGCGCGCGGCTCTCGCAACTGCAGGACGAGGGCGGGGCGGAGGACAGGCATTCATCGCTGGCCAAAGCCTGGTGCACCGTCAGGATGCGGGAAACCGTCGGGTACGCGCGCGAACTCTTGGGTGGCAACGGGATTCTGTTGGAGCACAACGTCGGACGTTTCGTCGCCGACGCCGAAGCGATCTACTCCTACGAAGGCACACGGGAGATGAACACGCTTATCGTCGGACGCGCCATCACCGGGCTCAGTGCGTTCGTGTAGACGAAAGGAGTGAGCCCAATTGACCGACCCGATCGAGCGGATTCGACAGATCCTCGAACAGCACGGAGAGCCCGGCCGTGCGCATCAGATCGCCGAGGACATCGTGGCGCAGCTGGAACTACGACGGGAGAACGTCGACAACAAAATGCGGTACGTCAGTGCATGGTTCGACGATGAGCTGACGAAACTCGAAGGTGCCGAATAACTGTCTGTCGTCACAGGTCGAATTCGGCCGAAACCCGACCAGTTGCAGCCGCCTCGCGCAAGGTCGCGTAGTCCTGCTCGTTCTGCTGGGCGTACGCCTCGCCGAATCGTGTGAACGCGATGTCGGCGGCCTCTCCGCCGCCGAGATAGCCGGCGATGGCGATGCGATCACCGGATCGGGCGTGCGCGCGGGCCAGGACGTGACCACATGACTGTCCGTAATCCGCCAGCAGCTGCGGAGTCATCGCCTCCGGCGTTACCGACCCCTTCCAGTCATGGAGTTGACGCACGTAGTAGTCGCCCTCATGACCGTCAGGACCGACGCAATGCAGCCACCCAAGGAGAATGTCGCTGCTGGACTGCATCAGCCGTTGCCCTTCCACCACGCGCTCTGCGGCGTTGGCGTAGGGGCGGCAATTCAGGTAGTGCTCCAGCACCGACGGCTGAGCCTCCTTGACCTGCATCAGCAGGGGATCGCCGTCATCGCGTCCCAGCAACAACACGACCCAGGCTCTTGTGCCGACGCTGCCCACGCCGACGACTTTCCGCGCCAGCCCGGCGAAGCGGAATCGGACGGCAAGCTCGCGACGGCTGGCTTGCAGGCTTTCGCGATAGGCGTCGAAGAGTGAACTCGCCTGTTGTTCGTTCCTGCGAGCTTCCGCCTCGCCGACCAACTCGTCGATCGGAACGAGCAGAGGCGGATCGCTGACGAGCCGGCGCCTGCCATCGACCAGCCGCGTTAGCTTGGCGAGCGCTTCGAGGTTGTCGTGGGAGCGCGCCTTTGCGGCCGTGCGACGGATTGCCTGGCCGAATGGCCGATCGACACTTGCCTCGACGTTGTCGTCGACCACGGTGTGGTCGTACCACACGTCGAGTTCGCGCATCTCGGCGAGCATCCGCATTCGATCCCGGTACGCCTTCGCGCACGCGCGTACCACCCGTTCACGATCCTCGCGGCCGAATCCGTTCATCCGCCCGACCACAGCGAGGCTGGCGACCAGCCGTTTGACGTCCCACTCCCACGGGCCGGGCAGCGTCTCGTCGAAGTCGTTGATGTCGAAAACCAGGCTCCGCTCTGGTGAGCCGAACAACCCGAAGTTCGACACGTGCGCGTCGCCGCACAACTGCACGGTGATTCCGGTGTGCTCGCTGGCGGCAAGGTCTGCTGCCATGATGATCGCCGCGCCGCGATAGAACGCGAACGGCGATGCGAGCATCCGACCGTAACGAACTGGGACAAGGTCGGCTATCCGGGACTCGGCCTGCGATTCCAGCAGCGCAACCGGGTCCGGGCGGTCGTGTGCTGCAACGAAATCTGCGAGTGACGACCTGGGCAACGCCGATCGCCGGCCTTTGCCCAGGTCGTATCGTTCGCTTACCGAATCAGTCAAGCGTGCATGCGTAGGTGAGGAATTCGCGGGATCAGACTACTCCGAGTGCCGCCGCCGCCTTGCGCGCGTAGATGGCGTCAAGCACCGCGTACTCCGCCTCTTCGACCGCGTCCAGCGCGAAATCGATCGCATCGTAGGCGTAGGCCTCGGTCATATCGGCATCCATGGCGGCGCTATCGGCGTCGACCTTTGCCTTGGCCCGGTCCGCGCGTGCGCGTACCTCGGCCACGTGGGCCTGCCACTTGCCGCGCAGCTGTTGCCAGTGCGACGAGGCGGTATCCCTGGCATCGTCCGCCTTCGCCTTCAAGCGATCAGCCGCCGCATCGGCGCTTTCCCTCGCGCCGGCGACGTCGCTTTCGAGCTGGTCCCTGGTCCGCTCGTTGGCCGCCTTGAGTTTGTCGGCCGCGGCCTTCGCCTTGTCCGAGATCTTCTCGAATTGTGTGCTCAAATCCCCGTCAGCCATCGACGCTCCTATGTCAGTGAAAGCGGGCTCTCCGCCTCACCGAATCGTCGGCCGCGCCGGGCGTCCCGTCATTGTTCGGCCGGACACGATCGGCCGGCGGAGATTAGTCACGGTGATAATGGCTCATCGGTGTGGGACGGGTGGCGCCGACGTCCTTCGCGCCGATCTACGCTCAATGACCATGGCGGCTCCGGATGTCGACGCGCAGGTGATGGAGATCGGATCGGCCGTCGGGCGTCGCCTCGACAAGATCGCCCAAGAAGTGGCGTCCTCGGTCAGAGCGAACGTCGAGTTCTATAAGGACACCAGGGTCGTGAGCGCTGACGAGCTCTTGTCCAGCAGCACGGAAAACATCCGCTTTCTGTTCGACGGTCTCAGTGCGGGTGCCGGCTTCGACACGTCGCCCGCAGAAACCACGGGGACGAATCGGGCCACTGCCGGGGTACCTCTTCCCGTTGTCATGGACGCGTTCCGCGTCGCCTCGCATCACCTGTGGGACGCGATGATCGAGGTGGCCGGCGAGCACCCAGCCATTGGCCGCGCCGCGCTGTTGCGGGCGACCGCCCGGCTTTGGCAGGCACAGGATGTCTACACCGACGCGATGACCGCCGCGTACCGCCGGCAGGCAATGCGGCAGGCGCTCGAGGACGAAACCGAACGCTCCGCGTTGACCGAGGCGTTGCTCCAGGCTCGGATCACCGACGACCGCAGCCTGTGGGAAGTCGCACAGCTCTTGCGATTACCCCAGAAGGGTCCATACGTGGTGATTGCGGCCCAATGTCCGTCGGTTGGCAAGCAGGCGCTCCCTGGGATCCATGCCATGCTGCGGAGCATCGACGTCTTCTCCGCCTGGCGGTTGCTGCCGGATCTGCAAATCGGCATTGCGCACATCCCGAGCGATGCTGAACGCGGCGCCTTGCTGGAACTTCTAGGCCGAGTTGCGACGACTCCAGTCGGGGTCAGTCCGGCGTTCGACGATCTCGCGGACACCGCTCAGGCCCTGCGGTACGCGCGCGTGGCGGTCAATGCCCGAGGCAGGGGACCCGGCGCGGTCACGGTTTTCGACGACTCGGTGATCGCCGTCGCGGCGGTCAGTGCCCCTGAGGTGTCAAAAAAGGTCACCGAGGTCGTTCTCGGCGGGGCCTTCGACGACATGGCAGGTGAGGAAAAGGATGTTCTGTTCGACACGTTCCGGACATGGGTGGACAACGACGGGTCGATCCCGAACACGGCTGCTCAGCTTTACTGCCATCCCAACACGGTGCGCTACCGCCTGCACCGCATCGAGGAACGCACCGGGCGTTCACTCTCTGTACCGCGTGAGCTCGCCGAGCTCTGCCTGGCCTTCGAGATCTACCAAGACAGTTGGTAGCGCTCAACCGACGCCAAGGAGCGTCTCTGATCACTGCGAGATCGTCGCAAGTGCGGTAAGCACTGATACTCGCATTTGACTTCTGTACGTCGACCGATGTCCACGGCGACATCAAGAGCCAGGCAGGGTTGTCGGTAGGCACATCGACATTGGCCGCGCCTCGTCAAAGGATTGCCGGGTGGGCAGAAGACCCACTTATCAAAGGCAGCCGTCCGGCTTGGACGACAAGGAGTGGTTGAGTTGACGAACACGAACGCAGACGAGGCAAAGGGAGTCGTCAAACCCCTTCTCGGGCAACAGCTGTGGAAATGGACTCTCGCAGCGGGCGTGCTGACGATCGTCTTGGGTGGCATCGTCCTTGCCTGGCCCGGCCCAACGCTCCTCGTCGCCTCGACGTTGTTCGGGGTGTACCTCCTGTTGACTGGGTTCGTCGGCCTGTTCATGGCCTTTACGCTGCCGCGTTCGGCTGGCATGCGTGTTCTGCTGTTCATCAGCGGGATACTGTCAGTTGTCCTGGCGATCCTGTCCTTCCGCCACTTCGGCGATGCATATGCGATTCTTCTGTTGTCATTGTGGATCGGAATTGGCTTTATTTTCCAGGGTGTTGCGGCTATCGCTGCAGCGATCGGCGAGTCGGAACTGCCCGGGCGCGGTTGGTCAATCGTCCTTGGCGTCATCTCGGTGATCGCCGGCCTCGTTGTCCTTGTCTGGCCCTTCGACTCGATCGTCGTACTTGTGGTGGTTGCCGGCGTCTGGCTCGTCATCCTCGGCGTCGTACAAATCATCCATTCGTTCCAGATCCGCAGGGACGCCAAGACGTTACGCGATGTCATCGACTCCGCGTCCGAGCGCTTGACAGCCAGGCAATGATGATGGACTCCGAGTTGAGTGCACGGTTCGAGCGTGAGGTTTTTCCGCTGCACGCCTCCCTGTATCGGCACGCCTGCCGCGTGAGCCGGAACCACGCGGATGCCGAAGACCTGTTGCAGGAAACCATGATGAGGGCGTACGCGGGTTTCGAATCATTCAGGGCCGGAAGCAACTTGAAGGCGTGGCTGTTCCGGATCCTCACCAACACGTATATCAACGGCTATCGCAGGGACCGACGCCAACCCGTGCAGTGCTCGACCGAGCAGGTCACGGAGCAGTCCTTGGCAGCGGCTTATGCCCGTTTCACAACGGCGCAACGGTCGGCCGAGGATCACGTGCTGGATTCGTTGCCGGACAAAGACATCGAGGCGGCGATGCAGGCGTTGCCGCCGCAGTTCCGTGAGGTTGTCTACTACGCCGATGTCGAGGGATTCCGCTACCAAGAGATCGCGGCGATGATGAATACGCCGCGGGGAACCGTGATGTCGCGGCTTGCGCGTGGGCGGCAGCGGCTCCGGGTGGCACTCGCCCCCGATGGCGGCTGACGTGATGTCGGACTCCGGGTCGGGTGCCGAGCGGGCACGTCCCCACACTCACCGTAGGACACAGGCAAGACGGCACACTCTTGGTGGTGGCGGCAGACTGGTCGTGCGGGTTCTTGTGGTCGCAATGGTTTCTGCGACGTTTGGTGCGGCTGTTGTCTTGCTATGCCATCCGCCCGCAGTCTCCAGCCAATCGCTGGTTCCTGAGCACGTGGGCCAGCGGGCGGGGGTCAGTATGGGCGCTTCCTCGGTCGAGCAGGTGGTCGCCAAGGTGTTGCCCAGTGTGGTGACGCTGCAATCGAGTCTTGGTGACGAGTTTGAACAAGGCTCCGGCATCGTCTTCACCCCGGATGGGCTGATCATGACCAATAGCCACGTCGTGACCGCCGACCTCGACGGTCAGGGTGGCTCGACAAGCACCATGGTGACGTTCAGCGACGGCCGCAGGGCCCCGTTCAGGGTTGTTGCCACCGACCGCAAGAGCGATGTCGCCGTTGTTCGCGTGCAAGGGATTTCAGGGCTCACCCCGATCACGTTCGGCACTTCGGCCGGCCTCAGCGTCGGTCAGCCGGTGGTGGCGGTGGGCTCACCGCTCGACTTGGAGAACACCGTTACAACGGGCATCATCAGCGCCCTGAACCGACCAGTGTTCACCGCCGGCGACACCGACGGCCGGTTCGCGGCGTTCGACGCAATCCAGACCGACGCCGCACTCAACCCGGGCAATTCCGGCGGGGCGCTGTTCGACATCAACGGTGAGCTTATCGGGATGACCTCAGCGATGGCGGCGCTGGGCTCGGGCAGCGACTCCAGGGGTCCCCAGGCTGGGTCGATCGGGCTTGGCTTCGCGATTCCCATCGATCACGCGAAGCGCATCGCATCGGAACTCGTCGCCAAGGGCACCGCATCGCATGGTTGGCTTGGCGCACGCGTCAACAACGGGGCAGATACCAAGGGCGCCACGGTTGTCGGCGTCATCACCCCAAGCCCTGCCTCGGCGGTCGGACTGTCCGATGGCGCGTTGGTGACGAGGATCGATGACCAACTGACTCCAAACGCAGAGTCGCTCGCCGCGATCGTGCAATCCAAAGCGCCGGGGACGAGTGTGACGATCGCATTCTGTGATCCGTCGGGTGATGCCAGGGCCGCCACTGTCACCCTGGGGACAGATGCAGGCCGCGGCTAGCCTGTGTTGGCCGCTACAGCATCACCGTTCTCGAGTTGTTCGGTCAGATAGTGACGCCGACGGCTGCAAGTGCGAGTATGCCTATAAGGCGTCGACAGGACAGCGAGCGATATGACACCGACCGCGGGGGCCGAACGACAGCGGATAACTGGATTCGGTCGCCTCGATCTTGGTCTGCACCAGGCCAGCGATTGGTATTTGTGGGGCCCGTACCTCAGCGAAAGGCAATGGGGCACAGTCCGCGAGGATTACAGCCCCGACGGGGATGCCTGGAACTATCTGCCGCACGACCACGCGCGCTCGCGTGCGTATCGCTGGGGCGAGGACGGGCTCGCCGGCTTTTGTGACATCGAGCAGCGGCTGTGCGTAGCGTTGGCCCTATGGAACGGACGCGACCCGATTCTCAAGGAGCGGTCGTTCGGGTTGACCGGCGCCGAGGCCAATCATGGCGAGGACGTCAAGGAGTACTGGTGGTATCTCGATGCCGTGCCGAGTCACGTCTGGAACTGCTGGCGCTACCACTACCCGCAGCAGGCGTACCCATATGAACAACTGCTCGATGAGAACCGGCGGCGCGGAAAGCTGGATCCCGAATACGAGTTGCTCGACACCGGAATCTTCGACGACGACCGCTACTGGGTGGTCGACGTCCAGTACGCCAAGGCGGATCCGACCGACGTCCTGATGACGATCTGCGTGACCAACGCCGGGCCCGACACCGAACTGCTGCACGTGCTTCCGACTATGTGGTACCGCAACACCTGGTCCTGGGACGCCGTTGGAACCCGACCGACGATGGCGGCCACATCAACCGGGATCGTGACGGCGAACCATCCGTTCCTTGGTCAACTCGAGCTGTTACCCGGACCGGACCCACAGGGCGCCCACCCGGATCTGTTGTTCTGTGACAATGACACGAATCTTGAACGGCTCTATGGAGTTCCGTCTCCCTCACGATGGCCGAAGGACGGAATCAACGACCACGTCGTCTCGGGTGCCGACACCGTCAATCCGGAACGGCGCGGCACCAAGGTCGCAGCCTGGTATCGCTTGAATGTGGACCCCGGCCAGACAGCACGACTGCGGCTGCGCCTGCGACCGGAAGGCAGCGGCCCAGACGCGGCGACCGCGCTCGGCGCGGATTTCACTCGGGTGGAAGCGCAACGACGGGACGAGGCGGACGAGTTCTACGCCGAACTGACCCCTCCCGCCGCATCGGCCGATGAAGCGGCGGTCATGCGGCAGGCGTTCGCCGGCATGTTGTGGAACAAGCAGTTCTACAACTACAACGTTGCCCGCTGGCTGGACGGCGACGCGAGCCAACCGCCGCCTCCGACGCAGCGGCGGAACGTCCGCAACGCCCGGTGGCGCAGCTTTGAGGCGTTCGACGTCATGTCGATGCCCGATACGTGGGAGTATCCGTGGTTCGCAGCCTGGGACTTGGCATTTCACTGCATCGCGCTTGTGCACGTCGATCCCGCGTTTGCGAAGTATCAGCTGTCGCTGTTGTGCCGCGAATGGTTCCAGAACCCCAACGGCGCCCTGCCCGCCTACGAGTGGGACTTCAACGACGTCAACCCGCCGGTACAGGCATGGGCCGCGCTGGAAGTGTTCGCCATCGACGGCGGCCGCGACTTCGACTTCCTCAGCCGGATCTTCGACAAGCTGTTGGTGAACTTCACCTGGTGGGTGAATCGCGAGGACGCCAACGGCTCCAACCTCTTTGAGGGTGGATTCATGGGTCTGGACAACATCGGCCCCATCGACCGCTCGCATCTTCCTGTCCACGGACTCCTCGAGCAGTCTGATGCCACCGGCTGGATGGCCGGATATGCACTGTCGATGGCCACCATCGCGGCGATTCTGCACGGGTCTGGACATCGGCCCGCACTCGACCTGGTGCAGAAGTTCCTCGAGCACTTTGCGGGTATTTCGGAAGCCCTTGAGGCGGTTGGTCTCTGGGATGATAAGGACGGCTTTTTCTATGACCGTATCCTGCTACCCAACGGCAGTGCCGTACCCGTCCGCGTGCGCTCGGCGGTCGCCATGATCCCGCTGCTGGCCGCGGCAGTTGTTAACGAGGAGGCCATCGACCGGACGCTTGTGACCGACAAGATGTTCGCCGATTACCTTCGACGTCACGGGCTGGGGGGAACCGCGGAAATGGCCGATGCCGGCATCCTGCGGGGGGAGCCGGGGACGCGACGCCTGTTAGTCGGAGTGACAGGACTGGACAGGGTCCGGCGGCTTTGCCAAACCCTGCTCGATCCTGCGGAGTTCCTGTCGCCGCACGGGCTCCGTTCCCTGTCCGCCTACCATCGCGACCATCCGTACGTCTTGGACGTGGAGGGTGTGCACGCGGGCATCGACTACGAGCCTGCGGAGTCGACCACGGCGATGTTCGGCGGCAACTCGAACTGGCGGGGCCCAGTGTGGTTTCCCTTGAACTATCTTGCTGCGACGGCGTTGCAGCGCTACCACGAATTCTTCGGCGACGAGCTCACGGTCGAATACCCGACTGGATCGGGAAACAAGGTCACCCTCGATGTCGTGGCCGCCGACTTCTGGGAACGTCTCGTGTCGATCTTTCTCGTCGACGACAGCGGACGCCGACCTTGCTTCGGCGGCGTACAGCGGTTCCAGACCGATCCGCGGTGGCGCGACAACCTCCTTTTTCATGAGTACTTCCACGGCGACAACGGGGCCGGCCTCGGCGCGTCCCACCAGACGGGGTGGACGGGGCTCGTCGCCGACGTCATCAGGCGCCGTCACCACGCGTACCCCAAAGCGTCGGAAGTCATCCAGCGCCTGGTTCAGGGAGAGGAGACTGCGTGAGCGCCACCATCCTTCCGGGCCGTCCCGCCCCGCTCGGCGCGACGTCCGGTCCGCAAGGCACGAACTTCGCCGTGTCCTCCAACGGTGATGAGGTCAGGCTGTGCCTGATCAGTGCCGACGGCAGCGAGACCCAGCTGCTGCTCCCGGAGCGTGACGGCGACGTCTGGCACGGGTTAGTGCCTGGTGTGGCGCCCGGACAGGCCTACGGTTATCGGGTCAGCGGACCGTACGACCGCGCGCGCGGCCAACGTTATAACCCGGCCAAACTCCTGCTCGATCCCTATGCGCGGGCGATCCATGGCGATGTCCGGTTCGGGCCTGAATTACTCGATTACGCGATGGACAACTCCGGCGCACCCAGTCAGCTGGATTCAGCGGGTCAGATGCCGCTGAGCCTGGTGACGGCCCCCGCATCCGCACCGCTATCGCCAGGGCCCGGACACGCCCTGGCCGACACGATCCTCTACGAGGTGCACGTGCGCGGGTTCACCGCGAAGCATCCGGCTGTGCCGGCGGACCTGCGTGGCACCTACGCGGGTTTGGCACATTCGGCGGCGGTGCAACACCTCGTCGAACTTGGCGTCACGACCGTCGAGCTGCTGCCCATCCACCACAATGTGCCCGAATCCTTCCTCGTCGACCGGGGATTGACGAACTACTGGGGCTACAACACGATCGGCTTCTTCGCTCCGCACGCGGCCTACTCCGCGGCGGTGCGGGCCGGGCGACCGGGAGGGCAGGTAGAGGAATTCCGCGACATGGTCGCTGCGTTGCACACCGCCGGTTTGGAAGTGGTATTGGACGTCGTCTTCAACCACACCGCTGAAGGGGGCTCGGGTGGCCCTACGTTGTGTCATCGCGGGCTGGACAATGCTGCTTACTACCGACTCGAGCGGAGTGATCCCAGTCGATACGTCGACACGACCGGGTGCGGCAATTCATTGAACACCGCGGACGCGACAACCCTGCGCATGATCATGGATTCGCTCCGCTACTGGGTGTCTGAGATGGGCGTCGACGGTTTCCGCTTTGATCTGGCGCCAACGCTTGGCAGGGAAGATGGTGCCTTCGACCCGTTTTCGGCGTTTTTTGACACCGTCGGGCAGGATCCGGTGGTGTCGCAGGTGAAGCTCGTCGCGGAGCCATGGGATGTCGGCCGCATGGACAGTTACGACATCGGCCGGTTTCCACCCCTGTGGTCCGAGTGGAACGGACGCTTCCGCGACACCGTACGTGACTGGTGGCGCAGCCACGATGGCTTGTTGTCGGACTTCGCGACGCGCCTGTGCGGATCCGCTGATCTCTACGACCGGCCTGACGAAGGACGCCGACCCAGCGCGTCGGTCAACTTCGTCACCGTGCACGACGGGTTCACCCTCGATGACCTCGTGTCGTACGACCGCAAGCACAACGAGGCGAACACGGAGAACAACCGCGACGGCACCGACGACAACCGGTCCTGGAACTGTGGGGCGGAGGGGCCGACCGACAACACCGACGTGACTGCCCTGCGTTCGCGGCAAAAGCGGGCCTTCCTTGTGACGCTGCTTCTTTCCGCCGGGGTGCCGTTGTTGCTTGGCGGCGACGAGCTCGGTCGCACGCAGCGCGGCAACAACAACGCTTACTGCCAGGACAACGAGATCACGTGGTTCGACTGGTCGGCGGTCGACCAGGACCTGCTTCGGTTTACCAAAGGGCTCATCGCGCTGCGCCGCGGCCATCCGGTCTTCCGCAGGCCGCGCTATCTGACTGGCAAGGCGGCCGCGGATCTGGCTTGGTTCACCCCGGCGGGGGCTCAGATGACGGCCCAAGATTGGGCTGACCCGAACGCCCGCAGCGTCGCGCTATTTATCGACGGCGCAACGGATCCCGACGTCGGTCCCGATGGGTCCCCAATGGTCGACGATGACTTCCTCGTTCTCGTCAACGCGTGGTGGGAGCCGTTGACCTTCACGGTCCCGGCAGACCTGCCGGCGTGCCAGTGGATCGTCGTGTGCGACACCCACGACCCCGAACGCAGTGGTGCCGTCGGCCACGAAGTTACCGTCGGGCAGCGGTCAATGGTCGTCCTGCACTCGCAGACCTGAGACCCAAAACACGATTTGCGACCCGCGCACCAACATAAAGCGTCGGTGTCGATGAAGCGGCCGGCTACTTGCGCGGGGCGTTGAAGAGTTGCACCGCTGGAAGTAGCACACTTCTTGGCGTGAACCGGCCGGCAAGGCGCCCGCACCACGGTCGACCATCTCTGGTAGGGCCGCATGGGTGAGTTCCTGAGCGCCAGGGCGTTGACGGTGATCTCCTCGCGCTCATGTTGCACCGGCAGGCGGTGGAACGGCCCGCTGGTGCCGAAACCGGCACTGTTGCACAGACCGGATCGGGCCGATTTCCGAGACGATTGTTTCAACGCGGCTCTACAGTGACGGGTACGCAACATGTGGTTCACGCGGTGGGTTGTGGAACTCTCCGTTTCCTTTGCATACAAGCGATGGAGGGCCGTGGACATGGCGAACGAATTCACTTTTGCGGAAGACAATGCAGAGCGGCCGGTGACGATGTTCGGCCCCGACTTTCCTTTCCCCTTCGACGATTGGATCGCGCACCCGGCCGGACTTGGTTCGATCCCCCGGGAGCGCCACGGCGAGGAAGTTGCCATCGTCGGCGCAGGTATGTCCGGCATGGTGGCGGCGTACGAACTCATGAAACTGGGCCTGCGACCCGTTATATACGAGGCTTCTCACATGGGTGGCCGGTTGCGTTCACAGGAATTCGAGGGAGCGCCGAGCGGCGTGGTCGCCGAGCTGGGCGGAATGCGATTCCCGGTGTCGTCGACCGCGTTCTATCACTACGTCGATCTACTCGGGCTACCGACTGCGCCGTTTGCCAACCCGCTTACGCGCGCGTCCAACAGCACGGTTATCCATATTGAAGGCACGACGCACTACGCCGAGCATCCCGACACACTGCCGGCGCTGTTCAAGGAGGTGGCCCAGGCTTGGGCTGATGCGCTGGAAGGCGTGGGGTTCACCAAGATTCAGGATGCGATCCGAGCCCGCGATGTTGCGGGCTTGAAGTCCCTGTGGAACAAACTGGTGCCGATATGGGACGACCGCACGTTCTACGACTTCTTGGCGAGTTCGGACGCGTTCTCGAAGTTGACTTTCCATCACCGTGAGGTGTTCGGTCAGGTCGGATTCGGGACTGGGGGTTGGGACTCCGATTTTCCGAACTCGATGCTGGAGATCTTCCGCGTCGTGATGACCAACTGCGACGAAAACCAGCGCCTCAT